>JAEEGH010031621.1_pt1 | contig 10213 bp, 9 predicted proteins | sample 9134181 | NCBI WGS metagenome assembly JAEEGH01 (sample SAMN16246544, study PRJNA631951) | gut metagenome | biome: gut microbiome; feature: rumen; material: DP-attached | host: Bos | place: Iran: Karaj | collected 2018-10 | reverse complement strand
CCGCCAGGGGGCAGGCATGGATCCGGAAGCGGAAGAGGATCTTCCGGAGCTTTGCAGAAGAACCGCGGAGCTGCTGGCCCGGCTGCCGGAGATGAAATCTCCCCGGGTGCTTTTTGACGACGCGGGAGAAGCCGCGGACGTGTTTCCTTTCCCCTATCTGAGCCGGGATCTGGGCAGACAGCAGGAATATCCGTCCGTCAGCGCGGCGCTGGAGGCCTATTTCGGCACCAGGGACGCGCAGGACCGGCTCAGACAGCGGAGCGCGTCCATGGTCCGGCTTCTGAAAAGCCAGGTGGAACGGTGCGAAAAGAAGCTGGCGCTTCAGGAGCAGGAAATTTTCGGCGCGGAGAAGATGGAGGAATACCGGGTGATGGGCGAAACGCTCAACGCCCATCTGTATGAGCTGAAAAAAGGCATGACCGAAACGCTGCTGGACAACTGGTACGATCCGGAGGGCGGAAAGATCATGATTCCGCTGGATCCCCGCCTGACGCCCAGCCAGAACGCCCAGCGCTATTTCAAAAAGTATCAGAAAGCCCGCTCCGCCCGGGAAACGGCGGCCCTGCAGAAGCAGAAAACCCTGGAGGAGCTGGACTTCCTGGAAGGCATGCTCCTGGATGTGGATAAATGCGTCGGGGAAAGCGAGCTGGAGGAAATCCGCCAGGAACTGGTGCGCACCGGCTATATGAAACGGGTCACCAACCGCCGCCAGCAGCGCCAGCTGCCCCAGAGCCAGCCGTATCGTTTCCGTTCTGCCGACGGCATTGAAATCCTCGTCGGCAAGAATGCCGCCCAGAATGACCGCCTGACAGCTTCCGCAAAGCCGGACGAAATGTGGCTCCATGCCAAGGATATGCCCGGCAGCCACGTGATCATCCGCGCTGAAGGGGAAATCCCCCGCGGCACATTGATGCAGGCCGCGATTCTCGCCGCCTGGTACAGCAAAGGACAGCGCAGTTCCATGGTTCCCATTGACTATACCCGGAAGAAATATGTCAAAAAGCCTTCCGGCGCGGCACCAGGCAAAGTGATCTATACGCATCACAAAACAGCCTACATCACCGCGGAAGAGGATGATGTAAAACAGATTCCGGTAATATCCTGAACTGCAAAGGCGCCCGGTTTTCACCGGGTGCCTTTTTTCTGTTCTCTGCTCTGTATTTTTTTCCGGTCCCAGGCTCATCTGTCCAGCAGCGCAATCAGCTCCATCGGCGTGGAAATCAGGTGTTCCGCGCCGTTTTCTGTCAGTTCCTCCGCCGTACGGAATCCCCACAGTACGCCGATCGGGTGCATTCCCGCATTTACAGCGCATTTCATGTCCACCGCCGTATCTCCCAGGTACATAAAGTACTCCGGGGAGACCCCGATCTCCTGTGCAATGGCAATGGCTCCGGCCGGATCCGGCTTGATCGGCAGTTCCGTCTGCCCCAGGACCTTTGCAAACCGGATATCGGGGAAATAATGGGCAATTACATTCTTTGTGTCCGGATCCGGCTTGTTGGAAAGGACGCATACCGGAATTCCGCGTGCGTTCAGTTCCTTCAGCAGTTCCGGAATTCCTTCATACGGTCCGGTCTTTTCCTGGCTGTGGGCGCCATACCATGCCTGGTACTCCGCCCCGACCTTTTCAGCCAGCTCCTGCCGGTCGCGCACAGCCCGCTGGGCCAGGATCCGGACACCGTTTCCGACCAGGTAACGGTAATCATCCGTTTCCCACTCCGGCAGTCCGTACATCCGCAGTGCCCGGTTCATGGCATTCGCGATATCCTCCAGCGTGTTGGTCAGCGTTCCGTCCAGGTCAAAAACAACTGCGCTCTTTTCTTCCTGTTTCAGCATGTTCCCTCTCCAATCCCTGTTCTGCCTTCCGGCTCCGTATATTATAGGCATCTCCGCACAGGGATGCAAGCGTTCGCGGATTGCATTCTTTCCGTCCTTTTGATTGTTCTGATGTTGACGAACAAAACCCGCAAAATTATAATGATCGTTAGCAATTACGTAAGGAGGCGGAACACCTTGGCCAAACTGACCATTGACCGGGAGACCTGTAAGGGCTGCGGCCTGTGTGCTGACGTATGTCCGAAACATCTCCTCGCCCTGAGTAAGGACATTAACGCCAAAGGGTATCACCCCATCGGCATTACGGAGCAGGATAAATGCATCGGCTGCGCGTTTTGCGCCCGCATGTGCCCGGACGCCGTGATCAAAGTGGAAAAATAAGGAGGAAGCGTATCCATGGGTCAGAAAATGCTCATGAAGGGGAACGAGGCCATCGCTGAAGCCGCCATCCAGGCCGGATGCCGCTTCTTCTTCGGCTATCCGATCACCCCCCAGAACCAGGTTCCCGAATATATGTCCAAGCGGCTGCCGAAGATTGAGGGCGGCTGTTTCCTGCAGGCGGAAAGTGAAGTTGCCGCCATCAATATGGTCTACGGTGCTGCCGGTGCCGGTGCCCGTGTTATGACCTCCTCTTCCAGCCCGGGAATCTCCCTCAAGCAGGAAGGAATCAGCTATATTGTCGGTGCGGAACTGCCCTGCGTGATCGTCAACATGGTGCGTGGCGGCCCCGGCCTCGGTTCCATCCAGCCCGCCCAGAGCGACTACTATCAGTCCACCCGCGGCGGCGGTCATGGCGACTACCGGATGCTGGTGCTTGCTCCTGCTTCCGTGCAGGAAGCCGTGGAGCTGACGATGGACGCCTTTGACCTGGCGGATCGTTATCGCAATCCGGTCCTGATCATGGGCGATGGCCTGATCGGTCAGATGATGGAGCCGGTCGAAATGCCGGAGCACAAAGTGCCTGCCGACCTGCCTCCCAAGACCTGGGCGGCCACCGGCTGGACCCCGCAGTCCGACCGCGAACGTGCGATCATCAACTCCCTGTACATCGATCCTTCCGTGCTGGAAAAGCATGTCAATCACCTGTATGAAAAGTACGCTGTCATGGAGCAGACCGAATGCCGCTGGCAGGAAGAAATGACCGATGACGCGGACTATGTCATTGTTGCCTACGGCACTACCGCGCGTATCGCCCGCAGCGCCATGCGCAAGCTTCGTGCGGAAGGCATCAAAGCCGGCCTGATTCGGCCGATCACCCTGTGGCCTTTCCCCAACGCACCGATCGCCAAAGCTGCAGAGCATGCCAAGGCTTTCCTGACGGTGGAAATGAGCATGGGCCAGATGGTGGATGATGTCCGCCTGGCTGTGGACGGCAAAAAGCCCGTTCATTTCTTCGGCCGTACCGGCGGTATCGTCCCCACCGTACGCGAAATCATGACCCAGGTGGAAACGCTGGCAAAGGAGGGCAAATAATCATGGCTGTTGTGTATGAAAAAACCAAACTGCTGACCGACAAGCCGCTGCATTACTGCCCCGGCTGCACCCACGGCATTATTCACCGCCTGGTGGCGGAAGCCATCGATGAGCTCGGTATCCAGGGCAAAACCATTGGTATCGCGCCCGTTGGCTGTGCCGTATTCGCCTATGATTACTTCAACTGCGACATGATGGAAGCGGCCCACGGCCGTGCTCCCGCCGTGGCTACCGGCTGCAAGCGGGTAAATCCGGACAACATCGTCTTCACCTACCAGGGCGACGGCGACCTTGCTTCCATCGGTGCCGCGGAAATCACCCATGCCGCTACCCGCGGTGAAAACATCACCGTCATCTTCGTCAACAATGCCATCTACGGCATGACCGGCGGCCAGATGGCGCCTACCACCCTGCCGGGTCAGGTGACCACCACCTCTCCCTATGGCCGGGATCCCAAGCTGTGCGGCTATCCGATCCGGATCAGCGAAATGCTCGCCACCCTGGACGGTCCCGCCTACATCTCCCGTGTCTCCGTGCATGATGTAAAGCACATTATGGAAGCCAAGAAAGCCATCCGGAAAGCCTTTGAAATGCAGATCGCCGGAAAAGGCTTCTCCCTGGTGGAAGTCCTCTCCGCCTGTCCCACCAACTGGGGTATGACGCCGCAGGAAGCGCTGAAGTGGCTGGAAGCCAACATGATCCCCCAGTATCCGCTGGGTGTGAAGAAGGAGGTTGAGTAATCCATGGAAGCTCAATTTCTGATTGCCGGTTTCGGCGGCCAGGGCGTCCTGCTCATCGGCCAGCTGCTGGCCAAGGCGGCCATGCACGAAGGGATGAATGTTTCCTGGATGCCGTCCTACGGCCCGGAAATGCGCGGCGGTGAAGCCAACTGCGCCGTGGTCATCTCCGACGAACCGATCGGGTCTCCGCTCGTTACGGAAATTCCCTTCGCTGTCATCATGAACAAGCCCAGCATGATCAAATTCACTCCCGCTATGGAAAAGGGCGGCATCATGCTGTACAACTCCTCCCTCATCGATATCACTCCCGACCGCGATGACATCGTCGCAATCCCGGTGGACTGCAACGGCATCGCGGAAGAACTCGGCAATGCCCGTACCGCTAACATGGTTATGCTCGGTGCGATCCTGAAGAAGACCGGCGTGGTATCCATCGATTCCGCCATGGAAGCCCTGAAAGCCACCTTCGGTCCGAAGAAGGAGCACCTGCTTCCCATCAACCGCCAGGCGATGGAACGTGGAGCTGCTGCTGTAGAGTAATTCTGAATGCTTTATAGAAGAACCGTGGACGAAATCTCGTCCACGGTTCTTCTTTTATGCTCTTACTTCACTGAAATCGCGGTAATCGTGAATTTCTTGCCTGGCTCCTTTACCTTGATCAGCACGGTATGCTCCGCGGCATTCTTCCCGTTCAGCACCAGCGCCACTTCACTCTGGTTCCATTTCCCGGGGCCTCCCCGCAGGATCGTCGCACGCTTTCCGTCCACATACACTTCTGCCGCACCGAAGCCGGCGTCTGCTGAAGCTTTCCATGCAATCAGGCACTTGGAGAACACACCGGTCACTTTCAGCGGTTCATCCGGATCCTTGATGTCATGGAAATAGTTTTTTCCGCATACCCAGCCCACCGGTGTATTCCGGTAAGTCTGCAGGTCAATGCTGGCGAAACCACCGCGTTCCACGGTGAATCCTTCAGTTTCCTCATCCGCGTACAGTGTCTTCAGACCCATAAAGTCCGTGCCGTATGCCGGCCGGACATTCAGGTCAATGTCCGTTGTGTTGGGTTCCTTCGCCGCAGCATCCGCAATGGCCTGCATCAGGCAGTCTGCCATCATGCGGTGGCCGTTGGAATTCGGATGGTACTCATCGTGGAAGAAGTCCTTCTTTTCCATTTCCTGCCCGACATGTTTAAACAGTCCGTCAGGAATTGAGACCATCAGCAGGTCATACACATCACCGATTTTCCGCAGGTCGCCCTGCAGGTTCCAGCCATCGTCCCGCATGGAGAACAGCAGGATAACAGCCGGCTCATTGGGGTATTCCAGCACTTCCTTTACCATCGACTCAAAGCAGTGATGGTTGGTCGGCTCGCCCCAGTCGTTCACAGCGAATTCAATGATCACCAGGTCCGGATATCCGTCCGGATCTTTCTCGCTGACCCGGCTGTTGATATCCCGGTTGAACCGCATGTAGCCGAATGCAGACGGGGTTCCTCCGACGCCGGCATTCACCAGCTCCACATTGCTTCCATTCGATACACCGTAGGTGTTTCCGAAGCGCATGGCAAATCGGCTGGCCCAGCACTCCTTGTAGTTGGAGGCTCCGGCGCCTTCGGTGATCGATCCGCCCATGGTACCGATGGTAATGTGTTCACCGGTCTTGGCCCGATCAATCAGTTTAAGCAGGCGGACATTGTTGCCCAGCCTCATTTCAGAATCCTTCAGTGCGGACTGGTACCATTCTTCCTTAGCAAATTCACCCATTGCCGTTCCTCCCCAGATCATGACCAGTACGGCCAGAAATGCCAGAAATCGTTTCATGCAGGATTCCCCCTTCTTTTATGCGTAGCTGTGCAGTCCCGGAAGGAATGTGTTCACACCGATATAGGTAAAAATCACACAGATGAATCCGACAACTGCGAAAACAGCCGCCGCCTTCCCTTTCCACCCGCGCATGATCCGCAGGTGCAGGTACACTGCATAGATAATCCAGGTTACCAGAGACCAGGTTTCCTTCGGGTCCCAGTTCCAGTAGCTTCCCCAGCATTTTTTTGCCCAGAATGCCCCGGTTATTATGGTAATCGTCAGGAACAGCAGACCCAGGCATACACTGCGGTATTCAATGACATCCAGCTTGTCCCGTTCCGGGATATGCTGGTCCATAAACCCGTCTTTCCGTATCTTTTCCCGCACCAGGAAAATGAATCCCAGTACAAAACTGACCCCGAAAGCCCCGTAGCTCATAATCGCCGTGGAAACGTGGAAGACCAGCCAGTTGCTCTGCAGTGCCGGCATCAGTGCATGTATTTCCCGGCTCTGCATGGCAGCATATCCCATAATCAGGAAAACCACCGGCGCTGCAAACACACCAAGGAAACTGAACCGGTATTTCGCGATAAATATCAGGCTGACCAGGCACAGCGCCCACGCAAAACAGGTGGCGAACTCATACTGGTTGGTCATCGGTACCCGTCCGGCGGCAATTCCGCGCACAATCAGCGCTGCTGTATGGGCTGCAAGGCCGCCCATCTGGATCACTGCCGCCGCCTTTGCCGCTGCGTTTTTCTTCAGTCCGGCAAACACAAAGTACAGCAGCATCGCCAGGAAATAACCGACCATGGCAATCGTAAACAGGATATTCTCAGCCTGTTCCATTCAGATCGTCACCTCTTTCGCAGATAGAAGGCCATAACCAGCCCCGCCATCAGGATCGCAGCGCCCAGCATAGCCATCCAGGAAAACCGGTCCCGTTTCACCATCAGCAGTGTATAGTTGGAAGGATTACTGAACCGGACGGTATATTCCTGGTCAATGGTAATCTCATCATCCGTTTCCAGCACATTCATTCCCCGTACCTCTCCCTGGTAGAAAACCATGTACAGGTATCCGGGCTTCTCCGGACGAGTGGATGCCATCGGGGATACAGTTCCCGTCTCACCATCATAGTTCGGATAAAAGTTGTAAAACATCACCACGATGTCGGGATCATCTTCCAGCGGCATATATTCCTGCACACACAGGGTTTTCTTCTGCAGGATCTCCCCGTTCTTCTCCACCGTCACGTCTGCCGCCCATCCCGCGGAGTTCTGGAAGAACTCGTATCCGAACAGTTCCGCGGGATGGTTCACACTGGCCGTTCCTTGCTGCTCGTCTTTCCCGTCAGCGCTGCGAACCGTCAGCTCAGCAGTATACTGTCCGGCTGTCCCGTCTTCCCGCCAGTCAATCATAAAGTCGTCCACCGTTACCTGCAGACCGGTATCTGCCAGCGGAACGGTATCCCCGGGCAGTCCGCTGATCGTGTATTCCTCCTGGGTCATCTGCCCCAGTGCAAATCCGATAATCAGAAGCAGAATTCCCAGGTGACACACCCATGCACCCCAGATTCCGGCGAAGTTTCCCGGTTCTTTTCCGGTGCGGCGAATCAGCGGCTTTATCCGGATCAGGTTGCACATCAGAAGGCTGAGGCACAGGAATCCGCTCAGAGCCAGGAACCACCAGCTGTGATAGGCATCATCTGCATGGAGTGCCATAATCACCGCAGCCGTCCGTTCGCCATACTGGCTGGCATACCACTCATATGTCTGCCCCTGCGGAACAGCCGAGCAAACGCCGCATGCCGCGGCAAGCATCACCAGGAGGGTGATGGCCAGCGGCATGGAGCCCAGGATCTTTCTGATTTTTTTGAGTATCGTCATATTACCCCGTCTTCAATACGCCGGAAGCTCTCGCTTCCGGCGGTTTTTTCAGACATCCTGTCTTTCGCCAAGCAGAACCATGGCCTCGTCGATCTTCGCTTCGGACGTATCCAGGCAGGACAGCGACAGCGCGGAATTGTGCGCGCCTTCGGAGTTCTCCACATAGCAGAAGTCAAAGAACCACTGCGCTTCCCGGTGCAGCTTGCGCACAGCGTCCAGCTGTTCCGCTCCGAGCTTTCCGTCCGCAGCAGCAGCTGTCAGCTTATCCTTCAGCGCACTCAGTTTGTTGCCGACTTCGGTTTCGCGGGCAGTCACTTTTCCCTGTACGTTCTGCACCAAGGCAATCAGGTTTTCCGCGGTTCCGTGGCACTTTGTGCAGGAATTCAGAAGAATTTCATTCGCCAGAGGGCTCACAAAGTAGTGGCTGCGGTATTCAATACCGTCATCCGTCGTTTCCTGCGGCATATGGCAGTCCGCACATGTCATACCAAAATTCGCCGCGTGTTTTCCGGCCAGTACCGTTTCCATTTCCGGGTGCTGGGCTTTCAGCAGTTTGGTTCCGGTGCCCGGCTGCTCCCAGTCATAGAATCCCATCGCATCATAGTAAGCCAGGATGGCTTCCGGGGTCATCTCAGCTTTGCTGTGATAAGGCATCATGGTCTCGCTGTCCGACGGGGTGAAGTAATACTCAATGTGACACTGCCCGCAGGAGAGGATCGCGGCGGGAATTTCTGCCGCTGCATCCCCCAGTGCCGTCTTCACATAGCTGTGGGAAACCGCCAGCTGGCCGTCCATTCCCATTCCGTCCCCGTGGCAGTTGTAGCAGGAGATTGTGTTCTTCATCAGCGGCATTACTTCATCAAATGCCTTTGAATAGACTTCGATTCCTTCCGTATTGACAAGGCGGGCAAAATCATCCGTCTTGCAGGTAATGCAGTTGGCTTTCGGATGGGGCCGAAGAGTCTTCGAAACATCTTCCAGCGTGTAGGTATGGCCGCGGGCACTGCCGTAATCCTTCGCAAATCCGTATCCCTCATAGATGTTCTTCAGGTACGGGTCCTGCTCCAGGTAGCTTGTCACAATATTGTTCTCGGAGTTCTGTCCCATGGTCACCGCAACCTTTGAAATCACGGAAGCCGGTACCTGGGCCGTTTCTTTCTTCGCCGTCTCGGCCTCCGCGGCAGGCTTTGCTTCTTCCTTCTTCTCTTCCGCAGCAGGTTCCGCTCCGGGGAACGCCTGGTTCAGCGCCTTCAGTACCGCGTTGGAAGTCACCGTCGCGCCGGTAATCGCCTCAACGCCGTTTTCACCATAGGTGAACGGGCCTTCCTTGCCGATAAACTGGCTGGTGAACGCTTCCTCGGAAGCCTTCTGGCCCAGGCCAGGGGTTTCATTCGGAGTATCGATGGACAGGGCTTTGACCGTCGTTCCATCCAGTGTTGCCTTAACTGTCACTTCACCGCCGAAGCCCTGTTCGGACTTCTCAATTTCGGTCCCGGCAGCTGGTTCAGCAGCCTTTTCCTCCGCCGCCGGCTCTTCTGCGGCGGGTTCTGCAACCGTCTCAGCGGGGAATGCCTTGTTCAGGCCCTCCAGCACCGCGTTTGATGTCACAGTCGCGCCGGTAATCGCTTCAACGCCGTTCTCGCCGTAGGTGAACGGACCCTCCTTACCGATGAACTGGCTGGTGAAAGCCTCCTCGGAAGCCTTCTGGCCCAGGCCGGGAGTTTCATTCGGAGTATCGATGGACAGTGTCTTGACTGTCTTTCCGTCCAGCGTTGCCTTGACTGTCACTTCACCGCCGAAGCCCTGTACGGTTTCTTCTACGGCTGTGCCGGCAGTCTCCGGTTCAGCGGCGGATTCTTCCGTTTTGGGCTCTTCCGCCGCAGCGGGAGCGGGTTCTTCTGTCGTTTCCTTTCCAGGCTCTTCCTTCACTTCCGCTTTGGGTTCTTCCGCCGGTTCCGCGGCATCCTCACCGGTGATTGCCCGGTTCAGTGCCTTCAGTACCGCATTCGAAGTCACGGTCGCGCCACTCAGTGCGTCAATCCCGTTCTCTCCGAAGGTGAACGGGCCTTCCTTGCCGATAAACTGGCTGGTGAAATCTTCTTCGGATGCCCGCTGGCCCAGCCCGGGCGTTTCGTCCGGCGTTTCAACGGTCAGCGCCTGTACGGTCGAACCGTCCAGTGTCGCCTTCACAGTCACTGTGCCGCCGAAGCCCTGTTCAGCCTCTTCCACGGCAGTTCCGTTTACCGCCGGGGCGTCCGCTTTTTCCGTCAGGCTGTAAGTTATGTGTTCCCCGCCGATAATTCCCGTCAGGAACAGGGAAACAGCAATCAGAACCATTGCACAGAGAATTAACCGAAGCCATTGTTTCTTCTCAAAGTTATTCATGGCCATCTCTCCTTATACAGCGGTCGTGGTAATCGCTTTCACCGGGCATTTTGCTGCGCACTTTCCGCACAGCGTGCACTTGTCC
>JAEEGH010031614.1_pt1 | contig 10215 bp, 4 predicted proteins | sample 9134181 | NCBI WGS metagenome assembly JAEEGH01 (sample SAMN16246544, study PRJNA631951) | gut metagenome | biome: gut microbiome; feature: rumen; material: DP-attached | host: Bos | place: Iran: Karaj | collected 2018-10 | reverse complement strand
CAAGGGCCACGGGATTCACCTTGATTTTCAAGGTAATCACACTATCGCAACCATGAACCGACTGTAGTGTAACCCGATAGGTATAGGGCTCCGCCTGAGGGGTGGAGATATCCAGTCCCGTAAAAATCGGGTTGACTTGCGATGTATAGGGAAGTGCCGATGCACTCACCGTCTCATAACAAGTGTCTTTGTCATACGGTTCATACACCCAAGCCGAACTGGTGACATTCAGGGTGTCGCTATTGAAAATCACGTATGCATCATACGAGGTACTCACATCGGGGCTCACCGTCATGCTGGCGCTTTTAGGGTTGTTGAGCCAGTAGGCGTAAGCGTCTGTGCCAAAGTCGCGCACCGCACGGATGCGCACTTTTGTACGAGTAGGGTTTGAATGGTCGATGGGGTTTCGGGGGTCGTAGAAATACTGGCTTCCCCTGACAACGAGGAAGTTGTTGCCCGTTCGTGTGGAGGTCCAGTAGTCGTGACCATCAGAACTATTATACGCATACATCCATCGCATACCGTTAGGATCCCCACCCGCATCAATGATGGAGCTTTCAATAAACGGAATCAGTCCGAAAATGTGGCGGAGTTGGATGGCATCGGGGATATACCAACCGTTGTAGAAATCCACGGCCTCAGCTGCGGGCGAATGGCCTGACTCCAGCAATATACGGGTGTTTTTCTTCCCCTCGTACGACCATTCTGAAATGCCGTATCGCGCCACGAACTCATACGCATGGTTTTCTATTTCAGCCGGAATGGTGGCACCTTCATCCAACATATAATACGACTTGTTGTTGCTATTGCTCACCCAGCCGACATCGTTCAATGCCACTGCCCAACCCTCTACCGGATTGTCGGGGTTGACATAGCAAATCACCCCCTTCGATCCGTCAGGGAACTCATACACATCGCCAATCTGATAGATCTGCGCCATGATTGAGCCGGCATGCACCAACACGATCGCCAGCACTACAATCTTTCTGAAAAACATCTTCAAAGCATTCATTGTCTTACTCTTTTTCATATTTGTAATACTGACTAAAAATCAATGGAGGGACGGACATGGTGCAGGGCATCTTTTGTATTGGACATAAAATGTCCTGAATAATCCAGATGCCAACATCCGTTATCATCTTTTTCAGAAGAGGAGAGGTAATAATAGGTCAATGTGCTCAAAGTAGTGGCACCGTAAGCACTCAGTCGGCTCAAGGACTTATTCACCTGTGCGCGGTTGCCGAACACAAGGTTCAGCTCGCCCATGGAGGGCAGATACCATCCTCTTGCTTCCGTCGGGTTAACATTTTGAATCACAGGGTCATAATAATAGCAGAAATAGGCCGCTGGGGCATTTTCAGCGAAATTCTCACTTTCAGCCATTTCTGCATACTGCTTGATGGTCAGTGTATTACCAAATCCATCCAAATCGAACAGAGCATCCCGCTGATTGGGCAGTTTGCGCTTGCTATGCACAAACTTGTAAACATATTCGCTTGAGTTGCTGGAGGTTCCTCTTCTTGCCCATTTCACGGTATTAGGGTCATCCACGAGAGCCACTGCCTTACCATGCTGACCGGTAAGGTCAACATAATAGACCACTCCAATAGGAACCTTATCAGAACGGAGGAACGAGTCGACACGAATCACTGAGCCATCGCTGCACAGCACGTCGCCGGGCGCCATCACGGCGGGGATTTCACCCTCTTGCCAGGTGAGCTTGGGGGTCGTCACCATCACCCCCATCGTGGTCGTTTCGCCACGGCAGATTTCATTGTCTGTCGTGTCAATAATCAGGATAATCAGGTTGATAATATCCAGACTATCACAGCCATTGGCGGTGTGTACAATTTCAGAATAGCGTCCTGTGGTGTCGTATGCGTGCCCTTTCCACATATAAGGATTTCCATTCAACTCGAAATTGGAGGTCACTATCGTAGTATCGTGATGTGGGGGCGAATTTACGGTCAGGACGAAAGTGACGATGGAGTCGCATCCATTGGCCGACCCACCCGGGAAACTCTTGGTAAAGAAGTAGGTTCCAGCATTCTTGACCGCTTCGTCCAATTCCGCTTGAGAGGCCACCTCCGGAACAACATGGTAGATGTCATCGTAGGGCAGAGAATGACTCTGGCACACTTCATCATAAATCGTAGAGTGAGCTCTCTCGAACACATCCGCCATCACCACACCTGGTTCGTGTTGCACGATAGCGCTCCAGCCGGCACCCGTACTCATGCCCGCCACGAAATAGAGCGAAAGCTCATCCCCGCTGGAGGTGATGAGGTCAGGAAGCGGACTGTTATACGTAAACACATTCAACATAGAATCAGGGACAAGTTCATGACCAGAAAAGACGTATAGATGTGACGTGGTGGAGAGGTTCAATTCTTCAAATAAAATACTGATGGGTTCTCCATCGGTGCTCGTGAAAGTATGGAAGATATTCTCACCTTGTGTATAAGCTCCCGACTCACCTCCCGAGTCATACATGCGGTACACATCCCCGCAACCCATCGTGGTCGCGCCCTCTGCAAAATTCATCGTATTATTGGTCAAGCCGTTAACTCTCGGGCAGTAGCCCTCCTTGATCACGCTGGTATATAGGATGGAGCGCTGGCGAATCTCAGTGGTGTCATACACCGACCATCCATCGTCGGTCATCTCCTCAGATTTCAACAAATGGGTGAGGTGATAATCCCCGTACCAGTTGAGGGTATAAGGCGGCTCCACGGTGGCTCGCACCTGCAATACCGCATCGTCTTCGTAGCAGACCGTATCGTTGCGCATAAGCACGTGACAGGCATCCACCATATTGGTGAGAACACCAATATATGTTGTATCAGACGGGTCGGCCACCCTATAGTCACACCCATTCGGATCGATGATGTGAGTGGGGTAAATCTTGGCCGGTGTGGTGGTGGAATATGTATCCGTAATAGTCACTCCAGCCTCTCCGCTGTAGGTGCGCGTCTCAACGCCCATCCCATTTTCAAAAGCCATCACCAACTGTATTACGCCACTATGTGCTTCGTTGTCGGGAGTGAAGGACAAGGTGACATCCTTCCCGGCACAGAAAGTGCCGCCTCCCGTTGTGGTGACCCACGGCGCGCTTGTGACACTCAAATAAATGCTGTCATAAATATGATCCTGACAGCCTGTCTGTGTAATATCCACCTTATACCAACCATCGGAAGCACCGTGTGAGATAAAAATGTAGGGTTCTGGGGAGGTGGAATAAAAACCATCCGGTCCCACCCATTCATAATTGAAAATATTGGCCACCTGCAGAGCATGAATCTGGATTGTGGAACCCTCACAGGTAGTATTGGCCTTCAGTCCGCCGTCGAACCATGTCTTCTGCAAGTCGGCCAGGGTATAGGGATAGAAATTCACATGGAAGAACGCACCGCAGTCGTCGGCAATCAAACAAGAATAGGGGTGACCGGCGGACATGGGAACATTGACAAAACTGCCAGTTTGATTTTCACCCAACAACGTTCCCTGGCGATCTGCTTCGCTATACAATGAATAGGTGTACGGCAGTGTGCCATTGGCGCCCTTCACATAGACGCTTCCGCTGGTGGAGCTTGAGTCGCAGAGAAAAGCGGCAAGATAGTCAAACTGTACCGTCCCTCCACTGTATTGGATGGTGTCGAAAACGGCTGTCGGTGAGCACAACGACGACTCCCCCTCAGGGTAGATGCGTATCACGTAAGTTCCTTGGATGCCGATGCGGATGGGGTCGCCCAGCTGGTATTCGCCGATGTCGTATCCTCCCGCGGGGCCGTCCACCACCTGCATTCTCGTATGCAAGGGGGTGGAGACGGGGGCTATATCCAAACCCGTAGAAGGCGATGTATTGTGGCTGACACGGACGAACTCGCCCTGTGTGTAGGTGATGTACTGGTCTGTGCACTCCTGAGTAACATTGTATGCCGGCGTTTCCGCCAATTCCACACTATACACATCCCCGAAAGAGACATTCTGGCGCAGATTGAAGGAGTCGCAAGGGGTGATAATCTCAAACTGGTACGGGCCGGAGGGGAGGCAATAATCGTGTATGGACAATGCGTGCCCAGAGGGGTCGCCATCAACGGAAAGTGTATTCCCGAAACTGTTTTTTACCACCTGCCACTCCTGCAAAGCCGCATTGTAAATGGCAACGAAATTGTAGCGGTTGCCGTGGGGGCTCTCCACCAATCGTACAATCGTCCCGTCGGGACTCATGTCGGTGCTGTTATGCTCGCTCACGCGAATGGTACGGAGCACCGAGCAGCAATGGTCATTACCATCTGTATGCATTTCCCAAGAAGGGTGCGTAGTGCTGACGTGCAAATCGTATGTCAAATCATCGGTTCGGTCGAAAAGCACACATCCATGACCGTCCACTAACTTTCGCTCAACACTATGGGTGAAAGGCAGTTGCTCGGAATAGTAGGCCACCATATCGGAGAGTTTGAGCTTGCTGGGCGCATCAATCTTGGAAACCGTATCAGTTTTCATGACATGGTCAGTAAGCGGGTCAATATAGATCCACGTAAGCGGATGAGTATAATGGTAACGGTTAACAGCATGGTCCTCAGCGGGATTGACATACGACGGATGATACGAAGTATAGCGAATGCTATGCTCATCGGTATGAACATAACTGTTCTGTCCACATGCACCCGAGCCGGTGATGGAGTCCGTCTTTTCAGTATGGTTAGTCACGAAAGAGGCTGCATCCGGGAGGTGATACATAAACGCACGGCTGACCGTTGTATCGGCGCAGCCCGCCCAAACAAAGTGATAGTCCAACCGTATCTCCTTGTCATACATATCACAATAGCGATGGGCTTCCGCAATGGTATCATACAGGTCGGAACTGGCAGACGAGGACAACGGGAAGGCTTTCCAATCCCCTACGGGATGACCATCGTAAGAGAAACGGTACTGCATGTGAGATTGCAGCGCATTGACATAATAACTCAAAAATGGTTTCAGCGTGGCAGAAATCTTCACCACATTGCTGTCGAGCGGATTTCCGGAGGAGGCGTACACGCCAATCGCATCCAACAGCGGCACCGACACCACTTCCACAGTTTGTTCAACCCGGGGAAGGCCATATCCACAGCCATCAGTAAGGAAAAAATCCCAATCACCACTGGGCATGTCATCTATGGTGTAGTAATCTTTATAATCGTATCGTAACGGGTCAGTACCAGAATATAGCGGTGCGGTGAAATCGACCGTACGCAGAGTGTCCAATGCATCATTATGGTTGACAACAACAAGATGATATGGGAAGCGCCCATTGTCGATAAACAGCTGCACACGCCCTGAAGGCGCACACGACAAAGAGGGTCGCAACCCGAAATCATCCTCCGTTAGGGCTGTCATATAGATGGAGGAGACCGTAGGAACAGTGTATGTGGTATGGATGGTCAGCACAGTCTGTGTGTCCACTTTGACGTAGCCGCCCATTCCATCATCACACAACGCCTCCATACCGAAAAAGTACGTTCCATAATCCATCAAAAGAGTATCCACGCCTCCATAGTAGTAACTTCCGGCATAGCGCGCTGAGTCTTCCTCCCTTTCGCGATAATAGACACGCACCGAAGAGAGTCCTGTAGCCGACAAATCAGCGACCGGTTGATCAGAATCATCCAACAAACAAAAACACACCTTGCCATTGTTGAAACAGGTGGCATCCACGACAGTAAATCTGACATTAAAGGGGCAATTTTGAGCGAAGGCAGGTAGAAAATGAGATGAAAAAAGTAAAAAAAGCAACAAAAAAGGCGCAATTATTGCATATTTCAGATGCTCATTTTTCAGCATAACTACTATTTTTTCAATGAGTTACAAAGTTAATATAACTCAAAATTTACGGGCGCAAAAATACAAAAAATTAAACATGGTCAAGAAGTTTTTTCAATCTACAAAAAAAACTTTCAATCAACTAAAATAAACTATTTTTTGACTGAAGAATTTCACAAGATTTTCTCACTAAAATCTTTCCCATAAAATCCCACAAAATCACCCTCCACTCGAGTGAGGCTTTCGCGATTTCTCAGACACCGCACACCCAACCCCATGCATTTGACATTAGGCATGGCTTAACTGGTTCCCCATACCAAACAAAAAGGCCGCTCCAACCGGAACGACCTCTTGAAAAAATATCTCGAATTATGAAACTTACCCGATGTTATTCCGCATCGCGCACGCAACGGACGGAAGCACCGTGGTTCTTGTTATTGATATCTGGTTTCGCCCCAGCCCAATCATAATTAATTCTATAACGAATTCCCTTTTTGTTGTCGCTCGTATCTTGTGTGGTAGTCCAAAAATAGGCATATTGGCCAATATAATAACGAGGTTGGCTATCGTTGAACGTACCTCCTGGAACCGCAGAAAGACCGCTGGAATTGCGTTCATCATAGCTATAGTTGCCTGGTGCAGTGGCAGTATTATTATCGTCCCAATAGCAGCCTGTAGCCAGCTTCCCAGCTCCAGACCCTAAAGCACTACCGCTAGTACCTGTTCTTTGCACCACTCCAGCCGATTCCATCATTGCGTCCCATTCCTCAGCTGATGGGAGATGCCACCCCAACGGACAGATACCACGGCGGTTTCCGTTCACCAAATTCAGAACAGGTTTCCATCCAGAGGTGTTCTGTGCAGTATTAGATACCTCATCGTATGCAGTGTTAAAGGTGTCAACAGCGGCACACCAGTTGTAAAGCAGACCAAAACGAGGAACGATTTCCGAATAGTAACCGTTTACGAGGGTGGTATTGTGGATATGAGGTATCTTAACGTGACCACTACTGCTAGGATCAGTTCCTGAAGCCCACACGGCCATCTTGCTTGTAAAGGAGGTTCTACTTCCAGGATTGGTAATCCCATAAGTCTGATCTTTCCCCAGCAAAATCTGCGAGCCGGTTGATGGACTGTGTTCGGTGCGCAAGTTCTCGGCCATCCAGCATTGGCTGCCGATCTGCACCACAGGATAGACATTCCCATCGTAGTCGGTAACCGCATAAATACCGTTCTCATCGGCAAATTCGCGGCCGTCGTCTGCCCCATCAAAGCCCTGACCTTCATATTCATTCAATGCATGCACTGTTCCAGTACATGGAGTTAGTATTGCTCTGCCCAATGACACGGTCTGGGTGGCCGTACATCCAGAAGTGTTTGTGGCAACGATGTCGTACGTGCCTCCTGGTGCAGCATAAGCATGCCATGTGTCAGGCCACGGTTGAGGATTATTCACAACAGGTGAACCATCGCCCCAGTTGATAGACACTACATCAGAAGAAAAGGAGGTGACTTCCACAACCAACATGTTATCGCATGCGGAGAGTGTCGGGGCGGTGCCTGCCGAAGTGACTGTAACGGCAACTGTAGCCGTAAGGGTATAACCTTCAACGATATGCGTGGCTGTACAAGAGATGGTTTTGCTGCCTGCCGTATTAAACGCTATTGTGACAGGGTTGGTAGTGTACGTGTTGGTGCCGTCCGACCATTCGTAGCTGTACTCTTCCACGTCTCCCAAGGAAGGTGCCGCCGAAAACTGGTCGTCCACTGAAGCTCCTTCGCAAAGACTAAAAGATGTAGCATCGGGTGTGATGATCAGCGAAATATCCTCACCGCTGGTGGTGTTCACGGGACCGTAGGTGGTGGTGCTGTCCTCATTGCTTACTCTCACCATTACGCAATAGTCGGTGTTGGGGTCAAGACCTGTGAGATTCTGCATGTAGTCGTCATTGGTGTAAAGTGTGCCAGAAACGGGCCAGGCGGTGAAACCATCCTCGTCGGCCGAGCAGCCGCTTCCTTGCTTATAGAAAATCTGTACGGTTCCTTCAGCGGGCTCTTTGAAATCGAGACCGTTAACAATCACTTGGAATCCCGTCGGAATCTCGGGCAGGTCGCTGCTGAGTGTGCCTGTAGGTGCATGGGCAGGAGTGCGGGCGCTCACCACAGATGAAGTGGCGGAACCGGCCAGGTTGGTCGCCTTGGCGGTCACATAATAGGTTGTGTAGGCATCCAGACCCGTGAAAGTGTAGATAGGTGTGGTGCTGGTGAAGCACGTCGGCGAGCTCATGTCGCTATTCTCGGAAATGCAGAATTCATAGGAGATGATGGCGATTCCATTGTCATTGGCAACAGCGTTGGCTTTCATGGAGGTGGAATAAATGTCGCTTAAAGAGACTGTTACAGTCGGAGGAACGGCGTGCATCAGCGCGTCCAAAGCATCCTCCAGGGCGGTGATTCTGCGGCTCAGACTGTCGAAAACGGACAGGAGGTCGCAGGCGTTCACCACCACATTGCCGCAGTTGGCAGCGGTAGTGGTCTCCATATTAAAGCCGCTGGGCACGGTGTTGGTGCCAGTGAAACTGTTGTCAGCGGCCACCTTTGCGTAATCGGCTGCGTCTGACAATTCCGACACGGTGGTAGGCACATCGATGTTGATGGTTTGGTTGGTACTTTGGTCAACATAGAAGAGGCCGTTGTCCACAGCTGTATTGTTTTTTGCAATTATAATCGCGGCGTTGCCAGGTGCGTCTGGCTTATCACTCAAATCGTTGTAACTACCTGTAGTGGCCACAGTGGCGAAGGACGGTTTGTTCCAGATGAAGGCGGCGGTGGTATTGTCGCTTTCATTCCAGTCGGCCTGCACCTGTGCCGGGAGGGCGGTCGGAGAGACCTCAAGAGCGTACGGCACGGCTGATACCGGCGAGTTGACCGTGACATCACCGCTGGACAGGTGGTAGGTCACCGTAATAGTGGCATTGGCCCATCCCGTAACCGCCGAAAGGTCATTGGTGGGATGCCCCGCCACAGGCCATGTGCGTCCAGCTCCGCCAATGGAGAAGGAGATCACGCCGTTGTGGTTGGTGTGGGCTGTCCGCGATTCAAAATACTGCTCCGAGCCTCCTGTGATAATACTGACATCAACAGGAATATCCGCGTCCTGCACAAACTTGTTATTGGCGTCGCGAACGACCGCCTGATAGCTCAATGTTGTGGTCTGAGCGACAGCAGACACTACCGTAAGCAATGCCATTATGGTGAACAACAAAAATTTTTTCATAGGTATAAGGATTAGATTGGTTATTATAAATATTGATAAGTGTATAATTCTGCTAATAGTTTAAGACACAGCGCACGCTATGACCATTGGCTTTTTCGCTCGGAATGAATTCAGAAGTGCTGCACTCCGTCCCGAACTTGCAAGCGATCGCGAGAGTGCTTTCCTCACGAATCGTCCACACGTAGGCGTTTACCAGCAGATTTTCGAACAGCCCATAAGTGCTGTTGTATCGGCCTCCAGGGAGAAGGGTGAATTGTGAAATATCCGTGCCTGGGATGGGAAGCCATTGGGTGTTGGCCATCAGCTCCTCCGGTGTATAGGTAGCTATCACGTACTCCATCTCGGCATCGGTGGGGATGTGCCATCCGTCAGGACAGATGCCCTGACCGCTGTTGTATTGCGTGGCTGCATCCCATGTGTAGAGATGTCCAAAGACATCGAACAGGTCAGATGAGGAGTAACCGACTGCCAAATAGGTCATAATGTTGGGAACGTCGGTATTGTCGGCATAGTGCTCCGTTCTCAGGTTTTGCGCAGTCCAGCAATAGAGCCCAAGGTCCACTGCAGGGTAGATGTTGTGGTCCACATCCTCCACCTCGGTGATGTCCCCGCAGGCCGACTGTCCGCCCTGCTGAATGCCTTCTGTAATGATGGGGACGGAGGCTCCGTCAGGAGCCAGCGCATCGAAAACCTGTCCCACACTGGCGGAAATCCCCCCGTTATTGGCATATCCTGACACCAGCAACGGCATTTCCACACTGCCCGTCTGCGCAAAAACAGACAAACAGGTGGAAAAAAGGAGAAATAAAAAACAATATTTTTTCATCATATTAATAGATTTTCAACCACTTGAATTTCAATAATTTATTACAAATAATCTATCAGCAAACGAGTCAATATTTTTCATCATCAAATGATTTGCAAAAATACATATTTTTTTATTAGTATAATGATTTACTGAATTTTTTTATATTTTGCATATAATTTTTAAAGTTTTACTGAAATTTATGGACAAAATTCTTAAAGAAGCATTTAATAAAATTATTGAAAAAAATCATCTAAAAAATCACCAAAAATATCCTACTTTTGCACCCTAAACATCTACTATTATGCAAAACATCGAAAACAAGATT
>JAEEGH010031612.1_pt1 | contig 10216 bp, 7 predicted proteins | sample 9134181 | NCBI WGS metagenome assembly JAEEGH01 (sample SAMN16246544, study PRJNA631951) | gut metagenome | biome: gut microbiome; feature: rumen; material: DP-attached | host: Bos | place: Iran: Karaj | collected 2018-10 | reverse complement strand
TCACCTCTTCCAAGCATTTTAGCGAGTGTTTCATTGATCAGAACCACATTAGACGGCTCCTCATTACCAAACAATTCTCCGGCAACGGGTTCAACCTCTATCAAATCCAGATAATCTCTGTTGACACCTATATTGATAATATTGATTTTATTATCGCTAATACTATCAGAAGTTATGGAAGTGTAACGATGATAAGAGGTGGTTGGATTGAAACCATATACTACCTTATCCAATTGGGGCATCATCTTGAGTTTTTCTCTTGCGGCAATGACATCGGTCTCAGACATTCCATACTGATAGCAATAACCTACGTTATGTTTACGGTAACCCATATCTGTTGATTGAAGCAGATGGTTGATTTGCCGGCTGATTATTACCGAGCAGAAAATGGCACACAGACTAACTGCCAACTGGAAGCCGATACTTACCTTATAACCGATGGTGGTACCGGTTTTATCGGGCGAATTACTGAAATATCGGGCCAACTGCTTACGCCCGGTCATTGCGATGAACCCCGATGCAATCAGGACCGATATCAGACCAATGATTGCTGCACAAACCACATAGCCCGATATCATCAGACCTACAGTCCTGTCCATCATACTGAGAGTCCTGAAATAGGGCAATACCAGGGTGCATATAAGGGTTCCTGCCAAAAGAGATAGTAGAAGAACTATTGTTATTTCTGTCGAGAACAGTCTTACTATCTGTCTCATACCGGCTCCGTTGGCATAGCGCAATGAGATTTCCCTTTCTCTCATCTTCATTCTGGTGACAAACAAGGTAAAGTAGTTGGTCAATGAACAGATTATCAATACCAACCCAAGTATCATCAGGATATAAACGTAATGGAGTTTGACATTTAATTCTACACCCCTGTATTTGATGACATACTGTTCTCTTACCTTTGAAAAGGACAATAGTCTGTAATTATTGATAAATTCCTCTTTCCAGCTTACATTAAAAGATCCAGTGCCGTCACCGATCGGATAGGTCTCGTTATGATCGATAACAAGACTGTCACATTCTATCTCCCGCGCCAGATATTGCAGGTTACTCTTATCCACCCTGAAAAAGGTCAAAGAACCGCCTATACCTCTGGTATTGATGTTCTGCACATCATATCCCCGCAAATAATCATAAGGAATCGATGTAGGAATCTTGGCATCCTCAATCACTGATTTAATATAAAAAACGCCCTGGTCGGTGAATAGCATCTGGCCAACTGCACTACCTCCTTCAAACAACTTATCGGCCTGCGTTTTTGTCAATGCAACCTCATTATTGGAAAGGCTCAGGATAGGTTCACCATCCAGTACCTTGATGTCAAAAAAAGACTGAAAGTTTTCATCTATTGTAAGATCAACCAACTGAGCCACTGGTTTACCTTCTGCAAATACACGATTAAGTACTCCATTAGAACATCTAGTATATTCTTTTATCTGCGGATATTTCTCTGCCAGATATGCTCCTTCCGGATATGATGAATATGCCGAAAAATCTTCTCCTGCCGTTTTGGGATCGTTTCTCATTAACAGATAGATGTCTTCTGCATCACGATGGAAAGAATCATAACTGCGCTCATACCTTATCCACATGAGTGTAAGTGAACAGAAAACCATTCCCAGTGCGATTGACAGGATTACAATGATGCTCTGGGTCTTGTATTTGGCGATGTTGCGTATCGCGATCTTAAGATAGTGGCCGAACATAAGGACTGCTTTTTGTTTTGCGACAAAAGTAAGGTGAGCCTATACGCCCACCAAGAAAAAAATGCACAATCGCACTTTTCGGCCTGAAAGTGTCTAATTTTTGGACAAAACAGTACAATTGGGGTCAGGCCCCAATTGCACATTAGAGTTTGCTGATGAACTCGTCAATCATCTCATCCGATGTGTTCCAGCTGGTAACGAATCGGACTACGCTCTGCTGAGGTCCGCAGGGAGCCCAAATCTCAAACGACGCAAATTTGGCAATACGATCTAACTCCGACTTGGGCAGGCAGAAGAACTGCTGGTTGGTGGGAGAATCAACATAGGGTGAGAATCCTTTGGCAATCATTGCCTTCTTAAGGCGCAAAGCTTTGTCAACCGCATTCTTGGATATCTCAAGATAGAGGTTGTCAGTGAACAGTGTGCTGAACTGGACACCCAGCAGACGGCCCTTGGCCAGCATTGCACCGTGCTGCTTTACAAAGGTAAAGAAACGGGGCAGCAACTCGGGATGAGCAGTAACAACAGCCTCACCGAACATTGCGCCAACCTTGGTTCCACCTATATAGAATACGTCACACAGGCGTGCTATATCCTTAAGCGTAACATCCTTTGATGCAGCCAGACCGTAACCCAGACGGGCGCCGTCCATATAGAGAGGTATCTTGTACTTGTGGCATACGCGGCTCAAAGCCTCAAGTTCTCCAAGTGAGTAAAGCGTACCCCACTCCGTCGGGAATGAGAGGTAGAGTGCACCCGGTGAAACCATATGCTGATGGTTCTCATTCTCATAGAACTCGTTGAGATAACGCTCAATATCGTATGCCGCAACCTTGCCCTGACGTGAGGGAACAATCAGAATTTTGTGGCCCGATGACTCCACGGCGCCGGCCTCCAAGTTGTTGATGTGGGCTACATCGGACGCCATAATACCTTCATACTGGTGGAGCAGACCGTCAATTACGGTTGCGTTGGCCTGGGTGCCGCCCACAAGGAAGCGTACCAGTGCATCGGGACAGCCGCAAGCCTCGCGGATAAGGTCAGCCGCACGACGGGTGTATTCATCCTCGCCGTAGCCTACAGTCTGTTCAAGATTGGTCTCAACAAGTCGCTGCATCACTGTTGGATGCGCGCCCTCCATATAATCAGAATCAAAGTGAAGCATGTTTTGGAATTTTGTGAATGCAAATGTAATAATTATCAGTTTCAACTCTTATCTTAGCGCAAACAAATAAACACCATCATGGCTTCGGAAGTATACTTTACTAACCTAAGGACAGACCCGGATCATCATCTGCTTTACAAACTGGAAAAACTCATCAGGAAAGCCGGGATAGGGAAGATTGATTTTAACGGCAAGTTTACGGCCATCAAGATTCACTTTGGCGAGATAGGCAACATGGCATATCTCAGACCTGATTATGCGGCTGTCGTTGTAAAGATAATTAAGGAACTGGGCGGCAAGCCCTTCCTGACCGATTGCAACACCCTGTACACCGGCTGGCGTTCAAATGCCATCGACCATCAGGACACCGCAATCAAACACGGATATACCCCCTTCAGCGTAGGTACTCAGGTGATAATTGCCGATGGTCTGAAAGGACTTGACTACATAGAGATTCCCATAAACGGCGACTATTGCAAAGCACCCAAGATTGGCGCTGCCATAGCAGAGGCCGATATCGTTGTATCGCTCAATCACGTAAAAGGACATGAGATGGCCGGATTCGGCGGAGCGCTCAAGAACCTGGGAATGGGCTGCGGCAGCGTGGCCGGCAAGAAGGAGATGCACTGCACATCAAAACCCCGCATAGATAAGGATGAATGCCGCGGATGCGGACTATGCGCCAAGAACTGCGCCAGCCATGCAATCTCAATCGTGGACCGCAAGGCAGTAATAGACTATGACAAGTGCGTGGGCTGCGGACAGTGCGTGGCCACATGTCAGTTCAACGGTGCCATTGTGGACAACGACGAGCAGGTGGATATCCTGAACTGCAAGATTGCCGAGTATGCCAAGGCTACCCTGCTGGGCAAGCCCAACTTCCACATAAACCTGATAATCGATGTCTCGCCCGAATGTGACTGCTGGGGTTACAATGATGCTCCTGTAGTTCCCAATATCGGAATGCTGGCATCATTTGATCCCGTTGCCCTGGATTGCGCCAGCGCCGATTTGGTCAACAAGGCACCCGTTATCCCATCGGACAACGTACTCTCGCACAACATAGAGCACCACAAGCACGATCACGGAGACCACTGGCACATGATCCACCCCGATACCAACTGGCGCTCATGCGTAGAGCACGCCCAGAAGATAGGTCTGGGATCAATGGACTACACTCTTATTATGGTCTGATTTCTCACCACCAAGGATTGAACCTTGGGCATCGGCACCATAAAAATAATTAACATTTTTTTTGATATCCCGAATTAATTACATTTCTTTGCTATCGGGCTAACTTTTTTACTAACAATATAATTCCACAATTATGAAAAGGTTTCTTTTGTTTTTGGCTGTTATAATGACAGCGTTGCTGATCCCGAATTCTGCCCGGGCAGACATTCAGGTGTCCTTTGCCTTCACTCATGGTGGAGATACTATTTCTACATGGAGCGATCAACCCGATATCGCTATCTACTACAAAGGAGAAATCCTGGATCAGGCCTCACAGCCTTATAATTACGACGAAAAATGGCTATACATCCTGGAGATAGACGATGCTTATGCCGGTAAAGCCGTTTCTTACAGATCATCTATGGGACATATCGGAAAGATTACCCTTTCGGCAAGCGATCCCAACGAACTGAGTATTGACTGTAACAAACTGATTGTCACCGCTAAAAGCAGTCTGGGTGTACCCTTGCCATATCAAGGTGTAACTCTCGAAGACGAGAATGGAGAGAATTATAACCTCTATATGGATTTTCAAGGCAAGGATTCCATATATCTGAATAACGGAACATTCAGATGGTATTTCGATAATCAGGAAGGCAGTTTTACACTGACTGGAGACGATACCCTGAATGTTGTCAAACAAGTTTCACAGAACGTCACTTTGAATGTAAGGTGCAGATATGGAGATTTTCCGCAGTCAGCCAATTCATTCCGTCTTTACAAATACGGCGAGAAGAATGATTACCAGTATTTTTATAGTGGAGTACAGGTTAAACCCGGTTCTTACTGGATACAGGACGATGCAGGCTCTTTCACCGATAAAATTGACATAGTCAACGACACTGTCGTATGGCTTGATTATTATAAAGTTACTTTCGACTCAAAGACCGGTACATCACCAAATGAGAATCAGAGAATATCTGTAACCGCCGATCCGGAGTCTTATAACTCACAAAATGAATCTACCAACGCAAAAGGTCAGGTATCTATGTTCCTGCTCCCGGGTGAATACACCTACGAGGCAGGTGGAACTACAGGAACCTTCACCCTTGGAGAAGAGGATAAGACTGTAAACATAAGCACAAGCAGAGTCGTCATTACCCTGAATTGCGACGAACCGGATCTTTTGAACAAACAGGAATACAGATGGTATAAGGAAAATGAGTACGGTTCTTATCCTAATCCTGAAAACGGAAAGTTGATCATTACTGCCGCACCCGGAGACTATAAACTGGCTATCAACGACGTAAGTGTTATTGACGTAAGAATAAACGAGGGAGACAATGCCAAGGACGTAACACTTTACAGTCTTAAGTTTACATCCAATGTCGTAGCTCCTGGTCAGATTTATGTCAATGATAACAATAACTTCAACTACGATACAAAAATTCTTCTTCCTGCCGGAACCTATTCATACTCCACCAGTTACGGAGGTACCCCAATAGGACAGATAGAACTGAATCAGAACAAGGTAATACCTGTAAATTACTCAACACTTACCGTGACTGTAAGTGATAATAAGGGTGTCGTAGAAGGTGAACGCATAAACTTTGGCCGATACTGGAATGTTACTGATGAAAACGGAAAAGTCAAGTTCCAGGTTCTTACCGGCAGTCAGGGTGAACTGTCAGCTACAAGTTGTGATGTTTCAAAGGACGTAACTGTAGATGCCGACAAGGAGGAGACTCTGACACTTGACCCGTACGTTAACTTCAATGTTGAATCCAACGGCCAACCTCTTACCACCAACGGACTCCTTATAAGTGAAATCGGCGGATTCACTTACGATGTCGAAGTCAAAAACGGTGTAGCCAAGGCCCGTCTGGATCCTACCAAGGAATTCTCAGTAGATCATTATCACGGCACAACAGGCATTACCGAAGGGAGCACTCTCAAACTTGGTGCTATACATATTACCACCCAGGGTGCAGGCGTTGCATTCCCCATGGAGAACTGGGAGACAACAAGTTCATATCCTGTAGTAGTAGGTGCAACCGTGCGTCTGTCAGCAGTACCCGTGGGAGGCGGATCATTTACAAAGTGGGATGTTGACGGAACGGATTATTCAACAGCAATGTTGGATCTTACCATATCCAGTCACAAGACTGTGGCCAAAGCCGTATTCAGCGGTTCATCTTCCGGTCCCACTCACGTAAAACAGAGCAGTATAAACTCATCCTTCAATTTTGATGACAACTATATCTATCTGCCGCAAGCCATTCAAGGTAAAGCCGACATCTATACCATTGACGGTAAACAGGTCAAGAGCCTTGGTGTAGCAGGTGACAGGATAGGTATTTATGATCTGGAGCAAGGCAATTATCTCCTGGTTCTGAAATCAGAATCCGGCGATACCAAAGTTGCCCGTTTCAACAAAAAATAAGACGTAAGTCTTCCTGATAGAAAAAAGGGTTGGCGGTTTTCCGTCAACCCTTTTTCATTATCCTGTTGCGTACGCAGTTGACCGCCGGTTTGAAAAACTCCGGCTCCATGGATTCGAGCGTCGCCTTGAACTCGGCCAGAAGTTCGGGATAGAACTTGCACATGCGGTATGCCAGTTTCATGCTTATGGACTGGATGCCAGGCAGTTCATCTGCATCGGCCATATGCTCCAGACAGAAATCCAGAAAGTCTGTGCGCAGGTCATCCTCCTCCATTTTGAGGCGCTCTATGATATTGAGTGACAGCCTGCGCACAGCCGAGTGTCCGGTCTTGAGAGCCAGGTCCATCAGCTCATGGAGCATACCCTGCAACTGCGAGAGCTCCTGGTCCGATGCCTTGGTAAGCACCCAGAACGCATTACGCGCCACACGTCCGTCATCACTATGCATGAAACGGCGCGCAAAGCCCGCAAAATCACCCGTCCGCTTTACCTCCCTGTAAACAGCCTGCGCATCAGCCTCACCCTTAACCGCCCTTATGTTTTCTGCGTTCAATTCCATCTTACGCCTGTTTCAAGTTGGAAAGGGCCTCCTTGTTGTTGGCGGTAATCATGGCAAGCTTGGAGCAGTTTTCCATATCGCTGCAGTCACCGCAGGTCTCAAAACCCTTAGCCCGGGCACACTTACGTATGGGACAGAGTGAATCGCAGAACGGAGTCTTAGCCCCTTCAACACGACATCCGGTACAATTAATCATGTCAGGAGTAATCTCAACCTTATTAAGCTCCGACCATTCCCTAGCCACTTTTTTGCGCAGCTCATCGTCATCATTAACGGTAGCCAACCGGGCCTGACACCACTCACAATCCAATCCGCAAAATGCAATAAACTGTTTCATTTGCCGTATTTTTGGTAATAAGCCTCAACCCGCTTCTTGAATTCGGGAACATATGCCTTGTAAAACTCATCTGATTCCAACTGCTTAAGAAGTTCACCCGATTCACACTTGGCACGCTGTTCCTTTATGTAATCAATGCATTCTGCCTTCTTGTTGTCAAAATCATCCAGCAGCCACTTGCCATCCACTAGTTTCATGACTATCCCGTATTCCCGGGCTTGTTCCTCAGGTTCAACATATCCGGATACATCATCCTTAATCCGAACTGTAATAACGGCATGAGCTTCTTCCTTGGATTTAAGGGTAACGGACTTAACGGCATACAGAGGTTTCCCGCCACCGTTTCCGGTTACAAAATACAACAGCCACTCACCATATCCAGGTCCGTCAAAATCAATATCCGGAGCATCCCAAGCCTCGGAAAGAGTCTTGAAAAATTCCGGAGTCATGAAATCTTCGGCCTCAGGTTTAAGAACATGGTCAGGAATATAATTGCATAATTCCAATGCCCTCTCTTTCAACTCCTTTTCCTGCCTGCTGCATGAAACCGCCGCAAGTATAAAACACAAACAAATGAGAATTCGTTTCATAAGCACAAGTTTAATCAATGCGAATATAGTGCTTTTACCGTCAACAACGTTGGAATGTTACGTTTTTGCTACGGTTTATTACACGTTTGCTACTGGTTTAAGGCGTATCTTTGCGTCAAACAACACTGATTATGGATTCAAGAATTGAGAAACTGCAATCCTGCCTGGCACAATTCCGCCAGATGCCCGAGGCCAGCATGCTGATAGAATACCGCAGCCGCCAGAACCGCCTGACCTTTGATGACAGAATGGCCGTAACGCGCTGTATAGAAAAGACTTTTGCCCCGGTATTTCTGGACATGAGAGCCGAGTCACCATCCCTTTCAGAGTCAGACCTTATATTCTGCGCGCTTGCTGCAGCGGGCTTTAAACCGGAAGTTATCTCTGACTGTATATCCATATCGAAAGAAAGCCTTAGAATGAGGAGAAAACGTATCAAGGAAAAACTAACTCCATTCTGGGCCGATCAGGTGTTTCCGGATATAGAAACCGTAACAAAAACCGTAACACAGAAATGTTACGATAATGGTACGCAACATATTTCAGGGGCCGATGACACCGACCTACTTTTGCGTCAGAACCAATCAAACGCAAAAGTTATGGAAACAAAAAAAATCACATTCGGTGAAGCCATCAATTCCGGCTTCAGAAACATTTTCAAGTTCACGGGTCGCGCATCAAGAACTGAATTCTGGTATTTTATACTGCTTTATACTTTAGTGTTCTATACGCTGGGAATAGTAGTATCCTTCCTCATCCCATTTGTTATGCTGAAGGCAAAACACCCTATTACACCCCAAGCCGGTCTGATGACAGTCAGCTTTATTGCCTTTATACTGATAATACCATTATTAAGCATAACCGTACGCAGACTTCACGATTCAGAGCGTAAAGGAGCGTGGGTGCTGGCATATCTGTTACCCATGATTATTGCCGTGATTACAATGATATACTCAATGTTTCACTTTAATGTAGAGACTAAGGAAACTGAAACAGTAACCTCTTTCAACCCGGAAGAATACTATAACAGATATACTGATACAGACGGAGATACCATCAGGATATATCCCGACTATATGGAGCAGGTGCAAAGCGGAAAGAGATTTTTCTATTATAAGGCCAATGGTGACTCCATTGCAGTTGAACCAGGTGTATTCAGTCCTATAGCAAGGACAGTACAAACTCAACAAGTTGATCGCGAACAGAAACTAATGTACGGGACAGCCGGAATCATGTCCTTCCTTGTGATCCTCTCCTTTGTAGGATTCATCATACTGATAATCTTCTGCGCCCTGCCTGGAACCGAAGGACCCAACAGATACGGCCCCGATCCCAACGTCATCACCCAACCTTGACGCAAAACGAAACGACCCCTTTGCGTCATTTTTGCCTGAAATTGTGTACTTTTGCAAACCAAAATTCTGTAAGATGGAATACGATTTCAGAGCAATTGAAAAGAAATGGCAGGAAAAGTGGGCCAAGGAGGGAACTTATAAGGTAACTGAGGACGCCTCCAGACCCAAGTATTACGTACTCAACATGTTCCCCTATCCCTCAGGCGCCGGCCTGCACGTAGGACACCCGCTGGGCTACATTGCATCCGATATTTACGCACGCTACAAGCGCCAGTGCGGATTCAACGTACTGAACCCCATGGGTTACGATGCATACGGCCTGCCCGCCGAACAGTACGCCATACAGACCGGCCAGCACCCCGCAATTACAACTGAAAAGAACATAAACCGCTACCGCGAGCAGCTGGACAAGATAGGATTCTCATTCGATTGGGACCGCGAGGTACGCACCTGCGAGCCCGGATACTACCACTGGACCCAGTGGGCATTCCAAAAGATGTTTGGCAGTTTCTACTGCAACAAGTGCCAGAGCGCACAGCCCATTGAGAAACTCATTGAGCACTTTGAAAAAGAGGGCTCTGCAAATCTGGACGTAGCCCAGAGCGAGGAACTCAGCTTTACCGCCGCCGAGTGGAAAGCCATGGACGAGAAGCAGAAGTCCGATGTCCTGATGAACTACCGCATAGCCTACCTGGGCGAGACCATGGTAAACTGGTGCGCCGGACTGGGCACAGTGCTTGCCAACGATGAGGTGGTAGAGGGCGTATCAGTACGCGGCGGATTCCCCGTGGAGCAGAAGAAGATGCGTCAGTGGTGTCTCCGTGTATCAGCCTACGCACAGCGCCTGCTTGACGGCCTGGACAAGATAGACTGGTCAGACTC
>JAEEGH010031611.1_pt1 | contig 10217 bp, 9 predicted proteins | sample 9134181 | NCBI WGS metagenome assembly JAEEGH01 (sample SAMN16246544, study PRJNA631951) | gut metagenome | biome: gut microbiome; feature: rumen; material: DP-attached | host: Bos | place: Iran: Karaj | collected 2018-10 | reverse complement strand
CAGTGACGGACCTTCCAAAAGACGAAAATCCCGGCCGCTTTTATGGAACAATTGCTCTTTTAAATCAGAGTTACTGGATTGCAGGCTCTCTTATCGGAGCTGTTGCAGGCTCTGTCATTCCGTTTGATTTTGCGGGAGTAGATTTTGCGCTTACTGCTTTATTTGCTGTTCTTCTTATTGAACAGATTAAAAAGTCAAAAGATTTTGTTCCGCCTGTAATAGGAATTGCAGCAACGATTCTCTGTATCGCGTTAAGAAATCTTAATGTGATTTCTAATGACAATATTCTTCTTATTGCACTGTGTACAGGAATTGTATGTCTTAGCTTTGCAAAAGCTAAAAAACAGGTTTGTGAAGAAGAAGGTGAAGAGAAAACTGTGGCAGCCGAAGGAGGACAGAAATGAAACTTTCTCTTTTAATGGCACTCATCGGAACATTAATAAGCGCGCTTATTCTTTTTTCTCTAAGGGCTTTCCCGTTTGTACTTTTTTCAAAACGCAAACCGCCGAAAATTATCAGTTTTATCGAAAAATATATTCCGCCGATGGTAATGGCTGTTTTAGTAATTTACTGTTTTAAAGATGTAAATTTTATGGGAAGTCCGTTCGGAATCCCCGAAGTAGCCGCTCTGGCGTTTACAGTGGTTGTTTATCTTATTAAGAGCAATCCTATGATAAGTATTTTTGGCGGAACGATACTGTTTATGATATTAAGCAGAGTTATGTAAAAACTATTGACACAAAATACTCATTTCTATATATTAATACTACACATTCCCCGATTGTGTAATGGTAGCACTGCAGATTCTGGTTCTGCCTGTGGGGGTTCGAGTCCTCCTTGGGGAACTTGAGCCGGTTAAAAGCCGGCTTTTTTTTAGGTTGGTTCGTCTATCGGTTTAGGACGAGAGATTCTCAATCTCTAAAGACGGGTTCGACTCCCGTACCGACTATACTCAACTTATGATAGGAACAGTCATAGCGGGAACAAACAATTTCTTTTCTGTCGAATGCCAAGACGGCGTTCTGCGTTCCTGCTCAATCAAAGGAAAAAAAATCAAAACAGACAAAGAGTTCTACAACCCCCTCGCGCCCGGCGACAGCGTCGAGATTGAGGCGGACAGCCTTTCCGAGGACAAGGGACAAATCGTTTCTTTGTTGGAACGGAAGAACGTCTTTTTGCGTTGGAACGTGAAGGGGCAAAAGCCCCAGCTTTTGGCGGCCAACTTGGACTATCTTGTTTTGGTCACAACTCCCGAGGAGCCGCCCTTCCGTCCGCGCTTTATCGACCGCTGCCTTATTCAGGCGGAGGAACAGAACATCCAGCCGATAATCTTGATCAACAAATTTGACCTTCCCGGAGCCAGCGACCCTGACTTTGTGGCGCGCGTTCAAAACTGGGAGGACTTGGGCTACAGCATTCAAAAAGTTTCGGCCAAGACTGGCGAAGGCCTTATGGACTTGATCGAGCTTTTGCGCGACAAGCGAAGCGCCTTTGTGGGCCAGTCGGGCGTTGGAAAGTCCAGCTTGATCAACCGCCTTAACAACGACGTCATCCTAAAGACCGGAAGCCTTTCAAAAAAATACGGCCGCGGCGCGCACACGACCACAAAGGGAACGCTGCTCAACATTAACTTGAACGAAGCCTTTACAGGCGGCCTTCAAGGCCTTAAGGCGCAAATCATCGACACTCCCGGAATCCGCCGCTTTATGCTGAACGAAATCCCCGCGGAGAACGTGGGCCTTTACTTTAGGGAATTCAAGCCCCTTTTGGGAAAATGCAAATTCGGCGCTTCGTGCACCCACACTTCGGAGCCGGGCTGCAAAATTTTGGAAGCGGTTTACAGCGGCGTGATAAGCGAAGACCGCTACGAAAGCTTTAAGAACATCACCGAAGAAATCAAGACCGGCGACTGGCGCGACTAGCAAGCCCAAAAAAATGGACAAAAAAACTTTAACCGAACTTGACTACTATAGAATACGCGACCAAATAGCCGGCCTTTGCAAAAGCGAAGAGGGCAAGGCCCAGCTTTTGGCGCGCGAGCCTTTTACAAATCCAAGCGAATACGAAAGCCTAAAAAATCTTAGCCGCGAGTGGGCGGTTTGCTTTTCGTCAAGCCGCGACATCAGCCTAAAGGCTTGGCCGCCCGTCGCTCAGCTTTTTGCGATACTAAAAACCGCCGGCGCTCGCCTGGAAGTCAGCGAGCTTTACGCGCTGGGACTTTTTTGCCAACACGCGCGCGAGATAAAAGAAAAAATCGCCGGCTCAAAAGACGAGCTGGGCTTGAAAAACCTTGACTCGCTCGCGCAAAAACTTCCCGACCTTTCCGCCGCCGAGGAAGAAATTTTTAGAATCGTTGACAAGGACGGCTCGTTAAAAGACTTGCGCGAGCTAAGGGACATAAAGGCCGCGATGCAAGCGATTCGCCGCGAGATTGAAGGGGCCTTTAAAAAAATCGTCGCGGACCCGGCCCTCGCGCGCAGCTTGGAGTCAACGCTCCCAGTTGTAAGGAACGACAGGCAAGTGCTTGCCGTAAAGTCCAGCGAGCGCGGAAAGATTAAGGGAATCATTCACGAACTTTCAAATAGCGGCCAGACAGTTTTTATCGAGCCGGAAGAGGCGGTGCGCCTTAACAACGATTTGGTTCAAAAAGAATACGAGCTTGAAAGCGCCGTGCGGAAAATCTTGGAAGAGGCCACAGGCCGCCTTGCGGAAAGCGCCGCCGGCTTTGAGGAAGCGCTTCCGATAATGGTCCGCCTTGACGTTACGCAGGCGGCCGCCAGGTGGGGCTTTGAAAATTCTTGCTCATACGCCTTGGGAACCAAAGAGGATGAGCCGCCTTTGCTCTTGCAAGCCCGCCATCCCTTGCTAAAGGAAAAGGCCGTTCCGATTGACGTGCGCTTTATGGACGCAAAGCGCGTTCTTATAATCACAGGCGCCAACACCGGCGGAAAAACCGTCGCCATAAAAACATTCGCGCTTTTTTCTTTGCTGAACCAGGCGGGCTTTGCGATTCCCGCCGCCGAAGGAAGCCGCCTTCCGTGCTTTGACGCGGTTTACGCGGACATCGGCGACGAGCAGTCGATCGACGCTTCGCTTTCGACTTTTAGCGCGCATATGAAAAACATCGCGCTTGCCTTGAACCAAGCCACAAGCAAAAGCCTTGTCCTTCTTGACGAGCTTGGAAGCGGAACCGATCCGCTGGAAGGAAGCGCTATCGCGATGGCCGCGCTTGACAGCTTGATCGACCGCGGCTCCTTTGTCTTGGTCACGACCCACCACGGCGTTTTGAAAAATTACGGCTGGACAAATCCCGTTTGCTGCAACGCAAGCGTCGAGTTTGACATGGACGCGCTTAAGCCCACTTACCGTTTGGTGATGGGAATTCCCGGAGAAAGCCACGCGCTTGAAATCGCCGACCGTTCCGGAATGCAAAAGAGAATCGTTCAAAAGGCGCGGGGCTACATTCAAAGCCAGGCGGCGGACGTAAGCGCCTTGATCAAGGGCCTTAACCAAAAGCACTTGGAGCTTGACCGCCTTATGCAGGAACAAAAGGCGCGCGAAGAAAAGCTTGAGGCTGCCGCTCTAAAGAACGAAGAAAAGGAAATCAAGCTGCGCCGCCGCGAGCACGACTTTAAGGCCGCCCAGTCAAAGGAAGAGGCCGCATTTTTGCGCGAGTCGCGCCGCAAGTTGGAAAACCTTATCCGCGAGCTAAAGGAGGGGGAGGTCACCCGCGAAAAAACTTTGGCCGCCAAGAAGTTTAAGGAAGACCTTGCCGCGGCGGAAAAAGTTCATTCCGACATTTTGCAGGCGGAAGAAGAGAACCTCTTGCGCGACGAAGAAAAGTTTGAAAAGAAAAAGAATTCCCACAAGAGCAACAAGCCCACAAAGGGAAAGACAAAAAATTCCGACGCCTTAAAGACCGCGACTCCCACGCTTGCCAAGCGGGAAATCGTCGAAGAGGCGGCAAAAAAATTTGAGGAAGGCGCCAAGGTTCACTCTTTGGCCACCGGAGCGGAAGGCGTGTTGCTGCGCAAGGAAAAGGGCGGCGAATGGCTTGTCCAGTTTGGCGCGCTTAAAATCAAGGCTAAAGAAAAAGACTTGCGCCTGGACCAAAATACCGCCGCAAGAGCGATTCCGTCCTGGCAATACGTCGCCGTCGGAACTGCTTCAAGCCCAAAAACGGGTGCGGCCGGATCGATGGACAAGCCCGCCTACGAGTTGCGCTTGCTTGGAATGCGCGCCGACGAAGCGGTAAAGGCGCTTGAGCGCCAAATCGATTTGTGCGTCCTTAACGGCTTGGACCACTTTAGCGTCATTCACGGAAAGGGAACAGGCGCGCTAAAGGACGCCGTCCAAAAGTACCTCAAGGCCGCGCCCGCCGTCCAAGACTTTTCGTTCGCTCCCGCCGAAGACGGCGGCGAAGGCAAAACCTATGTAAAATTGTAGAATATAATTTTTTGGGAAACAATAAAACGAGGGCAAAACGGGGCGGGACGCAGAAAAAAAGACTTGGAGGGGCCCGTCAGCGAAGGCTTGGCCGTAGGCGTCAAGCCGGAGCGAAGGACGGGTGGCGCCAAGGACTTTTTTTCGTCGCTGGGACCCGCCATTTAAGCCCTCGTGTTCTTTGTATTGATTTTACGCAAAAAAAGTTGTATTCTAGTAAGTATGAAAACGTCGAACAAATTCACTTTGGCGCGAATAATCGCCGCTCCCATTCTTTTTGTACTTTACTTTTTGCCGCGCTGGCTGGGCCTTGCTGAAGGTGCGGCCGCGAGCCTTGTTTTGTCCGCGGCTATGATTCCCCTTTTGGCGGCGGCGGAAATAACCGACTACTTTGACGGAAGCTTCGCGCGCGCCCACGGCGAGGTCAGCGACTTTGGAAAAATGTTCGATCCCTTCGCCGACGTTTTCTTGCACCTTTCGATGTTCACTTGCTTTGTCTTTACAGGCTATATGCATCCGGCCTTGTTCGTCTTGATTTTGTACCGCGAGTTCAGCCAAAACTTTTTGCGCATGGTCGCGGCCAAAAGCGGAACGGCAATCGCGGCCAAAAAAGGCGGCAAGATAAAAACCGTTTTCTATGTCGCAAGCTGCTTTGTCGTTCTTGTCCAAAACTTTTTGGCCTTGTCGGGCCTTTCCGCCGCATGGGGAACAAACATGGCCGCCTTTAAAGTTGCGGGGAACGTTGTCTTTGCCGTTTGCGTTTTGCTTTCCTACGCAAGCTTCATCGATTACCTAAAGTCTTTTGGCGGCGTGTTGAAAGACGCGGCAAATTAAATGACGCTCCGAAAATATCAAAAAGATTTGATTCTATTTTCTATATGCTTGTTGCCTGGCCTTGTTAGCTTAATAATATCAATTGTTCATACATTAATTTACATGACTTAATTTCTGAAGGTGGCAAAATATGGTGAGAAAAGCGAGCGGCGGAATCGCCTCGTTGTTGATTTTGGTTTTTGTGTGGATTGTTCCGGTTGTTTTTGGCGTGGTTGTGGCAAGAAAAAAGAACCGTTCGCCCCATTGGTTTTGGCTTGGGATTTGGCCCGGCGTTGGCTGGTGGGTTTTTATTATTATGTTGATACTTAAGCCTTTGCAAGTGTGCGAAAAGTGCAAGAAAAAAATTCCGGCCGATTCAAGAGTTTGCCCTTACTGCGCCACAGAAACAACATTCTCCGCAAAAACAAAGGAAGAAATTCAAGAAGAAAAGAAAAAGCGAAATAGGAAGACGGGAGCGGCTGTTTGCATTGTTGTCGGAATAATGCTTTGCTTTGTTTTTGTGACTATGTTTTCTGTAGCCGCGTCATTTAAGAGTTGCGAGCCGTACAAGCATTCTTTGGAATTGATCGAAAGCAATCCAATCATACAAGAATATTTAGGCCAAGATTACCGCCAAACGGGAATGATAAGCGGTTCATTAAAATCAAATGCGAACGGAATGGGAAGCGCGTATTTTTCTTATAAAATAAAAGGACAGAACGGAATTTCTGTAGTTTATGTGGACGCCGAAAAAGAAAACGATATTTGGATTTATAAAAAGATCAATTTTTATAAAGAAAAGCAATCGTGTGATGTGATTGATTTACTGGCCGAGGAATAAGATATTAAAAGAGCCCCGTCATGCACCCCAACATAAACGAATACAAAAAAGTTCAATCGATCGCAAAAAGCGTTTTGCAGGACATTAAGCCTTTCATTACGGCGGAACGGTCGGAAAAGGAAATCGCGGAGCGTTGCGCGTCTCTTATGAAGGAGCGGGGAGCGGAAAAGACTTGGTATTACGAGTGCCCGGCCTTGGTCTTGCTTGGAAGCCGCAGCTGTCTTTCGATTTCCGGAAAGGACTACGTTCCCTCCGACGAAAAAGTCGGAAGCGAAAACCTTGTGACGATAGACCTATCGCCGCTTGTCGGAAAGATTTGGGGCGATTGCTCGCGCTCCTTTGTCGTGGAAGACGGCCGCGTCCGGGAAGAGGCCGAAATAAAATCCGCGGACTTTTTGCAAGGCCTAAAAGCCGAGCGGCTTTTGCACGACAGTTTTATAAAGGCGGCCGCTCCCGGAAAAACTTTTGAAGAAATCTTTTTGGAAATGAACGCGCTGATAAAGTCGCTCGGTTTTGAAAACCTGGATTTCTTGGGAAACGTAGGCCACACGATTGAGGTTGACAAAAACGACAGGCTTTACTTTGAAAAAGGAAACGCCGCCGCGCTGGGGCAGAACACGCTCTTTACTTTTGAGCCGCACATTAGAAAGGCGGGCGGCCGCTGGGGCTTTAAGATGGAAAACATTTACTATTTTGAAAACGGCGTTGCCAAAGAGTTATAAAAAAACGGCGGGGGTGCCCGCCGTTTTTTGTCAGTAACCAGTTTTCGCTAGTTCAACCGTTCCGCAATCCTATCTATAAATTGCCAACTGTCGACGATTTCTTTGGCGGCGGGGGAGGCTAGGCGGGCAAGGTCGCCTGTCATTACGCCGTCCTCGATTACGCCAAGCGTGGCCTCTTCCAGTTTTTTGGCAAAGGCGGCAAGCTCGGGCGTGTTGTCCTTTTCGGCTCTTTTTGCGAGCGCGCCGGTCCAGGCGAAAATCAAGGCGACGGGATTGGTCGAAGTTTTTTCGCCCTTTTGCCAGCGGTAATAGTGCTTTTGAACCGTTCCGTGGCTGGCCTCGTACTCAAACTCGCCGGTGGGGCTTACCAAAACGCTTGTCATCATCGCAAGGCTTCCGCAGGCTGATGCAATCATGTCGCTCATCACGTCGCCGTCGTAGTTTTTGCAGGCCCACAAGATTCCGCCGTCGCACTTCATTATGCGCGCCACCGCGTCGTCAATCAGCGTGTAAAAGTATTCGATTCCAGCCGCGTCAAACTTGGCCTTGAATTCCGCGTCAAAAACGCGCTGGAAAATCTCTTTAAAGTTTCCGTCGTAGGTTTTGCTGATTGTGTCCTTTGTGGCGAACCACACGCTGATTTTTTGGTCAAGCGCGTACATAAAGCAGCAGCGGGCGAAGTTTTCTATTGAAGAGTCAAGGTTGTGGATTCCCTGGATGATTCCGGGCCCGGGCATTTCCTTGATTAGCTTTCGGATTTCCTTTCCGTCGGAACCGGTGAACACCAGTTCAGCTTTGCCGGCGCAGGGGGTCTTTATCTCGCAGTTTTTGTAAACGTCGCCGTAAGCGTGGCGGCCAAGGATTATCGGCTTTGTCCAGCTTTTCACGTTGCAGTGGACGTTCTTGACAAAAATCGGAGCGCGGAAAACCGTTCCGTCCAACTCGCCGCGGATGATTCCGTTGGGGGAAGGGGTAAGCTGCTTTAGGTTGTATTCCTTTACGCGCGCGGCGTTGCTAGTGATTGTGGCGCACTTTACGCCAACTCCCAAGCGCTTTATTGCGGCTGCGGCTTCGTAGGTGATTTTGTCGTCCGAGTCGTCGCGGGCTTTTAGGCCCAAGTCGTAGTATTCAGTCTTTAAGTCAACAAAGGGAAGAAGAAGCTTGTCTTTAATGACAGCCCAAAGAACGCGGGTCATTTCGTCGCCGTCAAGTTCGGCGATCGGGTTTTTCATTTGAATTTTACTCATAGTCAAGAATTATAGTGAAAATGCAGATACCTTTCAATACCGCCCGAAAGGCAAAAAAATTTGACTTGTAATAAAAAAGCAATTATAATTGATTCGTTATTATTGGAGGCAGGTTTATGAGAAGATTATTTACGACTATTTTTACATGCGCTTTTTTTGCGGCCGGGCTTGTCTTTGTCTCTTGCGACTCTGGAGCGAACAGTCCGTCCCAATCTATAAACAACTTTCAGCAAAGGGTCATAAATCCAAATTCGGCCGACGTTGCGACCGGCTTGGAGCTCTTTGCGGATGCGGATGTGAGCGTTGCCGAACCCTTGGCCGCCGTAAACGCAAGCTTTTCGCCTGCGACCGCCCAGGTAAAAGTATGGGCCGAAACCGACGTAGTTTCTTTTGTCGAGGATCCGGAGGAAATCGAGGGCTCATGGCTTGTAAAGTTTAAGCCAAAAAGGCAGGGCGCGTTTACGATTTACGCCCAATCCGGCTACGTAAAGAAAAGCATCACAATCAAGGTTTCGGCAAAGGCCGCGTCGGTGGAAATATCGGGCAACTCCGAGCCGATTGACCCTGGAAAGAAAATCAGGCTTACGGCAAAGACAAATCCGCCTGACTCGATATCGACAATTACTTGGGCTTCGTCGGACGATAGCGTCGCCACCGTTGACCAAAACGGAAACGTAACGGCTGTCGCGCCTGGCGAGGCTGTGATTACCGCAACCGCAAGCGACGAGGACGGAGCCGTTAGCGGAAGCGTTCCTGTGACAGGATATTTTGACGTAACGGTAAAGGGCTTTTACTTAAGCGACAAATATTTTTATCTTTGCCATAAAGACGTTTGCGACGAGGTTGAGGCAAAGCTTGTGGGCGTTGACGGAGAGGTTTCGTGGACGTCTTCGAATATCGCCTTATTCACTGTGTCCTCTGCGAGCGGCTTAAAAAACAAGCTGTACTATAAGCCTGAAGCGCAAGGACAAGGAACGCTTACAGCCACATTGACAACCGCGTCCGGCGAGAAAAAAACCGCGACCGCGACTGTAATCGTGGCCAAGTTCTATATGCTGGCTCTTGGCGACAGCATCGCGGCGGGCTACGCTCCAAAGCCCATGGGAGGCAAGGGCAAGGACGAGGACATGGCGGAGCAGGACATGATAGACGCCTATGAAAAATACATGAACCGGCGAAAGGGCGGCGTCGCCGATCCTAATTATGTCAATCAATTCTCTTATCCCGCCGTCCTTAAAACAAAACTTTCGGGAAACACAAACATAACGCTTCAAAGCTACGCAAGAACCGGCGACCAAACAAAGGACTTGCTTGCAAAGCTTGACCCAAACTACCGCGACGCCGAAATTGCGACAAAGAAGGGCGAGATTTTGGAGGCTGTGAACCAAGCGGACTACATAACCCTTTGCATCGGAGCCAACGACATTTTGCAGCGCGCCACAGGCATCAACATTTTTATGAAGGACTTGAACTGGTTTAGGGCTACCTTTACTTCAGACTTGGAAAAGTTCAAGACAAATTTTGACACAATCCTTGGAACCTTGACCGATAACGGCGCGACCGTTTACGTAATGTCCGTTTACAGTCCCTATAAATGTTTTACAGGAAACCCGCCAATTCCAGCCTCTCAATACACGCCTTCATACGCTTCGACGACAAAAAAAATTGTGGATATAAACGGAATCGCCCAAGAATTTTTGGCGCAGTTGAACGCGTATATTTCCAGCAAGGCCGCCGCGAATCCTTATGTAACCTATGTCGATGTTGCGGCTGTAATTAACGCTGTGGATACTGACACGCATAAAACGTTAATTCACGCCGACCCGACAAGGTTCAATCTTGACGGCTTGGTTAGCACCTTTGGCCAAACGATTCCGATTTGGTTTGACCCGCACCCGACAATAGCCGGCGCGGTGAAAATCGCGGATACATACAAAGGCAAGTTTACAACTACGCCGTAAACAAAAAAGGCTGTCCAAACCGGACAGCCTTTTTTGTAGACTTTAACAATGGCGCTTGAACTAGGCGCAAACCAATTCGCGCTCAAGCGTCAAAAACGAAGTGTTTGTGCATTCATCGTACTCGCGGTCAACAACAGACCAGCCTTCGTCCAACGAGTCTTCAAGCTCGTCCATGCAGCCGGCAAAATAA
>JAEEGH010031610.1_pt1 | contig 10217 bp, 7 predicted proteins | sample 9134181 | NCBI WGS metagenome assembly JAEEGH01 (sample SAMN16246544, study PRJNA631951) | gut metagenome | biome: gut microbiome; feature: rumen; material: DP-attached | host: Bos | place: Iran: Karaj | collected 2018-10 | reverse complement strand
GATACGACCTCGCCGGCCGCGACGAAGCGGACCCCAGGTCAATGATGCAATCGATTTATACTGCGATAGATATCTTCCGCCACAGGCTTCAGTACTTGGAAACCCGGCAGTGAAGCTGGCAGTAATCGGAAATCCTTTCGCGGTGGGTGATGAAGATAAGCGTCTTACCCGCCGCGTTCTGTATAAGGCCTTCCATGAGGCGTTCTTCCGTCTCAGGGTCCAGGGACGATGAGAACTCGTCCAGAAGGAGGATATCGCCGTCGCGAAGAAGGCCGCGGGCAATGGCGATACGCTGTGCCTGGCCCTCGCTGAGGCCCGCCCCGCCCTCGCCGCATTCATCGTCCAGGCTCTCAACAAAATCTGCCGATGCCGTCCGGAGCGCCCTCCACATATCGTTCTCAGATGCAGTGGGGTTTCCCATGAGGAGGTTTTCCCGGATGGTGCCGGACAGGAGGGAATTCCCCTGGGGAACGTAAACGATATTGCATCTGGTTGCCCCGGAGGCTGGGATTTCCCCATCCTTGTTATATAGCGTAACCTCCCCTGCCGACGGCTTCAGAAGGGCCATCATAATGCGGATAAGGGTGGATTTTCCGGCGCCGGTCTCCCCTACTATGGCTGTACGGCTGAGGGGCGGGAAATCGAAGCTGAGTCCCCTCAGGACCTCTTTTTCCCCATCCGGATACCTGTAGTGGAGGTCTTTCACGCGTATGCCTACCGGGCCTTCAAGCTTCACGGGAGTCTGGGTGCTCTCCTTGGGCGTATCTTCAAGTTCGATGAGCCTGTCGATGGACGCCGTGGCATAGATGAAATTGGGGATCTGGTGCATCAGGTTCACGACCGGACGCTGGATCTGCCCAACGAGCTGCAGGAAGCTGGTCATGACACCGAAGGTCATGCCCCGCCTTGCAATTCCGAACACGCCCCAGAGGAAGGCCGCCAGATAGCCGAAGGCAAAGCTGGCAGACACCATGGTGCGGGCAAAGACATTGAAATTGGTGCGTTCCACAACCTGCCCGTATTCCATGCTCTGGAGGCTGTCAAGGCGGTCCATCATACGGGACTCCCCTTCCATGGAACGTATCATCACCCTGTGGCGGAAACTCTCCTGAAGGTGGCTCTGGATCTTGCTCTCGCTTTCACGGATCCCAAGTGTCATCCGCCTCATCTTGCGGAAGAAAAGCTTTGAAAAGAGCATGAAAAGAGGCGTTATCAGAACCAGTAGGACAGCCAGTTTCCAGTCCATGGTGCACAGGATGACCACGGCTGCAACCATCTGGACAAGGGTTGTGAATATCTGCGGGACATCGGAGCAGATAACGTCCGTAACCTTGGTCACGTCCTGCTCCAGGCGGTTTATCACGTCTCCGCTGTGGCGCTTTTCCTTGCCAAGCCACTCCGCCTGCATGAGGTTTCCATAGAGCTCCGCCCTTATGGCAAAGTTCATCCTGGAATTCACCAGGTTCTCTATCCTGACGTTGAGGGCCGATACGGCAAGGCGCGAGACGATGAGAATTCCGGCCCAGACAGCCCAGGTCAGGAGTGAGCCCTCTGCAACACCCGTAGCAAGGTCCACCAGGTGCTTGCACACCAGGATGAAGGCCATGTTAAGGGCCACATTCACCGTGCCCAGAAGCACGTTGGCAGCAAGTTGCCAGCGCGCCCCTTTCGAGTGAACGTAAAGCCACCTTAGGTATTTGAGGGCGTTTTTCATTTACTGGGCCAGCCCAATCTCCACCCATTTGGCAAAGAGGGCCTTAACGTCTTTTTCTGCGGTCTCGCGGTCCACCTCGTACTGGTCCAGAAGCAGCTGGACTGCGGTTTCTTCAGTGAATTCCTTGCCCTGGAGTTCCTTGAAGAGGAATGCAGCGGTGTCGTTGAGACTGATCAGGGACGAGTAGTTTACGTTTGCACTTCCCTCTCCCGAAATGACGTTCTGGCCACAGATGGTGCGGAGAACGAATCCTTCCTTAATTTTCATGTACTTGATTTTCCTTAAGCCATCCCCTGTTCCAGGGAAGATGCCTGTAAATAAACAAAATATACCTTCTTAACCGCCCCAGGCGCTGCCAGGCGTGAACCAGGCGGAGCTGGGCGGGAGAATATGGGTCCACGGATTTCTTTCCAGCCCTGAGTATGCATGTTGCCTTTGCCAGGATCTGTTCCCTTACGGGGTACTCGTGGCCAAGCCATACTCCGTCGCCCTGGATGTCATACCTGCCATCGTCCGCACAAAGGACGCGGTGCATGACGTACCGGCCGCCATATCGGAAAAGGACAATATCGTCCTTCACGATGTCTCCGGAGGCCTTTTCCAGAATTACCAGGTCCTTGCCGCCGCGGATGAATGGCAGCATGCTGTACCCTTTTACGGGGATGGTGGTGGTGAGGCCCTCGTCCAGGCGGGCAAGCACCTGGGCGAAGAACTCGTCGTTATGTACCACCATCTTTGTCATGGGTTATTCCTCCTGAGGCTGGGGTTTCATCCAACGGTCAAGCCAGCCGAAGTAGCTGCGGTGCCAGTAGAGGGCGTTCTGGGGCTTCAGTATCCAGTGGTTCTCTTCCGGGAAAACTATGAGTTTGGAAGGAACTCCCATCATCTGGGCTGCGTTGAATGCGGCCATGCCCTCGTCGTACGGAACACGGAAATCCATTCCTCCGTGGATGCAGAGGATGGGCGTGTGCCAGTTCTTCACCAGCTTATGGGGGGAATTGTCGTAGTGGCGCTTTGCCTTTGGTGCCGACGACCAGGGAGAGCCTGCCTGCTGCATGCCGCCGAACGTGACTCCGTCACCCTTTGCTCCAATCTGGCCAGGCTCATAAGCGTACTCCTGGAGGCCGCCGTTGTCCCAGTTGGGGAACCACATCTCCTCCGTCTCCATGTACATGTGCTCCTCGTTGAAGATGCCGGCATGGGCTATAAAGCAGTCATATACATCCTTGTGGATACCGGCAAGGTAATAGACGCTGTAGCCGCCGTAGGAGGCGCCGCAGGCCGCGACACCACTCACATATGGTTCTGCCTTGATGGCCTTAGCGGCAGTGAGATAATCCTGCATGTTCAGGCCGATGTAGTCTCCGGAGATTTCCTCGCACCAGGGCTGGCCGAAGGCCGTCGTACCGCGCCTGTTGGGAAGGACCACCACGTAGTCCTGATGGCACATGAGAAGGTAGTTCCACCTGTAGCTCCACCCCTGGGAAAGGGTGCCCTGGGGGCCTCCAAGGCAGATTTCAATGGCGGGATAACTCTTTGAAGAGTCGAAGCGCGGAGGATACAGCACCCAGGTGAGCATCTTCTCTCCGTCTACGGTAGTGAGCCAGCGGGCCTCGGTCTCGTGCTTTTCAAGCTTGGAGAGGATGCGCTCGTTCTCGAAGGTTATCTGCTGGATGGAATTGTCGTTAACAGCCACAAGTTCCGTGGGGAAATCCATGGACATGTATGTGGTGAGGATGGTTCCGTCCTGAAGGATGCCGAAGGGTGAACCGAAGTCGAACCAGAGGTTGTCTGCGCTGTGGCGGAAGAAGTCCGTCTCTCCCTCAACGACAACGCTCCAGATGGACTGGATTCCCTCTGTAAGGGAGTTGAAATAGATGGACTTGCTGTCCTGGGCCCAGACGGGGCCGTCGGCATTATACTTAAAGTTCTCCGTGAGGTCACGGATGTCAAGCACCTCAGGGTTGGAGCACTGGCCTTCACCTTCCTCCTGGTATACTACATCGGCAACCATGAGGCGGACCTTGTCGGCCTCATATCCGTCGCGGGGCATTGAGAGCCAGGCCAGGCGGGAGCCGTCCGGACTCCAGACGGGGTTGGTGTCGTAGCCGCCGTCAAATGTGACCTGGGTGGTCTCTCCGGTAAGCGGGCAGTAGATGTAGATGCAGGTATTTGTGGAGAAGGCGTACTGCTTTCCGGTAAGTTTCTTGCAGGAATAGGCGATGTACCTGCCGTCGGGGCTCCATGCAAGCTGCTCGATGCCGCCGAAAGGACCGTTTGGAAGCTGGTACGGCTCTTCCCCCAGGATATCCATCCCTTCCTTGACGATACCGTTGGCAAGGGGGGCGATGAAGGTACGGGGAATATCCGTCACCCAGTGGTCCCAGTGACGGTACATGAGGTCTTCCGTGGCGTAGGCGCTGGCCTTGTCAAGCATGGGGTCAGTGTCCGAAGGAACTTCCACTGCGCTGTGGATGGAAGAGACATACATGAGCTGGTTGCCGTCCGGGGAAATTGCATAGTCGTCAATGCCTTTTTCCACGTCCGTGAGCTGTTCCCTCTTTCCAAGCTTTCCGGCCTTGTACGGGGCCTTCCAGAGCTGGCCGCCCTGGAGGAAATAGACCGCGGAGCCATCGGCGTTCCATTTAGCGGCCGATATGCTCTTGCCGTCCTTGGTGAGGGCCGTGGGAGCTCCGCCGGCGACGGGAATCACATAAAGGTTGCGGACGCTGCGGTTGTCCTGGATAGAGGTGTAGCTGACGCCGTACAGGATGGTTTTCCCGTCCGGGGAAAGCTGGGGATCCGACAGGCGTCCAAGGGAAAGGAGCACCTCCGGAGTCATACGGCCGTCGGTAATTTCAATGTCCGAAGGGCCGATGTAGCCTTGCTGGGGTTTCATCTGTGCATTTTTGCAGGCGAGAAGGCCAAGAAGGGCCATCATCGACAATAATACTCTTTTATTCATATGCATCCAGTGCTTTTTTTAGATACTCTTTCACGGTTTCACGGAGTTTCTGCGGCTCCAGAACAGTAAGGCCCGCTCCTCTCTTGCACAGTTCCATGATAAAATTGGGATTGGGGATGAGCCTCAGGACGAACAGGCCGTCATCCAGCTCCATCTGGGAGGGGTGGAGCGGCAAGTCCCTCAGGTAGGCCGATTCCCTTTCCGTTGCCTTTATCTTTATGATGACGGGCTTCTCCTGCTCCGGGAGGTATATTCCGTAACTGCCTTCGAACAGGTCGTCTACATTGAATCCGGGCGGCATGCGGAAGGTCCTGCCAGTACGCTGCATGGAGACTATGCGGTCCATGGCGTAGGTCCTGAGGGCATCGGCTTCCTCGCTGTAGGCAACTATGTACCAGCGTTTTTCGAACTCCTTGACAGCGTAAGGGCGTATGGTGCGCACCTCTGTTTCGGTGCTGAGGTATTTGCGGTATTCTATCCCGAGGACAGCGCCATCCAGCATGGCCTGCATGGTCTCCGTAAGATACATCTGGCCCGACGGTACGTCCTCTACGGCAACCCTGCCGCTGAGGCGCTCCCTGCCAAGGGTGAGGAGGCTGTTTACCGTGAAGGTGTTGATAAGGTAGTCCGCCGCCTGGCGCTTGTCCACAGCGCTTTCCGCCTGGTCTATGCGGTAACGGTTGGTGCTGCGGTCGCAGCCGATGACAATGCCGAATATGTCCTCTATGGCTCCCCTGTGATTCAGGAAACTCCTCCGCGGGTACGGCTCTCCGTAGCGGGCTTCCCAGCGGGACGAAACCTCCTGCAGCGACAACCCCCTGGAGCCCGCATCCACGAAGCTCTGCACCAGGAAAAGATATTTGTCCACAAGTTCCGGAACCATAACTCACAAAGATAGTCAAATTTCATTTGAATACAAAATCCCCCACCCATCCACCGATTTGGCGGGTTTTGGTGTACAAGTTGCCGTTTTGCGGGGTTTGTCCACGGAAATGCCGGGTTTTGGTGGATAAGTACTACGAAATCTGCGAGTAATCTTTTACAAGATATTTGTCCCGGCGGAGTTCGGCGGCAAGGGGGGCGTTTGCCGGAGCGGTCAGGCCCGGATCCTTGTCCAGGATAAGCTGGGCGTAGCTTCTGGCATCGTTCAGGATGAGGCCATCCTTGGCAAGGGAGGCTATGTTGAGAGATATGGGAAGGCCGCTCTGCTGGGTGCCTTCAAGGTCACCGGGGCCGCGGAGTTTCATGTCTTCCTCTGCAAGGACAAAGCCGTTTTCTGTCTCGCACAGAAGGTCAAGGCGTTTTTGGGACTCCTTGGATATTTTATACCCCCTCATGAGGATGCAGTAGGAGCGCTCTGCACCTCGTCCCACGCGGCCGCGGAGCTGGTGAAGCTGGCTCAGGCCGAACCTCTCTGCGCTTTCAATGACCATAACGGATGCGTTTGGAACATCTACACCCACCTCTATTACAGTCGTTGAAACCAGAATATTGGCCCTCCCGGCAACAAAAGCGTCCATGTTGAATGCCTTTTCCGCAGGAGTCTGCTTTCCATGGACTATCGCCACCTTGTAATCCGGAAGCGGGAACGCCTTTACAATCTCTTCATAACCAAGCTCCAGGTTCTTGTAGTCCAGTTTTTCGTTTTCGAAAATGAGCGGGTACACTATGAATGCCTGGCGGCCTTTGGCTATCTCGTCCCTGATGAAATTGTGCATGGCGTGGCGCTTGTTCTCACCAACACAGAGTGTTTGAACGGGCTTTCTTCCGGGAGGCATCTCGTCTATGACGGAGACATCCAGATCCCCGTAAAGCGTCATGGCAAGGGTACGCGGAATGGGGGTTGCCGTCATGACAAGTACGTGCGGATGCACTCCGCCGAAGCCCTTGGACCAAAGGCGGGCCCTCTGGTCTACGCCAAAGCGGTGCTGCTCGTCTATTACCGCTAGCCCAAGAGCCTTGAACTGGACGGTGTCTTCTATGAGGGCGTGGGTGCCTATCAGAACTCCAACACTGCCGTCCCGAAGGCCTTCGTGGATGCGGCGGCGGTCTTTGACTCCGGTAGTTCCGGTAAGGAGTTCGACACGTACGCCAGTGGGTGCCAGGTACTTGGATACATTTGCAAAATGCTGCTGTGCAAGCACTTCCGTAGGGGCCATTATGCATGCCTGATAACCATTTCCCACTGCAATGAGCGCTGTGAGAACGGCAACCATTGTCTTGCCGCTACCCACATCACCCTGGAGCAGGCGGTTCATCTGATGGCCGCTCTTCATGTCTTCCCGGAGCTCACGGATTACGCGCTTCTGGGCATTTGTGAGCTGGTATGGAAGGGCTTCGTAGCATCTGTTGAAAGGCTCTCCCACAAGTGGCATCTTAAGGCCCTGTATGCTTCTGGAGCGAATGTATTTCTGCTTGAGCAGGGAAAGCTGAAGAAGGAACAGTTCCTCGAACTTCAGGCGGTACGATGCCTTGCCAAGTGCACTCTGGTCCTGAGGGAAGTGAATCTGGCGCATGGCATAGGAAAGCGGCACAAGGCCTTTCTCCTTCAGCACATAGTCCGGAAGTGTTTCTTCAAGCGTTGGAAGCACTCCGTCCAATGCCGTAGCCATGAGCTTCAGCATTACCTTGCCGGTGAACCCACTGTTCTTGAGGCGTTCCGTAGATGTATATACCCCCGTAAGGACACCAGTAGTGCCGCTGTCCGGGGCGTCAACCTCCGGATGCACCATGTTGAGACGTGTCCCAAAAACGGCCGGCTTGCCGAAGAAAATGAAGGTATGCCCCGGAACCAGCCTCTGGTACATCCATTTCACGCCTTTGAAGAACACCATCTCCATCTCTCCCGTGTTGTCGCTTACCATGGCGCTCAGGCGGGAGACCATGTTGAACTTGAGTTTTTCCGGCGGGAGTTCAGCACCGTTCTTGGCATATAGACGGACCTTTGTCACAGTTGCTTTCACCTGAACCTGGGCGAGGTCCGGCTGAACGTTTGCAATGGGTACTATGGTGCTGCGGTCTATGTAACGGAACGGATACAGGTGCAGAAGATCCCCGACGGTGGTAATGCCCAGCTCCTTTTCCAGCAGCTGCGCCCTCTTTTCTCCTACACCCTTGAGATACTGTATGCCCGTATCCATATTCATAGCATACAAATATAAGAAAAATCCACCAAACCCTCAATCCATCCACCAAAAACGCCATTTCCGTGGACAAACTGGCAAAAGACGAGGCTGGGGGTTGGCTTTTTAAATAATTTTAATTACCTTTGCTCCAGTGTATTAAAAAGTACTTATGGAAAGTTTTGTCACAAGGTACCTGAGTGGCTTCATGGGAAGCCTTAAGGCCAAAAATCCCGGAGAAGCAGAGTTCCATCAGGCAGTCGGAGAGGTTGTAGGAAGTCTTGCCGAATACATCGAGCTCAACCCTTATCTCATAGACCAGAAGATTCTGGAAAGGATAACCGAGCCGGAACGTGTAGTCATGTTCCGTGTTCCCTGGATTGACGATGCCGGGAACATACAGATCAACCGCGGTTTCAGGGTTCAGATGAACAGCGCCATAGGCCCGTACAAAGGCGGTCTTCGGTTCCATCCAAGCGTTAATCTGAGCATCATGAAGTTCCTGGCTTTTGAACAGACTTTCAAAAACGCCCTCACAACGCTGCCGATGGGCGGTGCAAAGGGAGGAAGCGACTTCAATCCCAGAGGAAAATCAGATGCGGAGGTAATGCGTTTTTGCCAGAGCTTCATGACTGAGCTTTACCGGCATATCGGCCAGGATACTGATGTCCCGGCAGGTGATATAGGTGTTGGCGGAAGAGAAATCGGGTTCCTTTTCGGCCAGTATAAACGCATTAAAGACCAATTTTCAGGTACTCTTACCGGAAAGGGTCTCGCATGGGGCGGGTCGCTCCTGAGGCCGGAAGCAACTGGTTATGGTCTGTGTTATTTTGCAGAGCAGATGCTGGCCACAAAGGGAGAGAGTTTCAATGGCAAGACTGTTGTGATCTCCGGAGCCGGCAACGTGGCCCAGCATGCCGCCCAGAAAGCCATGAGGCTTGGCGCCAGGGTTGTCACACTGAGCGATTCCGACGGCTATATCTACGATCCCGATGGCCTGGACGAGGAAAAGATGAGCTACGTATTCCAGCTCAAGAACTTCTACCGCGGACGAATTAAAGAGTACGCCCAGAAGTATCCTTCCGCCGGGTACTTCCCCGGTGAAAGGCCCTGGAGCGTTCCCTGCGACATAGCCCTCCCCTGCGCAACCCAGAACGAAATAGACCAGTCCGACGCCCAGTCTCTGGTTAAAGGCGGCTGCATCTGTGTGGCGGAAGGCGCCAACATGCCTTCAACTCCGGAAGCCATAAAGGTTTTCCAGGCCGCCGGACTTCTCTATGCCCCTGGAAAGGCATCCAATGCCGGTGGCGTAGCCACCTCCGGCCTTGAAATGAGCCAGAATTCCATCCGTCAGCACTGGAGCAAGGAAGAAGTGGACGCGCAGCTCCACAGGATCATGTCCGATATCCACTCCGCCTGCACCAAATACGGCACGGAAGAAAACGGCTATGTGAATTACGTCAAAGGCGCAAACATAGCCGGCTTCATGAAGGTTGCCGGAGCAATGATAGATCAGGGTCTGGTCTAGAGTCAATCAGAGTTTCACAAGAGCCCTGCCTTCCCTACCGTCTATGCAGACGGTGAGAGGGCTTTCAAGGCGTACGTGGCGAAGCCATGGCGTCTCGGAAACCGCAGGGAGGGCATCCAGGGCCGCAAAATCCACCATGTCTCCGGGACGGAGATAGGGATCGGCATTGACGTATCCCGCATTGAAAGACGTGAGGTTCTGGAAGAAATGCGTACCCTGGCTGGGGTCTACGCGGAAGTCCTCAAGGGCGCTTTCAACGATTACCCTGGCTTCAGAGATGTCGCTCCATGCTACAGGAACACCAAGCGTTGGAATGCTGGAGCCCCACCTTCCAAAACCAATCAGGACATACTGCCTGCCCTCAGTCCGGAAACCGGCGTTCAGTTCCCTTAGCTCAGCGGCCATTTCCACGGTATTAAGCTTGTCAAATGCCTGGGGCTTAAGGTATACGATGTCCTTTATATCGTTCATCCAGCCGGTTCCAAGGGCGCTTTCGGAGAATACCAGTGCGTTGGAGCAGTCTATCTTGTTCCAGTCAACCTCCGCCTTCAGGGCATCTGAAGAGATGGGCCTTATCTGGAGGGCGTTGAACACGCCGGTGGAAAGGTCTGCCGCGAACTCCATCTCCACGCTGCACTTCATCTCCTCCGCGCAGATATCCATAAGTTCCTTCACTATCTTAGCCAGAGGGAATGTGTCGTAACGCAGTATCTGGGCGAAGGTAATAATCTTTGGACCTTCCGCAAGGGTGTTGTCCACGATGCGCTGGTTCACATAGTCGAATGTGGATGCTACACGCCTGAAAGACTGGAATTTAGAGCATTCGGAGACGGGAATCCTTTCCAGGTTCACGGCATCGTCCACGCTGGTCTTGAACTTCTCCGGAAG
>JAEEGH010031608.1_pt1 | contig 10217 bp, 8 predicted proteins | sample 9134181 | NCBI WGS metagenome assembly JAEEGH01 (sample SAMN16246544, study PRJNA631951) | gut metagenome | biome: gut microbiome; feature: rumen; material: DP-attached | host: Bos | place: Iran: Karaj | collected 2018-10 | reverse complement strand
TGGATCCGCCTCAGCAGAAGAATGCGAAGTCGGCGACGGGATGGATCGTTGCGATCTGCATAACGGTGCCTATCCTGATCATCTCGGCGGTGATCTATCTCTTGTTCGCTTTTACTAAGGCAAGAACAGGCGGGTTGGGAGAGCCGGCTGATCCGGTTGAACCCGTGGTAGACAGCAGGCTTGATGGCACAACTCCTGAGATTGAGAAGCCGGTAGATGCCAATGTCTATAGTCCCGATAAGCCCACCAGAACCCTTATGATCTATATGGTGGGAAGTGACCTTGAGACCGGCGATTATTATGACGAGGGAGGAGCTGCAACGGATGACCTTTACGAGATCCTTAATGCAAAGCTTCCTGAGGATGTTCATGTCGTAATTGAATGCGGCGGAGCCAAAAAATGGGTTCATCCCGATGTACCCGACGGAAGAGTAACAAGATTCACCATTGAAAACGGAGAACTTGTTCAGCTTTACGATCTTGGCAAGACCACCATGACACAGCAAGGTGATCTTTCAAACTTCATCAGATATGCCGCAACTTATTATCCCGCCAACAACTACTCCCTTGTTCTCTGGGACCACGGCGGAGGAATCCCTGTAGGCTTCGGCTGCGACGAGCTTGGCGACTACTATGATTCCATGTGCGACTACGAGATCCGTCAGGAACTCATTGACGGTGGAGTAAAGTTTGATACAGTAATCTTTGATGCCTGTAACATGTGTACTCTTGAGATGGCCATGGCCCTCGATGGATATGCAGACTACATGGTAGGTGCGGAAAGCTACGTTAACGGCGTAGGTATTTACTATACCGACTGGCTTTCACTTCTTGACAAGGATCCCAGAGATTACGGCGAAAAGATCGTTCGTGATTACATGGATCACATAGCTGAAGACTACCTTCAGGGTTCAATGTCCGTTATCAGGCTTAACACCATGGATGAAGTCTATGAGGCTTATATCAATTATCTCAAGGAAGCAAAGAAAAACCTTGATGCCGGCGATTATTCCACATACTACCAAGCTCGCGGCAACTGCGGTTACTATGAGGAGAACGACTCCGTTGACCTTATAACCCTTGCCAACAGCTACCAGAACAGCAAGTCCACTCCTCTTATCAATGCGGTTGTTAATACCGTTGTTTATACCGAGAGCGACTTCGTCTATGGACACGGCCTCATGGCATACAGCCCATATGAAGCCTATGATGAATATGATTATGGACGCGAGTCCTTTGTACAGCTGAATTATGATCAGGCTGTTCTTGATTTCTATGACAGCTTTATCTCTCAGGAAGTTGCTTATCTTGGCGATGATAGCATTAACTATGGCGCCTGGTATGATGATGAGTACGAGGATTATGCAGAGGATTATACCTATGTATCCGAGTATGAAATTCCTGTTGTAACAAGGGATCATTATTACGGTGCCAAACTGGAAGACGAATTTATGGAGAACCTCTACTACGTAGCGGAGACCGTATGGGTCCAGGATGGCAACGAGTATATATCCCTCGGAGAGGATTACAACTACAAATTAGACTCCGATGGTTACTTTGCTCTTGTGGATCCCGAAGCTTGGGTATTCATAAACGACAATATTTGTACTTTCTATTGTTATGATTACTATAGCGATGCAGAAACCGGAGCCTGGGCTCAGAACGGTACCATTCCTGTTAAGGTAAACGGCGCAGACGCACTTCTGTACGTATACTATGACAATGAATCTCCCAGCGGAAAAGTTATGGGATATACCTATATCGATTTTGAGACATGGGAAGAATCGGACATGTATTCTCTTTACCCCAACGATGAGGTTGATGTGGTATTAGAGTACCTGGATATGGAAGGCAATTACGAGTACAGAGCTTATGAAGAGCCTGTTTTGGCAAGTGAACTGGTACTTCAGTATGAGGGACTTGACCTCTATGATTACACAACCTATGGTTATTACACGTTTAATGATGTATACGGAAATATACAGGTGACTGATATTTACGAGCTCGGAAGCCCGGATTACGTAGAATAAAAATAATGCCCTTACAGATTTGTCTGTAGGGGCATTTTTATGTCCGAAATTAGTGCCGGCGCTCTTTAGAATTTATCTTTATGAGTCAGAGCGTAGTAGAAAATATACTGCTGCATGATTCCTGCCGCATCTTTGTACGCCGGAAAAGGATTGACGCCCTTGTAATACTTTTCGATCACCTTGGAGATCCATGTATCAACGGGAGCGGCCTCTGTTTTTGAATATGCAAAAAGGCATATGCAGTTAGAAACCTTATCACCAACGCCTCGAACTTCTTTAAGCTTCTCAAAGATCTCTTCATAGGAAAGTCCGTAAAGGGAAGTAAGATCAAGTTCTCCGGAACTGACCTTTGATACGGCGTCCTGTATATAAGAAACTCTGTATCCCAGCTTGCAGTCTTTCAACTCTTCATCTGTAGCATTCTTCATATCGAAGGCCGAGGGGAAAAGATAAAGAACTTCACGGCCTGTATTAATGCGCTTTCCGTATTTTTCACAGATCCTTTCAACGGAATCCTTGATGGCGGGGATGCTCTTTCTCTGGGAAATGATAAAGGTCACCAGCATCTCCCAAGGGTCTTGACGAAGGATCCTCAAGCCCACTCCGCATGAGGCGGCTTCTTTTAAAAACTTATCCTTTGCGGGAACAGAACCACGGATCTTTGAATAAGACCTGTTAAGATCAAAGTAATTCTTCCAGACTTTGTCCCAAGCTTCAGCCTCGTAAGCAGAGGAACTGTCTCCAAAACTATGCTCCTCAATCTCAAATTCCGATCCGGAAGTGCTTGATCCTATATTTTTGATATAAAGAACATGGCTTCCAAAAACAAATCTGAAACTTTCGTCAGGCATCTCTTTAATCCTGAATGCCTGGCCGCTGTCAGCTATTTTTTTAAGGTCTATATCATCATTAATTGTTATATTGGTTTTATGGGACATTCTTTATTCCTCAGGGATAAACAGCATATTTTAGGGCTGAAAGTCATTTTTCTGTGCTTGATTATATTTTACGTATAGGTAATAATGTTAAATGTATGATAATGCGCCTCAGGGGCTATGACATCATTATCATATGTTATGACCTAATAGACAAGGGGTTTTTTAACCATGAGCAAAGTATATATATGCGATGACGACAAGCTTGTTCTTATGATGGTGGAGAGGATCCTCGGAAAAGAACATGAAGTCAAAAAAGCAATGAGCGTAGAGGAACTGATGGATCTGATCTCGGAAGAAAAGCCCGATCTTATCCTTCTTGACTTCCAGATGCCCGGAACCAATGGATATGAAGGTCTCCAGATCTTCAAGGAAAAGGAATGGTTTAAGGACGTTCCCATCATCATGGTCACCGGTGAAAGGGATTCGGAACTTGAGATCAAGTGCTTAAATGAAGGCGTTGAGGACTTTGTACACAAGCCATTCGTTCCCGATGTTCTTTTGATGAGAGTCCAGCTTGTTCTTGACAGAAGAGCTTCAGAAAAGAACATGAAGCAGAAGATGGCTGAGGTCATCGACAGGTCTATGCATGATCCCATGACCGGCCTCTTTAACAGATATTATGCGGAAGAAGAGATCGACACACTTCTTTCAAGGGGCCGGACCGGATCCTTTGTTATGATCGATCTGGATAACTTTAAATATTTGAACGATACCTATGGCCATGTTACCGGAGATCAGGCTATCTGCGATATAGGTCAGATACTTGCCACGATCGTCGGTGACGGAGGCTTTGTTTTCAGGCTTGGTGGAGACGAGTTTGGAATATATATCTTTAACAATGACAGAGCATATGTTGAGAAGCTCATTGTTGACCTTTTCGGAGAATACAACCGTCAGGCGGTTACTACAGATTATCTGATGAATTCTTCTTTATCAGTAGGAGTTGCACTTGCTCCTAACGACGGAGAGAGCTACGCAGCCCTTTATGCAGCTGCGGATAAAGCCCAGTATTGCGCAAAGAGAAACGGAAAGAACGGTTACTGCTTCTATTCCGTAGACTTTACCGATTCATCCAGCGCAAGAGCGGAAGTGGTCAATATCGCACAGCTTAAAAAGCTTATCGAAGACCGCAAGGAGATCCGTGAAAGAAGCGGTGTTTACAAGGTTGATTACCGTGAATTCCAGAGGATCTATAACTATATTGAAAGATGCGTAGAGAGAACCCACCAGAGAGCAAAGCTGGTAATGGTATCTCTCAATGTCGGCGCTGAAACCGCCCCCGGAAACACCGAAGTCATCATGCAGAAGGTGGATCAGGCGGTTGCGGGATGTCTTAGAAGAAATGACGTGGGAACCCGTTACAGTGCATCCCAGTTTTTGCTGGTTCTTATTGACGTTGATTCGGAGGACCTTGAAACAGTCATTGAACAGCGTATCAGAAGCCGCTATCACGAACTCAGCGGAAGGAATTCGGAGGAACTTATTTTCGATATAATGGATATAAGACAGTAGTCGACCGGAGGAGACTGCATGGAGAAAGCTTTTAAGTTAGAATTTAACAGTAAAAAGACCGGCAGTTTGTATCTTAACAACTGCGGATGCTCCCAGACAGAGCCGCTTCACAGCTTTGGCCCCGCTTCAAAACCGCATTTTCTTATACATTACGTAATTAGCGGAAAAGGTTATTTCAGATTTAGGAACAAAGAATATCACATTGAGAAAGGCCACGGATTCCTTATAGAACCTGATGAACTGGCTTTTTATCAGGCGGATGAAAAAGACCCCTGGAGCTATATCTGGGTGGGCTTTGACGGAAGCGAAGCCCAGAGCGTACTTGCCAACATGGGACTTTCCGGCAATCATCCCATATTCACATGCAACGAGTCCTCGGCACTTTACGATGTTGTAAAAGACATGATGGAGCACAATACCGTGGGAATGGCCAATGAACTGAGGAGGGACGGACTTCTTGGGATCTTCCTTTCAATAATCGCATCCAGCGAAAGCGTACTGATCCGCGAAGACAAGGATAAGGACAAGGGCAACACCTACGTTCAAAAGGCAATAGATTTTATCCAGAACAACTACTACAACCCCATTAAGGTTACGGACGTTGCAGATTATGTTTGCGTCAACAGAAGTTATCTTTACACTCTGTTCCAGAACATAACCGGCTTGTCGCCGCAGCAGTTCCTGACCACCTACAGGATAACAAAAGCGAAAGAATTACTGGAGGCCACAAGGTACTCCATCGAAAGCATCGCACTGACCTGCGGATATAGCGATTCCCAGGTTTTCACAAAGGCATTCCACCAGACCTGCGGTGTTACGCCTTCACAGTACAGAAAAGACCGCAAATCCGAGAGCACTCCCGAGCAGCTTCGTGAGGTTGAAAATCTCATGGCGGATTTCGTTGGGCAAAAATAATCTAACATTTTGACAAACCATGCAAACAAAAATGTATGGTTTGTTTTTGTTTTATCGGATAAGATTGGCTTAAATACAGTATTTGTTAACTCTTTGTTTTTGAAAGGCTACTTTGGAGGTATCGAAATGACAGAAATGAAAGAAATTGTACTCGCTGAATTTAAAAAAGTATTTGGGGATGCTGACGGGGCTAAGGTATATTTCGCACCCGGACGTGTAAACCTTATCGGAGAGCACACAGACTATAACGGAGGACATGTTTTCCCCTGTGCACTTACCATCGGAACCTACGGCGTTGCAAGAAAGCGTAACGACAACAAGCTCCGTTTTTATTCAATGAATTTTGAAAACCTTGGGGTTATCGAGTCTTCACTTGACGATCTTCAGCCCTACAAGGAAGCTGACTGGACCAACTATCCCAAGGGAGTAATGTGGGCCTTTGGCGAGAAGGGAATGAAGGTTCCTCAGGGAATGGATCTTCTCCTTAATGGAAATATACCCAATGGTTCAGGTCTTTCATCATCTGCCTCAGTTGAAGTACTTACCGGATTTATCTTAAGAGATATGTTCGGATTTGACGTTACCAACACCGACCTTGCTCTTATCGGACAGTTCTCAGAGAACAAGTTCAACGGCGTAAACTGTGGAATCATGGATCAGTTCGCCATCGCAATGGGCAAGAAGGATCACGCTATTTTCCTTGATACCGCCACTTTACAGTTTGAATATGCTCCCTTAAAGCTTGAGGGCGCAAAGATCGTTATCAGCTGCTCCAACAAGAAGCGCGGACTTGGAGATTCCAAGTACAATGAGCGTCGTCAGGAGTGTGAGTCAGCTCTTGAGTCCCTCCAGACCATGGTTAATATCAAGAGTCTTGGAGAGCTTGATGAGGCTACCTACGAGAAACTTTCTCCCGTTATCAAGGACGGAGTAAAGTGCCGCAGAGCACGTCACGCCGTATACGAGAATCAGCGTACCATCGAGGCTGTAAGAGCTCTTAAAGCCGGCAACATCAAGGCTTTCGGTCAGCTTATGAACGAGTCTCACAAGTCTCTTCGCGATGATTATGAAGTAACCGGAATCGAGCTTGATACCCTTGTTGATGCAGCATGGAAGGTTCCGGGCATCATCGGATCGAGAATGACCGGCGCAGGCTTTGGCGGATGTACCGTTTCAATCGTTCCCGAAGCAGAGATCGACAACTTCATCAAGCAGGTTGGCGAAACCTATGAAAAGACCATCGGTTACAAAGCAGATTTCTATGTTGTTGAAGTTGGAGACGGCCCCTGTGTTCTTTAATGAACGTGCATTATCGGAGGAATTGAAATGATTCAGAAAAATATCAGAAAACTGGTTCAGTACGGTGTTCAGACCGGACTTGTACCTGCTGAAGATGTGATCTTTACAACCAATAAGCTTCTTGAACTTTTTAAGCTTGATGATATTACCGAGGAAGCTCTTGCACTGACCGAGGATGAGCTTAAGTTCACCGACGAGGAGCTTGAGAGCGGAAAAGCTCTTGAGGCCCTTCTTTCCGAAATGATGGATTATGCTTATGAAGCAGGCCTCATGGAAGAAAACACCATCGGTTACAGAGACCTTTTTGATACCAAGATCATGAGCATGCTCATGCCCAGACCCAGCGAGGTTATCCAAAAGTTTAACGACCTCTACAAGAACGAGGGCGCAGTAGCCGCAACAGATTATTATTACAAGGTCAGCCGTGATTCAGATTATATCCGCCGCTACCGCATTGCCCGCGATGTTAAGTGGGTTGCGCCTACTCAGTATGGTGATCTTGATATCACCATCAACCTTTCAAAGCCCGAGAAGGATCCCAAGGCTATCGCTGCTGCAAAGCTTGCAAAGCAGACCGGATATCCCAAGTGCCTTCTTTGCAGGGAGAACGAAGGCTACGCAGGAAGACTCAACCATCCCGCCCGCCAGAATCACCGCATCATCCCTGTTACCATCAACGACAGCAACTGGGGATTCCAGTACAGCCCCTATGTATATTATAACGAGCACTGCATCGTATTTAACTCACAGCATGTGCCCATGAAGATCGAGCACGCTACTTTCTGCAAGCTTTTTGATTTTGTAAAGCAGTTCCCTCATTATTTCGTGGGATCAAATGCAGACCTTCCCATCGTAGGTGGTTCAATCCTTTCCCACGACCATTTCCAGGGCGGACATTATGAATTCGCCATGGCAAAGGCTCCTGTAGAGAAGGAATTTGAGATAAAGGGATTTGAGGATGTTAAGGCCGGAATCGTTAAGTGGCCCATGTCCGTTATCAGACTCAGCGGAAAGGACACCGACAGGATCATCGCTCTTGCCGACAAGATCCTTACTGCATGGCGAGGATACTCCGATGAAGAGTGCTTTATCCTTGCGGAGACCGACGGCGAGCCTCACAATACCATCACTCCCATCGCCCGTAAGAGAGGAGAGAACTTTGAGTTGGATCTCGTTCTCAGAAACAACATCACCACAGAGGAACATCCTCTTGGCGTATATCACCCTCATGCAAAGCTCCATCATATCAAGAAGGAGAACATCGGGCTTATCGAGGTTATGGGACTTGCGGTTCTTCCCGCCCGTCTTAAGGAAGAGATGGCTCTCTTAAAGAAAGCAATCCTTGAGGGCAAGGACCTCAGAAAAGATGAGACCCTTGAAAAGCATGCCGATTGGGTTGATGAGTTTAAGGGAAAGTATGCAAAGATCGATGAGACCAATATCGACAAGATCGTAGAAGATGAAATAGGACTTGTATTTATGCAGGTTCTTGAGGATGCCGGTGTTTACAAGCGCGATGAAAAGGGCTTTGCCGGATTCGAAAGATTCATCAATAGTTTATAATTGCTTATACCAAAATAACACATATACAAAAAAGAAGCTACCTTGGGTCATGACTCAAGGTAGCTTTTTAAATCTGCGATAAGTGTTTTTGTTGTCATAAGATTCAGGGCTTCCACATCCTTTACCAGCTCTTCAACCTTTTCTGTCCTTCCTCTCTTTGAATAGTAGGAAGCAAGGCGTCTGTATACTGAGTGGGCATCGGAACCAATGGATACTTCATACTCCATGATCTTAACTGCATCATCCTGATAACCCTTTTCCCAGAGCTGCTCAGACCATTTCTGAAGATTCTGGATAAGAAGGGTATATCGGTTGTCGCATTCCGAAAGGAATGGAAGATTGGCGACGCCGTATTTAAGCTTAAGGTCCGTGTTGGTAAGTCCCGTTAAGTTAAGGATCTTTTCTTTGCTTAAGTCTTCAATATCTTTGATGCAGTCAGCGATAACTTCATCGTCGTTAAGAACACCGGTGGGGAGCCTGTCCATATCAACCCGGACGTACTCCACGTCGTCAAGGGGTTTCCTGCGGACATTGTTGGCTTCGTTTTCCCTTTGCCAGAAAAGCTTATCCGCTTTATCATCCTTGTGACGGGCTCTTCTTATGGCGAACTGGAGAACGCCGATAAACATTATTACACTTAAAAGGATAGGAAATTGTAATCTCATAAACTTGCAGGCTTGTTTCCCGTAGGGTATAATTGACGTAATTGTGAAATATTCGGATATCTCCGAAATATAAAAAGGCGGTAAAAAATGCTTAATTTACAAAATAAAAAGAACAAAAGAATCTTTGCTGCAGTAATTGCAGGAATTCTTGTTTTAGCCATGGTTGTCCCCATGATTTTAGCATATACGGTATAAAGATTCAATTATAATGAAGGACGCAAACGATCTGAAAAAATACTCATATTCGGTCATCATGACCGGGTATATCGGGTTAAAAGGAACGGCAATCCTTGCAGAGAAATACAGGGAAAAGCTGGACGCGAGATTCCCTCTTTATTTATCGAGAGAAGCCATGGAATTTGGTGGCGAAAAGGATAAAGAAGAGTTCGAAGCTGCAAAGAAGGCTTTGACCGATCACATAGAAAAGCATGGAGCGGTCTTGGAAGAAACAGCTTTTGCTACGGAAGTAAAAGAGGGTGGATTCTTGACCGGACTTTACGAGCTGGCAAAGGAAAGCGGTCTTGGCTTTGAACTGGACCTTCGAAAGATCCCTGTGAGACAGGAGACCATTGAGATCTGCGAGCTTTTGGAAGTCAATCCCTATCACCTCTACAGCGAGTCCTGCCTTATCGCCATTGTTCCGGAGGCGGGAGCTTTGGTAACCAATCTTCTTGATGAAGGGATAAATGCAGTGATCGTGGGTCACACCACCGATAAAAAGGCTCATATCCTTCACAACGACGGAACCGAGAGCCATCTTAACAGACCCGAGCCCGATGAACTTAATAGACTTGGTTTGATTTGATTTATATCAGAGAGATCTGATCTAAAAATAAAAAGAAACGAGGATGAAAACATGAAAATGGAAGAAGAATTACTTGCGATTATTGAAAAGAATAGCAGAATCGATCTTAAAGAGCTGGCGGTCATCCTCGGAGTCGCGGAAATTGACGTGGTCAATGCCCTTCAGAAAATGGAGGAAGAAGGCATCGTTTGCGGCTATCACACCATGATCAACTGGGAAAAGACTTCCATCGAGAAGGTTACAGCGCTTATCGAAGTGCGCGTTACTCCCCAGAGAGGTCAGGGCTTTGACAACATTGCAGAGCGTATCTACAAATATCCCGAAGTACAGAGCGTATACCTTATATCCGGTGGTTATGACCTCCTGGTTACTCTCGAAGGAAAAACCTTGAGAGAAGTATCAAGCTTTGTATCCGATAAGCTTTCAACACTCGATACCGTGCTCAGCACAGCAACACACTTTATCCTTAAGAAATATAAGGATCACGGTA
>JAEEGH010031604.1_pt1 | contig 10219 bp, 7 predicted proteins | sample 9134181 | NCBI WGS metagenome assembly JAEEGH01 (sample SAMN16246544, study PRJNA631951) | gut metagenome | biome: gut microbiome; feature: rumen; material: DP-attached | host: Bos | place: Iran: Karaj | collected 2018-10 | reverse complement strand
CCAACTGCCGTTTCTGCGAGGTGATCCAGGACGGGGACTACCTGGGCGTCTACCTGCTGGTGGAATCCATCACCGCGGGCGAGAACGGACGTCTGCCCATCATCATGGACAAGAAGAACAACCGGCTCTCCGGCTACCTGCTGCGGATCGACCGTCCGACGGAAGTGGATCTGGAGTCGCTGCGCGACGTGGACACGTACACGGAGCGGGCCTATACGCAGCATATGGACGTGGCCATCCGGTATCCGGGCAAGGCGCAGCTGACGGAAGAGCTGAAGACGCGGATCGAAAGGGACTTCTCCGCGTTTGAAAAGGCGATCTACTCCTACGACTACGATTCCGGAGACTACCGCTTTGAGAACTTTCTGGACGTGGACAGCTTCATAGACTACTACATCATCAATTCCGTCAGCTCCAACATCGACGCCGGGCGCTATTCCACCTATATCTACAAAACGCTCAACGACAGATACCGGCTCTGCGTCTGGGATTTCAACAACTGCTGCAACAACTTCGTGGACGACGAGACCGGCGAGGATTTCGACGGCATCCGCAACGCCGTGTATTACAACATGCTGTTCCGGAACCGGGAATTCGTGCAGCGGCTGATCGCCCGCTACCGCGAGCTGAGACAGACCATTCTGAGCGAAGCCTTTCTGGAGCAGTACATCGCGGATACCCTGGCGTTCCTGGGCGACGCCATCGAGCGCAACAGTGCCCGCTGGGCGGAGTATCTCGCCAGCGATCCGCTGGCGGAGCCGGAAGACAGCGACGGCGTGAACGACCGCAATCCGCACTCCCAGGCGGAGGCGGTGGAGATGCTCAAGGCCAATCTTTTCAGCCGCATGGCGTGGATGGACGAGAACATCGAATACCTGATGCAGTTCTGCGCCTCCTCCGCCAACAAGAAATTCAGCGAGCTGCCGCACTGACCCCCGGGAGGATACCGCATTATGACGATGAGGAAATTCATTATCCTGGTGGTCGCGCTGATCCTGTGCTATCTGGCGATCACGACGCTGTACTACAGCTTCGGGATCTATCTCGACATCGGCTGGGACAAGCCGGTCACCACCTTTACCAAGGTGGAGGGCAAGACCATTCTCCTGGACCGGGGAAACGGCTTCGAGCCGTTCGAGATCCGCGGCGTCAACATGGGTTCCGGAGAGCCGGGAAAATGGTCCACGGACTACGCGATTGATCATGACTCCTATTACCGCTGGTTCGGCATGATCCAGGAGATGGGCGCGACCGTCCTGCGCATCTATTCCGTGCAGGAGGATATTTTCTACAACGCCTACTACGACTACAACACGGCGCGGGAGGAAGCCGGACTGGAACCTCTCTGGCTGCTGCACGGCGTCTGGGTAAACGATTATACGCAGTTCTCCCATCTCGATATGTACACGAACGAGTTCCTGGAGACCTTCATCCGGGACGCCAAGACCATGGTGGACGTCATCCACGGAAAGCGGGACCTGACGCTGGGACGTCTGGCCAGCTCCGGCCACGGGACCTACCGCAAGGACATCTCCCCCTGGGTGATCGGCTATATCCTCGGCGTGGAATGGGAGCCGGAGACCGTGATCTATACCGACCAGATCCGCGAGGAGAGGCCTCCCTATCAGGGCCGATACGTGTACGCCTCCGAGGACGCGACGCCATTTGAGTCCGCGCTCGCGCGCGTGGGAGACGAGGTCATCACCTACGAAACGGACCGCTACAACGTGCAGAGGCTCACGGCCTTCTCCAACTGGCCGACCACCGATCCGTTCAAGTATTCCACGGCGATCACCGCCTACTGGAACAAGCTGGCGGCGGTGAACGTGGAGCACATCCGCACCACGGAGGAGTTCATCTCCGGGACCTTCGCCTCCTATCACGTCTATCCCTATTATCCGGACTATCTGGAAAGCGCGACGAAGGAGACGGAGCTCACGCCGGCGGAGCTCAAGGAGATGACCGGCTTTTCCGGCTTCCGGAAGCTCGACTGGCGCGTCAAGCACTGGGATGTGCCGGCGATCGAGGACTACATGCGGGAAGGCGACAGCACCGACCGGTACGGACGCTTCAACACCTATCTCGCCTATCTGACCGCCCTGAACCGCTATCACACGCTCCCGGTCGTCATCACGGAATTCGGCGTGTCCACCGGGCGCGGCATCGCGCAGATCGACGAGAACACCGGGCGCAATCAGGGACACATGTCCGAGCGGGATCAGGGGCAGGCGATCATCGAATGCTATGAGGACATCGTCGACGCGGGCTGCGCCGGAGGCTGCGTCTTCTCCTGGCAGGACGAATGGTTCAAGCGCACCTGGAACACCATGCACGCCGTGGATCTGCGGCGCACGCCGTACTGGTCGGACTACCAGACCAACGAGCAGTATTTCGGTCTCCTCTCCTTTGACCCGGGAGACGAGCGCTCCGTCTGCTATGTGGACGGAGACGTCTCGGAATGGACGCCGGAGGATGTCGTGACCGAGAACGACGGCATGACGCTCTCCATGAAATACGACGAGCGCTTCGTCTATTTCCTGGTGGAAAAACCCGGCCTGGATTTCGAAAACGACGTCCTCTATCTCCCCATCGACACCACCCCGAAGAGCGGCAGCAATTACTGCGGAAACTTCGGCCTGCAGTTCGACTGCGACGCGGACTTCCTCGTGGTGCTGTGCGGAAAGGACGACAGCCGCATCATGGTGCAGGAGCGGTACGACGCGCTGCGCTCCACTTACGCGATGTCCGTCTACGGCTACAACACCTACGTGAAAAGTAATATGCCCGACGCGGAATCCTCCCTGTTCCGGCCCATCAACATGATCCTGAAGGTGGATACCCGCTTCTTCATCCCCGCGGCGTCGCAGTATGAGGCCTCCGCCATGGTCTTTGAGACGGGCAAGCTGAGATACGGCAACGCAAATCCGGACAGTCCGGACTTCGATTCCCTGGCGGATTTCATCTCGGAGGGCGACTGCATCGAGCTGAAGCTCCCCTGGCAGCTGCTCAACTTCTCCGATCCCTCGCGCATGAGCATACACGACGACTACTATGTGAACTACGGCATCGATTATATCGATACCGATTCCCTGAAGGTGGGCGTCTCGGACGGCTCGGACAGCCGCCGGATCCCGACCGCCTCATTCCCCCTGAAAGGCTGGGGGAACCACGTCACTTATCACGAGCGGCTGAAACGCTCCTACTACATCCTGCAGGAATACTGGACGACGCACTGAACGCGGTGTCCGGGAAAGGAAGGTGAACGGCTTGGGCGTAGAAACCCTTGTCTATATCTATCTGGCCGTTTGCCTGGCCATGATCCTCTTCAACATCGGAACGATCATCTTCGCGAAGCAGCGGGACCGGATCAACGAGAAGAGACGGGACATGTACGAGCGCATGATTGAGGATGAGATCGGGAAGATCCGGAAGGATGAGCAGATCGACCGCAGCAGCATCGCCTTCTTCAGGCGAAAGCTGCGGCACCCGGAGCACCTGCTCGTCTTCGTTCAGGTGATGACGCAGGAATACGCACGCTCCCCGGAGGAGATCCGGATCTTTCTGGACCGCCTTTCCGCCGTGCTGGGCAGTCTGACTACGAATTACGAGCGGCACAACGATCCTATCCGGTACGCGTTCTTCCTGTACTCCATCAAGACTTTCGGCGAGATGAGCGGCGTCACGCCGCCGGACGTCGCCGCGATCCTGCTGCGGGCGCTGCGCGTTCCGAACACCTACTGCCGGGAGAACGCGCTGCAGGCCATTTACTGCACCGGCCGGACGGATCTGGTCATCCGCGCGCTCCAGGTGCTCGACTCCGAGCATATCGCCCACAACAAAAAGCTGATCAGCGACGGGCTGCTGAGCTTTCGCGGCAGCAAAGACGAGCTCATGGACCGCCTGTGGGACGTATTCGAAACGTTCGACGTGAGCATGCAGACGGTGATCCTGGACTTCATCCGGTTCTGCGCTCCCGGCCACCGGGAACGTCTTCTGGACATCCTGAAGGACGAAAACAGAAGCCCCGAACTGCGCTTTTCCTGCATCCGCTATTTCGCCAAATACCCGGACCCCGATGCGTATCCCGTGCTCAAGGAGATGGCGTACGACTTCGGGAACCGGCGCTGGGAATTTCCCGCCATCGCCTGCACGGCGCTGGCGAGCTATCCCGGGGACGAGACTGTCGAAACGCTCAAGCGGGCGCTTCACGTCGCGAACTGGTATGTCCGGTACAACGCCGCTGAGAGTCTCGCGCGGCTCGGCGTCGGCTATATGGATCTGATCGAAGTGATCGACGGGAACGACCGGTACGCGCGCGAGATCCTGCAGTTCCAGCTGGACATGCAGTATAACCAGCGAAAGAAGGCGGCTGCACAATGACGGATACCATCATGAAGGTAGCCGACATAATCCTGGACATCATCAACGTTTTCTTCGTGATCTATCTCGTCGGCTATTCCACGTTCCTTTTCCTCTCCGTGGCGGTTGGATCTTCCGAGCTGTTCAAAAAGAAACAGCAGTATCGGATGATGAACGCGATCGAGAACGACTATTTCATCCCCATCTCGATCATCGTGCCCGCGTACAACGAGGAAGTCACCGTGACCGATACGGTCAAGTCCCTTCTGGCTCTGGACTACAAGGTATATGAGATCATCGTGGTGGACGACGGTTCCACCGACGACACCTCGAAGGTCATGATCGAACAGTTCCAGATGGAGCCCGTCCGCATGCCGATCCGCAGACAGTTGCGGTGTCAGCAGGAAGAGTTCGTCTATGAAGCGAAAGTCCGGAACGTCCACGTCAGTCTGATCCGGAAAAAGAACGGCGGAAAGTCGGACGCGCTCAACATGGGGATCAACGCGAGCCGCTATCCCTATTTCATCTGCATCGACGCCGACAGCGTGCTGCAGCACGATTCCCTGAAAAAAGTCGCGCTGCCCCTGCTGGAAAACGAGAACGTCGTCGCAGTCGGCGGCTCGGTCCGCCCCTCCAACGGCACCGTGATCGAGAACAGCCGCGTGGTCTCCTACCGGCTTCCGAAGAACATCCTGGCAAGCATGCAGACGCTGGAGTATGACCGCAGCTTTCTGGCCGCCCGCATCCTGCTGGACAAATTCAACGGCGCCCTGATCATTTCCGGCGCCTTCGGACTCTTCCAGAAGCAGATCGTGATCGAGGCGGGCGGCTATGATCCGAACAACATGGGCGAGGACATGGAGCTGGTCGTCAAGCTCCACGAATACTGCACCGCGAACGATATCCCGTATCTGATCAAGTACGCCACGGACGCGATCTGCTGGTCCCAGGTCCCGGAGAACCTGCGGGATCTGATGAAGCAGCGCAGGCGCTGGCACATCGGCCTGTTTCAGAGTCTCTGGCTGCACCGGCATCTGATCGCCAATCCCAAATACGGACCGGTGAGTTTCATTTCCTACACCTATTTTCTGCTGTACGAGCTTCTGTCGCCTTACATCGAGGTGTTCGGGCTGCTCTCCGTCGGCATGGCTTTTCTTCTGGACATGCTCAATTACCGGTTCGCGCTGCTCTTCATGCTGATCTACGCCGTCTTCGGCGCGGTGATGAGTCTGACCTCCTTCTTTGCCAGAACGCAGACTCTGGATCTGAAGCTCTCCTTCTGGGACGTCCTCAAGGCGATCGGACTGTGCTTCTTTGAGGTGACGTTCCTGCGGATCATCCTGGCTTTTACAAGATTTTTCTCTCTGTTCGGGTATCGCAGAAAGAAGCGCAGCTGGGGAAAAATCAAGCGGAAAAAGATCGATATCAGTTAATTCTGTCTGCAGAGGAACATGCTTATGAGAAAAAAAGCAATCAGAATCCTGCTGTGGATCTGCGTGCTGCTCGTCTTCTTCCCCGCTTCCGCGGACGCGGACGTGGGCTCGACGACGGACGGCGCCGCGGATCCGGCTACGCTCTACGTGGCCGGCAATCCTGACGGCTACCCCGTAGAATGCTTCGACGGCGACTCCGGGACATACGTCGGGGCGGCGCCCGCGTTCCTGCAGCTGGTCTCGGAGCGGACGGGTCTGGATTTCGTCTATATCCGCGCGGGGGAACAGGATCGCAGAGAGAAGCTCGCCCGCAACCAGCAGGTCGATCTGCTGTTTGCGCTTTCCGGGGAAACGGAGCTTCTGGATCTCGGAGATGAAGTGATCAAGCTGTTCAGCGTGATGGACGACGGCGTCCCGACGGACGTCTACTGCGTTCTGACCGCCGTCTCCGGCGCGGAAGACCGGGCGCAGATCCGGTCTGTTGCGGAAAGTCTGACGGCAGACGAGCTTTCGCTGCTGATGACCGCCGGCAGCGCGTATTTTCCGGGCGCGCAGAGGTACAATACTGCCCTGATCCTGCTGGGCTGCGCGCTCGTACTCGCGCTGGCAGGCGTGGCCGTGCTCCTGGTGCTCTTCTACAGGAAGAAGCACAAAGCGTCCGCGTTCGTGGATACCGCCACCAAGATCGGCAACAAGCAGTATTTCATCCGCACGTTCCGCAGCATGATCTCCGACCCTGCCAGAGAACTCTACTATGTGATCCACTTCTGCTTCGACATCGGCTGGGTAAACAACAGCTACGGCGCGGAGGAAGCCGACAGCATACTGCGCTACGCGGCGGACACCATCAAGCAGAGGATGAAGGACAACGAGTTCTGCGCCAGGATCGGCGGAGGCGCCTTCGCCGCGGCGATCTACAGCAGCGGTGCGGATCAGGTGGAAAACCGTGTCGACGAGATCCTCCGGGTGCTGAACGCATACAGCGGAAAATACAAAAACGGAGAGATGAAACTGCTGTTCCAGGCGGGCATCTGCGCGCTGGCTCTCGATGACAAGAACGCGGACAAGGTTCTTTACAACGCGGAGCAGGCGTACCGCCGCGCCGTTCAGGAGAAGAGCGCTTTCGTCTTTGTCAATCACGACGTGCTGAACGAGCAGCAGGCGCGGGTCTCCATCCGGGAACAGGCGTCCGAGGCTCTGGAGCAGCACGCCTTCACGCCCTACGTCCAGTTCATCGTATCCGCAAAGGACAACAGGATCTGCGGCGGCGAGATGCTGTCGCGCTGGCCGAACCGGCTGTACGGTCTGCTGAATCCGGGGACCTATGTTCCCATCCTGCAGGACATGGGACTGATCGTCGACCATGATCTCCTGATCCTGGAGGAAGCATGCATGCTGCTGCAGGAGTGGGAGGCCGAAGGGAAAGGCTGGTTCCTGACCTGCAACCTGACGCGCACCACGATCTCCGATCCGTCGCTTCCCGGCAAGCTCACGTCCATCACGGAACGATACGACTTCCCCAGAGAGAAACTGATCCTTGAAGTGACGGAGGATTCCCTGGAGGAAAACAAGGAAAGCGCGCTGCGCAACATTTCCGTCCTGAAGGAAAAGGGCTTCCACATCGCGCTGGACGACTTCTCCAGCGGGTTTACGTCTATCTCCGACCTTTACGGTTACGCTGTAGATCTTGTGAAGCTCGACCGGCAGATGATCATCGACGCGGATCAGGATCCGCACGCCGCGGCTCTCATGACCGAGATCTCGAGACTGTGCCATGAACTGAAGATCCTCGTCCTGGCGGAAGGCGTGGAGACCGAGACGCAGCTGCGGCAGGTCCGGACTTCGCTCTGTGACTATGTCCAGGGCTACTACTTCGCCAGACCGATCCCGCTGCGGGAACTGGACGGCTTCCTGGAGCGGTATCGGCCGGAAGCTCTCGCCGGCTCTGCGGAGCCGACGGCAGAAAACGCCGCCGGGGAGCAAAGCCCGGCAGCGGCGGTCCGCGAGTCCGGAGAAGCGCCGGGGCAGACCGTCGCCGGCGAACCGGGTCCGGCTCCGGCGGTCCGCGTCTCCGAAGAAGCATCGAAACAGACCGTCTCTGTGGAATCAGGTCCGGCTCCGGCGGTCTGCGTATCCGAAGAAGCATCGAAACAGACCGTCTCCGGAGAGCCGGGTCCGGCAGTTGCGGCCTGCGTCTCCGCGGATGCGCCCAGGCAGGCCGCATGTGCGGAACGATGCCCGACGATCGCGGTCTGTGCATCCGAAGAAGCGCCTAAGCGGGCCGGCTCTAAGGAGAAGCGCGCCCCGGCACCTGTCTGCAGACCTGAAGAGCTCCGGGGCCCGATTCCGGAAAAACCCGCGCAGACCTCAAGCCAGCCTGAGAAAGGGGAACCGAACATGAGCCTTGGTGCCGAGGGACATAATGAAACGCCGCAGGCGTATCCGCCCACGCTTAAGATCCAGTACGGCCCTTACCATATGGAACTGCCCGGAAACATCGACATGGATTCCGTCGTCGTGATCCTCCGGGCGATCCAGGACGGGCTGACGGGCTCAGGACGCGCCTGAGATCCCGGCGCTCCGCCTCGGATCGATTTCGGCATATATCATCAGCTGTCGATGCTGAAAAAAGCACCAGTCAGGCTCAGGAAAAAGGGCTTGGATGGTGCTTCTGTTTGCTATTGCTTCTGCGGCGCGGCAGCCGCTGTTCCGGCGCTCTTCCGATCCGGTCAGGAAATATAGCCGGCTCTGTGAAATCATACCGAGGCTTCACCAAGCCTCACATTAATGCTTATTCCGTCCACACTGGGGCAGTTGCTCAAGGTTATGTGTCTTTTGTGGCTGCGCTGTGCCTTCATCTGTCCAACGGTTGTCTGACGGCAGTTCACGCCACACAGTTCGTCGCCTACGTCCGGCAGGCCTTTCTGGAAAGCGAGGATTTCGAGGACTGCATCCGGAATACGGTCTCCATCGGCGGCGACACGGATACGCTCGGCGCGATCTCCGGCGCGATCGCGGAGGCGTATTACGGCACGCCCTATGCCTTTATCCCTGCCGTCCTGGAGGAACTGCCGCCCGACCTCCGCGCGATTTTGGACAAGCTCGACGATCTCGACTGGCCGCTTGACGCAAAGGACGAATGAGGGAGTATGCCGCGCAGGATCAAGGCGCGGATACAACATCCTGACAGACCTTTGCCTCCGCGTTTTCATCCATGTATCCATCAGCATTTGCCTGACGGATCATCTCCCTGATCGTCGCCATCAGAACACCTCTGCATCCAATGCTTCGCTGATCATTCTGGGCTTGGGAAACGTAGCGGCATACTCCTGTACGCGTTCGATATCCAGCTCATAGATCAGTCCCCGATAGTTCCCAAGGATTTCTTTATAATAGTCAAAAGGCAGCTTGTTTTTATTTCGCAACAGCTCGATCAGCATTCTCTCCCTGTCATAGATTCTGATAGTCGCATCTCTTCGTGTCATTGTCGTGACGCCGATATCCAGGATGCCTGGCTGGATATAATGCTGGCGAATTCGATTATCCCTGAGATGAATGGCGTGTCTGTCTGTTGCGATATGGTATTCATCCGGGATCACATCGGTCAATCCATGATAATAGAAGGCGCTATCCATAGTAAAGATCGCCTTCGGATACTTTGCTGAAATGACTGCAAGAGTAGATACATCCGGTGTGTCGGAATATACTCCCTTCTCGATCTGAAACAGAGTCCCGGCTGCGATCTGTTTCTTTAACTGATAGTCTGACGACCATTTTTCCATGCACTCTTTATAAGTGTAAATCATAATGTTAACCTCGGATTTTGCAATTATAGGCAAAGTTTATGAGAAAGCCTGTAATTGCTTTACTTGCGCGGGATCTTCCCGCTGATATTTCACTGATTATAGGCAATAGTCATATTTTTGCCTATGTTTACTTAAACTATACACATCGGCACGAAACCTGTCAAGCTTCGATTGCGGTTAGCATTCGAATGGCAAAGGTCGACTTTGGTTTCAATAATTTGGAGACTTGTTTTGATGCATTGTATCGTATTATAATCATTATAGATGTTGATATACCCTGCGCGGTTTTACCCTTGTTTTTACCCTTGTTTTTGCGAATACAAGGTAAATCCGGATAAAACCCGCCAGCATCAGCTAAAACCGCAATGCATTGATATTCCTGCTCAGAGGGGAAATTGTAGCACTGGATGACATCACCTAAAAGGCTGTCTTGTTGCTTCGAGTCTTGTATCGTCCACCAGAAATAGTCCTTGAAACTCAACGGTTTCAGGGACTTTTTTCTATTCCCGGCCGTTTTTTACCCTTGTTTTACCCTTTTTGTTCCTCATCTGTACCGTTTATTGTATCGAAAAGCTTTGTATGAAATTCTCCATCCATCAGCATTTGCCTGACGGATCATCT
>JAEEGH010031603.1_pt1 | contig 10219 bp, 6 predicted proteins | sample 9134181 | NCBI WGS metagenome assembly JAEEGH01 (sample SAMN16246544, study PRJNA631951) | gut metagenome | biome: gut microbiome; feature: rumen; material: DP-attached | host: Bos | place: Iran: Karaj | collected 2018-10 | reverse complement strand
CCCGCATTATAAAAAGCTGAATAACGCACCGCATCAGGTGCATCATCTGGAATCGCCTTGAATTGTTCGAGAGCTGCAGAATCTTCTCCAATCATAATGTATGCAGTTCCAAGGTCATAAAGAGCATAACTTTGATTCTGTCGGTTTGCTTCAGCTGCTGCATTTTCAGAAGCCTGCATAAAACGGGAAACTGCATGTCTGTATTTTTTCTGATGATAAGAAACCGTTCCGTTAAGAATATCTGCAGTCTGAGAGGAACAGCCGGAAAAGAAAATTGTTATCAGAGAAACAAAAGCTGCTGCCTGTGCACGCGAAGTCTTTGCTCCAAAAAATCTTGCAAAATTAAATTCCACAGTTATATAGCTCAAAATCAAAAAGAGAGCAGCTAGAGAAAGGAAAAGTTTATAGCGTGGAACTGGCTTTACCTCATAAGAAGTAATCAGATTTTCAGTAGCACCAAAACGCAGTTGAGAAAGCAGCTGAACTGCAGAACCTTTTTCCAGAGAATTGATGTATAAAAGATTTTCATGATTATTGAAAAATCGGAAACGGTTAGAGGCATCTGCAATAGCAGCTTCAAGCCGGTCACGTCGAAGAGCACTCATAACCTGAGTTTTTCCATCTCCAGTTAAAACAGCAGATTCAGTTTCTGAACCAAAGCCAATTAAAGTAACAGGAATGCCAGCTTTCTGACATTCGAGCAAAGCAGAAGAAAGCTGGCCGTCTGTTTCTTCACCATCTGTAAATACCCAGATTTTTCCGGCAGAAGAAAAGTTTGCAGGGAAAGTTTCTTTTGCCTTTAAAATTCCTTTACCAATGCTTGAACCTGGAACTGTCATTAAAGACGGTGACATAACTTCAAGCAGTGATTCAACCATAGCAGTATCATCAGTAATTGGAATAGCTGCAATGCCGTCTCCCTTTGCAATTACAACAGAAACAGGAACTCCCTCCATCTTAGAAAGAAGTTTCTTTGCATAGATTGAGGCTGCCTTAAGACGTGTTGTATCTCCAGGACAATCCTTTGCGAGCATACTGTTAGAGATATCAAAAACCATTGCAACAGAATGACCGCTCTTCTGAACAGGAACAAGATAAGTTCCCCATGTAAGACCTGCGTGTGCCAGCAGAAGGAAAACAAAAGAAAGAGCAAGACATGCAGAACGAATAAACAGAGTTTTTTTATATCGGAAACAGATCATTTCTTTTAGAATGATTCTGCGGATAACCCATGCAAGTACAAAAAGAATTATTGCAATGGAAATAAACTTCTGATAGAAAAGTTTGTTTACAGTTCTGTAAGTAAAAGTCTGCGAAACAGCTTCCGTTTTAGAAACAGCACTTAGAATTTCTGAAAGTTCATTTACAGTTACCGCTTCAAAATATCTTCCACCTGCAATATCAGAAATCTTCTTTAAGGAAGCCGGATTGAAGTTTGAATCAAGATATCCAGAGTAAAGCCGTTTAGTTACCGGGTCTGTGTATTCAATTGGAACTTTTCCTTTTGAACCGATTCCGACAACATAAATTGTAATGCTGTTATCGGCTGCAAGTTGAGCTGCAGTTTCCGGATGAATTTCTCCTGCATTATTTTCACCATCAGTGAGAAGAACAATACATTTTTTCTGAGCAGAAGAAGAAACAAGATGGCATACTGCAGTGCTTAAGCCATCACCAATTGCAGAACCGTTTCCAAAAGAACCCGCAGAAATCTGAGAAAGTCTTTCAGAAAAGAAAGTCAGATCACTGGTAGGTGGAACTAGAACTGCAGCATTACTTCCAAGTCCGACAAGACCATAACGGCTTCCGTCGTTTTTATTTGTAAGCAGATAGATAGCATTCTTTGCTGCATCAAGACGCTGTCCTCCGTCCATATCTTTTGCAGACATAGAAGGGCTTGTATCCAGAACAAAAACAATATCAGTTCCAAGAGAAGTATAAACCTTTTCCTGATTTGAAATTACAGGCGCTGCAAGTGCACCTACAGAAATTAAAAAGCCCGCAGTAAAGAAAATTGACGCAAGGACAGAAAGAAATTTCTGAGGATGACCTTTCCATTCAAAATGGTGGCCTTCCCAATCTGCAAGAACAGCAGGAAAAGATATACGGTTAAAAATTTTAAAATGTCGTAAAATAAAAAGTGCTGGAATCAGCAGAAGAAGAAAAAAGGCTGCAGGGTTTTCAAAGTTAGTCATTATTTTCCTCCTTTACCGGAGCTTCAATTATTTCAATGCAGGAAATCAGTTTATCAATAAGCTGCTTAAGTTCTCCAGATTCAAAACTGGCATTTTTGCTGTAGCGGATAAAATCTGTGCGGATAAAAGCTGCTACAATTTCACCAAAGGCTTCTTCTTTATTATCTGAAAGTAAACCTCCAGTTGCAGTCTGCCAGCCCTTCATCATTTCTGAAGTAACTGTATGTGTAAAAGGATAATCAAAACGCACCTCAAGATATCGGCGCATAATATTCTGAATCTTTTCTGCATCGTCTGCCTGACGAAGCTGCTTAAGAGTCTGTTTTTTATTTTTCTTATATTTTTTCAAAAGCTTTTTTTGATTTATATAAAATAAAAGAGTTTTTCTTTTTACAATTATTCTGATGATTATGATGATTGCAATTACAAAAGCAGCCAGAGTTCCATAAAGCTTATAGGCAGTTCCTGGAAGAAGCAGTGGCGCTGCAGAGTCATGAAGGGTAGTTGCATTAGCCGAGTCAGTAGAAATAAGTGAAACAATCTGAACCGGCTGAAATTCAAGAATGAGCTCAGTGCCTTCAATTTCCATTGGCGGTAGGTGAAGTTCTCCCGTTTTCCATGGAACAAAGGTTATAGTAAACTGATAGAAATCAACACCCGCAGGAGAGAGTGTGATTCTGCTGATTTCATAATCAGTGTGTGGTGTCGCAAAGTTTGAAGTACTCTTTTCTGAAGTACTGTCAGCAGTATTGATGATTTGACTAACTAACGGTAGTTCGGCAGTTCCGTTGCTTGTAAGTTGTTTTAATACCGGGCTTGGATTATTAAAGGTACAGCGAAGTTCTGCTGTATCTCCAATGTAAACCTTTTTAGGAACGAGAATCTGCTGTGGTGAAATAATCTGCATGTTCTTTCTCCCGTTACCTTAGTTTTGCCTTACGTGCAAAAATCTGATTCAGTACCTGAACAGGTTCTGTTTTTGTATCGAGTACCACAGGCATAATTCCGTGCTTAATGCAGAAATCCTGCCAGCGGTTCTGATTCATTTCGTTGAAACTTCGCCATTCCTTTTTAAAGGCCGGTGAAGAAGAAGGAAGCGACATCTGAAGACTGCTTTCTGTATCTTTAAAAACAACAGTACCGAGAGAAGGCAGTTCTTCGTCGCTTGCGTCGTGAATATTTATAGCAATTACATCGTTTTTCTGAGCAAGAGAAATTAAAGGCTTTTCCCAGCCGCCGCAGCGGAAGTCCGAAAGGACGAACACGAGGGTTCGTTTGCGGAGTACTTTAGCCGCTGCAGAAATTGCATTCGGGAGCACGGAGCCGGGCGTTGGAGTAGCCGGCAGTCGATCAAGGTGGTTCAGAATCTGCATTGTAGTTTCTTTACCGAGTGAAGGCTCGCACGAGAAATGGATTGCGCCGTCGAAGAATACTGCACCTGTCGGGCAGGCATTTATTTCAGCGGCAATTGCAACGAGGGCAGCGGTTTCGGCTGCAGAGGCGTATTTTGTGCGGCGGTCAGAGTTTGTTTCAAGCTGCATGGAAAGCGACGAGTCTGTAATAAGGAAAAGTTGAAGTTCGCGTTCCTCTTCGAATACTTTGATGTACGGCCGCCCCATGCGTGCAGTAACGTTCCAGTCTATAGTGCGGATGTCGTCTCCGCGTATATAATCACGGACGCCTGCAAACTCAATTCCCTGGCCTCGGTAAAGAGAACGGAAATTACCGCTCTTCATACCGTCGGCAATGTCTTCTGCCATCAGCCGCAGGTAGAGTGCTTTTTTTATGAGAGATTCATTATTTGCAAGGTAACGTTTTGACATAATATTATTCGTCATGCTGAACTTGTTTCAGCATCTCTTACGGAACCGGAATAAAATCAAGAATCCTTGTGATAATGTCATCAGCAGTAACATTGTCAGCTGCAGCTTCGTAAGAAAGTACAAGCCGATGTCGCAGAACATTAAGAGCCACGGCCTTAATATCTTCTGGAAGAACAAAATCACGACCAGCAAAAAGAGCCTTAACCTTAGCACACTGAAGCATAGCAATACCCGCACGAGGCGAAGCTCCAAAATGAATATAGCGGGTAATATCGTTAGAGTTTGCTGTGTTTACAAGAGTACGACCAGCCTGCTGTTTCTTAGAGTTCTCAGGACGAGTAACAGTAAGAATTGAAACAATGTATTCAACAAGCTTTTCATCACAGGTAACAGAAGCAGCCGCCTCACGCAGAGCCTTAATATCATCAGCTTTAACAATCTGCTTTACAGGTACATACGGAGCCTGACCACAAGTCTGAACAATTTTAATTTCATTGTCAGCAGCAGGGTAAGTGATAACCAGCTTCATCAAAAAGCGGTCCAGCTCAGCCTCAGGAAGATTATAAGTACCTTCCTGTTCAACCGGGTTCTGAGTAGCAAGTACAAAGAACGGCTCCGGCAGCTTGTAAGTTTCTTCGCCAATAGTAATCTGGCGCTCTTCCATAGCCTCAAGCATAGCCGACTGAACCTTAGCAGGCGCACGGTTAATTTCATCCGCAAGAATCACATTTGCAAAAACCGGTCCCTTTCGTACACTGAAAGTACCCTTGTTCTGTTCATAAATAAGAGTACCAGTAACATCTGCTGGCAGCAAATCCGGAGTAAACTGAATTCGCTTAAAATTCAGCCCCAGAATCTCCGCAGTAGTCTTAATAGCAAGCGTCTTCGCAAGCCCAGGCACACCCTCAACCAGAACATGCCCGCCCGCAATAAACGCAGTCAAAATATCATCAATCAAAGCTTCTTGCCCTACGAGCCTTTTCGCAGCTTCCGCACGGCAGTCTTCTATTATATGCACAAATTGTTTTTCCATAGACACAGATTATATCAAAATAGTCTGTTAGGGGAAAGCCTTCCCCTGTCTCCAGCCCGCTCCGCGGTCTTCCGCCACCCCTTCTCCTAGGGGGCCACCCCCTAAAACCCCCGTTTCCTCCTCCCAAAGAGGATTCAGTAGAATCCCGAATCCTGCACATTTGCGCTTTCTTAGTCAATTTTCTTCCCAATTTTTGTTTGTACAGTAATTTCTCTACTCAGTCTCTAATCATCATAAATAACGGAATTTCTGTATATTTATACAAAAAAAATGCATAATAATTGACTAAGAAAGCGCAAATTTGCATAATTAGGGCATTATGATTAATCCATTAGCAAAAGATTTGAATGATACCTTATCAGGTACAGTAGTAGACGCCCTCATGTCAGACATGGGCCGCCGCCTTTATTTTCCAAACGGAATTATTTCTCAGGGTGGAGAAGCTGCAAAAGACGCTCACTTCGCAAACGGTACAATCGGAATGGCAGTTGCTGCCGGAACTCCGATAGAGCTCGATTCTTACAAAAAGAATATGCCTTCACTTACACCTCGCGAAACAGTTGCTTATGCAAAAACAGCCGGTAATCCAGACCTCCGTGCTTTATGGAAAGAAAAAATCATTGCTAAAAATCCGTCACTCAAAAATAAACAGTTTTCACTTCCAATTCTTGTACCTGGACTTACTGCAGTTCTCTCTTATGTAAGCGACCTTTTTGTTGATGTAGACAAGCCGCTTCTTGCTGCAGATCCTTGCTGGGATAACTACGAACTGATTGCAGCAGCCCGCCGTGGTGCAGAGTTCCATCAGTTCAAGTGCTTCGAAAACGGAAAGTTCAACATTGCAGATCTCGAAGCAAAAATGAAGGCAGATGCAGAAAAATACGGTTCAGTTCGTGTAATCCTCAACTTCCCTCAGAACCCTTCTGGATACAGCCCAACAGTTTCAGAAGCAAAAGAAATCGTTCGCATCGTTCGCGAACTTGCAGAAGCTGGAAAGAAGGTTCTTGTACTTTCTGATGATGCTTACTTCGGACTCAACTACGAAGATGATATCGAACCACAGTCACTTTTTGCTTACATGGCAGACCTTCACGAAAATGTACTTGCAATTAAGGCTGATGGTCCTACAAAAGAAGACTTTGCATGGGGCTTCCGTGCAGGTTTCGTAACATTCGCATCAAAAGGACTCACAGACGCTCAGTATACAGCACTCGTAACAAAGTTCATGGCTGCAATCCGTTCTTCAGTTTCTTGTTCTTCAACACCTTCACAGAGCCTCGTAATGCATGCTCTTAAGGATGAAGCTCACGAAAAGCAGAAGCTCGAATGCCGCAATATGCTTAAGCGCCGTTATGACCTTGTTCGCGCATTTGTAAATAATCATAAATCTGATGTTCTTGAACCACTTCCTTTCAATTCAGGTTACTTCATGAGTTTCCACGTAAAATCTGGAAAGGCAGAGGAAATCCGTAAGGAACTTCTTAAGTCAGAAGGAATCGGAATCATTCAGATTGACCCATATACTCTTCGCGTTGCTTTCTCAAGCATTGATGAAGATAAGATTGATTCAGTTTACACAAGCATTTATAATGTAGCTAAGAATTTTTAATTCATAAGGAATAAAATTTGAAGCATACATCTGTACTTTCTACTCTTATACTCTGCGCAGGTATGATGTTCTGCGGCTGTTCAAAAGGCAGTCCGCAGAATAGCCGAACCGTTTATCAGCAGGATAGAATTGTAATCTGGACAAGCTGCCGCGAGTTTGCGCAGTATATAGAACTTTTTAACCGTCAGCACAAGGATAATTGTGCAATTCTTGTTTACAAGGATAATCCTGCTCTTTCTTTACCACCTGCAAAAGATGAAAACCCGCCGGACATAATTGTTGGTTCCTGGCTTCGTACAGATTCTCCGCACAAAAGCTTTAAATCTCTTGATTATCTTTTTGATACCAAGAAACTCACTTCAGAAGTTTTTTATCCGCAGCTGCTCAATTCCGGAAAAAGAAAAGCTGTTCAGTATCTTCTTCCGGTGAGCTTTAATCTTCCTGCAATAATTTTTGCAACAGAAAATAAAGATCAGATTCCAGACAGTTACGTGCTTTCTCTGGATCAGATTCGAAGCACAGCTTCTGCTTATAATGCAAAAAACACTAAAGAAGCGTATACAAAAATCGGTTTTACCCCACTTGGAAATGATGATTTTCTTTATCTTGTTTCAAAAATGATGGGAACTGATTTTCGGGAAGAAAAGGGTGAAATCGCCTGGGATGGTCAGGCTCTTCTGGATTCTGTTGCCTTCCTTCGCGACTGGGTTTACAAAGAAAATACTTCCCCGCAGATTGAAGAAGATTTCACTTTTAAATATCTGTTCATGCCTTATTATCGCCAGGTTTCTTCCGGACGAACGCTTTATGCCTATACCACAAGCGACAGTCTTTTCAAGATTCTAAAAGAACAGGATCTTGCTGTAGACTATCGATGGGTTGTTGAAAATAATTCAATCTACATTGAAGACTCTGTAACCATGATGGGAATTTATAAAGATGCCAGAAATCAGGTGGGCGCTACAGATTTTATTTCATGGTTCTTCCAGTCTGAAAATCAGAAACACATTCTCGAAACAAAAGAAAATATGCATCTTGAAACGGATATGTTTGGAATTGCCGGAGGATTCTCATCTCTGCGTGATGTAACTGAACATATTCTGCCGATTTATTACAATCAGCTTTTGACAAATCTTCCGCCGTCTCAAATGCTCACAGCTCCGCAGAAGCTTCCTGCACGATGGGAGAGTTATCGAACTTTGGTTATTGAGCCTTATATTAAGAATGCGGTAACGGTTGGGGATGGTGAATCTGCGCAGACGCTGCATGATTATGAGAAAGAGTGGCGGAAGAAAGTCTTCGACTAATAAATCAATGACATCTTATGATATTTGAGCGCTCCCGTGGGAAAACACATCAGGCTGCGGGCGAGCCAGTTTTTTGTGTTAAAAAATAAAGAGATTTTCACAAGTGAAAATCTCTTTATTTTTTTTCGATGGCTAAGCGCCAAAACTTCTCGATGCAGCCTGATGTGTTTTCCCACTCCGCACTCAAATATCACAATATACAGTTAATATTATTATCTCTTCTTACTTACAAACTCTCTTAATAAAATAAATCCCAGAATTATCACACCACCGACGATACTCTTCACCGTAGGGATCTCGTGGACAAACAGGAATACCCATACCGGGTTCATCAGTGGTTCAATCATTGTAATAAGTGATGCTGACAATGCTGTGACTTTCTTGATTCCAATCGAGTACATGATATTCGGAATGCCCATTTGTAAGAGGCCGAGTAACAGCAGGAAGGTCAGTGAACGTAAATCCGGCACTCCACGTTCCATCAGGAAAATGAACGGAAGTCCGAACGAAGCTGTAATAATCTGTGCGAGCATGAAGGCGTCTTTTGATGTGTTGTGAGACGGGATTTTACCAGTTTCTCGAATCTTTTCTGCAATCAGAAGCTGCTGCTTTCTCTGGAAGAGGGTAGTGGCAGCCCAGGTAACGCCTGAGAGTGCTGCGATTGTGTTTCCTAAAAGTGCAGTCTCTGCAAACTCGCCGCTCTGATTTTCCATCAGACTGTCGGCGAAGAAAAGTACCATGCCCACTGCAATTCCTGCAAAGGTGATGTAATCGATTTTTCTGTTTTTCTCGCCGAGGATAATTGCGCTGAAAAGAATTACCCAAACCGGGCTTGTGTACTGCAGAAAAATTACGTTTGCTGCATAAGTAAGCTTGTTCGAGATAACGTACATTATCATTGTGGCCGCATAACTCAAAGCAGAAAGCCACAGGTAAATAGTCTGCGCCCGGTCAATCTTTCCGCTGACTTCGTCTTTTACATAAAAGTGCGGCAGCTGGCGTGTAAAAACAGCCATTACTAAAAAGGCGAAAGTACTTCGTAAGCCCGCAATCGCAAAAGAATTTACGTTTACATATTTTAAGAAAACACCGCCGAGACTCCAGCCCAGCGCACAGATTACAAGAGCCCCTGCTCCTTCTGGCTTTTTCATTTAAAGAGCTCCAGAGCAAATCGAACTGTATCCATTGCGTCCTTGCCGTAGAAGTCTGCGCCAATCTGGTTGGCATATTCCTGAGTCATAACAGCGCCGCCAACGCAGGTCTTTGCCCATGGACATTCCTTGCGCAGCTGCTTAATAGTTTCTTCCATAGCGGCAACAGTTGTAGTCATAAGAGCCGAAAGACCAACGAGCATAACGTGGTCTTTTTTACAAGCTTCAACAACTACCTCAGGCGGAACATCCTTTCCAAGGTCAATTACTTCAAAGTCATAATTTTCCAGCAGAACCTTTACGATGTTTTTGCCGATGTCGTGAATGTCGCCTTTTACAGTTGCAATGATAATCTTTCCCTTAGGTGCACCCTTCTTACCAGACTTCTCCATAAAATCCCGGATCTCAGCAAAAGCCGTCTTAGCCGCCTCCGCCGCCATAAGCAGCTGGGGTAGATACATAGTCTTTTTCTCAAATCGCTTGCCCACATAGTCCAGACCCGGAATCAGGTGCTCGTTAATAATGGTCAGCGATTCGGTGGTCTTCAAAAGTTCGCGGGTAGCCTCAGCGGCGTCAGTCTTAAGTCCGTGGATAATTGCGTTACTTAATTTAGAGGTGGGGGAAGCCTCCCCCTCGCTCGCACTTCGTTGCTCGCTACCCCCTCTAACGGGGGGATTTCCCCCCGCAACGCCCCCTGCAGCGGCGGTGACAGCATTAGCGGCAAGGCGCTCGGCTTCTACCGTGCTCCAGTTAATATAATCTGTACAGTTTTCGTCTTTACCAGAAAGGAGGTTATAACACTTCCAGGCCTTAATCATCTCTCCCTGCAGAGGATTCATGATTGCAGCCGATAGTCCGGCTCCCATACAAAGGGTAAAGAAACTGGCTGTTACAAACTCGCGGAGAGGTAAGCCAAAGCTGACGTTCGAAATACCAAGACTGGTAAGTCCGCCCATCTCGTGAATGGCGCGTACAGTTTCCATAGTCGCAATTCCGGCTTTTGAATCCGAGCTTACAGCCATGGCAAGCGGGTCTATGATAATATCAGATTTTTTGATTCCGTATTTTTCCGCTTCCTTGTAAATCTTTTTTGCTATTCCA
>JAEEGH010031600.1_pt1 | contig 10219 bp, 9 predicted proteins | sample 9134181 | NCBI WGS metagenome assembly JAEEGH01 (sample SAMN16246544, study PRJNA631951) | gut metagenome | biome: gut microbiome; feature: rumen; material: DP-attached | host: Bos | place: Iran: Karaj | collected 2018-10 | reverse complement strand
GAATCAAGGAAATCAAGTACGACTTCTCTGCCGACAAATTCTCTTCCCAAGACTTTTGGGCTACCGAAGCCTGCGACTCCTTTATTATCATGGCGTACAACTTCATCAGTCTCTTCAGGCATGCCATTATCAACTCTAAGAAGAGCCATTTCCTCAAGACAATCAGGTACAAGATACTCAGTATTCCTGCATATCTCGAAAAGAAAGGAGATAAAAATATTTTACGTCTTGTGAGAACCATAAATCAGCGGCAGGCATTCCTTGGACTCTGGAGGACAACTGAAAACTTTGACATCACCAGAACTAATTGGACCTAACGACCGATTTGGGTTAAAGCGTACCTTCTTAGTCCTCATTTCGGATTCTGCCATCTGTGCGAATAGGGTAAAGGTAGTTTCTGCCCCATCGTTAATACTACCATCGGGATTAAACAAAGTAATATAGGGATTCTTAATAATAAGTTGTACTTTGTGGTCGGTAAGGTATTCCAGTACAGAAAAATTAATCTTCTTTCTTCTGGCTATTCTACTTACTTCCCAACAATATACACACTTAATACCACCAGCTTCTATAAGTTCCTTCATCCTATTTAAGCCAGCCCTTTCTTCTTCCTCTAGCTTAATACCAGATTCCTTTTCACAGATGGGTATTATATCTTCAGGCTTATAGCCATCATTTATAGCCATCTGGTAGATCTCTTTCTCTTGTTCCGTGAAGTCTTGGGCTTCAGTGGATACCCTAACTAAAAGTATTGCCTTCATAATCTTTAGTATTTTATATGTTATTACTGTTTCTGGGTGCAAAGGTACATAGAAAATACCAAAACTACAAAATAATATCAAAGAATTACGAGCATTGGAGATGATGCTTTCTTGGAATGCGGTTTGACCTCCGTCTCGATTCCAAACAGTGTTACGAGTATAGGATATAGAGCTTTCTCCGGCTGCTCTGGCCTTACTTCCGTCGTTATCCCCAACAGCGTGACATCAATAGGAAATAGTGCTTTCTTTGAATGCGTCAATTTAAAGGAAATTATTATTCTCAAAGGGACAAGAGAGAAATTTTAAGAAATGTTGCCATACCAAAAAAACAAACTTGTGGAATATGAACAAATGTCAATAAAAAGAACAAAAGATAATAGAACGTTTTTCTTTTTTGACACAGAAAAAACAGGTGTTCCATTGAATTACAAAGCACCAAGCTCAGACACAAATAATTGGCCAAGACTTGTTCAGCTGGCTTGGATTCTAACTGACGAGGAAGGTAATAGGATTCATACGGGCAACTTGATTGTAAAGCCAGAAGATTTTATAATTCCTACTGATGCTTCAAGAGTTCATGGTATCACCACGCAGAGGGCAAAAGAAGAGGGTGTTCCATTAGCCGAGGTAATAGAACAGTTCAATGCAGATTTGGATGTGGCAAACTATATTGTTGGCCATAACATAGATTTCGACAAAAAAATTGTTGGCGCAGAAATGATTAGGCTTGGATTGAAAGATATTATGGATTCCAAGAAGAGTTATTGCACTATGCAATCATCTATCAATTTCTGCAGAATCCCAGGCAAGTATGGCTACAAATATCCCAAACTACAGGAACTATACAAGAAGCTCTTTGGCTCAGAGTTTAATAATGCCCACAATGCATTGAGTGACGTTGAGGCAACAGAGAAATGCTTTTGGGAATTAAAGAAACGCGAACTGATATAAAATATCACATATAAGGATTCTAAATCGTTGAATACCATATATATAAATGAATTGATATGAGCGAGATACTACTATTTTCCTGGGGGATAAATGCTGCAATAATCTTTGTGGTTTTATTCGTAGTATTAATAATTGCCTTATGGATTGTCAACAAATGGATTTTGAAAGTAAAGATCAGGCTACTGCTGGTGGCTGGCTGTTCTTTGGTATTGCCCCAACGACACAGAAGATACTTGGGCAGGAGGTGACAGACAACACCCGAAAGGAGATTGCCAGAGAGGTTGCGAAGCTGGAGCCACTGATAGATCTTCCTGTAGAATACATTGATGTGCCAGATCGTCCAAAGTGTCAGGTCATAGCCATCCATAACTACGGAAAGCCTTGTTGAGAAACTGAAACTAACCACGAATGGGAAACTTAAAAATGCAGCTGCTGCATTGTTCCTCCAAGATACAAGTCAGTTCCCTCAGTTCCTGCTTCGCATGGCTCGTTTTCGTGGCAACGACAAGATAGAATTCATCGACAATCAACGAGCATATGGCAACTTCTTCACTTTGCTTGATGCTGGTATGGCATTTTTCTTCAAACATCTTTCCCTCAGTGGTAAGATAGTGGGCTTTACAAGAGAAGAGAAACTGGAGATTCCAGCCGAAGCGTTGCGTGAAGCCTTGACGAATGCCCTTTGTCATAGGATGTTCCATAATACAAGTAGTTCTGTCGGCATCGCTATTTATGATGATCGTGTCGAGATAGAGAATACTGGCCATTTGCCAGACGAATTGACTGTTGAAACCATCAAACAATCTCATCATTCATACCCTCAGAACCCGACTATTGCCGATGTGCTGTTCAAAACTACGTTCTTGGAAAACTGGGGCAGTGGCGTAGGTCGCATGGTTGATGCTTGTAAGAAAGCTAATCTTCCAGAACCAGAGTTCAATCAGAATTCAGCTTTCGTATGGGTTACGTTCAAACGTACAACCATACAACCGTACAACCATACAACCATACAAGTTCACCATACAACCTCAAAAGAACTAGCTAAAAACAAGCGTCTAAAGCAGTTCTTGATGGCTATAGGTGAGAATGGGGCAAATCTGAAGACACTATTAGATTGTATGAACTTGCGCAATAGGTCAAGTTTTGTGAACACTTATATAGCACCTAATTTGGCAGAAGGTTATATTGCGATGCTGTATCCGGAGGCACCGAACCATCCGATGCAATCATACTATCTGACCAATAAGGGCAGAGAACTATTGGAACAGCTATAATGTACTGATTTCCTCTTTCTATGCATATCGATTTGGATAGGTAACGGCCTGCCAAATTGTCGCAAAATGTTGCAGGATTGTGTCAATTTTGCACATCCCCATATGCAATAAACTTTAGGCACAAGCCTTGCTGTAAGTTATATTGGAGTAATGTCGCTCCCTATAAAAACATATAGCCTATGGCAAATAAATACAACGAGATGGCAACCGTGAGTTGTGAGTTTATTAAAATTAAATGTAAGGAGGAAAATGTATGAAGGTAACAAAGTATGAAATAGATATGCTCAATGTGGCTTCTGCAGATGCGTTTCTGATTCACTTCTTTGACGATGACACCAATTGTGAATATATTGTTCTAATTGATGGTGGCAACTATAGTGATGGCAAAAAAATCGCAAAATTTATCCGCGACAACTATAGTCAGGATTATATTGATCTTGCAATTTGTACACATTGTGATGATGACCATTTCTGTGGAATCCAGTATCTGCTTGAACAGCAACGTGATAATGGAAAAGATAATCTAAACATTCGGGAAATCTGGGTGAATGATCCTGCTGCCCATATTGAATTAGGACAAGTTAAATGGGTGCGGAAGGAAGAGTCCAAAAACGTAAAAGCACGTTCTGTTTACGATTGTAATGGAGACAATATGTTAGATATTCTTGACGAACTTGCATCAAATGATAAAATAACATGGTTAGAACCATTCTCCGACGCAGAAAAGTATAAGAATTCTCCATATGTAAATTCTACATGGGGTGGTTTGATTGAAGTTCTCGGCCCTACAGTTGAGTATTATGAAAAGCTCGTGCCTGATTTCCGAAATGAGCTTCAAAAGAAAGATTACATTACAAACGAAGATGATGACGCAGAAGAGGTTGAGTTTGTAAATAACAAAGTAAAATGCAAGAAACTTGATAATGCTGGTGATGATCCGTCATCACACAATCAAAGTAGCGTGATAATTCGTTTTACGCCTTATAATGGAGATACATATTTGTTTATGGGTGATGCTGGAAAAGATGCTGTTAACAATATGCCACAGAGAATAGTGGATTCACTAACAAAAACGTATTGGCTTAAGGTTCCCCATCATGGTAGCATCTATAATATGGATAGCGATATGATTAATCAGATCTCCCCTAAAGTCGCATATATTTCAACGGAGAAATATGGACATTATTTAAGCCGGGATGTAGTCAAGGCACTAAAGCGTATCGGCACAAGAATCTATACAACTAATCTCAATGGTAGTATGTGTCATCATAGAAATACCCCAACGCATAAAGGGTATACTACTGCTAATCCAATTTAACGATGGACAAGGATAATAACTGTATAGGTCTTGCCCTTTCTGGTGGTGGATATAGAGCTGCAGCGTATCATCTCGGTACGTTGCGTGCTTTATATAAGTTGGGTGTGTTGGACAAGATAGATACTATCTCATCAGTTTCTGGAGGCTCAATAGTCTCAGCTTATTACCTCCTTCATGTGGGTGACTTTAAGAATTTTGATGAGAAATTCTACAAGAAATTAGGCTGCGGTGTTATGCATCTGGCTTTTTTGAATGTTCTGCTTGTTCTTGGCATATTTGCGGCTTTAGGCTTCTTTGTGAATCCTTGGCTGTCGCTTCTGATTATACCTTCATTTTGGTTTTTTTGCTACAAGATGTTTCCGCTAAGTTGGCTGGTAGAATTACAATATCGTTGGCTCTTCTTCGGTAATAAAACCTTATCAGATTTACCAGATAAACCGTCACTTGTCATAAATACAACAGATGTGGCTCAGGGTTGTCTGTTCAAGTTCTCCAAAAATAGGGCTTGGGGATATAATTACCAGAATCGAATGATGCATGATGATGATTTTACTGGTATCAACTTTCCTATTTCTACTGCCGTTATGGCCTCCACATGTGTTCCTTTTGCATTTACACCATTACGAATGCCTGCGAAGTATAGAAAGAAGAAAAGTGCTACCTGTCCATTGTTAGTTGATGGAGGATTGTATGATAATCAAGGCGTACATGAGTTAGGAGAGAATGGTGATCATAGTGCAAAATACATTATAGTTAGCAATGCAGGAAATTCAGAACTAGATGATAAAAGAATCTGGAATGTTGTTAAGATGCTAGTGAAGACATCTAATATATTGATGAAACGTATTGAAAAAATGCAGTCGCGTAAAAATATGTTCCTTTCTGAAAATATAGAGAGAAGATATGCTTATTGTAATTTGAATTATGATAATACGGACAGGCTAGTTAATAGTTTTGTTCGCAATATTGCCCTTGGTCTTGTGCCTATAGATGTTTGTATATTGCATGGAATTAGTGAAGATAGCGTCATCGCATTTCGTAATAGATTCAAACAGGCGAACATAATAGATGATTTTATTATGGCTGAATTTATTGCGCTAGTGAAACAGAGTATTGGATGGGATGAATTACAGAAAACATGCCCTACAGAAAAGGAAGCTGCCTGTGCAAAAAATGTTGGCACTAATCTGATTGGGCTCAGTAAGAAGAAACGTGATGCATTAACAAAATACGCAGAGTGGATGACGACAGTTCAAGTAAGACTATATTTGCCCAACATTCTGCCATAGGATAGTGGGGGATAAGGTTTTGTTTCGAAAAGGAATAATTATCTGCTAATGAGAGTTGCTGAATCAAAGCATAATTGTTAAGGTGACGAATGTATAACAAGTGTTAATGAGCCGTTTCTTGGTATTTAGGGTGATTTGTAAAGCCTTGTTGTAGGTTTGAGTGGTGCAAATGTGGTGCATTTAAAGAAATGATAAATCCGCAAGCGACTGATAATCAGTTTCTTGCGGATTGTTCTTGGTGATCCGTTTGGGGCTCGAACCCAAGACCCCAACATTAAAAGTGTTGTGCTCTACCGACTGAGCTAACGGATCTACCTTATTAATGCTTTTTATTCGAAAGCGGGTGCAAAGGTACAACTTTTCAGCGAAACAGCCAAATTTATTCGGATGTTTTTTACTTTTTTACCTTTTTACCCTTTTACTTTTTCTTCTTGGAGTGCTTTTTGATAACACTCACGGCATAAAGGCTCATATTCTTGGGTCTCGCCAAGCAGTACGCGTTTGTCATTCTGCACGGTGCGATGACTGACATACGCCAGGTTCCCGCATTTCACACAGATGGCATGCACCTTGGTCACATCGTCGGCAATGGCACAGAGGGCTGGCATCGGACCGAAGGGGATGCCTTTGTAGTCCATGTCAAGTCCCGCGATGATGACTCGCACACCACGGTAGGCCAGCTCGTTACACACATCCACCAGCCCCATGTCAAAGAATTGTGCCTCGTCGATACCCACCACATCGATGTTGGATGTCAGCAGCAGGATACTGGCCGACGAGTCGATGGGTGTAGACTGGATATGCTTCTGGTCGTGGCTGACGACATCCTCTTCGGAGTATCTTACGTCGATGGCAGGCTTGAAAATCTCCACTCTTTGTTTTGCGAATTGTGCACGACGCAACCGTCGGATCAGTTCTTCGGTCTTTCCTGAGAACATCGATCCGCACACCACTTCTATTCTGCCAGGGCGATGAGACTCGCCAGATATAAATTCTGCCATTTTCTTCTTAATTTTGATGCAAAAGTACAAATACGTTTTAAAAATTGCAAAGATTTTAGCTTTTTTTTTGTCAGTTATGATATTTTGGACTAAATTTGTCGCCGATTATGGGCATATTGTATATCGTTCCCACACCTGTCGGGAACATGGAAGATATGACTTTCCGTGCCGTCCGCCTGTTGAAAGAGGTGGATTTGGTGTTGGCAGAGGATACGCGCACGTCGGGTATCTTATTGAAGCATTATGAAATCAAGAATGCCCTGATGTCACATCACAAGTTTAATGAGCATGGCACAAGTGCCGGCATTGTCAACCGACTGCTGGCGGGAGAGAACATCGCCCTTATCAGCGATGCGGGCACTCCCGGCATCAGCGATCCTGGCTTCTTCCTCGTGCGTGAGGCGGTGAGGGCAGGTGTCGAGGTGCAGTGTCTGCCAGGGGCTACTGCCTTCGTGCCGGCCCTGGTGTCGAGTGGTCTGCCCTGCGACCGTTTTGCCTTCGAGGGCTTCCTGCCTCAGAAGAAAGGCCGTCAGACGAAGCTCCAGTCACTGAAAGACGAGGAGCGCACGATGATCTTCTATGAGTCGCCCTTCCGGTTGGTGAAGACGCTGCAGCAGTTTGCCGAGGTGTATGGCGGCGACCGTCAGGTGAGTGTCTGCCGTGAGATCTCGAAGGTGCATGAGGAGAGTGTGCGTGGTTCGCTCACCGAGGTGATTGCTCATTTCCAGGAAAAGGAGCCGAAAGGGGAGATCGTCATCGTCCTTGCAGGGAGTGAAAAGGGAAAAGTGAATAGTGAAAAGTGAATAATTTGCTACCGCAGAAATATTGTCTAATTAAATAAAAAAGCATTATGAAGAAATTAACAATTCTGGCCGTTTGTGCATTGGCCATCGTCAGTTGTAAGAATGAGGCACCGAAACAGGACCTCATGATGACTCAATTACGTGATTCACTGGATCAGATCATTTCTCAGAAGGATGCTGAGATCAATGACATGATTGCTACCTTCGGCGACATCGAGGAAGGTTTCCGTGAGATTACCGAGGCCCAGAGCCGTGTCACACTCGCCCAGCAAGGTGAGGGCACCAATTCTGCCAAGCGCATCAAGGAGAACATGCAGTTCATCCAGCAGACCATGCGCCAGAACAAGGAACTCATCAACAAGCTGAAGCAGCAGTTGCGCGACAGCTCGTTCAAGAGCGAGGAACTGAAGAAGCTCATCGAGAACATGCAGCAGCAGCTCGAGGAGAAAGAGACCCAGTTGCAGGCCCTGCGTGAGGAACTCGACAAGAAGGATATCCACATCGCCGAACTCGACGAGACGGTGGCTAACCTGAATTCCGACGTGAACCAGCTCACCGAGGAGACCACACAGAAGTCGCAGACCATCAGTCAGCAGGACAAGGAGTTGCATACTGCCTGGTTCGTATTCGGCACGAAGGATGAGCTCAAGAAGCAGAACATCCTGACCAAGGACGGCCTGTTCAGCAAGACCAAGCTTCTGGAGAAGGATTTCAACAAGGAGTACTTCACGAAGATCGATATCCGCATCGACAAGGAGATCAAGCTCTACAGCAAGGATGCCAAGATGCTGACCTCTCACCCCTCTAGTTCTTACACCCTGGCTCCTGATGCCAACAAGCAGTATGTGCTCCGCATTACTGATCCGAACCTCTTCTGGTCTACCAGCAAGTATCTGGTCATTCAGGTGAAGTAAGACCGCGTTTTTCGAGCTTCATATATCATTTGCCTACACTGCCCAACAGTGTAGGCAAATTGATTTATATCAAGAGTTTTAGGAAAATTGGTTAAAATCGTGCATATTAATGTGATTTTTTTATAAAATTAATCGTCTTTCTTACTTTTTATCATTACTTTTGCCAGCTAGAATGTATGAACTGGCCTGAAAAGACCCCACTAACGCGTACATTATTTATATTATATAAGTTTAATATTAACTAAAAGAGAGAATTTATGGAAAAAAGGCTAACTATGTTTTTTGTCAGTCTCTTCCTCTGTGTAGGAAGTATGCTGGCTCAGACAAAGGTTACTGGTACTGTGTATTCTCAGGAAGACGGCCAGCCGATTATCGGTGCCGCTGTCAAAGTGGATGGAACCAGTACTGGTATGTTGACTGACGTAAACGGTAAGTTTACGCTGACATTGCCCGATGGTAAGACGACCCTGACGATCTCTTATCTGGGTTATGAGGCCAAGACTGTGCAGGCCAAGAACGGCATGCGCGTGTTCTTGAAGGCCGATGCCGCTACCCTCGACGAGGTGGTGGTAACGGCTATGGGTATCAAGCGTTCTGCTAAGGCTCTGGGTTATTCTGCCACCTCAGTTGAAGGTGGTGAGATTGCCGAGCTGCGTACGAACGACGTGATGTCCGGTTTGGCAGGTAAGGTTGCCGGTGTGCAGATTTCTACCACATCCAGTGACCCGGGTGCTTCAAACTCGGTTATCATCCGTGGTGTCAGCTCACTGAGCGGTAGTAACCAGCCACTGTATGTCATCGACGGTATTCCCATGACCAACTCGGCAGTCTATACAGGTGATGGCCTGAACAATGGTTATGACTTCGGTAACGGTGCCAACGCTATCAACCCCGACGACGTTGAGAACATGACCATTCTGAAGGGTGCTGCTGCTACGGCTCTTTATGGTAGCCGTGCTGCTAACGGTGTCATCCTGATCACCACCAAGTCTGGTAAGAAGAACCAAGGTATCGGTGTTGAGTACAACGGCGGTCTGCAGTGGGAGAGCGTGCTCCGCTTGCCACAGTTCCAGAACGACTTCGGTATGGGTTGGTATGGTGACAAGACATACGATGAGAACGGTTCTTGGGGTCCGAAGTTCGATGGCTCTATGCTGCGTTATGGTGCCGTCTACGACCACTCACAGAAGATGAAGTCGTATGTGGCCATGAAGGACAACATGAAGGACTACTTCGATACCGGTTTCCGCTACAACAACAGCGTATCGTTCAGCAACGCTACAGACCTGACTTCCTTCTATGTCAGCCTGTCGCAGATTCACGATGACGGTATCATTCCTTCAAATGCTGACAGCTACACCAAGTACACCTTCACTGCCAACGCCAGTCAGAAGGTAAAGGCTGTGACCATCAGTGCAAATGTAAACTACGCCTACCAGAAGAACAGCTTCGTGACCACAGGTCAGGGCGGTAGCTCTATGTACAACGCCATCATGCAGACTCCGCGCGATATCAGTATCGCAGAGATGCAGGATCTGAGCAATCCGTTCAATACCCCGGGTTACTACTATACACCTTATGGTATCACCAACCCGTACTGGGTAGTGGAGAACTTCGAGCACAAGCAGGAGAGTGAGCGCTTCTATGGTAAGCTGCAGCTCGACTACGACTTCCTGAACTACTTCAAGGCCACCTATCGTTTCGGTCTTGACACGCAGACACGTCATCGCAACCAGGGTCAGCCTAATATGGAGAGCCTCTTCAAGGATACTTATAACGCTGATGCCTCTACGATTGCAGGTGCTACAGGTAGTGTGACTCAGCAGACCACTCGTCAGCGTGAGATCAACCAGGACTTCTTCGTAACCTTCGATATGCCTGTCAACGACTTCAATATCAATGCTATTG
>JAEEGH010031598.1_pt1 | contig 10220 bp, 11 predicted proteins | sample 9134181 | NCBI WGS metagenome assembly JAEEGH01 (sample SAMN16246544, study PRJNA631951) | gut metagenome | biome: gut microbiome; feature: rumen; material: DP-attached | host: Bos | place: Iran: Karaj | collected 2018-10 | reverse complement strand
GCACACAAGAACTGAAAAACCTTTTAATGGAAAATGATTTGGTTGTAACGTATGAAGGCTTGGAAAAAGCTCCAATCGATCTTGGACCTAACGGAGAGGTCATCGGAGTGAAATTATCCCCGGATGAGATGATTTCATCACAAGTCCTTAATACAGATCCATTGATTCAAGATGAATCAAACCAAATGCCTGTTACACCTACAGAAAACGAGACACCTGTAGAAGTAAAGGCTCCCCTTGTATCGGAAGAAACAAAAGTAAAAGCCGAACTGGAAAACTTCGATTTCGAAGAAGTACAGGAAATGGAAGTGAAAAAAGCGGTGGTGGATGCACCGAAGACCTCACAGAATTCCGAAAGCTTTTACCAGAATCAAAACGGAAAGAAAAACGAATCCGCTTTTGAAACCAATGTTGTAAACAACACTTCCGTACAGTATTCCACAAACGTGACACAAGATTCTACAATTTCTTTTGCAAATGTGGTGGAAGAATCTACTACTTCTTACACAAACATTGATGTGGAAGATATTATGAATCAAATCGTGACACAGACCAGAACCCAAGTTTCTGACACGCTTACTTCCATGGAGTTGGAATTACATCCGGCATCCTTAGGAAAGATGTACTTACAGGTGACAGAAAATAACGGAACCATTACCGCAAAGCTTTACACTGAAAATCAGGAGGTGAAAGCGGCAATGGAAACCCAGATGGCAATCTTAAAAGAAACCTGGAATCAGCAGGGCATGAAAGTTAACGCCATTGAGATTTCCGTAGGAACCAGAGAATTTGAAGAACAGTTGGATGCACAGGCAAATGCCTCTTACGAAAACAATTCTTCCCAGTTTAAGGGTTCTGAAGAAGAACAACCGAGTACAAGGATGAGAAATTTGAATTTGAGTGGTTTGGAAGAATTACCCGAAGATTTAACTGAAGAAGAAATACTTGCCGCAAGTATGATGCGGGATTCGGGTAATCAAATCAACTTTACCGCATAGAAAGGATATAAGTTATGTCTTTAGTAGGTGAAATTAAAAACGGTCAATATGTTACCGATAAAACTTCAACATCTGAGAAGACAAAAAGCACTACGGATCAGACCAAAGAAATGTTTTTACAGCTTTTGGTTACTGAGATGCAGTATCAGGATCCGCTTCAGCCAACGGACAACTCTGAATATGTAAAAGAGTTGGCTACCTTCTCTCAGGTGGAAGCATTAAACTCTGTATCCGATAAGATGAACGAGTTACAGGCTTCCGCATTGGTTGGAAATTACGTCACCTTAACGGATGCTAACGGTAATGAAATCAAAGGTTGCGTAGATTATGTAACAACCGATTCCCACAGCCTTAAGGTTTCTGTGGAAGGTAACCTTTACGATGTGGATTCCATTACAACGGTTCAGGATTCTACATACTATAATGCAGGAATCCTCTCCGCAACTTTTAGTTCCATGGTAGCTAAGCTTCCGACTGTATCCAACTTAAATGTTAGCCGTGATACTTCATCCATCAATGAAGCAAGAGCTTACTATAATTCACTCAGTGATTATGTAAAGAGCTTTGTTTCTCAGGATGATTTAACCAAGCTTACGACTTTGGAAAAGAAGTTAAAGGAAGCTGACGAGTCAACAGATACTTCATCAACAACAACCACCGGTGCTTAAACGGAGGAGATTATGAATCAAATTCAAAGTGGATTTACTTCCATTCAGCAGGTAACCGATACTTACCTGAAAAATACGAATAAATCTTCTAACATAAACGTCTCCGATTCGTTTGCATCTTACTTGCAAAATCAGATAGATGAAGCAAGCAAGGTAGGAGAGGTAAAGTTTTCCAAACATGCCTCAAAGCGTTTGGACGATCGTGACATCGTTATGACGGAAGAACAAAAATTAAGATTAAACGAGGGTATTATGAAAGCTGAGGCCAAAGGCATCCAGGATTCCTTGGTAATGGTTGATTCCCTTGCTTTTATCGTAAATGTTCCAAGCAACACCGTAATCACAGCATTACAAAATGATGCTTCTGAAGAAGGAATATTTACCAATATCGATGGAGCTGTTATAGCTTAGGAGGACAAATACTATGATGAGATCACTTTACTCTGGTGTATCCGGTTTAAAAACACACCAGACAAAAATGGACGTTATCGGTAACAACATCGCTAACGTTAATACAGTAGCATTTAAGTCATCTGCAGTTACGTTTGCAGATATTATGTACCAGACCACATCCGGCGCATCCGGTGCAACAGAAACCACCGGTGGTGTAAACGCCAAGCAGATCGGTCTTGGTGTACAGTCCGGTTCCACAAAGGTAACCATTACATCCACAGGTTCCGCACAGTCAACCGGTGATGCATTGGATATCAAACTTACGGATTCCAATTCCACCAACTTCTTTATCGTAAACAACGGTTCTTCCAATTTGTTTACCAGATCCGGATCCTTCTATTTGGATGGTAACGGAAACTTAGCCATGACCTCTACCGGTTATTTGGTACAAGGCTGGCAGGTAGATGAAGAGACACAGACCATCGTAAAGGATACGGTTTCTCCTCTTCGTATTATGCAGCCCGCAAACTTAACTTCCGCTCCGGAAGCTACCACAGATGCAACCGCATCCGGCGTTATCGATAAAAACGATACAAACGTTAAGAGCGAAAGCGGTTACACCATGTCATTAAGCCTTTATGATAACTTAGGTTATCCATATACCGCAAAGTTTTCTGTTAAGGGATTTGACGTGGATGATAAATTAAATACAACCGGTGCAGTTGAGGCTGACGGTACAACTCTTGCAAAAACTGACGGATTAAATACATATACAATTAAATTAACTGCAATTTATGACGCAGAGAACAATGATATTTTAAAAGACTATATTAATGCGAATAAATCTGCCACAAATACAGAAGATGCATTACTTGCAAAAATCTTTGGTTTAACAACCGGTAAAGAAGCTACAGATTATGATGTATCTGCAAATTACAAGTATTCCGGTGGTATTTACAGTACAACAGCCGGAGATTTTTCCTGGAACAATACAGGAGCGCTTACACAAAGCCCTGCTACAGGTACAGCTACTCAGTTAGGTGTTACAATGACCAGCACGGATTCAACTTCATCTGAAACACAGTTTGTTTCATTCCAGAAATTATTTGGATTAACAGAAAAGCAGTATCAGACCATTTTGGATGCATACAATGCTGACAATTCATCTGTATCTGTTAGCGGATCAAGTCTTCATGTGGTTAAGAGTGCCGTTAACTATGCATTAAACTTTAATGCTGCAAACGGTGTATTCGACAGCATCAACGGAGATACTTCCGTTACTATGAATCTTACTGAATTAGGAAATCAGTTTGCAAATGTAGCTGTTGATTTTACAACTGTATTAAACTACGACAACGGTAAGGTTTCCACCTTGGGTGTAGACAGAGGTAATGTTTCCAATTCTTCTGTTGGTGCAGGTAAGAAACTTGGCGCCATGACCGGCGTAGCTATTCAGCAGGATGGTAAGATTTACGGATCTTATGACAATGGTAATACCGTTCTTTTGGGACAGATTGCGGTTGCTCAGTTTGCCAATGCATCTGGCTTGGAAGCGCTTGGTAATAACTGCTATACCACAACCTTAAACTCCGGCGACTTTGACGGAATCGGAAAAGATGTAACAGCTGACGGTGGTTCTATGTCAACCGGACAGTTGGAAATGTCAAACGTTGACCTTTCCACAGAGTTTACGGAAATGATTACTACACAGCGTGGTTTCCAGGCAAACTCAAGAATTATTACAGTTTCCGATACCATGCTTGAGGAACTTACAAACTTAAAGAGATAATTCTTAGGTCAATAAAGCCCATATTACTGTGGTTTTCCGGCATCGGAAGACCACAGTTTTTGGTTTTGTAGAAAAATTTAGTTCAATTCTATATTTTGTGTTTTTTGGATTTGATTTTGGAAAAAATCAACTAGATAAAGTTTTTTTTAGAAAATAAAGTAGACATCTGTAACAAAATTTAGTAATATTATATCAAGTGTAGATTTGTGAAGCTATTTTTATGTGTAAAAATGCTTTATTTTCTAGGAATTTTGTACTAACACACGTGTATACAGTGGGGTGAGAAATAGTGGATATAGCGTCTTTAGCAGGTATTGGCCTTGGTGTAGTCATGGTCGTATTCGGTATCGTGTCTTCCGGTGGTGTTGCTGCCCTGGGAAACTTCGTCGATATTCCTTCCGTTATTATTACAATCGGTGGGTCCTTGGCATCAACCTTGGGTTCCAATAAAATGCCTGACTTCATTAATGGTTTGAAAGGTATGGGTATCTCCATCAAAGAGCCACCTGATACCGACCCGACAGCGGTCATCAAAACCATTATCGATATGTCAAACATCTCTCGTAAAGAGGGTTTGCTTGCTTTGGAAGAACAAGCAAACAATATCGAAGACGAATTCTTAAAAAAAGGAATTATGTTGGTCGTAGACGGTACGGATGCTGATTTGGTTCGTGCCATCTTAGAGACCGATTTGGATAATATGGAAGCCCGTCATAAAAAGGTTATCGCTTTTTGGGAAAAATGGGGTGAAATGGGTCCTGCTTGGGGTATGATCGGTACCTTGGTAGGTCTGGTTAACATGCTTAAGAACTTGTCCGACTTTTCTACCATCGGACCGAACATGGCGGTTGCGTTGCTTACCACCTTGTATGGTTCTTTGATTGCAAACTGGCTGACTGCGCCGACTGCTGCAAAGTTGGCTGTAGATAATGCTTTGGAGATTCAGGTCCGTACCGTAGCGGTAGAGGGTCTTTTATCCATACAGGCAGGCGAGAACCCTCGTGTTATTGAGGAAAAGTTAAAGACATTTCTGCCTCCTGCTGATCGTAATTCTTTTGGTGAAGATGCTGGAGGTGAAGGTTAATGGGTAAACCAAAACAGGAAGACCCGCCAAAAGGCTCCCCTGCATGGATGGCCACATTCTCGGACTTGATGAATTTGCTTCTGTGCTTCTTCGTGCTTTTGTTTTCCATGTCTTCCGTAGATGCGGCAAAGTATGAGCAGGTGGTACAGTCTTTACATCAGGCCTTTTCCATTTTGCCTCAAAGTGGAGGTGGCGGAGCTACGGTTACCAGTGGAACCATGGTTTCCTCAGGTATTACACAGTTGCCAAGCTACACCGATTATTTTGGAGATTCTCTTTCCAAAGGGGATGGAGAGGACGAAATTAATGCTGGAGAGGTTGACGATACCAAGTCTGCTTTAGAGCAGTTGGAAGAAGCTGTTGCCGAGGCACAGGCTTCTGCGTTGGAAGATTATGAGCAGGAGCAGTTAAACGAATCCGAGCAAATGGCTGAAAAGATTGAGGCATTGGCTACGCAATATGGTATTCAGGATCAGATTGAAGTGGATTTTAACGGACAGTATGTTCGAATTACACTTAACGGATCTTTATTGTTTGAATCGGGCTCAGCGGAATTGGTTCCGGATGCTTTGCCTTTGGTTGAAAAAGTATCCAAGCTTTTAAACATTTATACTGCAAACGTAATCGATGTGGAAGGATATACGGATAATGTTCCTATTCGATCTGCAAAGTATGAAGATAACGATGTGCTGTCCATGTACCGTGCATTGTATGTTGCCAATCGAATCCGGGAATATGCTACGGATGTAAATCCCGCCAATATTGTTTCCACAGGACGAGGTGCATACAATCCGGTGGCGGATAATTCCACTCCGGAAGGCAGAGCAAGAAACCGTAGAGTAGAAATAAAGATTTATAATTCTTACAATTCAAATGTAGAATAATGAGGAGACGAACATGAAAAAGAATTTAATGACAGTAATTACCATGGTTCTTTGCCTGGTAAACTTAATTCTTTCCGCTGTAGTTGTTTTTGCGGTGGTTCCGGAGATTAACAATGTGAATTCTCTGATTGCCAAGGTTGCTGAAGCGATTGAACTGGATGTAAAAACAGGTTCCGATGCGGATGGTGCTTCCACCGTAGGAGTTGAAAATCAGTATTTGTACAAGGTTAACAGCGGTGAAAGCATGAACATCAACTTAAAAGATAACGGAGACGGCAAGGATCATGTGGCTGTGGTTAAAGTTACGGTTACCATGAATAAGACCAGCGAGAAATATGCTACCTTCGGTCCGGATTCCGAAAACGGCGGAAATTACGATGATATTTATAAATCCTATATCATTCAGGAAATTTCCAAGTATTCCATCGATGACTTAAAGTCAAACAATACTTTGGGCCAGGATGAAATTCGAGATGACTTAAACGGATACTTCGGTGACAGTTCCTTTATTTTGAACGTTAATTATTCTGAAATTATGTATCAGTAATTTGAAATAAAATCTATGGAAAAGGAGGTGAGGATGAATGAGTGACGTACTCTCGCAAAACGAGATCGATAACCTGCTGAAAGCATTATCCAGCGGTGAAGTCGATGTAAACGAAATGAAAAAGACGAATGAAGTCCAAGTAAAAGAGTACGATTTCGCCCGTCCATCCAAATTCTCCAAAGAACATCTTCGAACCTTAGAGATTATATACGATAACTACGGTCGTTTGCTTTCTACCAACCTTCCGATTTACTTGCGAAAGAACATTCAGGTAGAAGTAATGAACTCAGAAGCCGTTACTTATATGGAGTTTTCCAATGCGCTTTCCAATCCGGTTCTTTTGGGAATTATTGATTTTGAGCCGCTGAAGGGAAATATCATCATGGAAATGGCCACAAAGTTGGGATATGCCATTATCGATCGTATGCTTGGTGGCGAAGGGGAGCCTCTTGAGAAAACAAGAGAGTTTTCCGAGATTGAGCTTTTGATTATCGAACGTGTTATGACTTCTTGCGTGGAACTCATGCGTGAGCCTTGGGAAAACGTATTGGATGTTAACCCAAGACTTCAAAGAATTGAGACGAATCCACAGTTTGCGCAGATTATTCAGCCATCTGAAATGATCGCAATCGTTACGATTAATATTAAAATCGGTGATGTGGAAGGCTTGATTAACCTTTGTCTTCCGTATCTTACATTAGAGCCTGTTATGGACAAGTTAAATACCAAGTTCTGGTATTCCAATATGCAGGATTCTGACGGTGAAACCTATTCCGATGACATTGAAACTTTGATTTCAAAAGCAATGGTTCCGGTTACTACGGTATTGGGCCATTCCTCTATCAATGTTTCGGATTTTATGTCCATTCAACCCGGGGATATTATCCGCTTGGATACAAAGGTTGACGATGAATTGGATGTTTATGTAGGGGATATTAAGAAATTTACTGCGTTACCCGGTTCTTCGGGAAAAAATTATGCGGTAAGACTTACTTCAGTAATAAGAGAGGAGCAGGAGGATGGGTGATACATCACTGTCTCAGGAAGAGATTAATGCCCTGTTCAATAACGCTGCAGCATTAGATGCAGGCGGCGGAGATTCTTCAGGGGGCGGCGACTCAGCAGATGGGTTGACTGACTTGGAAAAAGATACCATAGGGGAAGTTGCCAATATTTCCATGGGGACTGCGGCAACCACGTTATTTTCCTTGGTAAACAAACGGGTTGAAATTTCAACTCCTGTGGTATCGGTTTCGACTTGGGACGACATAATGACACAATATGAAAAGCCTTGTGTATTGGTGAAAATCGGTTACACCAAAGGCTTGAACGGCTCCAACGTACTTGTACTTCGTGAGGATGATGTAAAAATCATTACCGACCTTATGATGGGTGGCGATGGTACAAATACGGATGGTGAAATCGGAGAGTTACATTTATCTGCGATTTCCGAGGCAATGAACCAGATGATGGGATCTTCCGCAACTTCATTGTCATCCATGCTGAATATGATGGTGGATATTTCTCCACCAACTTCAGATTTAGTGGATATGAACGATGAAGATGTCAGTCAGTTGGATGATTTCCTTCGTGGCTCCTTTGTTCGCATTGAGTTTAAGTTGTTAATCGGAGATCTTGTAGATTCCAAGATCATGCAGTTATATCCGATTGATTTAGCAAAGAGCATGTGTTCCAACGTGGTTTCCAATATGGAAAGCGATTCCGCTTCCACAGTGGATGATGATGCATTTGGTGCTTCTACAGCAGAACCGGCACCCGCACCTGCGGCTGCACCGGCTCCTGCACCGGCTCCTGCACCGGCTCCTGCACCTGCAGCTGCACCGGCAGGAGGAGCGGCACCGCCACCAATGCCTACCATGCAGGCGGCTCCGCAGCAACCGGTCAACGTATCCGCAGCACAGTTTTCACCGTTTGCAGGCGGTTATGCAATGGCAAACGCTCCGGAGAACATCGATTTGATTATGGATGTTCCATTGGAGGTTACGGTTGAACTGGGAAGAACACATAAATCTATTCATGACATTCTTGACTTTGCGCCAGGAACTATTATAGAATTAAATAAAATCGCAGGTGAACCTATTGATGTACTTGTTAACGGAAAATACGTTGCCAAGGGCGAGGTTGTTGTGATTGAAGAATCCTTCGGAATTCGAATAACAGAAATTATGAAATAAAGGGAGATGGAAAAATGGCAAAAAATATTCTTATTTGTGATGATGCAGCTTTCATGAGAATGATGATTAAGGACATTCTAACAAAGAATGGCTACAACGTTGTTGGAGAAGCTGAAAACGGAGTAAAGGCAATTGAGGCCTATACGGAAACAAATCCAGATCTCGTATTAATGGACATTACTATGCCGGAAATGGATGGTATCGGTGCATTAAAAGGAATCAAAGAAAAAGATCCGAATGCAGCAGTTATTATGTGTTCTGCAATGGGACAGCAGGCAATGGTTATTGAAGCCATTCAGTCCGGAGCAAAGGATTTCATTGTTAAACCTTTCCAGGCAGAGCGTGTACTTGAGGCAGTAAAGAAGGTTATCGGCTAAGATGTTTTTGACATCATCTCTTGGTGGAAATATTTTTCAGTTTGTTGTAGTTTTGGTTATCTTTATCGGCATTCTGGTTTTGACAGGATTTGCCACAAAGTGGATTGCTACATACATGCATAACCAAAACTTTAATTCAAACTCTAATTTTCATGTGGTGGATGCATTGAATATGGGTCCCAACCACAAGTTATTGCTTGTGAAAGTAGGCAAGAAGAAATATTTTATTTTGGGAATGGGCAAGGAGAGTATCTCCAAGGTAGGAGAGATTTCCGAAGAGGAGCTTGTGGAACAAGAACAACGTAGTTCTTCCCAAAGAAGTTTTGACTCGATCTTAAGCAAGTTTTTTGTGAACGATAAAAGTGATGATAAGTGATGAAGAAATTTAAGAAACTCTATTGCAAACTTAGTATTGTATTTGCGATCCTATGTGTTTCTTTCGCTCTTTGTGCCGCTTATGTTCATCCGGTTTATGCAACTGAATACGGACCGACAGACAGCGCTCCAAACGCTTCCGATACAAATACCGGTGGTAGAGGCTTTTCTCTGACCTTTGATGGGGATATGGGATCATTGTCTTCTACAGTAGAAATATTACTGGTACTTACCGTATTGGCTTTGGCGCCCACAATTCTGATTATGTTTACCTCATTTACTCGTATTATTGTGGTATTACATTTTATCCGTGTTGCAGTTGGTACGCAGAGTTCTCCGCCAAACCAGGTTATGATTGGTTTGGCACTTTTTTTGACATTATTTATTATGTGGCCGACCATTACGGCGATTAATGAGAACGCGATTCAACCATTGGATGAAGGTACAATTACGCAGGAAGAAGCCTTAGAACAGATTGAAATTCCTATCCGTGATTTTATGTATGGACAGACCATGACCAAGGATTTGGCATTGTTTGTTGATATCGCAGGTGAGACCTATGATGATTATCATGATGTTCCTCTTACGATTTTGGTACCCAGCTTTATTATCAGTGAGCTTCGTACCGCATTTATCATCGGATTTTTGATTTATATTCCGTTTATTATTATTGATATGGTGGTTGCTTCGGTGCTTATGTCAATGGGTATGATGATGCTGCCGCCCACCACGATTTCATTGCCTTTTAAGATTTTATTGTTTGTATTGGCAGATGGTTGGAATTTGGTAATCGGAAGTCTGGTTAAGACGTTCTATTAGAGGAAGAGGAGTATGACAGAAGGACAAGTATTAGATATCATGCGTGATGCTTTTTATACCATGATTATATGTGCGGCACCTATGCTTTTGG
>JAEEGH010031595.1_pt1 | contig 10221 bp, 4 predicted proteins | sample 9134181 | NCBI WGS metagenome assembly JAEEGH01 (sample SAMN16246544, study PRJNA631951) | gut metagenome | biome: gut microbiome; feature: rumen; material: DP-attached | host: Bos | place: Iran: Karaj | collected 2018-10 | reverse complement strand
AGATCATTCTTTCTTGCAGTAATTCCGGCTTCATTTGTTCCAGTCAGGAAAACCCTTACCATAGGGTTAGACATAGAATAATCCAGAATAGAAACAGAAAGTTTTACACGCCTACAGTTAGAAGGAATTGTATAAGTTCCATCCTGGCCGGCATTTAATTTTACATCATCACAGTAAATAGAACTAATGCCGGCTTTTACAAGGGCATTAAAATCAAAGAAGTTATTTATATTAAACTGAATTACACCCTCGCGGCCTGCAACAAAAAGATTTCCCTGGCCATCTAAGGAACTGTAAGAGTTTCCTGTAATTGAATAAGGCAAACCGTTTGCAATAGTGTAAACTCTATAATCTTTTACATAGTCATAAATTAAATTATCAGCCGGAACACAATAAACGCCGTAAGAAGAAAGAATCCAGACTTCCTCTTTATTATTAATGTAAAGGTCGTAATTATTGTTATAAGGGAAAGAAGTAATATTTTTAACATTACCGTTTTTAATCAAATCTATAGAGTTTGATGTAATAACCCAAAGAAGGCCGTGTTTCTCGTCCCTCTTAAGCCTCATAACAACATCGCTTGTAAGGCCCTCTTCACGACCAATTCGTCTAAGGCCCATATCACTTATTACATAAATACCGTCGCCATCGCTTCCGCAGTAAATATTTCCGTCCATACCTTCTGCAACAGTAAGGAATTCCGTGTTTTTTATTCCGTATTCACTGCCGTAAGTTTTGATAACCGCGCCGTTTTTTATAATTGCAAGACCGCCGTTTGTTCCGGCAAGCAGTCTGCCATCTTTTGTAAGGCTTAATGCCCTAATCTGATTGCTCTGCAGCCCGTTCGCCGTTGTGATAGTCGTAATCTTTCCATCTGGACTTTGACAGACAAGGCCCATATTATTTGTATAAGTTGCAATCCAAAGATTCTTTTTTGAATCTTCTATCATACAGCGCACTCGGGCAGAACCAATAAAGTCTGTAAGTTCATCTGAAACAGGCTGTCTGTACTGATTAAGAATTCTTAGCCCCTGGTCTGTTCCAATATAAAGATTACCATTGTGCAGGCAGGTTGCATTTGTAGTTTCTGCAAAAAGGCCGGAATTTGCTGTAAGGTTAATAAAATTATTTGCAACAACCTTCATTACCCCCTGGTTGCTCGAGGCAATCCATATATTTCCCTGATAATCAGAGGTTGTCATTTCAATTGCACTGTTTACCGGAAGGTTCTCTAACTCCTGGAACTGATTTTTCTCATCCAGGTAGCCGGCCATATTGGTAGAAGAAACCCAGACTCTATCGCAGTCATAACTTAACCAGTGAATATTTTTAAGAGGTGCAACATCAATTTTACGCATGCGATCTGTTTTTTTTCCAAAATCACCGTAATAAAGCCAGCTGCGCTCTGTTGCTAAATAAACTTTTCCAGGATTATGCTTATCTGTCATTAAGCAGGTAATTTTTTCCATTTCCAGATCAGAAGATGTATAGAATTCAGAAACTTTACAATCTTCTATTTTAAAAATCTGTCCATTTTTAGTCTGACCATAAATTATTCCGTAAGAGTCAGCCTCAAGTCTTAAGATGCGCTCTTCGTTAATTCGCGGGTCAGAAAGCACAAAAAGACGCCCCTGAGTATCCACATAGGCAAGGCCGGAAGTGGTTCCTATAAAAATATTACCCGCATTATCTTCTGCAAAAACGCGCACAGAAGAAGAAGGAAGGCCGTCCTTGTAGGTGTAACGTTTAGATTTTTCATCATAAAGAACAACAACTCCGTTATCGTTAGTGGCAACCCAAAGCCTTTTTTTGCTGTCTTCAAAGAAACCGCGCCCGCTTGTAAGCCCCAGGTAAGTTGGACATCGGTCAAAAACAGAACCATCATAACGAAAAACTCCGCTATAACCGCCTACCCAGATGTAGCCATCAGAAGTAGAAATAATTGCATTAGCATCCGAGGTAGGAAGCCCATTTGTTGCATCGTAAACTTCAAAAGTATAGCCCATGTGGGGAATCTGCCCGGTAACGGCATAACCGCCGCCAATTTTTGCATTAGATTCAGCGGCCAAATTCTGAACAAAGAACACAAAGAAAAGTGATGCAGTTATATTAATCCATAATTTTTTAGCCTTCACAGATAACCTCCATCACACAGGTGTGCTGTACTTCTTCAAAACCAGTTTAACTTCTGGAAGAGCATCCATAAATACTTCAACACACTTTGCATCAAACTGAGTTCCAGCGCCTTCCTGCAAAATTGCAAGCGCTTTTTCCAGAGGAAAGGCAGGTTTATATACACGAGGAGAAGCCAGAGCATCAAAAACATCGGCAACAGCCATAATTCGGGCAGAAAGTGGAATTACTTCGCCATGAAGCCCTTCCGGATATCCCTTACCGTCCCATCTTTCATGGTGGTAAGCCGCCATATTGCGGGCCTCTTTAAGATAGTTTTCACCCTGAACCGAGCTGATAGCTTTTTCAAGAATCTGTTTACCAGCCGTAGTGTGGGTCTTCATAATTGCAAATTCTTCGTCCGTAAGTTTTCCAGGCTTATTCAAAACCCCATCCGGAATGTTAATCTTTCCAACATCATGCAATGGGGCCGATCGTACCACGTCAGACATAAACTTAGGAGTAATTTTCTGAGCGTAATAGCCCTTTTTCTTTAAGCCTTCTACAATAATCTTTACATAAGCAGCTGTTTTCTGAACGTGAGCACCTGTATCACTATCACGGCTTTCTACCATATCAGCCATAGTGATAATCAAACCGTCCTGCATTTTTGCAGTTGAATCAGAAAGATGACGAATATCCCGCATCTGTTCCGCCTGATTCAGAGTCATCTTACAGATAGCGCGGTAAAGTTTTTCCACTTCGTCGCCAGTATGAATATCAAGCGAGCGGATAATCTTTACGTTTTCATCAAGTTTTTCCTGATCTTCACCAGACTGGGCAAAAAGCTCAACGCAGGCCGCCATAGAACTGATTGGATATGATGTATAAACGCTTGTTTTCCACAAGGCGTAGGCAATAATCAGAACAAAAATTCCAGCCATTGTCATAAGAACCTTTAAGATAAAACTGCGCATATAAGCAGTCATATATTCAAGAGAAATATCTGCTCCAACATAAGCAATTGTTCTGCCATAAGAATCTTTTACAGGCTCATAAACAGTCAAGAGCCAGCCCCACATATCTCTTGTTTCAAGAACAGGAATTTCTCTTCCTGCCTTAAGGTCATCCAGGTAAGGCAAAAAGGCTTTTTCATATTCAACAAGTTCCCCAGGGTAATAAGGTTCAACAGAACCACCATCAGGGGTATCAACATCAAAAATAAAGCGCAGGCCGTCTTCTTCCGGAACGCCAACATAAAGGTAAGTTACATCTCCAGAAGCGCTCCAGATTTTACTAAGCCAGTCGTAAGTTTCGTCATAACCAGGAGCCTCATGCCCGTATTTTACAAAGTCATGAAACTTTTCCGGATCAATAACGCTGGCCGCAATTTTTGCAACATTGGAAGCCTTCTTCATACTGTCTTCTTTAGAAGCAGAATAAAAAAGACTAAGCCCCGTCCAGCCCATAACAAAAACAATCATAACAGAGGTTGCTACAATAATATGAGTTGTACGGATCCTCATAGAATGTTTTATGTCATGACGCCAGGTCTTAATTTGTTTAATTTCTTTATCTGTCAGCGGGCGCTGTTTCCAAACTTCGCCTGCAAAAGAATTAAGTCTTTCTGCCGGAATAGCGTAAACTGCAATCATGACCAGCACGCAGGAAAAGCCCTTGTCTAAAAACTGAATTAAGAAATTTACAAAAAGGAAAGATGGAAAGTAAGGGATGCTTGCAGCAGAAGCAAAAGTTCGGGCGTTCTGGGCAATCAGCGAGTCCTGAGCCTGCCCAAAAAGGGCCCATTGAATTAGCGAAAGCGATAATGCAGAAAATAAAGATATAACTAAGATAAATAAAGAAGTCTTCCCTATTTTTTTGAAAGTATATCTTTTTGCAAACCAAACCGTAGCGATAGCAACAAAGGCATTGAATAATGCAAAGTAAAGTGCCGTATCGTTAAAAAAGGAACAAACAACATTAGAAACAACTGCTGTAATAATTCCGGAAAAGAGCATGCCTGTAATAGCAGAAACTGCAATAGTTCCCACTGTATCAAAAATAAGCGGCAAGCCATGTTTATCCATAAAATAAGAAAGCAGGACATTAACAATAATTCCAATAACAATAAGGAAAAAAGTCCGTAGCCTCATGCCTAGATTTTTATGAACAGCTTTTTCAACTGAATGTTTCACCTAGAATCAGCCTCTCCATAAATGATATAAGAAAATTATACCACCATATTTGAGAGATTCATAATAAATTCTACTTATTTTAGACGTTCTTCCAGCTCATCCAAAAGCATTACTTTAAGCCCGCGAGCCTCAATTTTTTTCACATGTTCAGGGTTAGGCATAGTCTCAAAAACAGCATAACCGCTGCCGGTAGCACGCTCTACAGTAGTGCCCCCATTATCATAAATCTGCTTTACCAGTTCAAAGGCATAGTCCACATCGCGCAGAACCTTCTTATCCAGCTCAAACTTCATGCCCACAGCAGTCTTAAAGCGAGGTTTAGGAGAAACCTTTCCGTAAAGACGAGTAATTTTTTCGGTCATTTCGCGGCGGTAGGCACGTTCAGCAGCCTGTTCCATAATCTGCTCGTTAGAAACAAAACAAGACTTACCTTCCCCACTAGTCAAAATCTGCTCAACAGACTGCCCCGTCTTCATGCATTCCGCCTTCAAACAAAGCATAGTCATCATGGCATCATCCACAGACTTATGAGACTGAAACTTAGCCACATTCACGCCAAATTCTTCTGCCCATTCCACAAGCTTCTGTTTTTTGCCATATTTACGCTCCAGATAACGCTCAATATCAAAAGCACGGAACTGAATATAAGGCAAGTTGTATCGCGCACAGGCATCATTTACAAAGCCCACGTCGTTAGAAACAGCAAAGCCCGCAATATAGCGGTTTCCCGTAGTAAAAAGTTTTTTTATATCCTTATAATAGCTTTCATAATTAGGTTTTGTTCTAAAATAATCCTTTGAATACGCAAGCTTAATGCCACCCTTGCCGGAAAAAAGATACCAGTCAAATTCACATTCCGGATTCATCACAACGTCTTCGGCTTCAATCACGTTCAAATCATCATCACAAAGAACATAGCCCAAAGAACAGATTTTTCCCACACCCTCAAAAGTATTGGCACACTCGCAGTCAAAAAACACAAAATTCTTATGATTCATGCGGGTATTATAGCAAATAAGGCGGGGGAAGTCTCCCCCTCACAACGCCCCCCAGAGCAATCACTACCTTTCAATCTACCGCCCCACTAGGCATATATTTCTTCTATATAGTTGTCGGTCGCCCCTTTTTTCAGTATATTATAAGCATGTTGTTAGAAGTACAGAACTTAAATGCAGGACTAGAAGACGGAAAACAAATCCTTAATGACCTGAACATAAAAATTGGTCAGGGCGAAACTCACGTTCTTATGGGACCAAACGGTGCCGGAAAATCTTCACTTGGAAACACCCTTATGGGAAATCCTGTTTACAAAATTTCTGGCGGAAAGATTCTTTTTAAAGATCAGGACATTACCAACGAAAGTACAGACAAACGTGCAAAAGCCGGAATGTTCATGTCTTTCCAGAGCCCTCTCGAAGTTCCAGGAATCAGCCTTGAAGCTTTTATCCGCTCTGCAATTCAGCAGAAAACCGGTGAACGCGTAAAGCTTTTCCACTTCCAGAAAGAACTCCAGCGCTGTATGCAGCTTTTGGACATGAATCCTGAATACGCAAAACGCGACCTCAACGTAGGTTTTTCCGGTGGCGAACGCAAAAAGAGCGAAATTCTTCAGCTTTTAATGCTCAAACCAGACTTTGCAATCCTTGATGAAACAGACTCAGGTCTTGACGTAGATGCAGTCCGCTTTGTTGCAAAAGGAATCGAAGAATACCGCAAGCTTACAAACGGCTCACTCTTAATCATCACCCACACAACAAAAATTCTCGAGGGCCTCAATGTAGACCACACCCACATCCTTGTAAAAGGTCACATCGTCAAAACCGGCGACGGCAACCTCTTCAAAGAAATCAATGAAAAGGGATTCGAAGAATTTTTAGCTTAACCTTGTAGATATATTTATGGAAGAAAAGACAAAGATAGACGACATAAACAGAGAGTTTTACGATTTCCGCTATGAAGAGACAGAAGAAAATACATTCCGTCTTGAATCGGGTTTAACACCAGATATCGTTGCGAAAATCAGTGAAGAAAAAAACGACCCTCAATGGATGCGCGAATTCCGCCTCAAGTCGCTTGAAATATACAATCAGCTCAACGTTCCAAAATGGGGACCTTCCATCGAAGGACTCCACATGGAAAACATTGCAACCTACGTTCGCCCAAAAACTCAGATGAGCGGCAAGTGGGAAGATGTTCCACAGGACATTAAAGACACCTTCGAAAAGCTTGGTATTCCAGAAGCAGAACGAAAGTCTCTTGCAGGCGTTGGCGCTCAGTACGACTCAGAACTTGTTTATCACAACGTACAGGACGAAGTTGCAAAACAGGGCGTAGTTTATCTTGGTTTTGAAGACGCATTAAAATCAGAAGAATGGGGTCCAATGGTAAAAGAATACTTTATGACCCTCATCACACCAAAAGACCACAAGTTTGCAGCCCTTCACGGAGCCGTTTGGTCAGGGGGAAGTTTTGTTTACGTTCCAAAAGGCGTACATCTTTCCTTCCCTCTTCAGTCTTACTTCCGCTTAAATGCCCGTGGAGCCGGACAGTTCGAACATACTCTCATCATCGTAGACGAAGGTGCAGACCTGCACTTTATTGAAGGCTGTTCTGCACCAAAATATAACGAAGCAAACCTGCACGCCGGTGCCGTTGAACTTTTCGTAAAGAAAGGCGCTCACCTGCGCTATTCAACCATCGAAAACTGGTCTAAGAATATGTACAACCTGAACACAAAACGCGCCCGCGTAGAAGAAGGCGCCAGCATTGAATGGGTTTCAGGTTCCTTTGGTTCGCACATTTCTTACCTCTACCCTGAAAGCGACCTTGTAGGCCGTGGTGCTAAATCAGAGTTCACAGGAATTACCTTTGCAGGTGCCGGTCAGAACCTTGATACAGGTGCAAAAATGGTACATCTTGCACCAGACACATCAAGCCTTATTTCTACTAAGTCAATTTCCAAAGGCGGCGGAGCAAGTATTTACCGTTCAGCTGTATATATCGACAAAAACGCAAAAGGCAGTAAAACAAGCGTTTCCTGCGAAAGCCTTATGCTGGACAGTGAAAGCCGCTCTGATACAATTCCTGCAATGGTTATCAAAACCGATGAATGTGATGTTGGACACGAAGCAAAAATCGGCCGCATTTCAAACGACGCAATTTTCTATCTTATGTCTCGAGGTATTGCAGAAGATGAAGCGCGAAGTATGATTGTAAGTGGATTTGCAAACCCAGTAAGTAAAGAACTTCCACTCGAATATGCCGTTGAGATGAACAACTTAATCAGACTGGAAATGAAGGGCAACTGCTAGTTACACCTTTCTTACACCCATAAGCAGTTTATCTTCGCCGTCTTCATTTACCAGAACGGTTCTTACCGCAACCATCACAGATTTTCCACTTATCATAAGTCTGTGATGGCTTGTGAACACGCCTTCTTTTCTAATCGAATCCAATATAACTTCTTTTGTATGTCGCAGTTTAAATAGTTCGCGGTCTTCTGGTACAACCGCCTTTTCAGCATTTATCTGAGTATCCTTAAAGAAGTCTTCTCCTTCTGTTTGAACACCAATTTCTTCAAATTCTGCAGTCGCCTGATACTGAATATAACTATTATCCTTAAGGTTTATAACATAAACGCAAATGTAATCACCAAAAAGAGCCATAAGCCTTGTGTAAGCAAGCTGATTCTGTTTAGCCTGTTCAACGATTTTCTTCTGCTTTATCTGAGAATCAATATTACTTACACCAACAAACAGATGCTTTTTATCATTTTTCAGTCGAACCGCTTTTAAATTGACGTAATAGGGAACATCGAATTTTAGAAGCCTGTAAATAAGAGCAAAAGTCCCGTTTTTATCAATCTGACTTAGTACATTTTCTCTGGTAAAAGATTTAATAAATAAATCCCTGTCATCTTTATGAAGTACTGTTAATGCTTTTTCCCGCGATTTACTAAAGAATTTTTCTCCATGACGTTCGGTAGAAATTTCATCTTCACCAATATTTGATGTATATTCAAAATAGTCTTCTGTTTCCAAATCAACATAAAAAATATGAAAATAATCTGTAGCAAGGGCACGGGCAATATTAGCATAAGTTTCTCCCTCAACTGCATCTTTAATAGAAAGAACAACAGCAACCACTGCAATTTTTCCTGTTAATGGATTATCAGCAAGCTTACATACAAAATAATGCGCTACCGAACCGTCGGGAAGCTTTTCATCAATAAAAAGTCTTTTCCCCTCTTTTGCAGCCTGCTTTACAATCAGCAGAAAAGCGGCCCCGGCGCTTTGCATAATTATCTTAAAAGGAACTTCTTCATGCTTAAGTTTTATAGAAAAATATCTGTCCATAAATTCCCGGTATGATTGATTTGATCTTGCAAAACGAACAGATTTATCTCCAACCTCCAGAATTGTCATAGGAAGGGTACTGAAGAAAGTATTAAAGCTGCTTTCATTCTGAGAAATTACCGAAAGATCATGAAGGTTTACCCTTCCGATTGTTTCACAATAATGAGATTCATCAGGATTTTCAAAACCAATCTGCTTTCCTTTTTTATATTTTTCGAGTATCTGTTCAACGGGAATAGGTTTTTGATAATAAAAGCCCTGGAGTTTTGAACATCCTATTTCCTGAAGAAACTTTACCTGCTCTTCTGTCTCAACACCTTCACAGACTGTATCAACTCCAAGAGAGGATGCCATACGCATCAGTTCGGTAAGAATGATTTTTCCATTCTCCCCCTTATCAAGCTGACGCATAAAACTCATATCGAATTTTATTAAATCAAAAGAAATCTGCTGCAGAACATCCAGAGAAGAATATCCGCTTCCAAAATCATCCATCCAGACAGTAAAGCCAAGTTTTTTAAAACGCGCAATTTGAGCCTTCATAAACTCAAAATCATCACCAATTATGCTTTCTGTAATCTCAATATTAATTTTATCGCGACTGATTCCTGATTTATCTATACGCTTACAAATCTCTTCAACAATATCACAAACTTCAAAATCAGCACGAGAAAGATTTATAGACTGAGATACCATAGGATGGCCCTGATCTGCCATAAATTTCATCTTCTCAAGTACCTGATCCAGAATGTACAAATCAACTTTATAAATCAGTTTTGACTCTTCAAGAATCGGAATAAAATCAGCAGGAGATAAAAATCCTTTTACAGGATCTATCCAGCGGGCAAGAGCTTCTTCATCACAAACACGGCCATTTATTGCACGAATAATCGGCTGATAATAAACTTTTATCCAATGCTCAGAAAGGGCCTTATCAAGATTATCAATTATATACTGTTTTTTCTCGTTAGCTTCTGCAATCGAAATATCATAATAACTTAAAGCAGAATCTGTTTTACCCTGAATTAGTAAACAGGCAGTTTTTGCCCTGTCACAGGCAATATTAATCTCAATATCCTCTGTCTTAAAAAGATAGATTCCAACATGCAAAAAGAACTCAACAGACTGTTCGGCCTGTTTTTCCATTTTTCGGACTTCTTCAAAAAGATGATTCAGAACAGCTTCGATTACATCATCTTCCGTAAGTACCACAAAATCATCGCCGCCGATACGGCAGCAATTTTCAAGACCAAAGAAATTTACAAGAAGTTTTCCCAAAGATATTAAAAGCTTATTACCTTCTTCAAAACCAAACGTATTATTAAATTTCCTCATTCCATAGAGGTCGATATATATAAGACAAGGATTCTTTTTATTTTTAAACATACTTTTCTTTTTTGCATCAGCAAGACTTAAAAAGTAGGTCATATTTGGTAAGCCTGTAAGATAATCTTCTAAATTCACATCCATATTATTTAAATTATAGCACTGTATATTTAAAAATAAAAATAATTCTTTATTAATCACTAAATCACTAAGAGAAGAAAATAGATTGTTTA
>JAEEGH010031593.1_pt1 | contig 10221 bp, 7 predicted proteins | sample 9134181 | NCBI WGS metagenome assembly JAEEGH01 (sample SAMN16246544, study PRJNA631951) | gut metagenome | biome: gut microbiome; feature: rumen; material: DP-attached | host: Bos | place: Iran: Karaj | collected 2018-10 | reverse complement strand
ATGAGCACGGTAATGATACCGGCAAGAACACCGAAGATCACCTTACCGAGAGGCATAACGGGTGTTGTGGCATAATCCGTTGCCATGAAGATCGCTCCGATAAATACACCGCCGCCCATAGTGTAGAGAAGTGCGGTATAAGGATCACCGGTAAGGATGAGCGTGAACAGGAACACTGTGGCAATAAAGCATACAGGAGTATGGAACATGATCACTTTTCTTGCGATAAGGTAAATCCCTCCCGCAACAAGCGCCAGTGTCGCAGTCTCGCCGATGGCGCCGCCGTGTGTGCCTATCAGCATATCCACAAGGTCAAAACCGGCCTTTCCGCCCTCTTCGAGAACCGCAAGAGGTGTGGCCGAGGAAACCGTATCCACTCTGGGGAATGCTCCCTTTGCCATCTCGCCGAATGCTATAAGCATAAAGATACGGCCTGTGATGGCGGGGTTTGCGAAGTTCTGGCCGATGCCTCCGAACACTCCCTTTATGATAACGATCGAAAATACTGCTCCGACGCCGACCTGCCAGAGCGGGATATTGGCCGGAAGCGTAAGGGCAAGGAGAAGTCCCGTTACCACTGCCGACAGATCAGAGATCGTGTTTGGCTTCTTTACGGCAAGATCAAACAAAAACTCGGAAAGAACGGCACAGCAGACGCTGACCGCGATGACTGCAAGAGAACGTAATCCGAAGATCCATGTTCCCACAGCCGTGGCAGGAAGAAGCGCGATGATGACATCGAGCATTATCTTCTGTGTATTCGTTTTTGAATAGATATGCGGAGAAACCGAAATATGAAGCTGTTTATTCATTTTTTCTCGGCCTCCTTCTGCTTTTCCTTTGCATTAAGCTCTCTTACAAGCACCTTTGAAAGCTTGTTGATCTCAACGAGAGGACGTCTTGCGGGACATACATAAGAGCATGTGCCGCATTCAAAGCAGATGTCCACACGAAGATCCCTGATAAGCTCGACATTCTTGTTTTCGTAAGCTCTTGATATCTCCAACGGAGAAAGGTTCATAGGACAGTGCAGCGCGCAGCGTCCGCAGTGAATGCACTGCGTTGCCTCCGGCTTGTATCCGTCCTTTTCGTTTAATACGGTAATACCGTTTGTTGTCTTAAGAACAGGCGCTGTATCCGGATCGGGTATCGCGATGCCCATCATGGGCCCGCCGTAAAGTACCTTTCCTATCGCCTCCTCGTCCGCCTCACAGAATTTCAGCAGTTCGGAAACAGGAGTTCCGATCGGTGCTATGACATTCTGAGGCTTTTTGACAGCAGTACCGTCAACGGTGACGCATTTTTCGACAAGCGGCATACCTGTCTTTACATACCTGGCTATTGTTGCTATGGTCGTAACGTTGACCACCACACAGCCGACATCAAGAGGAAGCTTGCCGGCGGGCACAACACGCCCTGTCGTCGTATAAATGAGTACTTTCTCACCGCCCTGAGGATAGGACTCGGGAAGTGTCTTGACAGTAACGCCTGCGTCATCCGCAAACACTTCTGTCATCTTTTTTATGGCCTCGGGTTTGTTACCCTCGATACCGATGATGATCTTTTTTACATCAAGATACTTTTCGAACAGTCTGACGCCTTCTTTGATATCGTCGGGCGTATCAAGCATAGTCCTGTTGTCGCTGGTTATAAACGGCTCACACTCAGCTCCGTTAAGTATCAGGTATTCGATCTTTGAGGTATCCTTAACATCCAGCTTAACCGCTGTAGGGAACCCTGCTCCTCCAAGGCCCACAATGCCGCTGTTCCTGACTGCCTCTATAAAGGACGCATAATCGGTAACAACGGGTGGCCTGATGCCCTCGTCAACTGTCTGAAGCCCATCCGATTCAATAACCACAGCCTGACAATAGCTGCCGTTTGAGGAAAGGATGGTATCAACCTTCTTTACCGTTCCGGAAACGCCTGAATGGATGGGCGCCGAAACAGGGCCTGCACTTTCGGCTATCAGAGTGCCTACATTGACGTGGTCCTTGGGCTTTACGGTCGGTACTGCGGGCTTACCGATGCTCATTGACATCGGGATGATAATCTCCGCAGGAACACCCAGTCTTACCGGCGGCATGGCTGCTGTACTTTTTAAATGCGGGAGTTTAACGCCGCTTTTTCTTGGAAACATACATACCTCCATTTGAAATAGTCCCATATGAACACTTGATTGTGAACTGATCGGGGCTCAATACCTTTTATTCTATAATAAAACAGGCAATAAGGCAATAAAAAAGCGGGTTTGTTTTAAACTTAACAATGTCTCGACAGTCGGTTGAATCATTCTATACCATCCAAAAGCGGCCCGGACTTATCCGGACCGCTTTTATGTATTCCCCGTAATTTACCTTGTAGTCTGTTTATGTGCCGCGCATCACTTCTTAAGTGTGAGCTTAACGACCGAGCATGCGGGCATTGTGAGTGTGAAGCCGTTTTCGGTCTTTTTGAAGCCTTTGAACTCTTTTTCCGTAACAACGTCCTTGTTGTCAAAGGTGTTGCAGGCATGCATCTCTTCGGTGATGACGGTTCCTGTGATCTTTGATACTGGATAATCCGTGATGACCGCATCGATCGTTCTCTCTTCGTCTGCGCAGAGGTTTGTGATCGTAACGGTCACTGTGCCGTCTTCAGCCTTGGATACGGATTCGTAAAGGTCGTCCACCATCTTGTCACCCACACCGACCTTGGACTTTTCTATGGAGCTCTGTACAAGCGTGTTGTCCTGGTGATCCGAGTACATCTTGAAAACATGATAGGTGGGAGTCTTTACCATCTTTTCGCCCTCAGTGAGGATCACGGACTGAAGGACATTTACAAGCTGCGCGATGTTTGCCATGCGGACGCGGTCGCAATGCTTGTTGAAGATGTTCAGGTTGATGCCGGCGACCAGCGCGTCACGCATCGTGCTCTGCTGATAGAGGAAGCCGGGGTTGGTGCCGGGCTCTACATCGAACCAGGTGCCCCACTCGTCCACGATCAAGCCGACCTTCTTTTCCTTGTCATACTGGTCGAGGATCGCCGTATGGCCCGCGATCAGTTTTTCCATGTAGAGGGTCTTGCTTAAGGTCTGGTACCACATGGCCTCGTCGAAGTCGGTCGCGCTTCCCTTGTTCTCCCATCCGCCCGGATGCGTATAATAATGAAGCGAGATGCCGTCCATGAAGCCGTGCAGGAAGGCCGGTGCGCGGAAGCAGGTCTTCAGCACGCCTTCCGTCCAGCCGTAATCGTCCACGTTGGCTCCGCACGCGATCTTGAAGATCGGCGCGTCGTTCTTGTAATTGCGGACGTAGGTCTGGTAACGGCGATAGAGGTTGGCGTAGTATTCCGGCGTCATATTGCCGCCGCAGCCCCAGTTCTCGTTACCGACACCGAAGAAATCCACTTTCCAGGGATCCGCGTGTCCGTTTGCCGTCCGCAGGTCCGCCATCGGGGAGACGCCCTCGAAGGTCATGTACTCGACCCACTCGCTCATCTCCTGTACGGTGCCGCTCCCGACATTGCCGTTGATATAGGTCTTGCAGCCCAGCTGGCGGCAGAGTTCCATGAACTCGTGCGTTCCGAAGGAATTGTCCTCGACCACGCCGCCCCAGTGAGTATTGATCATCTTCTTGCGGCCTTCCTTGGGACCGATGCCGTCCTTCCAGTGATACTCATCCGCAAAACATCCACCCGGCCAGCGCAGAACGGGGATCTGCATTTCCTTCAATGCCTCCACCACATCATTACGCATCCCGTTCGTATTTTTAATAGGAGAATTCTCTCCCACATAGAGCCCTTCGTAGATGCATCTGCCGAGGTGCTCGGAAAAATGCCCCTGGATCTCCGGATGGATGTGTCCTTTCTTTACATTCGGGTTGACGTACAAACGGTACATAACTCTCTCCCTTTCTCTACAACACTGCTTTTATGGTCTTTTCTTCAATCAATCATGAAACCCCGTGCCTCTTAAACCTTTTCGTGCGTGTTGTATTTCACTTTTTAGTTAATCTTTTCGATTTCTGATTGATTTCATTCATAAGAATACAATATGATATTTCGTTTTTCAATGAAATGTTCAAGATTTAAGTGTAGAAAACGAGGGTGCAGTTTTTGTGCAAACTGACAAATCGAACGTTCGCATATCGTTTTTATGTTGACATCCTGCCCGTTTCTGCCTATACTCAATCGTGAAGTGAAAGGTGAAATAAAAATTCTTTCAGTTTTTTCTGAATTGTTCCGATTGTTTCATTTTTTGCTTAAATATATTTCGGATGCGATGATCCTACTTTTCCGGAAAGGACGCCCTATGCTTTACCTGCATTCACTCAGCGAGGCTGAGGAGGTATTCAAGGCTTTGAGTACCCCGGTCCGCCTTCGTATAATGGAAATGATCTATGAAGATGATCACCTGAGCATGAACGATCTGGCCGAAGCTCTGGGGGTAACCAATTCCGCCATCTCCATGCATGTAGGGAAGCTGGAGGCCGCCGGACTCGTCTCCATCCAGACCTCTTCCGGCAAGCGCGGGATCATGAAGCTGGTCCGTCCGCGGTACGAGCGCATGATCGTGGACCTGGCTCCGACCAGCGGAACCGGCGCCCGCAGCTGCTATACGGATGAGATCGCCGTCGGGTGCTTTACTTCGGCGGAGGTCCACCCCACCTGCGGGATCGCCACCACCGGCAATATCATCGGTGATCTGGACAACCCGAAGGTATTCTCCTATCCGGAGCGCTTCAATGCAGGGATCCTCTGGATCGGATACGGAAGCATCTCCTACAATCTTCCGAACCGCCTGAAGGCCGGCCAGGAAGTGACGGAGCTTCAGATCTCCTTTGAGATTTCCTCGGAATGCCCGGAATTCAATGAGGATTATCCCAGCGATATCTATTTTTCCATCAATGACCAGCCCCTCGGAAAATGGATCAGTCCCGGTGACTTCGGTGCGCGGCACGGAATGCTCTCCCCGATCTGGTGGCCGGAAGCGCTGAATCAGTACGGGTTGCTCAAGACGCTGGTGATCAACGACGCCGGAACCTTCATGGACGGAACCTACAAGCTCTCCGGCACCACCATCCAGGATCTGCATCTGGATTACAACAGTGACATTAACCTGACCTTCTCGGTTCCGAAGGATACCGCCAACTGCGGCGGATTGACGCTCTTCGGGGAGTCCTTCGGGGATTACAACCAGAACATTCAGGTCAAGGTATATTACGAAGACAGAGGATTGGTCCACTGATCCGATTCTCTACTCATTCATCTCCCTTTTATGGAAAAAGACGCCCCGGTCAGGCGCCTTTTTCCGTTTCCTTTAAAATCTTTTGCTTTTAAGTAGCATTCATGCTACGATGAACAGACTTTTGGGGGATGTTTTCACGTACTGTCGGAGAGGTCTATGCAGGTTTATCTTTTTAAGACACTGAAAATCGATCGCGATTCCGGGAACTATCTGAGCATCATTCACCAGTTTGAGCTGATGATGCTCAATGCCACCGTGATCGGAGCCATGATCCAGTTCCTGCTGGAGCTGGCCATGTGGCTTCCCATCCGGTCCTCTGGGATCAATATGGTCGGGCCCAGGGACTATCTGTTCAAATTCGTCCTTCTGCCCTCGATGATCAATTTTGTCGGGATCTGTTTCGCGTTTTTTGTGTTCCACCGGCGGTATGCCCGGCGGGATCAGGTCACCTATGCACCCATCATTTCCATGTTTACGGTCATTTTCAACATTTACCTGGTGCACAGTGATTTCAATGTTCCCATCATGTTTTTCGCACTGCCGCTGCTGGTCACGACGCTGTACGGCTCCCGGCCTCTTCTGCGGATCATCTGCGTCCTCACCCTGCTTTTGCAGGAGGCGGGATATTATCTGTCGGCCCTGGTCTCGATGGAAGACTTCCTGAACAACCGCGGATTCGGTATGATGGCCTTTCTCAACAATGTGCTCTTCATCCTGAGCGTCCTTGTGGAGCTGGCGCTGTGCAACCGTCTGGTCATGCTTGAGAAGCTCAAGAAAGAGATGTTTATCGTCAGCCAGAACGCGACGCAGACGGATATGCTGACCGGGCTTAAGAACCGCAAGGGACTGCGCGTGGTCTTCGACCAGATCCTGGCCTGCTCCGACGCGGACCGGAATTTCTCACTGATCTTCCTGGACATCGACCATTTCAAGCAGCTCAATGACGAACTGGGGCATCAGCTCGGAGACGAGTATCTGAAGGCGCTCGGGTCGGTTCTCACCGAGATCAAAGGGGTGGAAGCCTTCCGTTACGGCGGAGACGAGTTCTGTCTGGTGGCGCACCGGGATCCGGAATCGTGTATTCCGATCTGTGAGATGATCCAGTCTTCCTACCGTAACATGCCGGTCTGTGCTCATCACCGGTTTTCCTCGCTGAGTTTCGGAATCGAAGGATGGGATGGTGTGATGACGCCTTCGGAGTGGCTGCAGCATGCGGATGCCGCCCTATATGAGGCGAAGAAGAATCGCGGATCGATCGTAAAATACGACGAGATCGGGAAGATCTCGATGGATGCATAGATGAGAAAAGGACTGCTACGAAAGGATATTCGTAACAGTCCTTTTATCACTTGTCAGATACTTAGACTCGTCCTTACACATGCGAGACGATGGCTTCGAAGGAGCCGGTCATGCTGAGCTGATGGACGGCGGACGTAAGGATCAGATGGTCGCCCTTGCGGACGGGCGCTCCGTTCAGCATGCCCGATCCGGAATAAACCGTAAAATTCAGGAAGGGCGCGTGCGTTTCGATGTTGCAAAGATCCCGGACGACGAGCTTGGATACGGTGTAGTATCTGCCGGAGCAAAGCGTAAAAAGCTGATTTTCCGGGGTGTGCTGCGCATGTACGATCGTATCCTGCACGGAACGCGCGGGAACCGTGATGACATCGAGGCTTTGCGAGAGGTGCAGCGGACGGGGCTTTCCGTTCTGGAGCCTGTCATAATCGTAGACACGGTAGGTGATATCGCTGCTCTGCTGGGTCTCGAGGACCATGACGCCGCCCTTGACCGCATGCACGGTGCCCGGATCGATCTGGATGAAGTCGCCGGGCCTGACCGGGATCTCACGAAGGAAATCCTTCCATCTGCCCTGCGCGATCATCTCCCGAAGCTCCTCCCCGGTCTGCGCATTGTGGCCGACCACCAGCCGGCCGTCCTCCGGGCAATCCAGCACGTACCAGCATTCCGTCTTGCCGAGGGAGCCGTTCTCATGCTCGCCCGCGTAGGCATCGTCCGGATGCACCTGGATGCTCAGATCCGCTTTGGCATCGATGATCTTGACCAGCAGGGGGAAACGGTCGCCCTCCAGATTTCCGAAGAGCTCGCGGTGGCTGTCCCAGAGGCTGCTCAGCTTCCGGCCGTCAAACGCTCCGCCGACCACGGTATCATCCCCGGTCGGGTGGGCCGAGATGCCCCAGCATTCGCCGATGTCCTCGCCGGGTTCCGGGTAACCGAACTCCTCCCGCAGCTTGCTGCCGCCCCAGATGGTATGTGAAAAATAAGGTTTTAAGCGAATGATTTCTTCCATGTTCTGTCGTTCTCTTTTTCGTAAGTTTGTTTCTGGTTTCGAAGTGCCGTCAGGTACCGGCGTGCGGCCGGGCCGGCACCTCCCCGGGCCCCTCTTTAATTTCTCCCCGATGCGATCACGCTGACCAGATAGAAGGGAAGCCGGTCGTCCGGGTGGGTCTCCTTCAGACGGATCTCCACGAAGTGCTCGCCGGGCTCCCCGTGATCCAGGATCGTATCCAGCACGAGCTTGTCTCCCCAGGTCTCATCAAAATTCGCATCCAGGATCTGCGCATGCTCCGCGTCTCCGTCGAGGATGACTTCCGCCACAGGGGCAGGAAGCTGTATGGTTTTGCGATATTGCACACCGATGCAGGAGCCCTCCACGCGAAAGACGATCCTGCTGCCCTTCTCCTTCGCGGTCCATCCGCAGCGAAAGATCTCGGTGATGTGCTCCTGTTTTTGCGGATCCGCGGTAAAGCCCTCGCATGCGACCGTGTACGCATTCATGTTCCGGAACCGCACGGAATCCTCATACGCATTCTCCGTCAGGGGTGCGGGCAATTTTGCATCCGTCCCCTCCGCGGCGCCCCGGTCCATCTCCGCACGGATCTGCTCCAGTCCGAAGGTGATCACGCTCGCCACCAGCTCGTGACCGGCATCATTCGGATGGAGATTGTCCGGCGTGATCTCCTCGTTTCGGATCCGGCCCGCCAGAAGCTCGGGATAGATCGTGCTTCGCATGCTCACGGCCGGCAGATCGTAGTGCCGCACGACCTGTGCATGGAAAAGTTCCGCACTCGATCCGCTATCATAGCACACATTGTACATGATCATCAAGGCGGGAGACGAATCGGCTTGCAGGATCCGGCGCACCACGCCCTCAAAGGTCTCACGGTAATGCGCATTGGCCGCGTCGTTGACCGCATATTCGAGCAGCACGAAATCGGGGAAATGCTCCAGCACATCCTCCTGCACCCGCGCGCAGCCGAACTGCGAATCCGTCGCGCCGATCCCGGCGTTCAGGTACTTAAAATGCGCCTTGGGAAAGGTCTGCTGCCACCACTCGTACACACGGTACGCGTAGCAAAGCTGCGGAGTGCTCGCCAGGCTTCCCTGGGTGATCGAGCCGCCCAGAAAGGCGATGGTCAGGTCGGCCCCCGCCTCGGCTCTGCGCAGGACGCTCTGAATCTTCTCCGTATTTCCGTGATTTACAACAGCTCTGTCATAATCAATCTTCCGCATGTTTCGTCCTCATTCCTGTTTTCCCAGAAGCTCCATGTTTTTCCGGATGAGATCGCAGCGCTGCCGTACGCACAGCACGCTGCGTCCGGGATCCTGCGGGGTAGAAAAAACATAGTCGATCAGGCGGTCCAGGGTCGTGGTTGCCACATGCATCCGCGTATCGGAGGATGCGTAGTAAATAAACACTTCGCCGCGTTCATTCACCACCGCACCGTTGGTGAAGACCACATTGCTGACATCCCCCACGCGCTCCTCGCCTCTGGGTCCGATCAGAAGTCCCGAGGGCTCCGCGATGACTTTGGAGGGATCCTCGAGGTCCGTCGCAAAGGCATAGATGACATACCGGAGACCCGCCGCGGTATTGCGGACGCCATGGGCGATGTGGATCCAGCCCCGCTCCGTTTTGATCGGCGGAGCGCCCGCACCGTTCTTGGCCTCGGTGATGGTATGATATTTGCGCAGGGACGTCATCTTCTCCTCGTCGATCACCGCATGGGTGATATCGTCGCAAAGTCCGAAACCGATGCCGCCGCCGCTTCCGGTCTCGATGAAGTCATCCATCGGACGGGTGTAAAAGGCATATTTTCCGTTCACGAATTCCGGATGCAGCACTACATTGCGCTGCTGCGGGGAGCGCAGGGTCCTCAGATTCTCCAGCCGCTCCCAGTGCACGAGATCCTTCGTGCGCACGATCCCGGCGGCCGCCACCGCAGCGGAAAGGTCACTTACGGAGGTATCCTTGCTCTCGGAGCAGAAGACGCCGTAGATATAGCCGTCCTCATGCTGCGTCAGGCGCATGTCATAGACATTGGTCTCCTCGGGGCAGGTATCCTCGAGCAGGATCGGATAATCCCAAAAACGGAAGCCGTCGACGCCGGTCTCGCTCTCCGCGACACCGAAGAAGGACTTGCGGTCATTCCCCTCGATACGCGCTACGAGGTAGTATTTTCCGTTCCGGTAGATCGCGCCGGAATTCATCACGGCGTTGATCCCCAGGCGCTCCTCGAAGAAGGGATTCGTCTCCCGATCGATGTCATATTGCCAGAGGATCGGCAGATGCTCCCGGGTGAGCACGGGATATTTATAGCGCTCGTAGATCCCGTTGTAAAAATCCGCCACTTCGTTTTTACGGGCAAGCAGCTCGTCCTGCCTGCGCTGCAGTTCGTAGTATTTTTCGTGAATCATCGTATGGTCCCCCTTGGGATAATCCCCATGCTCCGCTTCCGGGCGCCGGAAACGGTAAAGAGAGGCGGTATCCGGTCTGCAAAAGCAGCGAATACCGCCGTTAACTTTGTCTGTGATCAGCGGATGCCGAGCTCGGTGTCGGTTCCGTTCGTTACGCTGTGCTCCTTGATGTAGCCGACCACCGCGTCGATCTCGGTGAAGGCCATGGATACATAACTGTCCGCGCAGCCGTAGTAGATGGCGATGCGTCCGGTCTCCGGATCCTGCAGAGTCGC
>JAEEGH010031591.1_pt1 | contig 10221 bp, 10 predicted proteins | sample 9134181 | NCBI WGS metagenome assembly JAEEGH01 (sample SAMN16246544, study PRJNA631951) | gut metagenome | biome: gut microbiome; feature: rumen; material: DP-attached | host: Bos | place: Iran: Karaj | collected 2018-10 | reverse complement strand
CCATCATTTCCGTTATGGCTTCCATCTCCACGTTGCTCGGACTTATGGGTACGATTTACGGTCTGATCTACACATTCGACGCTGTGGCTAACAAACCGGCTTCTGAACGTGCTAAGGCTCTTGCTGACGGTATCGCTATCGCTATGGGTACTACGCTCCTCGGACTTCTCTCTGCAGTTCCTCTCCTCGTCATCGTCGGTCTTCTCAACATGAACTCCGAACGTCTCATCCAGGAAATGGAAGAAAAGGGTCTCAAGATTATCAATTCCCTTTCCTAATTGAGAGTTTAATTTTAACTGGAGTTTATAAAACATGGCAAAACAAATCAAGAAACCAGGAAAGGTCGAAGAACCGGATTTGCTTCCGGCGATGGGCTTGTTCACCATCTTGATTCCTATGCTTCTGACCATGACTGCTTTCTCCAAGCTCGCTATTGTCGAAGTGAATCTGCCTGAACGTAGCCAGATGATCATGGACAATAATGAACCGCCTCCGCCGGATGAGCAGGCATTGAACTTGTCACTCGCAATCGCTAGCGATTATCTCGTTATCGGTGCACGCGGTGGTTTCCAGCCGAACGTCTATTTCAAGGAAATGTGGACGTTCCGCTGCAAGTCCGATGCTAAGCTCGTTACTTATTCGGCAGAAGACGTCAAGAAAGTTGTAGAAGGCGGACGTGGCCCGGCGTGCAAAGATGGTTCCGAGATGGATAAGGATAAGTATCTTTATGACATCGAAGCTATTGAACTGTGGGCAATCCAGAAGGAATCCGAAGAAGATCCGGGTCGTGTAATCTGGGCTGCTTACAAGAACGACGGTAGCGCTGAAGAAGCTCACGCTGACAGTGCTTATGTCGATGGCGCTAACAACTTCTTGTCTCTTCCGGGCGAAGGTGTTGGTGGTCTCCAGAGTCCGGCAGCCCTCAAGGCTCCGTCTGCTGGTCAGGCTGTCGCAACACTTCAGCCGAACTCGGCTCGTACTCTTAAGCCGGGCGACAAGAGCATGATTTATCCGCTTTCCGCATACGATCTCATCGCTAAGGACTTGATCGCTATCCATACTCAGTTCATCGACTTGGACGACGTTGATAACATCATCATCGTTGCAAACGACGACACTCAGTTCGACAAGATCATCCAGCTTATGGACCGTGCCAAGGAAGCTGGTTTCAGCAAGATCAACCTTGCTAAGTTGGGAGGTTAATCATGGCTAGAAAAGCTCGTAAATACAGCGAAGACGTACCTTTCTCCCTCACGTCCATGATGGACATGATGACCATCATCTTGGTGTTCATGATCAAGAACATGGACGCTGAAGGTCAGCTTTTGACCCAGGCAGAAAACTTGATTCTTCCGATCTCGACCTCCAAGGTCCAGCCGAAGGAAGTGTCTTTGACTGTCGTGGTCGATGCTAACTACGTTATCGTTGACAATGAACAGGTGGTTCCGACTGCTGACGTTCTTGCTCAGGAAGATCTCCTTGTCACGAAGGTTGATGAAGTCCTGAAGGACCGTCGCGCAATCGAACAGGAACACGCTCTCAAGATGGGCCTTCCTGCCGATGAAGCCGGTCACATCATTGTTCAGATCGACAAGAACATCCCGTATGATGCGATGTACAAGGTGATGGCCACTTGCGGCTTCTCCGGATACACGAACATCGCATTCGCCGTGATGCAGAAGAACGGCGGGGAGGAATAATCAATGGCAAAGAAGAACATAGATCCGTTTATTGCGTCGCTGTTGCCGGAATCCGACAAGAAGATGGGCGCAATCGCCGGTGTCTCTCTTGTGATTGCTTTGGCGATGTGTATTTGGGCTTCCATGTACGAACAGGTCGTTGCTGAAGTCGTTTTCGACAACGCAGACTCTGTTGACCTTACTACTTCCATGCAGATTGAGCAGAAGGAAGAAAAGAAGGAAGAAAAGAAGCCTGAACCGAAGAAGCCTCGTAAGAAGGCTGGTGGCGGTGGTAAGCCGCGTGGTAAGGGGCAGCCGAACGCTCCGCAGACTCGCGGCGTGCTCAAGCTCCTCACCGCTCAGACTAAGAATGCCAGTGCCGCTGCTTATGACTTGATGAAGAACCAGAAGTTCACCAAGGACATCGATAAGGTGCTCAAGGACGTGGCTGGTCTCCAGACGACGGGTAAGACCGTTCTCGGTGGCCGTCGCGGTAAGGCTGATGGTGGCTTCAACGAAGGTTACGCAGAAGGTGGTTCCGGTGGTATCGGTGACGGCCTTGCAGGCCTCCTTGGCGGTGGTGGCGGTGGTATCGCTACCAAGGCTAAGGGTTCCATCAAGACTCCGTCTATGCGCGATATCGACATGGGTGCTGGTGGTGGATCCCGTTCCGCTGCAGACATCATGAAGGTCGTTCGTCAGCGTACTCCGGGCCTTCGCCACATCTACAACAAGTGCCTGAAGAAGAAACCGGGATTCCAGGGTAAGGTTACCTTGAGATTCACGATCGCTCCGGGTGGCGAAATCATCAGCATTTCCACTGTTTCTTCTACGACTGGTTTCGGCGAATTTGACAACGAAATCAAGAATGCCGTCAGCCGCTGGACGTTCAGCAAGGTGAAATCCGGTAACACGACGGTTACGATTCCGTTCACGTTCTCCGAATAATCCTTAGGAAAACTTGAAAAAAGACCAGACTTTTGTCTGGTCTTTTTTGTCTCTATTTTTCATTGAATGAAAAAAAACAAAAAAATGATGCGTTTCATTAAATTTTTGTTGCGTTTTTTATTTTATAAAACTAACTTTATAGATGAATTTTCAATAGGAGTTATTCCATGAACTTAAAAACCGTAGCTGCAGTTGGCACCGCTTTCGGAATCTTGGGTGTCGGGTCTGCATTTGCAACATTTGCCCGTATTGAATCTATGGGTAAAAATACGACTTACATCATGGACGATGTGAGCATCTTTGACAACCCGGCAAACATCAACCTCTACTCCAATTACTTGATTGGTGAATTCGGTCCTTATACCAATAACGATATGAAGGCGGGCGGAAACGTCGATCCGCAGCACCCGAACTTCGGTGGTATCTTCGCCATTTCCCTTGGCGACGCTAACAATCCGGATCCGCGAATCTCCATCGGTGGTCTCTTTGGCCGTATCAATACGGACCTTGTGCAGTATTTGCCGGACTATGTCAAGGGCGATAATGGCACTTCGACTAAGGTTCCTGAAACGGTGACGAACTTTGACGGTTTCTTGGGCGGTACGCTTTCGAACGGCAACGCTTGGGGCTTGCATGTCTATATTGCACAGCAAGACGGCGGCGACAAGGATGAAGACGGCAACTACCAGGTCAAGAAGGACGCTTACGCTTCTATCGTGGAAGCGGGTGGCGGTATGAATTTCCAGTTTACGAACACCTTCGACTTGGAAGCATCCCTTTCTTTGGCTCGTATCCAGTACGGTCCGGAACACCATAACTTCTTTGACGATGGAAACTTCTCTTGGCTCATCAAGTCCCGTGCGTTCTTTACTTTGGACGCTATCAACGGCGAACTTGTCCCGGCCTTGAACCTCAAGTTCATTGATGCTCCGGGCTTGGATGAAAAGCATGCCCAGGTGGGTGTCGGCGTGAACGTCGCTCTCGACCGTGGCTTCTTCTGGATGGGCTTGGACTTTATTTGGAACAAGAGAAAGGCTCACGACTGGCTTTATGACACTGAAACCAAGACCTGGACTTACGATTCTCGTAATGATGACAACAAACGTTGGGATGAACGTTCCGATATCGGTGGCATGATCAGCTTCGGTATTGAACGTAACATCTGGTGGGACTGGTTCGTGATCCGCGTCGGTGGCCAGAAGTCTATCCTTTATACAGATTGCAATGTCAACAGCAAGAACGAAGACAAGTATAAAGACGGTAAGTACGGCATCTGCAAGGAAGACGGCAACTTCTTCACGACGAATCCGCTTGCTGACGGTACTTCCAAGGACCACATCGGCTTCGGTTTCGGCATCAACATCGAAGAAAAATTGAAGATTGACGTGACTGTTGCTGAAGACCTGCTCTTCCGTAACCCGTTCCAGGGCGAAGGCCGCATCTTCTCCAGAATCTCCGCAACGTATTCGTTCTAAAATAGAGTGGTTAGTAAACAGTGGTTAGTAAGCAGGAATGTAACAGGAACGTTCTTATTGCAATCCTAACCACTAATCACTAACCACTAATCACTGGCAACAATTTTCGAAGCGCACTCCATCTGAGTGCGTTTCTTTTTTTATTTTATAGTCATGAAAAAGATTTTATTCCTTTTAATTCTCGCATTGCTTTCGTCTTGTTCTGAACCGACGGAGCGCATTGAAAAGAAACTCCTTCCGTACTTGCAGGAAGATTTGAAGTTCATGGTCGCGGAAGCCTTGAATGCCAATACGAAAAAGGAAGATTTGCTCGACGAACCTTATTACAAAATTCGTGATTTTAGGTTGTTCGAAGGTGCCGAGGCGGAAATCTATGCGGCGTACGCCGAGGTGGATTTTTACCTCTACAGGAACATGGCTCTTTACGCAAAACGTAAGTATCGCTACGAAGTCCATGGCAGACACTGGGACCGTTATTACAAAGTTCTTAAATTTGGCAGAGATAAAGATCCTTAGGGAATAAATCCATCTAATTTAGTTATATTTCGTATGGGATTTTCTATTCTATAGAGGGTTAAATTTTGTTCGGACTTTTCTCTTGTGATATCGGTATCGACCTGGGTACTGCAAATACGCTTGTCCATGTAGCTGGACAGGGCATTGTCATTAACGAACCGACCGTGATTGCTGTTGACCGTAAGAGCAACCGCGTGACTGCCATTGGCGGCGAAGCGAAAAAGATGCTTGGCCGTACGTCTGGCGAGAGCCGTGCAATACGCCCTATGCGTGACGGCGTGATTGCCGATTTCGAACTTGTAGAAACGCTTTTGCAGACCTTCATCAAGCGCGTGCAACGCTACCCCTTGTGGGTGGTAAAACCGCGTGTGGTGGTTGGCGTGCCGAACGGGATTACCGAAGTGGAAACGCGTGCTGTGATTGATGCCGCGAAAATGGCTGGCGCAAAGGAAGTTCACTTGGTGCACGAACCGATGGCTGCCGCTATCGGCATGGGCATTCCGGTTGAAGACCCTGTCGGCAACATGATTGTCGATATTGGCGGCGGTACGTCCGATATTGCCGTGATTGCCTTGAACAAGTCCGACTGTAACGGTTCTGTGCGCGTGGGCGGTGACGAAATGGACGAAGCCATTGTGCGTTACTTGCGTACGATGTACAACCTCTGCATTGGCGAAAGCACTGCAGAACAGATCAAGATACAGATTGGTTCTGCAAGTCCGCTCGAAGAAGAATTGTCGATGGATGTCAAGGGCCTTGACTTTGTCGCTGGCATGCCGCGTACGATTTCGATTGGAAGTGCCGAAATCCGCGAAGCCATCAATGAGCCGGTGACCGCGATTATCGAAGCGGTGAAGCAGGCTTTGAGCATGACACTGCCGGAACTTTCTGCCGATATTTACGACAAGGGCATTATTCTCACGGGTGGCGGCTCGCAGTTGCGTGGCCTTGACGAACGCATCCGCAAGGAAACTGGCCTTTCTGTGAACGTGATTGACGACCCGATGACTTGTGTTTGCAAGGGTGCAGCCCGTATTCTTGAAGACTTGGACAAGTACCGTCCTGTTTTGGTCGCTTCTTCGACGTAATTTTTTGAAATTGCACTTCGATGCTTAGAGCTTTTCGCTTTATTGTCGATTTGTTTACCCAAAGGCATGGCGTTGTCGCTTTTGCCTTTTTTCTCGTTTTAGGGATTCTGATGCATTCGGCATCGACGAAGGTGCGCGAGAGCATTGTCGAAAGTGCTCTTTCGACGGTGTTCTATCCGGTGCAGCTGTTGGCATCGTCGGTCAACAACTTCAAGTCGTTGCAGGCCGAAAACGAGCATCTGAAAGAAGAAAATGCAAGGCTTAGGCAAGAGACGTACCATGCGAGCGAAGGCTTGCAGGAACTCGCCAGGCTCCATACGCTGGTGCGTTTTGACGACAAGTGGGATTTCCCGATTGTGACATCTCGCGTGGTAGGGCATAATCCGGGGCGCTTTTTGACGACGCTCGTGATTAACCGCGGAACGCGTCATGGGGTCAAGGACAACATGCCGGTATTTTCGATGAAGGGACTTGTCGGGAAGATTTCTAAAGCGATGCTTACGCATTCCCGCGTGCAGTTGTTGGTCGATCCGAACTTGAAACTTTCCGTGCTGGAGCGCAGGACCCGCGTGGTGGGCTTTCTAGAATCCATGGACGGGCGTTTGCTCACGGCGATGATTCCCTCGCATGCGGGTGTTGCCGAGGGCGATACGCTGATTACGTCCGGGCTTGGCGGCATTTTCCCGAAGGGGATCCCGGTGGGAACGGTGCGGGCGGTCCGCAAGGCGGATTTGGACGTGATGAGCTTGATGGACGTGGAGCCGTTCCAGGAATTTTCGACGCTGGAAGAAGTGTTTGTGATGCAAAAGGAGCCGGATTGGATTATCCAGGAGTTGCTTGATGAGTAATCGAGGATGGCTGTGGACGCTTCTTTTGTTTGTATTGGCTTTTGCAGTACAGACGACTGTTGCCGAATGGTTGCAGATTTTGGACGTTGGTCCTGATTTCGTGGTCGTTTTCATTGTGGCCGTGGCAATCCGTTCTGGAGCCGCTGCGGGGTGCTTGTGGGGATTCTTGGCAGGCTTTACGCAAGATGTATATGCTCCGGTGGAGTGGCTTGGAGCAAATTCGATTGCGATGACGATTGTGGGTTTTGCCGTGGGGCAGCTCGAAGAACGTTTCCTTACGCTGAATTTACCTGCAAAGATTGGTGTCCTTGGCCTTGCTTTTTTTGTGAACGACATGTTCTATTTTCTCATAACAGGTCTTGAAAAGGATGTGGTGACGAATCTCTTTGTGACAAAGACTGTGCCGGAGTGCATTTACACCATGATTGTTGGCGGAATTTTGTTCTACCTCTCTTCGGGGAAGAAGTCGAATGTATAACGATACTTCGGAGAACGAGGCGAGAGTCCGCAGGAATTGGAACGTCCTGATTTTCATGGCGGGAGTGATTGTCGTTTTTTCGGTAATTCTGTTCAAGCTTTTTTCGTTGCAGTACATCCACTACGAAGAAAATTTCCAGCGTTCCGAGAATAACCGCTTGCGGCGCATTGAGCTGATTGCGAATCGCGGCTATATTTACGATAGGAACGGGAATGTGCTGGTGCGTAACAGGCCCTCGTACCAGATTGCTTTGCAGGCGATGGAAATGCCTCGTAAAAAATCGGACCGTGATACGGTTTTTAATCGGCTTTTGAACATTCGTGATGCTGCTGGCGTGCGTCTTTTCGATTCGCTTTCGCTCGATACGGCGTTCCAGAGGATCCGCTGGGTGCGTACGCGTCCGGTCCGCATTCTGGAAGATGCGACGATGGAGCAGGTGGCGGTGATTGAAGAACATTCGACGGAGCTGCCTGGCGTTTCCGTGATTATCGAGTCTCGCCGCGAGTACCCTTACGGGACGCTTGCCTCGCATGTGCTGGGTTATACGAGCGAGATTTCGGAAGAACAGCTGAAGTTGCCGGAGTACGAATCGTATTCGCAGGGCGACCGCGTGGGGCAAAAAGGGCTGGAGCAGGAATATGACAAGGAGTTTCGCGGTGTAAATGGAATGAAGCTTGTCGAAGTGAACGCTTCTGGACGTGAAGTGCGTGCCCTTTCGGATGTGGGGGCGTTGATTGAACCTGTTCCTGGCTTGCACATGATTTCGACGATTGATTTGAATTTGCAGAAAGTGGCAGAAGCGGCGATTCCCGATACGGCAAAGGGAGCGCTGGTCGCGATTGATCCGCGTAATGGCGAGATTCTGGCGATGGTTTCTTCGCCGAGGCTTGACCCGAACATTTTTTCGCTGAAACGTCGTGAACGCAACAAGGGATGGGCTCATGTAGCTCTGGATTCTATGCGTCCACTCACGAACCGTGCAATTTCGGGCATTTATCCTCCGGCGTCTATTTTTAAACTTGTGACGGCTGGTGCCGGGCTTGAAAGTGGAATCATTTCGGAGACGAAATATTACCCCAAGCCTTGCACGGGTGGCTACCAGTACGGTGCCCGGTACCAAAAATGCTGGGGCGTGCATGGGAACTTGAATGTGGTGCACGCGCTGCGTCTTTCGTGCGACGTGTATTTTTACCAGGCTGGGCTTGAAATCGACATGGCGCGTATCAATGAATTTGGACGCCGCTTTGGCTATGGCGAAAAATTGCTGGGCGTGGATATTCCGGGAGAGCGTGCGGGATGGCTCCCCGATTCGGCGTCATTCAACCAGCGAAACAAGCGCTTGGGCTGGCGATGGGCGAGGGGGCTTATTCTGAACCTCTCGATAGGGCAAGGGCAAATGGTCACTCCGTTGCAGCAGGCTGTTTTTGTCGGGTCGCTGGCGACGAACAAGGGCGTGTATCGGCCGCATTTTATGAAGGAGTTGCGTGATAATCAGGGAAAAGTGGTACGCCGCTTTGAACCGGAGATTATCCGTCCGGGAACGATGAAACCCGAAACGCACCGTGTGCTGATGGCGGCGATGGACTCTGTAGTGAACCATCCGGGCGGAACCGGAAAGAAAGGGGCGGTTCCTGGAATCCGCGTGGGGGCAAAGACTGGTTCTGGCGAATGGAAGAAAGGCCAAAAGACGCATGCCTGGTATGCGGCGGTCGCTCCTCTTGAAGACCCGCAAATTGCCGTCGCCGTGATTATGGAAGCTGCCGGTGGCGGTGGCGCGGTGGCGGCTCCGATTGCCCGCAAGGTGCTGATGGCATACTTCGGGAAGGAGGAAGAGGAAAAATGAGTTCCGGTCGATACCTGGACAAGTCGTTAAAGTTCGACTGGTTCTTTATTGGTTTGACGCTTACGTTGATGACCTGCGGCGTGTTCTTAGTTTATTCGGCGACTATGAACGAGGAAATTGTCTTTTACGATACCCATTGGTTTAGACAAATTATTTACTTCGTGACGGGCATTGCCATTGCGGTTGGGCTTATCTTTGTGAAGATTGATTGGCTCAAGCGGGCGGCGGTTCCTTCGTATGTGATTGCCCTTGTGTTGCTTGTATTCGTGCTTTTTTTTGCGGGTGACGTGAAAGGTGCCGGGCGATGGATTGACTTGAAGGTCATTAAACTCCAGCCTTCGGAATTTGCAAAGATTGCGTACTTGATTACGATTTCGTATTGGCTTTCGAAACATCCTGTGAGTTTGTATAACTTAAAAACATTTGCTGTGCCGCTTGGGCTTTTTATCGTGCCGTTCGCGTTGGTGCTGAAACAGCCGGATTTGAGCACGGCACTTGTGTTTACTGCGGTGACGCTTGTAGGATTCTTTTTTGCCGGGCTTACGTTTACGGACATGTTCTTGATTTTGAGTCCAGTGCTTTCGGTGCTGTTCTCGCATTCGCAGTCGATGGTGCTGCAAGTTTTGTGGGGCGTGCTGATTTGCCTTGTCGTGTTCTCCGTGTTGCGCAGACACTTGTCTAAGAAGCTTTCGGGCTTGATTATCGCGACGAACATTTTGGCGGGGTACGCAAGTTCGATGGTGTGGAATATGCTGGCGCCACACCAGCAAAAACGCGTAAATACGTTCTTGGACCCGATGAGCGACCCGCTTGGCGATGGTTACCAAGTGCTGCAATCACTGACGGCCATTGGTAGTGGCGGTATTGAGGGCAAGGGCTTTGGAAACGGTTCGCAGACGAATCTTTCTTTTTTGCCCGAAGAACATACGGACTTTATTTTTAGCGTGCTCGGGGAGCAGTTCGGCTTTGTCGGGTGCGCTACGATTCTTGTGCTGTTTGCTCTGTTCCTGTGGCGAGCATCGTCGATTTGCAAGACGAATGACGACCCGTTCGTGACGCTTGTGACGATGGGGGCCGCGACAATCTTTTTGTTCCACGTTACAGTGAATATCGCGATGACGATTGGGCTTATGCCGGTGACGGGGCTTCCGTTACCGTTCATCTCGTATGGTGGTTCGTTTGCGCTTGTGTGCATGTTCCTGGTAGGTCTCTTGATGTGCATGAGATATCAGGGGAATAAGTGAGAATTAGACGAGAGAACGCCGCTTCGCGGCTACAGACGAAAGACGAGAGATTAAGGTGGCGACGGAGCTGTAGTAGACAGTAGGCAGTAGGCAGTAGAAAGG
>JAEEGH010031590.1_pt1 | contig 10221 bp, 11 predicted proteins | sample 9134181 | NCBI WGS metagenome assembly JAEEGH01 (sample SAMN16246544, study PRJNA631951) | gut metagenome | biome: gut microbiome; feature: rumen; material: DP-attached | host: Bos | place: Iran: Karaj | collected 2018-10 | reverse complement strand
CTGGCACGTAGTAGCTGGCCAGCTGGATGCCATACTCAAAACCATTCAGAGCCTCGAAGACAGCAGCGGCAATACGCTGCGTGGTCTCTCCATTGGCATAACCCGGGAACATGCGGTTGATGTCGGTTTTGTCCATCGCCCAGAAACGGCGTTATGTCCGTGTGAGCATCAGGGCTATCAAGAAATCGTGGTCATTTGGTCATGGTCATTTGGTCATTTTCGATTTCGGGAACGCGGTTATTTGTACTACCCTAGAAAAAGTTGAATGGTTTTTAACTTAACCCTGCCATAGGTTGAATACTCGTATGGTACCTTAATTCTTATCCCTGGCAGAAGTTGAATCATTCTCTCTTAACCCTTGTTTTTGTTGAACAGACTCCGCGGAAAGCCATTCAATCATATTCAGGGTTTGCGGTGCAAAGGTACATGCCCCTTCTTGTATTTCCAAATTTTCGAGGTACTTTTCTCTGTAACTGATCCATTTTTTCTTTATTTTACCCATACAAGAGGCCGCCTGACGTGGCGTCATGTTGTTCAGCGACATGTGTGGACGTTCGTTGTTATAGAAGGCTATCGCTTTATCCAGAGCCCTTCTGAGCTCTCCTATGGAGTGGAACTTGATATCCTTGAGGAGTTCGTTCTTAACCGTATTATTCTGGCGCTCAGCCACAGCATTGTCCTTGGGGTCGCCGCTCTCCGTCATACTGATCTTGATGCCAGCCTCAATAAGCAGTGAAGTGTATGCGGCACTGACGTACTGAATGCCTCTGTCAGAGTGATGGATAAGGTTGACGGTCTCCTCTGGATCAAGCGTATCCAAGGCCTTCATGAGGCATTCCACGCTGCACCAGGCTTCCATCGTCTCACCAACGTACCAGCTGATAATCTCCTTGGTATAGCAGTCCGTTATCATCGACAAATAGCAGAAATCGTAGCTACCATCGGGATTCCAGATGGGGATATAGGTGATGTCCGTCACCCAGATTTGGTTCTTGCGTATCGGTATGAGATCCTTTATCAGATTAGGATACGTAGGCAGTCCGTGAGTGGAGTCCGTTGTTCGTGGGCGACGTCTTGGGAACCTCACATTCAAGCCGTTACGGGCTATTATCGCCTCCATCTTGTCACGCCCCACCATATACTCATAATCAGCACCGAAACGCTCGCGATACATGTAGTGGAGCTTAGGACCGCCTATGCCAGGATCTATCTGACGTATATCCTTAACGAACTGAATGACCATCTCCTCCGTCAGCCGTTGTTTGCCTAACGTGTCCCTGTACTGATAGTATGCCTGCCAGCTCTTGCCAAACAGCCGGCAGAGAAGGCCCATGGTCTGGCCCTTGACCTTCTCTGCGGCAAGCTTTGTTACTGTTTGGCGCCAGCTTTTTTTCTGATTGGAATGTTGAACATCTTTTCGGCTTCGTCTATCATCACGTCCTTGGCATGATTCATCCACTCGGCCATCTTCAACGCTTCCGCCAGACGCTTGTTCTCTTCCCTGAGACGGGCCAGTTCCTCGGCCTCTGTCTCTACTGGTTTCTGAATCTTCTTAGGCATAATCGACGGATTTGGTTTGACATAGGAAGTATCCGGAGAGTTCTTCTGCGGAACCTTTCCTGCTGCAAAGGTACTAATCCATCTTCGAATAGACCTAACACTAACGCCAAAATCTTTACTTAATTGCTCTAAAGGAACATGATTTAACAAATGGGACTTGACAATCATGCTCTTTTGAGCCAATGAAGTGTGTTTTTTGCCACAATTGTGTTTAATTACAAGCTCTTGTAACTCAAACACGTTAAAATCTTCTGTTTTTTCCATTTTAAACGTTGTTTTTTATTCAACGTTTTTCAGGGCAAGACACTCTCTCCGATATCTGCTTATTTTAAAGGGATGTCGGCGGTGTTTTGTGCTACGAAACTTAGAAAAATCCATCTTGTTAACAAAATTTAACTCGAAGGAGGTGGGTTCAGCCGAAAATTTTTTTATCTTTGTAGCCGATACCTGATGACAAAGAAATTTTTACGTAATAACAATTTTAATATTCTAAAACGATCTAATTATGACAAAGAAAAGTATTTCAAGACTGCTGCAGGCATCGCTGATGTGCTGCTTGGCTGTGCTCTTTACGGCTTGCGACGACATCTTCGCCAGCGAAGACAATCCCATACCGGCTTACCTCTCAATGAGCGACAAGCCTGTAACAATCAAGGTAGGCGACACCTACAGGCGCAAGGCCATCTCGGTGACCACAGCCGTGGTGGAATATACCTCGAGCAAATCCGATGTGGCTACGGTTGACAACGAGGGTCTTGTAACTGCCAAGGCTGAGGGGACCACCACCATCACCGCCACCGCTACAGGCTACAGCAGCCAGAATGGCAAGAAAATCTACCAGCCCGCCTCTGTTTCGTATAATGTAAAAGTTGTGCCTGCTACCGTTGCTGTAACAAGCATTACGCTCGACCAAACTACGCTGAACAAGAAAGTTGGTGATGCTGCTGTAACGCTGACGGCAACCGTAAAACCCGATGATGCCACAGATAAGACTCTAACATGGAGCAGCGACAAACCAGCCGTTGCCACTGTTGCCGATGGTGTTGTGACTTTTGTAGGTGCTGGTACAGCCATTATTACAGCAGAAGCTAAGGATGGTAGTGGCATTAAGACCACATGTACAGTAAATGTACTGCCCGCAGGTGCATTGGCAGGCGTATTCTCAGTAAGTGCCACCAAGAAGGTACAGTTCTCTCAGGGTAATCTGCAGGCCACATACGATGGTACTAACTGGACATGGGCATTTGCTGAGCACCAGTGGGATTATATTGGCGATGCCGAGGGAAATACCAAGATTACAAACTCAGCTCCGTTCGTCGCTGGCTATTCTGGCTCTTCGACCACAGTAGACCTCTTCGGTTGGGTAGGTGCTTCGAGCACTTGGACAGGTGTAAACCAGTATGGTATCAACTCTTCTGCTGCAACTAACGCCACCGATGGTTACGGCAACGTTGTAACTGAAAATTTGAAGGCAGATTGGGGTACAACCATGGGTACTGGCTGGCGCACGCTGACAAAGGATGAGTGGGCATATCTGTTCAACACCCGCACAACAACTTCTGGCATACGCTATGCTAAGGCAACTGTGAATGGCAAGGCTGGCGTAATTCTGTTGCCCGACGATTGGAGTACCAGCTATTATGATTTGTCTACTACCGCAGACTATACTGTAAACGGCATCACCCTTGCTGACTGGACAGACAAGTTAGAGGCTCATGGCGCAGTGTTCCTGCCCGCAGCGGGCTACCGTAGTGGTACGACGCTGTTCAGTGTCGGTTCGTTGGGCCTCTACTGGTCGTCGTCGCCCTACACGGATGCGAGCAGAGCCTACTGCGCGTACTTCACTTCAGCCAGTCTGAATCCAACCTATTCCTTCTTTCGCAACTACGGGTTCTCGGTTCGCCTGGTTTGCGATGTCGAGTAGTTCACTATCCGTATCATAAAAAAAATCCAGCGGGCTCCGAGTGCGGGGCTCGCTGGTTTTAACTTGTCAGGGGACGGTTCTGAACCTGTCTGGGGACGGTTCTGTGGCAGGTGTTTATCCGCCGATTTGGGAAAATCCAAAGAAATAATACGGCCAAAATCGAAATAATCCAAAGAGAGCCGTGCCGCTGGGGCATGGCTCTCTGATTGTTCTAGGCTTGGATGAAGGCTACTTTGTAAGCTATAATCTGCTTATTCGTTTTCGTAGCAAATCACAATAGGCTGCCTTCATCTTATCTGGCAAGAAGGATTGGCTGATAAGCTCTTCCCATACGGGGAGATTGCGCTTCATGCGATCTATCATTTTAGATGCAACGGCAACAGGAATACCACTCTGGGTAAAAGCAGTCATGAAGGTGTTGCGGTCGAACCCTTTTTTCTGGCCACCCACCGTAAATGTCATTGCCATCTCGTCGGTATCCGCAGGGTCGGCCAGCAAAACGGCAAGCAGGTCGTAAGCTGGAGCCAAAGCATACTTACCGCCTCCTGTATCTATCAGCGAGAAGTTCTTGCAGTGCATGTCTGAGTTGCCTGTTATCCTTCTTCGTCCTCTGTCAATATACCACAAAAGACGTCGTTTACAAAAATACCTGCCTGTTTCATACAACGTTAGTTTTTACTGGTCCGAGAGATTCGCCAAACAGGGCCAGCACGTCGTTAACCTTGTCCATTCGCAAGGTCTGCTTTCCCTGTTCCAAGTCTCTCACAAACCTGAGACCTACTCCGGCCCTCTCTGCTAATTCTACCTGAGAAAGGCCGTTTTCTTTCCTTTTTTGCTTAATATACTCCGATAAAGTCATTATCATTATACCTTAACGGGTACAAAGATAAGTATTAAATCGTTTGATTATATCAATACGGGTATAATTTTAAGTAATTATAACAAAATTATACCCGAACAGATATAAAAATCCCTTTCGCAGAGTTATCGCATCGCAAAAAGGGACTCTGTTCTGTGGCATCAGGTAATATGGAACCGTTTGTGTAACATTTTTGATTTTTTGCATGCTTTATTGATAGAAAAGTATTATTTTTGCAACCGAAAAGAATGTTACTATACAGGATTTTATGGAAACTCAGATTTTAAAACTGGAAGCGCCCTTCGACTACATCTATTGTAATGGCGAGGTGGGCAAGCATATAGCTACGTACATTGTGGGCGAAAGCCGCATCGGTGAGGACGGCAAATATACGCTGGAAACGCACAGTCATCCGATTGTGCAGTACAAGCATGGCGCAAAAGGTGTGGTGTGGAACCGTGCGGAACTGACCGACTGCGAAGTGCTTTGCAGCGAGGACGACATGCGCATAGACGTGCAGAAGTTCTTCCTGCTGTGCATCCAACGCGCAACACAGAAAGCAAACGCGGATGGTGACGATCCTTGGGGATACGAAGCCTGGGAAAATTCTGCCGAAGAGGCCGAACCGCTGAAAGAGAAACTGCGCGAATATGGCATCGGCTTCAAGTCGAAAGAACCGGTTGTCGAGGTTGGCATCGAAGTTGGCGGTTGTAGTGACGGCTACTTTGCACAGCTCATGGAGTTGACAATCCTGAATCTACACCACATTGAGCCAACGCTTGAAGAACTGGGCAAGCGTCTGACTGAGGAACGTGAGTACTGGGAGGACTTATACGACCACGTTATAAAGATTAAATACACTCCCGAATCATCAACGGCAGAAGGATTTGTAGAGAACCTATAGGCGTGGCGACAACGAATACACAAGGCATTAATCTTGAAGGCATCGAGGATGTATTCAGGATTTGTGGATGGCAGACTGGAAAGGCTGCCCTTGAGCAGCGTATAACCGATTATATCGAGACGCACGACCCGAGGATTCTCAGTTTTCTTAAGGATATGGAGAGGTACGATAAACAGCGGCTGCAAGGATCGCCTGCCTCTGACAACAACAACGGCAGGGTGGTTAAAATACCCGCCAAACGTGGCCGTCCCAAGAAAACCAGCGAGAAGATTGGCAAGACGTTCTCGTACAAAGCCAAACGTGGCGAGACGAACGACAGGCTTCAGAAACTCTATACGGCACTGGTTCAGATGGGCTGGATTGCAGCCAATACGCAGCAGCGCGACTTCATCGACTTGTTCTCAGGCCAGGAAAGCTACGCCCGTGTGGTTTGGCTCGACGATGTGAATGTGCTGGCCGAGCTGTTCCGTGAGTTGGTGACCCGCAAAAAGTACGTCAGTCTGCCCGAGGGCTACAGCATTTGGGTGATGGTTAACGCTCACTTCTGGAACAAAGAGGGCAACAAGGAGTTTGGTAACGACCGCCTACGCTGTACGACGGCTCCGATAGACAAGATGGAAACCATCAAGTGGCTGGTGCGTTTGCTGGATCCCTATCAGGATTTAGACGCGCTGTTCGATGAAATGACCGCTTAGCGAAAAATAGCCTCACTCAGCGTTTGCGGCTGAGGGCAGAATATTTTTTCGATTTTTTTTGAGATTCGCAGAAAACCTTTATAGCAAGGATTTCTGCGTTTTTTTTATGTGCTATACCCAACTTTTTCGCTCAGCGTTATTTCTTTTTTCCAATTAACGCTGACTCCCCAAACATTATTACTATAGAAGCACCTCTGGCGAGAGGCACATACTTCGAAAGCGTTCTTTGACATGTTGATACTTCGAAACGCACGGGTAGGCCCGAGCGTACACAGCACATATGCATACACATGCGTACCTTAGTTATTCTAATCCATGACTGATGCACAACAACAAACATTAATAACAATTTATCCCCGCTGAAAAGGCAGCGGGATGCTGAGTGAAGTGAGCAGAAGGAATCTCATGAGACAAGCTGGCCAGCGTTTCAGATGCCTCTTCCCTCGCTAAACTCACAACAAATGAAAACAGCAATACAGATTTTTACTAGTGAAATTTTCGGCGAGATTCGTACTTGCCAGGTTAATAACCAAATTATGTTTGTGGGCAAAGATGTGGCTCAGGCCCTGGGATATGCCAAGCCTGAAAACGCTATTGCTACACATGTAGATGTCGACGATAAAACCACTACCCTGATTCAGGGGACTGGTTCTAACTACAAGTCGAAGGTAATCATCATCAACGAGTCAGGACTCTACTCGCTGATTCTCTCTTCTAAACTGCCGCAGGCCAAGGCCTTTAAGCATTGGGTTACGGCCGAGGTGCTGCCACAGATTCGCCGTACGGGTGGTTACATTCCTACTCACGCTGCTGATGGTAGCGACCTTTCTGCCGTTGAAATCCTGCACCGGGCCGATGCCATTGTAGGTAACACTCTGCGCATGCTGAACGAGGAGGCCGAGGATACACTGACGGCTACGCAGGTGGCCAAGACGTTTAACATGACCACCTTAGACTTTAACGCCATACTGCGCGATATGGGCATACAGTACCGCCGCGATGGGCATTGGAACATCAGCGACGATCTGCAAGATCGCAACCTGACGCGCCTGCGCACGCACGTATCCTATAGTTTAAAGGGCCAGAAGAAGGTAAAGGTTTATATGACCTGGACCCTTGATGGCGTGCGATTCCTGAACGCAAAACTGGGATATCCTAACTTCTGATAAATTAATTTAGCAACGGACTACAGGACTGACAAGATTGATTAGAAAAATCGTAAAGTCCTGTTATCCGTTGCAAAAAAATGAAAAACTATGAGTGTACATATGATTTATTATAAGGATGGGGCGAAGATGATGCGCCCCGTCCTTTCGAGAGAGGAGTATTTGAGTTTGCGTAACAGCGGCGAGCAGCAGCAGTTGGTGGCGCGGATACGCGCAGGCGAGGAGGCTTTGAAACACAAACTGTTGCAGATGAACTACAGCTGTCTGCCTAACGATGATGGCAGCCTAAAGGGCAGCACCCGTATGAGCACCACCGTTGGCATGGATATCGACCACCTATCAGCCGATGAGATGCCCGCCGTTCGTGAGCGCATCTTAGCTAAGAAAGATGAGCTGGGATTGAAGATGATGGAGGAGAGTGCCCGTGGCGGTGGTTACCATCTGGTGTTTGCCCGCAGGCCCGAACTGAGTCAGGAGGAGAACCTGAAATGGGCGAGCGAGTTGATATCTGTGGCCTATGATAGTGGGGCCAAGGATATTACGCGCGTGTTTTTTACTACATCGGGCAATGAACTGATTTACCTGGATGATGCGATATTTGAGCAACTTCCCGCCTCGAGTTCTCGCGACAGGGGACAGGGACCAGTCACATCCTGTGACAGGTACCAGTCCCCAGTCACGACACAAAAAATATATCCTACGCAGTACCACGGGATACCATTTGAGCGCATACTAAAGAAGTACTGGGAGGTGAACAACCAGGGCTACGAACCTACCGAGGGCGACCGCGATACGCTTACCTACCAACTGGCCTGCGACCTGCGCCATATCTGTGGCAAGAATGCCGACTGGCTGGATCAGGTGATACCTTGCTACGATGGCTTTACCCCCGAGGAAAAACGCGAAAAAATCAAGAACGCCCTCGCCTCGGAGTACAACGGTTTCCCGCTGCGATTAAAAAATGTGCTTAATTGTTTAGCGACGGACAAGAGGACCGACAAGACTGATTGTATAGATGCTGAAGAAGTTGACTTGGGTGAACAAAACCTCCTAGAGTCCTGTAGTCCGTTGCTAAAAATCCCTAAGCTTCCGCAGGGAGTGAAGGACTCTGTAGATGCCGTGGGTGCGGGACTGGCGATGCCGGTTGTAACGGCCATCTGCCCTTGTATCGGTACGCTGGCTACGGGCGTGCAGCTGGATGTGCACGGCACCAAGCGCGGACTTAACCTGATATCGTATATAGCCGGTGATTTCGCATCGGGTAAGGGCGGTATCGACCCTGTGGTTGAGGCCTGGATGAGCGAGGTGCAGGCTCTGGACAAGATGTACCAGCAGCAGGAGGATGAGTGGCGCGCCAAGAAGCGAGCCGCCAAAAACAAGAAGGAACAGCCCGAAGAACCCAAGCTGCCCGTGCGCTGTCTGACGCTGAACAACACCGTGGCCAACCTGGCCGAGCGACTGGCCAACACCGAGGGTAAGCACGGCTTTTCGTTCACACCCGAGGCGGATACGGTGGCGCAGAAATGGAAATCGACCATGAGCGACTTTTCGGTGATGCTGCGACAGAGTTACGATGGCAGCAAGTACGAACGCGAAGCCCGCAGTGCCGATGCCGTTAACGTACATATCGAGCACCTGCTGTGGAACGTGTGTATGTGCGGTACGCCCGATGCGCTGTATCGTGTGGTAAACAACTATACGGATGGATTCCAGAGTCGTATTGCCGTGGCCCGCACACCCGACAATACCTTTGCACCGTTGGAGGATAAACCCAACGTGTTGACCGACCGCCAGCGCGACCGCATACAGCAGGTGGCCCATCTGCTACCGCTGATGTACGGCGAGGTGGTGCTGCCCAAGCTGGAGGCAAGGGGTAGGGAGTGGCTGGAGAAAATACGACTGGAAACGATGAAGAACGACGACCGCACCCGTGCCCGTCAGCGTTTCCGCGTGTGCGTAACAGCCCAGCGAATGACGTGTTGCCTGATGCTGTGCAAGGTGTGTGAAACACTGATACAGAAGCACGGCTTGACCGGTGCCGAGGCAAAGCTGAAGCAGCAGCCCGGGCTGTGGAAAGAACTGCTGCTGAAAGCACAGACACCAACCATGCTGGATGCCTACGATGTGATAGCCGACCAGCTGCTGGAGAATGCCCTGTACTTTTTCCGCGACCGCATAGAGAACGCTTTCCAGAGTCGTGATTATGCTGGCGGTATGAATGGTGAACGCACCAAGCGTGGCAAGAACGACTCGATTTTTGGGCGACTGGACTGCCAGTTTACGTTCAATCAGGCCATGCAGCACTCGGTGGCCATCAAGGGTGCCCAGGTTAACATCAACACCGTGCGCCAGATGCTGAAAAACTGGCGCAAACAGGGGCTGGTGGTGCTGACCGACGATGGATGGTACAGGAAAGTGAATGGTTAATAGTGAATAGTGAAGAGTGAATAGTGAATAGTGGTCAAAGTCAAAATGGTCAAAATCGAAAATAATCAAGATTGCTTTGTGCAGCTCTGGCGTAGGCTGGAGCGCACAAGGCGCCTGCTGGGCGGGCAATGCAAACGCTACTGCATACGTAACGTACTGAAAGTGTGGTTCGGTGCTGCGGCCAACGATGATATGATATGGCACGTGTGCCATCTGTGCGAGCAGGAGGGCTGGAACGAGCTGCCTCTGCCCAGTCTCTATCCGCGCAAGCATCGCGAGCTGCTGCGTGCCATCGTGGCCGTAAGCACCGGCATCAGCTTCTGGCGCATCGATTTGAAGGCCCTGGATAGTGCCTATAGCGTAGCCTTTCCGCATAGTACGCCGTTAAATGTTAATAAGAAAAAGAAAAATTAGTTTCAATCTGTAAGCATTTCAATGTGATTTGCTTACAGATTGTTATTTTCGACAAAAATGTAGATAAAAACGTCAGCGTTTCAGCTTGTTTGATAGCAAAACGTTATACCTTTGCGGTCGAAATCAGACAAAATGTAAGATTAACAAAGGATAATATGACAAAAAGAAAGCAAACTCAAACCAAAAAAGGACTCTACCAGAGTGACTATGAGCATGATGCTTGCGGCGTGGGTATGGTGGTTAACATACACGGCGGAAAAAGTCATGATCTG
>JAEEGH010031589.1_pt1 | contig 10222 bp, 7 predicted proteins | sample 9134181 | NCBI WGS metagenome assembly JAEEGH01 (sample SAMN16246544, study PRJNA631951) | gut metagenome | biome: gut microbiome; feature: rumen; material: DP-attached | host: Bos | place: Iran: Karaj | collected 2018-10 | reverse complement strand
AACAGAAAATCAAGCAGATCCTCTCCCCCATCCCTATGCCCAAGAAACCCGCCGCGCGCATCTACTATCCCGTTACTGACAACGACAAGATGATTGTCGCCATCAAGAAGGACGCCGAGCAGCCCATTGTGCTCTGTCACCTGTACCAGAAACGTGAGGCAACGCCCGACAACGAGAAAAACAGTGAAACGTACCTGCGCGGCAGTTATATCGATGACCTTATCAGCACGATGCTCAATGACCGCTTCGCCGAACTGCGCCAGCAGCCCGGTTCGCCTGTCCAGAGTGCGACAGGACGTGCCTCCACGTTCTTCATCAGCCGTACCAAGGAAGCCTTTGCTCTGAGCATCAGCTGTAAGCAGGACAACATCCTGGGCGGCATCATCGCTGCCGTGGGCATTGCCGAGCAGGCCCGTCAGCACGGATTCACCCAGAGCGAACTGGACCGCGCCAAGAAACTCTACCTCAATGCCGCTGAGCGCCGCGTCAAGATGCGCGATGACTACCGCAACTCGCACTATGTCAACGCCTGCGTGAGCCACTTCCTAACGGGCGAGCCGCTGGTGTCGGTCGAGTATGAGTTGGAAAACACCCGCAAACTGGACCGCGAGGTCACCCTTGAAGAGGTCAATGCCGCTACACGCGAACTGATCACCGACCAGAACCAAGTCGTCGTCATGTATGCCCCCGACAAGGAGGAAGTCGTCTTGCCCACCGAGGGCCAGATTGAGCAGGTCATCACGGCCGCCCAGCGCCTGAACTATGCGCCTTACACCGAGCAGCAATTGGCCGACGAGTTAATTGGCCAACTGCCTCAGCCGGGATCCATCATGGACGAGAAGCCCTATCGACATGGCTTTACCGAGTTCACGCTATCCAACGGCATGAAAGTGTATGCCCGCAAGACCGATTTCAACGCCGACGTCGTCTCGCTGGAAATGGAAGGCGAAGGCGGAACCTCGCTTTACGGCGACGAGGACATCCCCAACTTCAGCCTCATTTCAAGCAGCGTGAGCGAGGCGGGTGTGGGTGACTTCGACATCATCACGTTGCGCAAGATGCTCACCGGCAAGTCTGTCCGTGTCAGCCCATCCATCGGCTCCAAGAGTCAGGGCATCAGTGGCACTTCCTCGGTCAAGGACATGAAGACCATGTTCGAACTGGCCTATCTGTACTTCACGTCACCACGGCGCGATACCACGGCCTTCAACGAGTTCATCGGCCGCAACCGCTCGTTCCTCACCAACCGCAATGCCTCGCCCAAGGTGGATTACAACGATTCCATCAGGGCCATCCTCTACGGTCACCATCCGCGCATGGCGCCTGTCGTGCAATCAACACTTGACCACGTGAGCTACGACCGCATCCTCGACATCTACAAGGACCGCTTCAGCGACGCGTCCAACTTCAAGACGGTCATCATCGGCAACTATGACGAGAAAGAACTGCGGCAGTTGCTTTGCCAGTATCTTGCGACCCTGCCATCCACAGGCAAGCACGAGCAGACCAATTACGTCAACATCCCGCAGATTGTTGGCGGTCAGTCGGTTCACAAGTTCAGCAAGAAGATGGCGACTCCGCTGGCCAACGTCAGCATCTATTACACCGCCGACGTGCCCTTCACGCCACAGAGCGATCTGGAACTGGATTTCCTCAAGCGTTGCCTCTCTATCGCCTATACCGACTCGGTGCGCGAGGAGAAGGGCGGCACCTACGGCGTAAGCGTTGATTTTGAACTGGCCAAGGATGACCAACCCACAGCCACCTTCAAGATTTCATACAATGCCGACCCCGACCGCTACGAGGAACTCAACCCGATAATCTACCAACAGTTGCGCAACATCGCAGATAACGGGCCTCTTGAGTCGAGTATGGAAAAGGTGAAATTGTACCTCACCAAGCAGTATGCCCAGATGGCGATCACCAACGACTACTGGAGCTACATCATCTGGCATGAGCTGGACGACCAGGTGGACTTTGACCGCGACTACTGCAAGATGGTCAACGACATGACTGCCGCCGACGTACAGCGCATGGCACAGCGCCTGCTTGCAGCCAAACGCTGCATCGAGGTCACCATGCTATCGGAATAGCAGAGCAAACCATTTTCATATCCAGGCCCCCAATGGTTACCACACATAACTTTTGGGGGCATTTTTTGTCATAAATACCAAGAAATGATGATTGCGCGGGCATGCGGTGATACCTAATTTTGCAGCAACCAACCACGCTGCACGATGAAGAACCAGAAGATATATGAAGCCGATGACCAGATGATCACCCTCATCGGTGACAACTATGACCTCTTGCAGGCCTTGGGCAGTTTTGGCATCAGTTTGGGTTTCGGTGACAAGACCGTCAGGGAGACCTGCGAAGCCAACCATGTGGACACCCACACGTTCCTTGCCGTGGTCAACTATGCCATCAACGGCATCGGTGTTGACGAGGACGATGAACTGATTTCGGTCCCCACCCTACTGCATTACCTCCAGGCAAGCCATGACTACTTCATCGACTTCCAGCTGCCTTACATCCGCCGCGAGTTGGAAGAGTCGCTCGACCGGAACAACTCGCTGGCAGCGCTCATCATGCGCCTCTACGACGAGTATGCCCGCGAGATACGCAGCCACATGAACTATGAGCAACAGACGTTGTTCCCCTATGTGGAAACACTGCTTGGCGGCCGTCCCGCCAGCGACTACAACGTTGAGACCTTCTCCAAGCACCACGATGCCGCCGACCAGCAACTGCATGAGCTCAAAATCCTCATCATCAAGTATCTGCCGCAAGACGGACTGCACAACAACCAGCTCACGGCCACCCTACACGACATCTATGAGAACGAGGTGTGGCTGCAGCAGCACGTCATGGTCGAGGACCATATCTTCGTCCCCGCCATCCGCCGGCTGGAGCGGATGGTCAAGCACGGCAGCGTGTCCAAGAACATCTCCAAGATGGTCTTCAAGAACGGGCCCAGCAGCAGCGAGACGCTGTCCGACCGCGAGAAGGAAGTCATCATCGCCCTCGTACAGGGCATGTCCAACAAGGAAATCGCCTCACATCTGGACATCTCGGTCAACACCGTCATCACCCACCGGCGCAACATCGCACGCAAACTACAAATCCACAGCCCCGCCGGACTCACCATCTATGCCATCGTGGGAGGCCTCATCGACATCAATGCGGTAAAACTATAACCCCCATTCCCCACACCACTTTTCATCCCGAGCAGCAACCAGACACCGCTCAGGAAGTTTTTGCTATTCCTCTTATTTCCAGCACTCTAACGCAGCGAAATCGTGTCAAAAAAATTTGGCAAGGTTGCAGAAATCAAGGCTAGAGCAAATAAGACTGTAATTTTGCATCGACAACCAAAATTACTAACAATCAAAACTTACCCGCTATGAAATTCGAAGATCTTTTCAAGAAGAAAACAGCGCCCGTGACCGATACTGTCGACGTCACCAGCGAGACCCCTGACGAGTGCCCCAACTCAGACACCGACACCAAGCAAAAGGAAAAATCACTGGATCAAGTTGCCCCCAAGTCCATCGGCGTCCTGGACATGGTCATCGCATTCGACACCACTGGATCGATGGCAGCCTACATCGGTGCCGTGCGCCAAGAGGTATCTGAACTCATTCCCCGACTGTTTGAAGACAACGAGGACCTGCGACTGGGCATCGTAGCCTTCGGTGATTACTGCGACATGAAGAACCCCCAGGAGTTCGGCAAGGCCTATCAGTGCATTATGCCGACCGACAACCAAGATGAGTTAGTGAAATTCGTAAAGCGCTCCAAGGACACATCCGGTGGAGACAGCGACGAATTCTACGAGCTGGTCATCAAGAAAATCGTCGAGGAGACACCGTGGCGCGAAGATGCCAACCGCGTCATTCTGCTGATTTCGGATGCAACGCCCCACCCCGTCGGCTATACCTTCAAGAAGTATGTCGTCAACAACCAGATTGACTGGAGGGAAGAGGCCAGAAAGGCTGCTCAGATGAAAATCAAGATTGACACGGTCACCATTACCGACGAACCCTGGTACAAAGAGTTGTCCCAGATGACCGACGGCATGAGCGTCCCCTTTGAGAGCGGTGCCAAAACAGCGAGACTGGTCGAAGCCGCCACATGGTCACGTGGCTCGAAGGCCGACAGGCTGAAATTTGACCGTTTGATGGAAGAATGCAGCGATAAAGAGATGCAGGAAGTGTTTACTGCCTACATGTCTGAGAGAATGAAGTGTGATGACGATGATTGCTGATTCGCCATCGTGATGTGCATCTGGTTCAAGTTCACCTTCCCGCACAAGCGGATTCACAAATCGGCACAACTTGCCCGCTGAAATATTTACCCCATTTCTCCGTTTGATATATAGACAACACCCGCTAATTGCCGCATTTCACTATTATGCTGATGCTGTTACAGTATGTGTAAAGAATTATTTCTAGATATTGACTGATTGAACCGATAAAAAAACGAATAGTATGAAACGATTATTTTTTGACATGGATGGTGTCCTGGTAGATTTCGAATCAGGACTCGAACAAGTTGACACAGCGACCAAATCACAGTATGCAGACCGTCCAGAAGACATTCCGGGCCTTTTCTCACTCATGAAACCCTTGCCCGGCGCCATCGAAGCCGTCAACCTGCTGGCTCAGCACTATGATGTGTTCATTCTCTCCACCGCACCGTGGCAGAACCCCTCGGCATGGAGCGACAAATTGACCTGGGTGGTCGACCACTTGGGCGACGTGTTCTACAAGCGCATCTTCCTCACCCACCGCAAGGACCTATGCCTGGGCGACTACCTCATTGACGACCGCAGCAAGCACGGAGCCAGCGACTTCACCGGCGAGTGGATACAATTCGGTTCCGAGAAATACCCCGACTGGGATGCCGTCATCGCCTATCTCTCCCAAAAAGACGGCTGGAGCGTATAATCCACCACACAATCACATCATGGACAGGCAAGAACTAATCAGCCTATGCCACTACTACAACGGCGAGGACGAGGATCAATGCCCCTTCACCGACCCCATCAAGGTGCGGCTCTGGATGGCCGAAATGATGGCTTGCAACCACTTTGCAGATTCGATAGGCAAAGACAACCCCATCGACGATTTGCACCATAAAGTTTTTGCCTACGTCTCCAAGTGGGACCCATACACCTTCCGCGACACCCTCAACGAATACATCAAAGTCGCAAACCCCAAACAATCCATCATAGCCACCTACTACAACTAACCAATAAAGATAAAACCCAAACACTCACCCCATCCGCTATGTAGAGACGCAAAACATGCGCAAATCAAAGGTCATGATGCCAACATCGATGGTTGAGGTGCCGCCAGATTTATCCAAAATATTGCGTCTCAAGGACAGCATTTGCGTAATGCCAAACGATTGGAGGATGTGCCATAATTCAGTTATGGCTCATCCTCTTTTTTTGTCGCTTACATCCTAATGCTAACCACAAAACACCCTATCGTGTATTGCCAGGACATCAGAATTTCAATACTTTTGTAGTGGAATCGTAGATTTCTAAGAAAAGTTTCACCTGAGTGTGAAAAAACGCACCCTTCATGTGTCATTACTATAGACAGAAGACACTGACATGAATGACAAGAGCATACTTGAGGGCCTGTTCAGGCAACATTACGGCAAGATGATACATCTGGCCAGAACCTTGCTGCACGATGATGCCGAAGCCCAAGACGTGGTCCAGGACGTGTTTGCCCGCCTGCTGGAGAATGAGTACCAGATGACGGGCAGCAAGACTGAGGCCTACTTGATGAGTGCCGTGCGCAACGGCTGCATCAACCACATCAGGAAAATGCAGTTGCGGGAACGGTTCAAGCACCTGCATCCACTGGACGAGGCGGATGACACGCGCCCCATCGAGGAAGTGCTGGCTGAACTTGACCGGATTAACGCCATCGTCGATGGCCAAATCGAGGAGCCGCAACGTACCATCTTCCGCCTACGCTTTGACGAGGAGTTGACCTTCCAGGAAATCGCTACACGTCTTGACATGAGCGTGGGTGCCGTCTATAAGTATTTGCGTCAGTGTATCAATCGCATCAAGAGTTTAATCTAATGACACCAACCGCAATGGAAACGAACAACAACATCGACCGTCTGCTGGCAATGCTGGATCATCCCGAGCGTTACAGCGAACAAGAAATCATGGATACCGTCAACCATGACGACGAGACGCGCGAGTTCTACCGCAGTCTCACCCAGGCCGCCCGTGCCCGTCGCAGCCAGCGCAGCCTGTCCCAACCCGTGGACGTGGACAAGGCCTGGGAGCAATTCGAGCAAACGCATTTGGCAACGCAAAAGCATGGACGCCTGTGGCAAAGAGTGGCCGCGGCCGTGCTTGGCGTGCTGATGATGTCGGGCATCGCATGGGCAACGGTTTATACCGTGCGCCATTTCACCGCTACCGACAACTCAAAACAAACAACCGAAAAAGTCGCCACACCACCCCAAACCGAAACGGATGCTGTAGGGACTAAACTTGGCGTAGCCGACACATCGGCTGTCGTGAACGAAGCGCCAGTGGTATTTGACAACACCCCGCTGGGGCAGATGCTCGACGAGATAGCGGCCTACTACGGCATGACGGTCGAGTTCCAGAACGAGGAGGCCCGCAACCTGCGTTTCCACTTCGTGTGGAACAAGGGTGACGGCCTGGAAAAGGTGCTGGAGGACATGAGCCATTTTGAGAGCGTAACCATCGAACATACAGGAAACCGATTAATCGTGCAGTAAGACCATGAGAAAAGCCATCATTTTCATTGTGTGCTGCATGACCCTTGTCGCAGCACAGGCCCAGCGTGTGACCCGCAACTACCGCGACGTGTCGATTGCCGACGCCCTGCGCCAGCTGGCCGAAGAATCCCGCGACTACACCATCTACTTCCTCTATAATGAGTTGGAAGATTTTACTATCACCACCCACATCAAGAACAAACCCGTGCCCGAGGCTATCCGCCAGATGATAGGCTTCTACCCCATCCGCATGACTCAGGGCGAAAAGGGCGAAATCTATGTAGAGTGCATCAACAAGACCGAGCACCACTTGAAGGGCATGGTAGTGGACGAGAATAACCTGCCGCTGCCCTACGCCAACGTCACCTTGCTCAGCCCCGCCGACTCGACGATGGTGGGCGGCGGAGTGACCAACGAGAGCGGCCGCTTCGTCATCCCCAACGACCACGGCAAGGTCATCGCCCGCATCACCTACGTCGGCTACAAAACCGAGCATCGCCTCTGCAATCGAGACAATGTCGGTACCATCAAGATGCAGCCAGACCAGTTCACCCTCAATGGCGTCACCGTTAAAGGCTCTAAACAACTGACCCGTCCCACCAGCAGAGGTATATTAGCCAACGTGCAAGGCACAGTGTTGGAACAATTTGGCTCGGTAACCGAGATGTTGTCCCATCTCCCACTGATGATGGGTGATGGCACCATTGCAGGTCACGGCAAGCCCGAAATCTACATCAACAACAAGAAAGTGCGTGACGCCTCCGAACTCGACCGCTACCGTGCCGATGAGATTCTGTCAGCAGAGATTATCACCAACCCCGGCCCAGAATACGGTCAGGACGTGAAATCTGTCATCCGTCTCAAGACCGTCAAGAAACAAGGCGATGGATTGAGCGGAAACGTCAGTGCAGAGTATAACCAAAAAAATGTGGCATATGAACGGTTCAATCTGTCCCTTAACTATCGGTTGAAGAACGGCATGGATTTCTTCACCCGTGGGCAACTTATGGACTGGAACCAACTTTCTTCGGCTGGCGTTATTGAAACGATGTCCACCTCAAGCATTTGGGACTATAATTCTCATTCTAAGAACCGACAAAACAGTGTCTATCTAAATGGTGACTTCGGGTGGAACTGGCAAATTAATGACTATCATTCAATCGGTGTGACATACTATGCATATAGTTATGTGGGAAATGGCACGTCAGAAGAGGATGGAGAGAAAGAGGTCTATAAAGACGGAGAACTCGTTGATGTTATCCAAACCTACAGTAAATCTCTATCCAAGCCTCGGATTAGTCGAACTGTAAACGCATATTATCTGGGGCAAATTGGTAAGTGGACCTTGGATTTCAGCGCAGATTATTATCGCAATCGATCGGAGCAAGAAATCAATACAACCACTAATGGGGAAAACAGTGCAAGTAGCATCACCCAAACGAAGAACCAATTTTTTGCAGAGAAACTGACGATTACCGCTCCTGTCCCAAAAGGAGAACTGACCTTTGGTGAAGAAGTGACTAATGTCAATCGTTATAGCGATTTTATTCAGAGCGGTTATGCTGAAGACAACCATATTCATCAACTGACAACGACTTGGTCTCTTTATGCAAATTACGGTTTATCCCTTAATAGGTTTTCATTGAACACAGGTGTTCGCTGGCAGAATGAGATTAACCGTTATTATCTCGACAGCAAACGAGATGAGGAAATGAGTCCTAACTTTCATGTCGTGATACCATATTTGTCTGCGAAGTATCTGAAAGATGATTGGAGTCTTGGCATGGCCTATCGCTGTTATCGGCTGAATCCAGCTTATAGTATGCTATCATCGGCAGTTGAATACAATAACAAATATAGTTATAGCGCCGGAAATCCATTTTTGCAACCCCAAGTCCATCAAGACTTATCTTTAGAAGCCATGTGGAAATGGATGTATGCTGATTTCACATTCGGTCATGTCGATAACACTTATACAAGATTCTTCACTCCATTTAATGAAGCCACACACCCAGGTGTAATCCTATCAAAGTACACTACAATGCCATCAGGATATTATTACTATTTGCGCTTAAATGCTTCACCCAAAATTGGAATCTGGCAAATGAACTATTCTGCCACGATATCATATACTGACAGAGATCTAGCGCCCATGGGCATAGCACAAACATTCCATGGCATTGAGGCGGATTTCACGTTTGACAACACCTTGACCCTTCCATATTCATGGCTGCTGAACATTCAAGTCAATTATTCTCCTTATTATGAATCTGGCTTCACCCAAAGAAAGGCATCATGCACAATGAATATGCGCATCGGTCGAAGATTCTTGAAAGACAAGAGCCTGAATGTTGCGGTGAGGGGATCGGATATATTCAGAACATACAGGAAAAAGTATGTTTATTATAATGGTTTGAGTTATCGAAGAGACTACAACTCTACAAGTCGCATTCAAGGTATTAGTATAGATGTATCTTGGAGCTTCAATGCTACCCGTAGCCGCTACAAAGGCAGCCATGCCGGCCAGGCTGAGCGCAACCGACTTTAACTAAATTATAGCAATACATAACGATTATGAAACATCTTATATTTATATTCTTGGCATTGGCCATGCTGAATCTTGAAGCTATTGACGGTATTCATGGAGGTGTGTTTTTCTGTGATGGTCAAGTACATCCTTATACAGTTTGTCTAACCAACAAGGCAGGAGATGAAGTCTGTCATCAGTTCACCGACTCTGCTTTCACGATAGAGTATCATGAGAATTGGGCGACAATTACGATCACTTCAGCAGGCTATCAAACTACGGTTGACACTTTGGTAATGAATGATGATTGCCTCGTGAACGGCTATTACAACTTTGGTGCCTACGGTATGAAACGACTAAAGCAAACTGATTTCACAAAAAACGGACAAGATAGCCAAGACGAGCGCAACCGCCTGTAATAGAAATACCGAAATGGTTTCTTCGACAGACGGCTGACGAACAATGTAACGATACTCCCTGTTTTTTGCAGGATCTATACAATAAGTAATGAAACGACTATTATTCATCATATTGTTATTGTTTGCCTTGGCAGAAACAGCTACGGCGCAGCGCATCACCCGCAACTTCCAGAACGTGTCGATGAGCGACGCGCTGAAGTATATCCAGCAGCAGACAGGCAACCACAAGATCGTGTTCATCTACAACGAGCTGGAGGATTTTACTATTACCACCAACGTCAAGAACAAACCTGTTCCTGATGCCATTCGCCAGATCATAGGCTTTTATCCTATCCAGATAATCCTGGGTGATAACAACGATATCTATGTGGAATGCATCAACAAGACCGAGCACCACCTCAAGGGGCTGGTGGTTGACGAGAACAACCTGCCACTGCCCTATGCCAACGTCACACTGCTCAACCCTGCCGACTCGACGATGGTGGGCGGCGGT
>JAEEGH010031587.1_pt1 | contig 10222 bp, 9 predicted proteins | sample 9134181 | NCBI WGS metagenome assembly JAEEGH01 (sample SAMN16246544, study PRJNA631951) | gut metagenome | biome: gut microbiome; feature: rumen; material: DP-attached | host: Bos | place: Iran: Karaj | collected 2018-10 | reverse complement strand
GGGCACCGGGTTCCTATAGCGAACCCGGTGCCGTTTTTTTTTAGTGGAAAAATCCGTGGTGATGGTGTATAATAAACTACTTAAATTTACGGGTGTGACGGGAAGTTCAGGCAGGTTAGGATTTGTGGAGGTTCCCCATGTGGCTTTTGTTTGGAGCTATCGCAATTGTTACGGCAATCCTCAATATCGCCTGGACAGCACATGGTAAAGATCCGCGATGGTTTCGGTTTTCCAGTCTGTCATTTACCGCTCTGACGCTTTGCGCGTTTTACAGTCAGAGCGCACAATGGGTTTCGCATGAAGATTGGTCAGCGCTGATGGATGTTGTTCCGACAATGTCAAGATGGCTCTGGGTGTGCGCGATTGCATCCATTCTGATTAATAGTGTGACCTTGTTTGGAAAATCCTCTCGCTGATCTCCGTTTTCCCCTTCACCCGACGGTAGTACGAACCCCTCTGTTTTACTACCATTTGACTACCATTGACGGCATTGACTTGCCGCATTTTGCCGTATTTTGCCGTTTCCGTGACAGAGTCACAGATTATTAACAACTTTTTCTGCCCGGCAACTCGCGGTAAAACGGGGCAGAATACGGCTTTTCAGGAGGCTGATCGCATTTGACAAAGATACTTTTTGTGTGCCACGGCAATATTTGCCGGAGTCCGGCGGCGGAGTTCCTTTTTCGGGAGCTCCTGCGCCGCTGCGGGCTGGAGGGGGAATACGAGATCGCCTCCGCAGCCACCAGCGGCGAGGAGATCGGGAACCCCGTCTACCCGCCCATGCGCCGGGTCCTGGCCGCCCACGGGCTGAGCTGCGCGGGGAAGACCGCCCGCCGTCTGCGCCGCGGCGATTATGAAACCTACGACCTGCTCTTCGGCATGGATGAGGAAAACCTCTGGGATATGCGGCGGCTCTTCGGAGGCGACCCCGCGGGCAAGCTCCACAGTCTGCCGGACTATGCCGGGCTCTCCGGTGACGAGATCGCCGATCCCTGGTACACCCGGGATTTTGAGCTGGCCTATGAGGAGATTGCGCTGGCCTGCGAGGGGCTGCTGTACCGGCTCGCCGGCGTGGTCACCGTCGATTTCCGTCTCTGCCCGGACATCCCCTCCCTGTATCGGGAGCTGCGGGAGCGGTTGCAGTGGGAAGACTGGTACGGCGAAAACCTGGACGCCCTCTACGACGTGCTGACCGGACTGCCCCATCGGGGCGACCGCTTTCTGCTGCACATGCCCAACGAGGACGCGCCCAAGGAGGCCCGGATCTACGCCGGGCGGATCCGCAGGGTGTTTCAGGACGCGGGCGTGCTGGCCGGGGAGGCGTGAGCCGCCCCGCTCTCAAACGGCAAAAGGACTGTAAAGCCAACGCTTCACAGTCCTTTTGCTTTCTTTTTTGCCCGCTTATTCCCCGTCTTCCAGGGAAAACACCTTCCGCGCGATATCGCTGACCTTCTGCTCCAGATCCGCCGGCGGATCCTCGCCCCGATCCTCCGGCTTCGCGGGATAATTCCGCCCTTGCTCCGCCGCGGAGAGCGTCTCCGCGTCCGGATACAGGCCGCAGAGGAAGTCCTGCCACTCGGCGTTCAGCGCGTCGATGCTGGCCATGTGGAGCTGCTTCATGCGGTTGAAGGCGCCCTCCACCCTCTGGACGGCGTATTCCTGCTGCCGATTGCTGTCGGCAAGCATCTGCTCGCTCTTGTGCCGGGCCTCCGCCAGCATCGCGGCGCTGCGCCGCTCGGCGTCCCTGGTCATGGTTTCCGCCCGGGCCTTGCCTCGCTCCACAATGTCGCAATAGACGCTCTGGGCGGAGAGCAGCGCGTCTCCCAGCTCTACCCGTCGATCCTGCAGCGCGGCAAGCTGCTGCCGCAGCGTCTCGTTCTCCGCGTTCAGCTCCTCCGCCTGCCGGGCGAGCTGCTGCCCCAGCGCCTCGTTTTCCGCGTTCAACTCCTCCGCCTGCTGGGCGAGCTGCCGCCGCAGAAGGGAATTCTCCGCGTTCAGCTCCTCCGCCTGCCGACGGATGTCTTCAAAGACCGCCTGCACCTTTTTGGCATTGTAGTATTTCTTTTTCACCACGTCGATATAGATCGAGTCGAAGTATTCCGCGTTCAGCGCCATAGGGCTCTTCCCTCCCGGCTGTTATTCTTATATATTATAGCAGATTGCCGGGAGCGAATCAATCGTCGGACACAAGTTTTTCCCCTTGCGGAAAAGCAGGGCATGTGATATGTTGAGAGTCGAATTCGAGCGAGAGGCGACATACATGACGAAGCGGCTTTCCCACAAGTCCATATTCGCCTGGTCCCTGCTGCCGACGGTGATCGCCCTGGCCTGGCCCACCATGCTGGAGCAGCTTCTCCACACGGCGGTGCAGTACATCGACACCGCCATGGTGGGCTCCCTGGGCACCAACGCCACCGCCGCCGTGGGCTCCACCACCACGGTGGCCTGGCTGGTGGGCAGCAGCACCTCCGCCTTCGGCGTGGGCTTTCTGGCCTATATCTCCCAGGCCTTCGGCGCGGGCGACGGCGAGCGGGCCCGGCGGGCGGCGGCCCAGTCGGTGCTGGCGGTGCTGGTCATCGGACTGCTGTTCACCGGGCTGACCCTTGGTCTCAGCCCCCTGGTCCCGGTCTGGATGCAGGTGGACGAGAGCATCCGGGAGCTGGCGGCCCGCTATTTTTTCATCCTCTATCTGCCTATGCTGCCCCGTACGGCCTCCGTCATCTTCGGCACGGTGCTGCGCGCCGCCGGGGACAGCCGCACGCCCATGCGGGTAGGGCTGGTCGTGAACCTGCTCAATGTGGTCGGGAACTTTCTGCTGATCTACCCCAGCCGGACGCTGACGGTCTTCGGCGCGAAGATCCCCATGTGGGGCGCAGGCTGGGGCGTCGTCGGTGCGGCGGCGGCCAGCGCGTTCGCCTTCCTGGTGGGGGGCGCGGCCATCACCCTGACCCTCTTCCGGCATCCCCGCATCTCTCCCCGGGGCTATTCCCTGCGGCCGGACGGCAAGGTGCTGCGTCCCTGTCTTCGGGTGGCCTTTCCCAACATGCTCCAGCGCTTCGGCACCTCCCTGGGCTATGTGGCCTTTGCCGCCATGATCAACTCCCTGGGGGAACTGTCCACCGCCGCCCACACCATCGCCAACACCGTGGAATCCGCCTTTTACATCCCCGGCTACGGGATGCAGGCGGCGGCCGCCACCCTCACCGGCAACAGCCTCGGCGCCGGGGACGAGCGGCGCCGGAAGGATCTGTCCCGGCTCATCGTCCTGATCGAGGTCAGTCTGATGCTGCTCTCCGGCGGGCTGCTCTTCGCCTTCGCGCCGGCCATGGTGTCCATTTTCACCAAGGACCCGGCGGTGATCGCCCTGGGCAGCACGGTGCTGCGGATGGTAGCCTGCTCCGAGCCCTTCTACGGCGTGTCCATCGTGGTGGAGGGCATGCTCCAGGGCGCGGGCAAGACCAAGGTGCCCTTTGTGTTCAACATCGCGGGGATGTGGGGCGTGCGCATCGTCGGCACCTGGATCTGCACCCAGCGGCTGGGCATGGGCCTGGTATCGGCCTGGGGCTGCATGATCGGGCACAATCTTCTGCTCTTCGTCCTGTTCCTGCTCTACTACCGCCGCGGCCGCTGGAACCCGCTGCGGGCGCAGACGCCCCTTCATTAAGGCGCGCTGCGTGAAAGGGCCTGCGCAGCCCTTCCGGCTGGTGATCGGGCGCAAAAGCACACGCGCCGAGGGAAATCCCTCGGCGCGTGTGCTTTTGTCGTTCCTCTATGGCTTCTCAGGGCCGTTCCAGATACAGAAGCTCCTGATTCTTGTCGAAGACCACATAATAGGTTCCGCTTTGCTCGACCCGGAAATTTTCGCCGTATTTGCCGTCTATACCATAGTTCAGATCCCACGTTCCGGAATAGCGGACCTTGAATTCGTCTCCGGCGTAGAGCTGCAGCGGCTCGGAGCGGAACACCCCCGGGGCGATCTCCGTCATGGGGAAGTCCGTGTCCCAGGACGTTCCGCAGATGGAGCCGATCACGCCCCAGCTTTTCAGCTCTGTGCTGTTCTGAAACAGAAGGTCGATCCGTCCCTGGTATGCTTTCAGCGCGGCTTTCAAATCGGCCTCGTCCGACGCCGCTCCGATCTCAGCGGTAAGGCTTCTGCCAATGTCCCACCAGGAGCCATGGATCATGCCCTGGGGCACGGAATACTCATTCTGCTGGAGCAGCGCTGCCAGCGCCGGGTCGGCCTGCACAGAGGGAGAGGCCTGGACGTTCCGGTTGGAGGGAACCCAGCCCAGCTGCTCAAAACGCTCCATCTGGCACTGCTCGCCGCATAGGTACTGGGCCAGCAGGTGCAGCGCGGCGCCCTTCTTCTCGTCCGTCTGGGGCTTCACGCCCAGGAGCTTGCAGGCGTTGAAGGAGCTCAGGTGGTACTCCTTGCCGTCCACGGTAAAGGAGGGCAGGTCTGCGACGCCCAAGTCTCCGCCCAGGACGCTCTTGGCTGTCAGATAATCCCAGGTTCCGGAGACCACGACCGCCGCGCGGGAGGCAAGCTCCTCGGCTAAAGAAGAATCCAGAAATGCAGGGGAGTCCAGCAGCTTTTTCATGCCCTTGGCGGCGATCAGGCCCTCGGGGCTGTTGAAGGTGTCCTTGACGGAGATAAAATTGCCGGTCGAGTCGGTTGCCCACTCGGAGACGCAGCCGGTGGCGAAGAACCAGGAGGCCATGTACCAGGCGGAGCTTTCCACCTCGAAAGCAAAGAACCGGTTCGTCCGCTCGCAGTCGGCGATCAACGCCTCCAGGCTGTCCACGTCTTCCTCCGGGATCACCGATTTGTCATAGTACATGAAATATCCGTTGGAGGCGGAAAGGGGGTAAGCGTACAGCGTCCCGTTGAAGGAGGCCGCGGCCACGGCCCCGGCGGAATTCTCCCGGCGCAGCTTTTCGGCCGGGGCGGCGCCCAGGCCGGTCAGGGCTTCGTTCTGCACCAGAAGGGCAAGCTGATCCTGGGCGAAGCAGTAGAGATCCGCCCCGTCCTGGGGGTATTGGAGCGTCTGATTCGCCGCGTCAGCCTCGGATACGGGCACGACGGTGGCGTTGATGGTGATGCCGTACTCGTTGCTCCGGTTGAATTCCGCGATCTGCTCCTGAAACAGTCCCACCGACATGTCGGAGGCCCACACGGTGATCGTGTAGGTGCCTGCCCATTCACTGGTCTGCGCGGGTGCTTCGGCCTTCTCCTCTTCGGCCGCCGGCCCAGGCTCCGCCGCAGGCTGTTCCGCTGTTTCGGCAATCTGTTCCGCTTCCGCGCTCTTGTCTCCGGCGGAAACGGGAAGCACGGTCGGGGTCGTCGTCCCGGTATCCCAGGGGGCCCAGAGCAGCAGTCCCGCCGCCGCGGCGCCCAGCACCACCAGCGCCAGCACCACGATCAGCCAGGTCTTCTTTCTGCGGGGCTTTTCCATCGGAACAGCATAGGCCGGAGGGGGTACAGGGCTTCCGCTCTGCCCTTGGGGCGCCTGCTGGATATCGTTCCCCTGTTGTCCGCACTCTCCCTGCTGCATCGGTCGAACCCCGCCGCAGGAGCCGCAGTAGTTCGCTTGGCGGGGATTCTCCTGTCCGCAGGCGCAGCGCCAAGTATTTCCTCCTTGGTTGTTCATGCAGTTCTACTCCCTTCTGATGCTCAGCCCAGCTTGCTCAGATCCACCCAAACCGCCGGGCGTACGCCGCAGTACTCGGACGCGTCGGTATATTCGATGCCTTCTCCCGCCGCCGGGATCACCGAGACCAGATTGCCGCCTGCGGCCGACATCAGCGGTGAGCAGAGCCACCAGCTCAAGCGTTCGCCGATCGGCAGACCGGTCATCCTCGCCGCCGCCGGGGTGAGGAAGGCGTCCATTCCTTCCCCGCCCAGCTTGTCGATCAGATAGAACTGCACATTGTCCTCGCTCAGCAGAAATACTTTGTCGTGCACCGAGCGGACCGAGCCTCCCATTTGCGAAGTGACGATCGTGGAAATCAGCGCGGAGCGATAATCCAGTTTTGCTTCCCCTTCTGCAAAAGAGACGAAAGCCGTGTTATAAAAGCTGTTGTTGAGCCATTCTCGCAAATCGCTGTTTTCCCAACTGACCTCCTGCTTCACATTCTTTTGAAAAGGCATGCTTGCGAGGCAGTCCCGGCTGAGGAGCAGAACCTGATCTCCCTTGCGCCGCAGTACGATCCAGACAATGGGCTCTTTGCCGTTGCTCTCGTCGCCGTCCTGCTCCCAGGCGCCGAAACCCACCAGGTCGCCCGCCTTACAGTCCTCCAGGGGCACCAGCTCCGCATTGACCTGCTCCAGGAGCGCTTCGGCCCGCAGGGCGCTGTCTCTATACTCGCCAAGCCCGGCATACGCCGCGGCCGCGGCCCCCAGATTTCCCTGCCGCTCGGCGGCCAGTGCCTCCTGATACCGTTCCTCCAGCTCTTTCAGCTCTCCCGCCCGGGCCATGGCGTCCCGATACTCGCCCAGGGCAGCGAAGGTCTCGACGGCCTCCCCGTATTTCCCTTCCGCCAGGAGGGCCTCCGCCTGCTCATAGGCAGCCTGACTGCGCAGCTCCTCGGCGCGCTGTGCGGCATCCTTGTACTCGCCCAGGGCTTCAAATCGCTCCGCCGCGGCCAGCGGATCGCTCTCCGCCAGCTTGTCCGCGGCCTGATAGCGATAGAGAGGCAGGCCGTAGAACCAGATCCCGGCGCCGATCCCCGCCAGAAGCAGGAGGACAAGCGGCAGGATCCAGAGCCGTTTTTTCTTGCGCGGCGCAGGCGGTGCCGCCACGGGCGGGGTCGGCGCCCCGGAGGGGGGCTCCGGCGCGGAAGCCGGCGCCGCGTCGACGTTTGCCTCTGCCGGGACAGGCGCGGGCGCGGTCTGTTGAGCCAGCCTCTCCGCCTCCTGACGCTCTTGCTCAGCCAGCCGCTCCGCCTCCTGACGCTCTTGCTCGGCCTTCTGCTCCGCCATCATGCGGGCGTATTCCGCCCTCTTCTCCGCTTCCCAGCGCTCGGCGATCCGCCTGCGCTCCTCTTCCTCCCTGGCCTCCTGCTCTGCGGCCAGACGGGCCTCCTCCTCTTTCCGGAGACGCTCCGCCTCCACCGCGCTGCGAACCGTCTCCAGGCGGGCGTTGCGCGCCTCTTCCATGGCGTTCGCGTCCACCTCGCGGCTGGGTCTGCCGCAGACGGGACAGCGCTCCGGGCCCACGGGATATTCCGTCCCGCAGGCGCACTGCCACAGTCCGTCGATCAGGCGGGGGAAGAAGCGGCTGTTCCAGCCGTAGAGCATCCGGTACTCCCGGGACAGCTCCTCTCCCAGCGCGTTCTCCAGCGTCTCCGGCCGGGGCACGGGTTTCCACTCTCCCTCGCACTGCCAGACGCTCCGGTCTGCGAAAACGACCTCCCGCACCGACACCCGGAAGCCGCGGGCCAGAGGCTGGTCGAAGACGATGGGGCTCTTGACGCCAAAGGCGCTCCCCCGTCCCGCATTCAGATCCAGGTAGTCATAGCTCACCGGCCCGCCCAGAGGGCGTTCCGCCAGATCCAGGGGCTGCACCTCCACACGCGCGCCGCGCAGCGCCTTTTCTCCCAGATTTCTCAGCTTGAGCTGTGCCAGGATCCGTCCCAACTGGCGATCCCACAGCAGGGCGCCGGCCTCCACGATCAGAGGTGAGCCCTCACAGTACAGCTCCTGGGGCAACGCATAAAGCCGCTGATATCGTTCCGTCATGGCAGCCTCCTTACAGATCCGGCAGGGAGTCGTCAAAGGTCGGCATAACGGGCGCCGCGCCGGTGGGGGTTGGCGCCGCCGCGGGAAGGGGAAACTCCGCCTTCGGTTTTTCCCGTTTCTCAAAAGCCGCCGGCAGCTTGCTCAGGCCCAGGGACAGGATCCCGGCGCCAAGGGCGACGGTGAGCAGCCGGACCCCCTTGATCAGCGTGCCGCGCATCTGCTGCTGCGCGCTGGTCAGCGGCAGAATGGCCGAACTCACGCTCGCCGCCGTGTCATTGCGGCCGGAGCTGCCGGCCATGCCATAGAGATAGAGGTTGTTTGCCGCGGAATTGCCCTCCTCCGTCTGGAAGCACAGGCCCAGGACGATCACCAGGACGCCAAGCAGGAGGATGATGAAGGCGATCACTTTGCGAAACATCGAAAGTCTCCTCTCATTTTATATTGGTACTCTTAGTATTATATCGCTTGCGTGCGCTCTGTCAAGGACGCTCTGCGGCAAAGCCCTTCCTTTTGACAGCAAAAATGCCCTCCCGAAGGAGAGCATTTTTGTTGTCCGTATTCTCTTACTTGAGCTCGACGGTAGCGCCGACGGCCTCCAGCTTGGCCTTGAGCTCCTCGGCCTCTTCCTTGGTAGCGCCTTCCTTGATCTTGGCAGGCACGTCCTCGACCAGCTTCTTGGCCTCGGCCAGGCCCAGACCGGTGATGCCGCGGACTTCCTTGATGACCTTGATCTTCTCAGCGCCGAAGCTGGTCATGACAACGTCAAACTCAGTCTTCTCTTCGACGACGGGGCCGGCAGCGACAGCGGGACCGGCAGCAACAGCAGCGGCGGAGACACCGAAGGTGTCCTCCAGGGCGTGAACGAGCTCGGACAGCTCCAGAACGGTGAGGCCCTTGATCTCTTCGATCATGGCAGTGATTTTCTCAGACATTAGTATTTCCTCCTGATTAGATTTTGTTTTGCCGAATTATTCGGCGGCTTCGGCGGACTCGATGGAGCCGCCCTTCTGCTCCAGGATCTGGCCGAGGCAAACGGCGAGACCGGTGATAGGAGCGATCATGGTTCCGAGGACCTTGGAGTACAGAGCGCTCTTGCTGGGCAGCTCTGCCATCTCGGCGATCTCCGCCTCGTTCAGGATCTTGCCCTCCATGAAGGCAGCCTTGATGTTGAAGCGGTCACCCAGCTTCTTGCTGTAGTCAGCCAGGATACGGAACGGAGCGATGGGATCCTTCTCGGCGGTGGCCAGAGAGGTGGTGCCGTTGAGAACGTGGTCAAGCTCGTTCATCCCCAGCTGATCCAGAGCCTTTCTGGTCAGGGTGTTCTTGACGACCGTGTAATTCACTTCGTCCTTGCGCAGCTCGGTACGCAGGGCGGTATCCTCGGCGACGGTGATTCCCTTGTAGTCGACCAGGACGCCGGCCTCGGCGTTCTTGATGCGCTCGGCCAGTGCTTCCACGATAGCCTGCTTTTCGCTAAGAACCTTTGCGTTGGGCATGTGTGTTTTCACCTCCGGTGCGATAGATCACGCTCATAAAGAAAGCCTTTGCATCCGCAAAGACGCAAAGGCACAAAAACAATCAAGATATTGTTGATGTCCTCGGCAGGATTTACGGCCTGAGCCACCTGCTGTCTTCGGAGCGCCCACATAATATACGCGAAAAAAAGCCCCTTGTCAAGGGCTTTTTTCAGTTTTTTCACCGCAAATTCCGCTTCTTTTCACCCGGTATCAGATTTCCCGCGGCGGGAAATACTAAGCGGGCGGAAGGGAGCGATGACATGCAGGGAAAAGTCGAGATCTGCGGGGTCAACACGGCCACGCTGCCGGTACTCAAAAGCGGCGAGACCCGCCAGCTTCTGGAAAAGGCCCGCGCCGGGGACGCGGCCGCCCGGGAAAAGCTGATCTCCGGGAATCTCCGGCTGGTGCTCAGCGTGATCCAGCGCTTCGCCGCCCGGGGGGAAAACATCGACGATCTCTTCCAGGTGGGATGCATCGGCCTGATCAAGGCCATCGACAACTTCGACTGCGAGGGCCACGACGTGCGCTTTTCCACCTATGGCGTTCCCATGATCGCCGGAGAGATCCGCCGGTATCTCCGGGACAACAGCGCCCTCCGGGTGTCCCGGAGCATGCGGGACACGGCCTACAGGATCCTCCAGGCCCGGGAAAAGCTGACGTGGGAGAGCGGACGGGAGCCCACGGAGGACGAGCTGGCCGCGGCGCTGGGCATCCCCCGGGAGGAGATCACCCGGGCCCTGGACGCCATCAGCGACCCGGTGAGCCTGTCCGAGCCGGTGTACAACGACACCGGCGAATCCCTCACCGTCATGGATCAGGTCAGCGATCCCCGGAACAACGACGAGAGCTGGCTCGACTGCATGGCCCTCTCCGACGCCATGCGCCGGCTCAGCGAGCGGGAAAAACGCATCCTGTCCCTCCGGTTTTTCGACGGGAGGACCCAGATGGAGGTGGCCGGCATGGT
>JAEEGH010031586.1_pt1 | contig 10222 bp, 6 predicted proteins | sample 9134181 | NCBI WGS metagenome assembly JAEEGH01 (sample SAMN16246544, study PRJNA631951) | gut metagenome | biome: gut microbiome; feature: rumen; material: DP-attached | host: Bos | place: Iran: Karaj | collected 2018-10 | reverse complement strand
TCTAACTTATGAGGCAAGCCCACCTGTGAAGGTCGGCTTGCTTTTTTCATTCAATTTTTTCTAGGGAAACCGAGGAATAAAATAAAAAATAATGTCTTTAATGACATATTTTTTGTAATAAAATTGGAGATTGTAAGAAAAAGTGCTATATTTGCGGCCAATACATAAGGACAAAAAAGAGGGCGAGTTGCCCCGCCCTAATGTTTTCACAACGGAATAATCCTTATTGTGACTTGCTTGAGATATGTTTAGTATCTGGGCGCAAAGATAAAGTAAAAAACAATAACTTCCAAATATTTTTTCAGAATTCTTCAAATGAAAAACATTTTAGGCCTCGATTTAGGCACAAACAGTATCGGCTGGGCTCTCATCCAGACCAATGATGAGGGTAAAACCTATCAACGTGACATCAAATTAGGAAGCCGTATCATCCCGATGACCCAGGATGTACTTGGAGCATTCGAAGGTGGAGCACCTATCCAGACCCAGACGGCATCACGCACGCAAAAACGAGGTATGCGCCGTCTGTATGAGCGTCGCGCCTTGCGTCGCGAACGACTCCTCCGTGTGCTGCACATCCTTGGTTTTCTTCCCGACCATTACGATCATTCCATCGGTTGGGATCCGCGACAGTCAAAGACCTTCGGCAAATTCATCAATCCCGATGAAGAACCGAAGATTGCATGGACGCGTGATGCCCAAGGCAAGCCGTCGTACCTATTTAGGAATTCCTTCGAAGAGATGCTGGCCGATTTCAAGGCAAAGAAGCCCGAACTGGTGGCCAATGACAAGAAAATTCCTTACGACTGGACGCTCTACTACTTGCGGCAGAAGGCATTGCTCGAACCCATCACCAAAGAGGAACTGGCATGGATACTCCTTAACTTCAACCAAAAGCGCGGATATTATCAGTTGCGTGGCAAGGATGATATCAGTCAGGACAAAGACAAGGGCAAGATTGTCGAATACATCGAACAAGTGGTGACCGATGTCGATTTCGACCCCAATGAAAAGGAATCCAGCAAGGGCCGGTGGTACAATGTCCACTTGGCCAATGGTATGATCTATCCCAAGCAGAGCAAAATCAGCCTGAAGGACTGGATAGGCAAGAAGCGCGAATTCATTGTCACAACCGAACTCGATGACCAGGGCAAACCTAAACTCAACAAGGATGGTGGAATCAAACGTTCTTTCCGAGCCCCTGAACCAGACGACTGGACACTCCGCAAGGTACGCACCGAGAACAGCGTGGCACAAAGCGGCATGACCATCGGAGCATACATCTACCAGCATCTGCTCTCCGACCCATCGGGCAAGATAATAGGCAAGTTTGTCGAGACCATCGACCGCCATTTCTATAAGGATGAACTATCTGCGATTCTGCAGAAGCAGTCTGAATTCCATCCCGAACTGAAGGATAAGGCCAAGCTCGATGCTTGCAGCGAGGCTTTATACGGCCGCAATAGTGCACGCCAGTACAGCCTCAAGCAAAAGGATATGACCTATCTGCTCATCGAGGATATCCTCTTCTACCAGCGCCCACTGAAGAGCAAGAAGTCACTGATCTCCAACTGCCCCTTCGAATCGCACACCTACGTCGATAAGGAAACGGGCGAAGTGAAGACACAGTACATCAAGTGCATTGCCAAGAGCAACCCCTACTTCCAGGAGTATCGTATCCGTCACTTCATGCAGAATCTGAAGATCTACGACACAAGCGGACTTGAGGAGAAGGATGTGACAGCGCAATATTTGCCCGACGCTGAAGCATGGGAGCGTCTTTATCATTGGCTCAACGACCGTGACTCCGTCAACCAGGACTCCTTCCTCAAGGACTTCCTGGCAATCAAGAAGCCGAAGGGCAAGGATGCAAAGTATCCGCTTCGCTGGAACTACGTGGAGGACAAGGAGAAAAAGTATCCGGTAGGCGAGACACATGCGTTGCTCAAAGGCTGTCTGGAGAAGGCTGGTGCTGCCGTCAGTCTGCTTGACGACTTTGCTGTTGAGTACCGACTCTGGCACCTGATGTATTCCATCGATGACGTCAACGAACTCAAGGGTGCGCTTCGCAAGTTCGCCTCCTGCTACCACATCAGCGACATCGACACAATTGTCGAGGTTTTCAGCAAGGCAAAGCCTTTCGACAAGGATTATGGCAGTTATTCGGAGAAGGCCATCAAGAAATTGCTTCCTCTGATGCGCCAGGGCATTCGTTCCGAAGTGGCTTGTGAGCAGTTGTATGAGAAGAAGCCCACCGAACAATGGTCATCGCCAAGCGACATCCATGCCTTCATCATGGACTTCCAGCAGCATTCGCTGCGCAACCCGATCGTGGAGCAGTGTATCCTCGAAACCCTTCGTACGGTGGCCGACATCTGGCAGCAATGCGGACATATCGACGAGATACACCTTGAGTTGGGCCGCGAAATGAAGAATCCCGCCGACAAACGACAGCAGATCAGCGAAAGGAATCGTGAGAACGAGAACACCAACCTACGTATCAGAGCACTACTTACCGAACTGCTCAACGACCCCAACATCCAGGATGTCCGCCCAAACAGCCCGATGCAGCAGGATATCCTTCGCATCTACGAAGAGGGAGCACTTACGGAACTCAAGTCATCAGACCCTGACTATAAGGAAATACTTGAAATCTCCCGGATGGCCCAACCCTCGGCAAGCCAGCTGACGCGCTACAAGCTTTGGTTGGAGCAGCGCTATCGTTCGCCCTATACGGGTCGTGTTATTCCTCTTGCACGACTGTTCACCCCTGCCTATCAGATCGAGCACGTCATCCCACGCGCCCGCTATTACGACGATTCGCTCAACAACAAGGTAATCTGCGAGGCTGAAGTCAACAAGGACAAGACCAACCTCCTGGCACATGAGTACATTTGCCAGAATGGTGGCAAGCTGATCACCACGACAAGCGGTACTGTGAAGGTGTTCAACAAGGAGGAATACGAGCAGTTCGTGCAGGACCAATATGCGACGCTCAAAACCAAGAAGCGCAACCTGCTGCTCGACGACATTCCCGAAGAATTCATCCAGCGTCAGATGAACGACAGCCGTTATATCAGCAGATACGTCAAGGCATTGCTCTCCAACATCGTGCGTGCTGACGAAAACGACGACCTTGAGACATCGAAAAACGTCATCGTGTGCTCCGGTTCAGTCACCGACCGTCTGAAGAAGGACTGGGGCTTGGTCGATGCATGGAATCAGTTGATATACCCGCGTTTCGAACGATTAAACAATCTGACAGGCACCAACCTCTTCGGACAATGGGTGAACAAGGATGGGAAACGCTACTTCCAGACCGATATGCCGCTTGCATTGCGCAAGGGCTTTACCAAGAAGCGCATCGACCACAGGCATCACGCCATGGATGCCCTCGTCATCGCATGCGCAACGCGCAGTATCGTCAACCTGCTCTCCAACATGAATGCCAACAAGACCGAGCAACGCGAAGACCTGAAGCGTATCCTGACGGGCAAAGGCGGTTTGTTCAACAAGCCTTGGCCCACATTCACCCAGGATGCCTTCCAGGCACTGTCGGGTGTGGTTATCAGCTTCAAGAACAAGGTGCGTGTCCTCTCTCGTGGTTCCAACTACTATGAGCACTACGATGCAGAAGGTCGCAAGCGGCAGGTCGCCCAGAAGGGCGGCAAGCAGTTTGTGGTTCGCAAGCCGCTCCATGAAGAAACAATTTATGGTCATGTAAATTTGCGACTGAAAAAGTTTGTTAAGATCAAAGCAGCATTGGAGGATGTCAAGAACATCGTCGATGCATCGTTACGCAAACGCATTACCGAATTGATTAGTCAAGGTCTGGATAAAAAGGGCATTATTGACAGACTTGCCCAGGAAGGAATTGGAAAACAGATTGAGATTTACTATTTCTCTGATTCACAAGAGCCCTTGGTGGCTACTCGAAAAAAGTTGGATGATTCTTTCAGCACAAAAAAGATCCTTTCGATTACTGATACTGGCATCCAGAAAATACTTCTTAATTACCTAACTTTTAAAGGCGGTGATCCTAAAGTCGCTTTTTCTGCCGAGGGCATTATCGAATTGAACGAGCATATTGCAGATTTCAATCATGGAAAAAGCCATCAGCCGATTATGAATGTTCGTCTTTATAAAACACAGGGAGAAATGTTCAGAATTGGAGAACAAGGTAATAAAGCTAAAAAATATGCCAAAACTGAAGGCGGCACAAATCTTTATTTCGCAGTCTATGAATCTGCAAATGGGGATAGAATATATGAAACTATCCCGTTGAACATAGTTATTGAAAGGCTTAAACAAGGTTTGGCTCCTGTTCCGGACAACAAAGATGGTATTCCTCTTCTGTTTAGCCTATCACCACTTGATTTGGTTTATGTACCAACTGAAGACGAGAGGCAATCAATCAATATTGGCATTAATGAGCTAGATAGTAATAGAATTTACAAATATGTTAAAGGATGGTCCAATAGAGCTTGCTTTATCCCGCATCGTATTTCTTCTTTATTACTTGACGTAAATGGCAACGTTAGCTTTGGTAGCAACAATCCAGTAATTAACGAAATAAGCATCACTAATGACTCTGGAATAATAGAAAAAGAGCAAGGCCAACCTTCCATCAAATCCGTTTGCTGGAAGCTCGAAGTAAACAGATTGGGACAAATTACAAAGATAATCCGATAAACCATCCTATTAAAGAGCCGAGGGATACTTCGGCTCTTTATCTTTTTTAGATTATTTAACTGACCCTGTCAACTCAACTTGACAAAATAAAACCATTATTAAGAAAAGTCGAAACCGAATCTCACTTCAGTTTCGACTTGTTTATTTAGGCACTTTTTTAATTTCTAACTATCCTTGTAACCATTTATGCTATAACAATTTACACAGGATGAGTTGTTATTGCCTATGCAAAGATACTAATTCTCAAGCAAGTCACAACAGGATGTCGGCAAGATCATCGGCCAGGATTGTTGTTATTGCCTATGCAAAGATACTAATTCTCAAGCAAGTCACAACCAAGGCCAGCCAAGGTTCGGAGGAGCAAGGGTTGTTATTGCCTATGCAAAGATATTAATTCTCAAGCAAGTCACAACGCCTGCGTGCAAATACGTTGCAAATGCGTCGTTGTTATTGCCCTTGCAAAGATACTAATTCTCAAGCAAGTCACAACTGTTCCTTTCGTAGTTGTCACGCGCATTGCGTTGTTATTGCCTATGCAAAGATACTAATTCTCAAGCAAGTCACAACATAGTGAGTGAACGCGAGGCCTACTACAAGGTTGTTATTGCCTATGCAAAGATACTAATTCTCAAGCAAGTCACAACATCAACGGGTTCATGGCCTCTGTCTTCGAGTTGTTATTGCCTATGCAAAGATACTAATTCTCAAGCAAGTCACAACTGCGGAGGGTCTTGATGGCACCAGGCTTCGTTGTTATTGCCTATGCAAAGATACTAATTCTCAAGCAAGTCACAACAGAACCGCAACGACAAGAAGATGGTGGACAGTTGTTATTGCCTATGCAAAGATACTAATTCTCAAGCAAGTCACAACCGAGACATGGCCGAGTATGCACGAGTACAGTTGTTATTGCCTATGCAAAGATACTAATTCTCAAGCAAGTCACAACAAATCACTGGCAACGTCGGCTCGATGAACGTTGTTATTGCCTATGCAAAGATACTAATTCTCAAGCAAGTCACAACAAATGGGATGACCTAAATTCGGAGTATTCCGTTGTTATTGCCTATGCAAAGATACTAATTCTCAAGCAAGTCACAACGTGATCTGCGAATAGAGGGCGGCGAGCTTGGTTGTTATTGCCTATGCAAAGATACTAATTCTCAAGCAAGTCACAACGGTACGACCGCCAGAACATCGAAGGCCCCAGTTGTTATTGCCTATGCAAAGATAGCGAAAATCTATAAAACCTCCAAATGTAAATCGAAAAATAGCGATATTTTCATACAATTCTTCGGTTATGTTGTATAAAATGGTTATCATTGCATCTGTAATTTATTATAAAAACTAAAAATCACGCAAGCCCTTTGTGAAGGTCGACTTGTTTTTTATCCCTTTTTTGAAGAATTCATTGAGAGAATTTGGTGGTATCGGGAAAAATCGAGAATCATCCTGGCATCTCGAACGAATTTACCAACGACCGCTTTCCGATTGGCGCCAAGGCAATCATATGTACAGCGAACACATGCTGGAGAAGTGGTGTCCTTATAAGGTTGATCTGATTTTTCAATATGGAGACATATGAAATTCGGCTATAATTCGGTTATAATTCGGCTATAATTCTTGATGGAACAGAAACAATTGTGCCACCCGTAGCGGAAACAAATGTACCACCTTTAGTGGCATCGTCAAGGTCGTTTTTCAGGTATCATGATTATCTTTGTGGAGTGAAACCACAACAATAATAATATATTGAGGAGAGGTCAAATGTCCGTTTGATAGTGAAAAATCGTCATCGAATACGAGAAAGAACAATACCCAATAAAAAAGGCAACAAAATCTGTTAGCATAGGAATGAAAAGGCAAGCCGCAATGCAGTCGGCTTGCTTTTTTGTCATCTATTCGGATTAATTGGTTAATTTTGCAAATTGGAGTAGGCAATACAATCTTTTTGTTGAAAAAAAGCAATTTTTGGCGATGAATAATCAATTCGTCGCGTAGTTTGCGACGGTTGGCTCTTATTTTTGCCGCCATCCAACAAAAAAAAACTTACTACTATGCTAAACTCCAGAAATTCATTTTTAAGAGAGGTTATCATCGACAGATGCCTCCGCAGCAAAGTACCTATGTCCCGAAAGGAAATCGAGAACGAACTCTCCAAGTTTCTTGAAGCACATGATGAAAGCAAAGGCGATTCGAAAGACACCGTCCTAAGGGATATCAATAGCATCGAAGATCGATGGGGCGTCAAAGTAAATAGGATTAGAAAGGGAAAGGTAGTATATTACCAGTACGCTGAACCCTGCTTCTCAATCTATCAATCAATTCTTAAGGCTGAGGACCTTGTCAGAATAAGGGAAACCATCAAGGTCCTGAGAAACTATGTAGGTTTGCCTCATTGTGAATGGATTGAAGATATTAGTGCAAGATTACAGGCTTATACATTCAGCGAACCTGACGAAGATCCCATTGTGTGCTTCTCTCACAATCCCGACTATGCCGACAACCTTAAGCATTTCAATCCGCTGTTCGAATACATCAAGTCGAAATCTGCCATTGAGCTTACCTATAAGAAATTCAATAGCGAGAAGGAGACAACTCGCATCCTTCATCCTTACCGACTTAAAGAATTTGACTCTCGATGGTATGTTGTAGGTTGGTGCAAAGAGCATCCCGACCATCCTTCTTGTTATGGCTTGGAACGAATCATCAACTTCATCAAGAGCGGAGAAGTATTTGTTGAGAATCCTGGTTTTGACATCGAAGAATATTTTCGCTCGATGTATGGTATTACCATCTACGATGGATCTGTGCCACAAGAGGTACTCTTTTGGGTGAGTAATGACCAATATCCCTACATTAAAACCAATCCCATCCACGAGAGTCAGAAGTTTGTACGTGAGGAGGATGGTGGCAAGATCATCAGTCTGCATCTCTTCATCAACTATGAGCTCGTGATGCGCTTGTTCTCCTATAACATAGGCGTGAAGGTGCTTGCTCCTGCAGAACTTCGTCAGGAGATGAAGAAGAGAGTGAAAATCATGTATGATTACTACTACAACGAATAGAGAACCCGAACCTATGGCAAGGAAGATGTACCCTTGCCTAAGGTTTTTGCATTAATAATTCTTTTCACACACAACTTCGTATGAACAAAGAAAACTTCGACAATGATGAACCAATCCATCATTTCGAGGGCAAGGGTCTTTTGCATTCTTGCCCGAGTTCACTAACCTTAGCCCAGACGGGCAATTCTTCTTCTCCAAACACACAATCACCACATGCTACCATTTCTCCACCTGTAAAGCAATCACTACACAAATTACTTGGATTGCTGAAGTGGCTATCTATCTTCAGACCAAGCAAACACACTTCTCCATCTATAGTAAACTTAAACTACTATTTCATCGAGAACCGAACTATAGAAAATAATAACAACTTATCATATAATAATGCAATGAAAATAATTAGTCAAGTCTTGAATAATTATGGTACTATTCAAGAGAACAACTTCTACGGCAAGAATGAACAGCAGAGCAACGAGAATGAAGGTAAAGAAGATGTCGAGGATGTCGACCATACGGAAGTTGTGGAAGTGCAGCCTGCGCCTAAAAGAGATGATAGCCAGCCTGGAATTATTCGTTTCTTTGCTCAAAGATCAAAAGCACGGCCCATATTATCTTGGTTACATGAAACGACTGACGATCTTGAAACACCGAAAGAGAGATTGTTGAATGTCCGTGCAGTCTATGAGGCAGGTCATTTCACACAACGTATCCCCTACGAAATATACGTTGAAGAATTCGGACCTATAACCAGATCCAGATACAAATATTGGATGGGTGAAGAGCTCAAATATAACAGAAAGAACATAGATGACATCATAGAGCAATTCCCTTTTTGAATGTCAATCGCTGGCAAGTCAAATTTGCAGATAGGTATTACTATACTTCAAAAAAGTGCCAATAATGGCAAATTTTGGTCGTAGTTCTTGGTTGGATGAATAAAACCAGCTATTATTGCACTACCAAAATCTGCCAATATTGGCAAAAATTAGTAATAGCACAATGGAAATCAAAAGAGACAGATATCTTCGTCAGCTTATAGAAAGCCGTCAGAATGGCTTCATCAAAGTGGTAACAGGTATCCGCAGATGCGGCAAGTCTTACCTCTTAAATGTGTTGTTTTATCACTATCTATTGGATAATGGCGTTCCCGATAATCACATCATCCGTGTTGACCTTGAAGATCGTATGAACAAGGATTTGAGGAATCCAGATGTGATGCTCCACTTTGTTCATGATAGAATCAAGGACAAGGATCCTTACTATATAATTATTGACGAGGTACAGATGATGGATGAGTTCGTGGATGTGCTGAACAGTTTTCGCCACATTGAAAACGCCGATACGTACGTGACAGGCAGCAACTCCCATTTTTTGTCTTCAGACATTCCCACAGAATTTCGTGGCCGTGGAGAGTCCATTCATGTGAACCCTCTATCTTTTGCAGAATTCTTTTTAGCTAAGGGGGGTGACAAGCAGGATGCTTGGCGCGAATACTATACTTACGGAGGATTACCTCTCATTCAGTCTTTTGATACTGAAGAAAAGAAGATAAACTATCTGAAAGATTTATTCGAGACTGTCTATTTAGCAGATATCATTGAGAGGCATAAAATCAAGAATGAACATGAAATGCGAGAACTGGTTCTCATTATGGCATCTGCTATCGGTTCTTCTTGCAATCCCACTAAGCTATCGAATACTTTCAAGAGCGTGAAGAATGTGAAGATTAGCAATAAGACCATATCTAACTATCTAAATTACTTGTCTGAGTCTTTTCTTCTTAATAAAGCCATTCGTTACGACATTAAGGGTAAGAAATACATCAACACGCTTTCAAAGTATTACTTCTCTGATATCGGACTAAGAAATGCAGTTTTAGATATGCGTCAACAAGAGGAAACACATATCATGGAGAATATCATCTATAACGAATTGATCACACGTGGTTGCAGAGTAGATGTTGGAATGGTTGAGATCAAGAAGAAGGATAAGGACGGGAATTGGATGCGCATACAACTAGAGGTAGACTTTGTTGCCAGCATTGGCAGCAAAAAATACTATGTGCAGTCTGCCCTTACCATACCTGATAGGGAAAAGGAAGTCCAGGAATCACGTTCACTTATGAATATCAATGATTCTTTCAAAAAGATTATAGTCGTGAAAGACCACATTATGCCGCGTCGTAATGAAGAAGGTATAGTAACCATTGGCCTCTTAGATTTCCTGCTCAACGAGGATAGTCTAAACATTTAATCAAGTGTTCTCTTGTCTTTTTGCTCCAATTTTCAATTTGAAAAACGGGACAAATCGGGACTCCAACGGGACTTTTCGGGACTTTTTAAAATCTCCGGCAATTAATTTTGTCGGGGATTTTTTTTGTGCCTAAATTTGTCACAGCAAAATGTCTAACCAAATTAAAATATTTATGGTACAAAAACAAAAACTGAAAAGTGAACGAGGAA
>JAEEGH010031580.1_pt1 | contig 10224 bp, 6 predicted proteins | sample 9134181 | NCBI WGS metagenome assembly JAEEGH01 (sample SAMN16246544, study PRJNA631951) | gut metagenome | biome: gut microbiome; feature: rumen; material: DP-attached | host: Bos | place: Iran: Karaj | collected 2018-10 | reverse complement strand
ACAATCCAGAGGAACGATGCGGTGCCGAACTGCGCCCCCATGATGGCGCCCACAATCGGCCCCACACCGGCGATGTTCAGGAACTGGATCAGGAAAATGCGCCACGGCTTCATCGGCACGTAGTCCACACCGTCAGCCATGGTGATGGCCGGAGTCGGCCGGTTCGGATCAACTTCAACCATTTTTTCAATCAGCCGCCCGTAAAGCAGGTAACCGAAAACCAAAAGCAGCAAAGCAATAACAAATGTAATCATCCCTACAAATTTATTTTCTTACATACATACGGTTCACGCGTTGTGAAATACCGGTCAAAATCTCATATTCGGTACATCCGGCCTGATGAGCCATCCGTGTTACTGACCATTGGGGACCGAACACCGTCACGGCATCCCCTTCATGGACATGAATGCCGGTGACATCCAGCATGCACATGTCCATACATATCAAACCCACCGAATGTGCAATCTCCCCATTGACAAGGAACTCCCCTTTACCGTTGCTCAAGGCGCGCGGCAGACCGTCCGCATAACCGATTGGTATAGTGGCAATCAGGCTGTCGCGCTCTGCGCGCCATGAACGGTTGTACCCGACAGTTTCGCCCTTCGTCACCCATTTGAGTTGGGAAACGATTGTCTTTAAAGTTGAAACACAATGAATCCGGTTCGGATCGGCAAACGGATTTATACCATATAACCCCAAACCAAGCCGCACCATGTCGAACTGGTATTGCGGGAAACGGAGAATGCCGACCGAATTGTCGATATGCTTGAGCGGCTTGTAGCCCAAGGCGTCGCTTATCTGCGCATGGCAATCGCCCAACAGTGAGGCCTGCATGTGGGTAAAGGCATCATCCATGGGGTCATCGGCAGCGGCAAAATGGGAAAAAACACTCTCCACCTCTATACGGGAGTCCTCATGCAGATGCTGGAGCAGCTCCTTCAAATCTTTCGGCTCGAAGCCAAGCCGGTGCATGCCGGTGTCAATTTTCAGATGAACCTTCAGACGCTCCTCCTGAGGATGGCGCTGCAACGCCTCCTCAAACAGACGCAGTATCCGGAAACTGTAGATTTCCGGTTGGAGCCGATGTTTCAGAATCAGCTCCACACACCTTTCGTCCGGATTCATCACCATTATCGGGAGGGTGATGTTCTTGTTCCGGAGCAGCACACCTTCGTCCGCGTATGCCACTGTCAGGTAGTCGACTTTATGATACTGCAGTTCGTTTGCGATGTCAATGTCTCCGCTGCCGTATCCGGCCGCCTTTACCATCGCCATCACCTTTGTTCCCGGGTTCAGTTTGGAACGGAAGTAGTCCAAATTGTCAATCAAGGTGTTAAGATTCACCTCAAGCACAGTTTCATGTGACTTGAGCTCCAGAAATGCGGAAATGCGCTCGAATTCAAACTTACGTGCCCCCTTTATAAGCACCACTTCGTTTTCAAGTTCATCCGTGTCAAAGTGCTGGAGAAACTCGGTCGTGTCATGGTAGAACTCCTTCTCCATAGGGAAACAGGCGGCATGGCGCAGCAAAGCCTCACCGATGCCGATGAAACGTGTGACCCCCTTATTGGATATCATCCGGGAAATCTCCTCATACAGCTCGCGTTCCGAACGTCCGCTCTGGAGAATGTCCGAAAGGATGAGCGTCCGTTTCTGGTACTGGTGCTGGTTCGACATCAGGTCGACCGCAATCTGCAGGGAATTGATGTCGGAATTATAGGTGTCATTTATTATCAGGCATCGGTTTATGCCCTGTTTCATCTCCAGCCGCATGGCAATCGGCTTCAGCAGCAGCATCCGCTCGGCAATCCGGTCGTTGGAAAAGCCCAACAGCAGCATACAGGCCCAGCAATGCAGCACATTCTCAATGGCAGCCTCATCAATGAAAGGGATACGTATGGAAATCGGATTCTCCTGATAAATGGCAGTGATTTCAGTCTGCTGCCCCTCTGTCTTGATTTCCTGCACAAACAGGTCGGATTCCCTACGTTTTCTGCTCCACGTGAACAACCTGATACGTTGGGCAAGACCGGAACGCAGCAGCACCTCATTCACATCCCCGTTGTCAAAAGACATGACGAGTGTCTCCACATTACGGAAAAGATTGAGCTTTTCTCCTATTTTCTGCCTGATGCCCATGAAAAACTCGTTGTGCGCCTGCCCGATATTGGTCAGAATACCGATGGTGGGCCGGATGATCGACTCCAACGTGGCCATTTCATCCGGTCTGGAAATGCCGGCTTCAAAAATGCCGAGTTGTGAATCCCTGTCAAGACTCCATACCGAAATGGGAACCCCAATCTGGGAATTGAAGCTGTTCGGCGTGTAGGTGATGCGGTAATCGTCACACAACAGCTGGTAGAGCCATTCCTTTACAGTTGTCTTGCCGTTGCTTCCGGTAATGCCGATGACCGGAAGAAGAAACTGTTTCCGGTGTTCGCGCGCAAGGGTCTGCAATGCCTTCAGAGTGTCTTCCGTACGGATGAAATCAGCCTCCGGATATGATTGGATATCAGCAAACTCACTGTTCACCACAAAATGACGCACCCCCTTGCGATACAGTTCGCCAATATAACGGTGTCCGTCATTGCGTTGCGACACCAGTGCGAAAAATAGTGTTCCCCCGCCCTGCCGTATCCGGCGGCTGTCAAAAGCAAGCTCCCGCACAGGTTCATCCGCATGAGGCGACTGCAGCAGCTCACCTCCGATACATCGGGCAATATCCGCAACAGTTTTCCTATTCATAGTCTGCGGACTCCTTTTCTGTGTTACCGGCATTGCGCACGGACTGGGGTTCCGGCACATTGTCCAATTCGGTCCGATGCCGGTTTGTATAAATGTCACAAGCAAGGTAGAGGGCGTTCCTGAAAGAATCGACAGAGGCCATATCCTTACCCACAATGTCGTATGCGGTGCCATGCGCCGGAGATGTCCGGACAACAGGCAGACCGGCAGTGAAATTCACCCCCTCACCATACGAAAGGGTTTTGAAGGGAATCATGGCCTGGTCATGGTACATGGCCAGAATCGCATCATATTTCGCATATCTGCCGGAACCGAAAAATCCGTCTGCAGGAAAAGGACCGAAAGCATAAATCTTCTCATTGAACGCCTCCTGGATGGCTGGAGTGATGCTCTCCTCCTCCTCCTTGCCGAACAGTCCGTTTTCACCGCCATGCGGGTTCAACGCCAGAACTGCAATACGTGGTTTCACACAGGCGAAATCCTGGACAAGACTTTTGTTAAGCACTCTTAATTTGCTTAATATTAAATCCTTAGATATTTTCTTTGAAACATCGGACAAGGCGCAGTGCGTTGTTGCCGTCCCGATGCGTAAGCGGTCGGAAACCATCAGCATCAAAGGAGTGTCGCTGTGGGTACGGGCCGCAAAATATTCCGTTTGTCCGGAAAAATGGAACTTGTCGGACTGTATGGCCATCTTGTTGACAGGTGCGGTGACCACAGCATCCAGCTTGCCGTCGTTCAAATCCCTGACAGCAATCTCCAACGAATCAAAGGCGGCCTGTGCCGACACCGGTGTGGCCTCCCCCATGTCGATTTTCAGTTCCTGCGCGGTGATGTTCAACATGTTGACCTTGTGCGGAACAGCCTGTTCCACCTGCCGGATTATGGTATAGTTGAATTCATTCCCTTTTGAAATGGTTTTACGGTAGTATGAGAGCACCTTTGAGGAGCCGTAAATGACAGGTGTGAAACTATCCAATATGCGGGAATCCAACAATGACTTGATGATCAATTCGTATCCGATTCCGTTAATATCCCCTTGGGTAATACCTATAAGTATGGTTTGCTGGTTCATGGCGTTTATTTGCTCAAATAACTTTTAATGTCTCCTATGATTTTATTTGCCAGTGCGTCCGCATCGGCTGCGTTGCCGCTTTCCGCATAAATGCGGATGATGGGCTCGGTGTTGGATTTGCGCAGGTGCACCCACTGCCGGTCGAAATTGATGCGCACACCATCCACATCGATAATCGGACGGTCAGAATATTTTGCCTTGACATGCTGCAAAAGCGCGTCAACATCGGTGCCGGGAACAAGATCCATCCTGTTTTTTGAGATTACAAATTCAGGATAGGACTTCCGCAGTTCGGAACACTTTTTCCCACTGTGCGCCAATTGGGTAAGGAACAACGCTATGCCCACCAGCGCGTCACGGCCGTAGTGCAGCGCGGGATAGATGACACCGCCGTTGCCCTCTCCGCCGATCACGGCGCCGGTCTCCTTCATCTTCGCAACCACATTAACCTCACCAACTGCCGAGGCACTGTAGCTGCCGCCATGCTTTTCAGTCACCTCCTGCAGCGCACGTGTCGAGGAGAGGTTCGAAACCGTGTTGCCCGGCGTGTGCTGCAGCACATAATCGGCCACAGAAACCAAAGTGTATTCCTCCACAAACGGCTCACCATTCTCCTGAATCAGCGCCAGCCGGTCCACATCCGGATCGACCACAAAACCCACATCCGCCTTTTCGCGGCGGACGGTTTCGCACAATTCGGTGAGATGCTCCGGCAGCGGCTCGGGATTATGGGCGAACACGCCCGTAGGTTCCGCATTGATCCCTATCACCTGACGGACACCCAACGCCTCCAGAAGCATCGGCAGGGCTATGCCGCCAGTTGAATTGACCGCATCGAACGCAACCTTGAATCCGGCCTTGCGGATGGCCTCCGCATCGACCAGATCCAATGCCAGGATGGCATCGATATGCCTGCGTATGGCCCCTTCGACCGGAATATATTTCCCCAGTTTGTCGGTTGTGACAAATTGGAATGCTGAAGCATCAGCCAGATCAAGCACCCTCCTGCCCTCCGAAGCGTTCAGGAACTCCCCTTCCGAATTCAGCAGCTTGAGCGCGTTCCAGTTGAACGGATTGTGGCTGGCGGTCAGAATAACGCCGCCGATGGCATCGCTGTGGATCACCTCCATTTCAACGGTCGGTGTGGTGGAAAGGCCGATGTCATACACCTGCATCCCCATGCCCATCAAAGTGGCGCACACCAGTTTGTTAACCATATCTCCGGAAACGCGTCCGTCGCGTCCCACAACCACTTTCCAATCATTTGGTTCAGGATACGCCTCCTGCAGAAAACAGGCGTATGCCGCGGTGAATTTCACAACATCCAACGGAGTCAGGTTGTCACCTGGAAATCCCCCCATTGTACCTCTGAAACCGGAAATAGACTTGATCAATGACATAATTACTCCTTTTTTTATTTTAAATCATTTAATATCTTTATCAGCTCCTCTTCCGTCATGCTGGTCTGGCTGCCGTCAGACATGTTTTTGAGCTGTAAGCGTCCCTGTGCGATTTCCTCCTCCCCAACTATAGCCACATATGGGATGCCTCTCGCATCCGCATAGGAGAACTGCCGGCCTATTTTCACAGCATCAGGATAGAGTTCGACACGCACCCCCTTCTGACGCAAACGCTGTGCCAAAGGCAGGGTGTGCCGAAGCTCCTTCTCCCCGAAATTCACAATCAGCACCTGGGTCGAATTGTTGTCCGTATCGGGGAAAAGACCGCCCTCCTCCATGATATCGTATATCCGTTCGGCACCGAACGAAATGCCCACTCCGGACATGTTCTTCATGCCGAAAATGCCTGTCAGGTCATCATAGCGTCCGCCGCCGGAGATGCTGCCCATGGCAAAATCCTTTGCCTTTATCTCCATAATGGCGCCTGTATAGTAGTTCAGCCCGCGCGCAAGAGTAAGGTCAACGGAGACTTCATTATGGAACGGGATTTTATCGAGATAGCCGAACAATGTGCCCATCTCCTCAACACCTTTCATTGCAATTTCCGAATCCTTCAGCAGATTTTGCAGATAGGACAGCAGATCCGCAGGAGTGCCCTGCTGCTGGAAAATGGGTTCCAGACGTGCGATCCCTTCCTGCGAGACCCCACGCTCCGCCAGTTCGCGGCATACACCATCCCAGCCTATCTTGTCCAGCTTGTCAATGGCTACAGTGATGTCGGTCAGCAGCTCGGGATGTCCCATGTAGGCGGCGATGCCGGCAAGCAGTTTCCGGTTGTTGACCTTGATCTGCACGGCAATGCCGAGCCTGTGGAAGACCTCGTCGGCCATCTGGAGCAGTTCCGCCTCGTTCAGCAGCGAATTGCTGCCGATAATGTCGGCGTCACACTGGTAGAATTCGCGGTAACGACCCTTCTGCGGACGATCGGCACGCCATACCGGCTGCATCTGGAAACGCTTGAATGGCATGGGAAGCTCCTGCCGGTGCTGCACAACAAAGCGGGCGAACGGAACCGTAAGGTCATAGCGCAGCCCCTTTTCGCACAAGACGGCTGAAAGCCTGTTCAGATTTGTTTCGGACAAATCGGCTTTCTCCAGGAAATTGCCTGAATTTAGAATCTTGAATAACAGGCGGTCCCCCTCCTCCCCGTATTTGCCCATCAGCGTGGAGAGGTTCTCCATGGATGGTGTCTGGATTTCCACAAAACCGAACTGGTTGAAAACTGTCCGGATAGTGTCGAAAATATAGTTTCTCCGCCGCATCTCCTGCGGCAGAAAATCACGTGTCCCTTTTGGTATTCCGATTTGCATTTTCTGGGTGGTTTATCCGTTTTTAACTTCAAGTGAGACAGACAGCAGCCGCTGCGCCTCCACGGCAAATTCCATGGGAAGGCGTTTCAGCACCTCCTTTGCGTATCCGTTCACAATCAATCCGATTGCATTTTCCTGACTGATGCCGCGCTGCTGGCAGTAGAACAGCTGCTCCTCCGAAATCTTTGAGGTGGAGGCCTCATGCTCCAGAATGGCAGTCTCGTTCTGGCATTCGATGAAGGGCCATGTGTGGGCGCCGCACAGGTCGCCAAGCAGCAGCGAATCGCACTGGGAATAGTTTCTGGCACGCTGTGCGTTTTTGCCGATATGCACAAGGCCGCGGTAGCTGTTTTCGCTGTGTCCGGCAGAAATGCCCTTTGAAATGATGGTGCTGCGGGTGTCACGACCGAGATGGATCATCTTGGTGCCGGTATCCGCCTGCTGGTAGTTGTTGGTAAGCGCGACGGAGTAGAACTCCCCGACCGACTCGTCGCCCTTGAGCACGCAGCCCGGATATTTCCATGTGACGGCTGAGCCGGTCTCCACCTGGGTCCAGGATATTTTGGAGCGGAACCCCTCGCAGATGCCGCGTTTGGTGACGAAATTATATATGCCGCCCTTGCCATCCTTGTCGCCCGGATACCAGTTCTGCACCGTGGAGTACTTCACTTCCGCACGCTCCTTGGCAAATATTTCCACCACCGCGGCATGCAGCTGGTTCTCGTCCCGCTGCGGGGCGGTGCAGCCCTCCATGTAACTGACATACGCATCATCGTCGGCAATTATCAGCGTGCGCTCGAACTGGCCGGTGTTCATGGCGTTGATGCGGAAATAGGTGGAGAGTTCTATTGGGCAGCGCACCCCTTTCGGGATATAGCAGAACGAGCCGTCGCTGAAGACTGCAGAATTGAGTGCGGCGAAAAAGTTGTCTCCGGACGGCACAGCCTTGCCCAAATATTCCCTCACAAGGTCTGGATGCTCGCGGACCGCCTCGCCGAAAGAGCAGAATATGATGCCCTGTTTGCGAAGCGTCTCCTGATAGGTTGTTTTCACCGATTCCGAATCCACCACGGCATCCACCGCCACCTCGCTCACATTGGCAAGCCGTTTCTGCTCTTCAAGCGAAATGCCCAACTTGTCGAACATTTCCCGAAGTTTGGGATCCACCTCGTCCATGCTGTCCAGCTTTTTCTTTTTTTTGGGGACGGCAAAGTAAATGATGTCATCGTAATTGATTGGCGGATAATGCAGGTGTGCCCAAGTCGGCTCCTTCATGCGCTGCCACTTTCTGTACGCCTCCAGCCGGAAATCAAGAAGCCATTCGGGCTCCTGCTTGTATTCGGAAATACGCCGGATAATTTCCTCGCTTATCCCTTTGGGAAAATATTCGGTGTCTATATCGCTGGTGAAACCGTATTTGTAGTTCTCGTCGGCAACCGACCGTATGTCCATCTGTTTTTCCTCCATGGCGCCTATACAAACTTTTCCCCTTTGGATATCTGCACATCCGCCACAAACTGACGGATGTTCTGCTCTTCTGACTTCCGGCAGACAAGCACGGCGTTGTCGGTCACGGCAACCACGTAGTCATCCAGTCCCTCCGTCACCACCACCGTCTCCTTGGGCGCGGTAATGATGCAGTTGGTGGTATTGTAGGTGAATATGTTGGCCGGCTCCACCAGTGCGTTTTTCTGATCCGGCTGTTTCATCTGCTCGTACAGCGCGGTCCATGTGCCCAAATCTGACCAGGCGAAATTGGAGGCGAGCACACTGACATTCTCAGCCTTTTCCATTATGCCATAGTCTATTGAGATTGATGTGCATTCCTCATAGATGCGACGGATTGAGGCCTGCTCCCGTTCCGTCCCCAAATCCTGCTCAACGCTTTGGAAAAGCTGGTCGATGGCGGGAAGATGCTGTTCAAACGCCTTCATGATGGTTGGCAGCTTCCAGACAAAAATGCCGGCATTCCACAGGAAATCGCCGCTCTCCAAAAATTGCTTTGCAAGTTCCAACTGAGGTTTTTCAGTGAATATCCGGACTTTGGAAATGCGCGGATCCGGCATATACCGGTTGGTGTTGTCATACTGGATGTATCCGTAGCCCGTTTCCGGACGTGTGGGATGTATGCCCAGTGTCAGCAGCCATGAGTTGTTTTCCGCACAGGCAAGAGCGGAGGCTATATGCTCGTTGAAAAGCTGCTCGTCCGGAATCAGGTGATCCGACGGGGCAACGATAATGTTGGCTTCCGGATTGCGCTGTTTAATCTTATAATTGGCGTAAGCGATGCAAGGGGCGGTATTACGGCGGAAAGGCTCAAGCAGAATCTGCCCCGCATCAAGTTCCGGCAACTGCTCCCTCACAAGGTCGCTGTATGTCTCGTTGGTGACGATATAGATGTTCTCCATCGGCACAACGGGCAGGAATCGCTGCACCGTCATCTGGAGCAGGGACTTTCCCGTGCCGAGAAAATCAATGAACTGTTTCGGGAAGGCATTCCGGCTGACAGGCCAGAAACGGGTGCCGGCGCCGCCGGCCATTATCACGCAAAAATTGTTGCTGTTCATAGTGTAGATATTGAAATGACACATGTACTGTCCTTCACAACGTCCGAATATGAAAAATGGGGGCAGTTGCACTTGTGCCTCCGTTTGGGATATGTTGTTGTCTTACGGGAGGAGGAACACCCCTGCAATCCGACGACAGCAATCATCAGAACGAAAAACACGGACAGTTTGATCCATTTGTTGCACATGGCTGGTTAACGCTTGCTGGAACCCGACTTGTGCAGGAATTTGCTGGTGAGGGTCAGACCGAAATTCTCCTTGAACTGCAGGTGGTCGGTGGTGACCTTGGTGCCATCGGCGCGCACACATGGGGTCACACCATCCGCCTCGTAGACCTGGAACCTGACATCATAATCGTATATGGCAGCCGCATAAATGCTGAATGAGAGCCATTCCGTCATCTTGAAGAGCCAGCGGATCTCAAAATTGACATCCACCTTTTCCGGCTGGTTCAGATAATCGGAGAAGAGTTCCAGTTTTGAATAGAGATTTATGGTCGGTGTTATGTCCTTGTTGATTGTGAAGCGTGCGAATCCACCGAACGAAAAATGATGGGTCAGTCCTGAATCGACCGCGAAGTAATTGCCGTCAAAGAAACGCCCGTCAAGTTTGAATGTTGTTTTTCCGGTGATCGGGGAGACAAATATTGACCAGTCCTTCTGCTTGTAGTCCAAACCGATTGAGGTGATCAGATATGCAGGGGTCATGAAGGCCGAAGTCACCTTGTCGTTGGTGTAGCCGTCCGAGATCTGGGTCTGCATCTTCACTAAGGCGGCGCCGTTCCAATGACCGCCCAACAGATAACCGAGATTGGAGGCCAGCTCCAGATTGTCGGTGGTCTTGGTGTTGACCTTGGTCTCCAGATTCCGCTGCATGCCATAGTCAAAATTCAGGGTGTTGTCCCATGTGAGACGCTGCTTGCTGTATTTGAGGAAATAGTTGCCGGTTCCCTTCAGACTGAGGGCGGGATCACCACCGGCAGCCCAGTTCAATGTATAGTCCTGGGAAAAGGGCAGCAGCGTGATACCGCCATAGGACCAGTAACTCTCCTTGACAGTGGTGTCCGC
>JAEEGH010031578.1_pt1 | contig 10224 bp, 6 predicted proteins | sample 9134181 | NCBI WGS metagenome assembly JAEEGH01 (sample SAMN16246544, study PRJNA631951) | gut metagenome | biome: gut microbiome; feature: rumen; material: DP-attached | host: Bos | place: Iran: Karaj | collected 2018-10 | reverse complement strand
GACGGCGTTGACTCCAACGGAAACATCGTCGTCAACGGAGGCACCATCAGCGTGACCGGCAATTCCGCCTTTGACTACGACGGCACGGCGGAGTATACCGGCGGCACGATCATCATCAACGGCCAGACCGTGAACTCCATCCCCAACCAGATGATGGGCGGCGGAATGCCGGGAGGCATGCCCGGCGGTATGCCCGGCGGCAAAGGCGGCATGGGCGGAAAAGGCGGTTTCCATTGAGGATAACGCCCGGATCCTGAAATAACAGCCTGACGCAGTACGGACAGCGAGGCCGCCGGGAGTACCGGCGGCCTCATACCGATCACGGCTGCAGCTCGATGTACATGCCCGCATATATATCGCCGCGCAGAGGAAAGCCGCCCGTCCGTTTCCGGACGAGCGGCTGATGCGTTCAAGGGGCGCCGACAGGCTTTTCAGCCGATCAGCTGTTATAGTTTTTCCAGAGGTAATAGACCACGTCGCAGCGCGGGCAGGCGCTGTCCGCAACGAAGACGCCGGGTACGCCGGCAAGCAGACCGCACTTGTTCGCCCAATCCACCGCCAGCTGCGACCACTGGGCTCCGCCGGCATAGCCGCCGTTGCTGCGGCAGAGGAAGGTGAGGAGCTGGTCGCGGTTGAGCGGGTTGTCCGGAGAGAAGGTGGTCTCGCCGGTGCCCTGGGTGATGCCCTGCTGAACGGCCCAAAGCACCGCGTCATAGTAATACGCCCCGGCGATCACGTCATTGAAGGGGTTGACGGCGCCGGCCGCCTTGGGCTGACCTGCGGCACGCCAGAGGAAGGTGACTGCCTGGCCGCGGGTGACGGTCATATCCGGGGAGAAGTTGTTGCCGCCGGTGCCGGAGGTGATGCCCTTATTCACCGCCCAGGCCACCGCCTGAGCGTAATAGGCGTCGGCGGGCACGTCGTTGAAGGTGATCCCCGTGCGGGAAATGCTCAGCGTGCCGGTGCCGACGACGGCGCCGGTCCCGGCGTAAACGGTGTAGGGGACATTGAAGGTGCCGATCTCACTTCCGGGGACAAAGTAGAGCCCGGTGACGGCCTGAGGCGTGATGTTGGTCGTGGGTGTGAGCTGGCTGAGATTCTTGTCCAGGTACAGTGTTCCGATGCTGCTGTAGGTATTGTTGATGCGGATGTATCCCCAGTTGGCGCCGGCGGAATTGCGGATGCTGTCTGCAAAGATGGCGGCGCCGGAGCTCCCGTTCAGCGGATTGCTGAAGAGATACGGATCCCCGGAGGTCAGGGTGAAGCCGGTGCTGATATTGGCAGGATTGACGATCACGCTGACGGTGCCGGAGAGGGATTTCCCTGCAAAGCTGAGGACATAGGGGACGCTGTAGGTGCCCGCGGCCACCGGCTGGGTGTACATCGCCACGTACTGGGCCAGGGTATAATCCGTGTTGGGACGGATCATGCTGCCGTCGGCAAGGCGCATCACGCCGACATCGTTGTTGCCCGTGGAGGAGAAGCGGATCGTCGCGTTATCCTGCAGCGTGATGCCGTATACGGCAAGGAACTGACTGCGCATGGCGCTGGAGGTGCCGGTCCCCACGTAGGGGATGCCGAGGGTCGTGGATACGGAGGGATTGAAGGTGCTGCCGGTGGAGTTGACCATCACGGAGCAGCTGCGGCGGACCTCCACGCCGAGGCTGTCGGTCACGATCGCCGTGATGACGGCGGTGCCGTTGTTCACGGAATTGATCACCGCTGTGGTGTTGCTGCCGGTCACGGTGGCAACGCTGTTATCGCTGGAGGTCCAGGTGACCCGGTATGCGCGGGAGCTGGGTTCGATGGCGAGGGTCACGTACTGGCTGCTGAAGGGGGACATCTGCAGAGCGGTGGGACTCATCGTCACGTTGACGGAAGCGCCCTGGATGACGATCATAATGGTGCCGCGCATGATATTCGCGCCGTGGCTGAACTCATATCCCAGCTCATAGATACCGGCCGCGGAGGGAACAAAGTACATGTCGATCCAGTCGCGGAAGGTATAGGTGCGGTTGGCTTCGGCCAGAGCGCCGTTGCGCAGGTACATGGTGCCGTAGCGGTTGTTGCCAAGCTTGCTGAATTTGATGGTGTCGCTCTCGGCGGGGAAAGCGCCGAAGACGCTCTTGTACTTGTTGGACATGCTGTCGGCCAGCTTGGTCCCGTAATAGTCCGAGCCGAGGGTGAGGGAGAGGTTGATGTCATAGTGTACGGTGGGATCGTACACCACTTCATGCTTGACGGTCACGCTGCAGGATACCTCCGTAGACGTGCCGCGTGCGTCTGTCACCGTGGCGACGACCATGGCCTTGCCGGTAAGACCGCCGGTGGTGAGCGTGCACTGATTGCCGCTGCCGTTCACGGAGACGATGCGGGGATCCGCGGATCTCCAGGCCACTGAATAGGTGGCGTCATTGGGGATCACGTTGACGCGGATAAACTGGCTGGAATAGGTGGGGATCTCCAGGGTGGAGGCGCTCATGCTCACGTTCGTTACGCCGACGCCGCCGCCGTTCACGCCGATGCTGATCTTGCCGGTGATGATAAAGCCGCCGTCAACGATCCGGTAATTCGAGTTGAAGCTGCCGGCTGCCGCGCCGTAGAACAGCATCTTGCGGAACTGGTCGAAGGTGTAGTTCGTTCCGCTGCGGACGACGCTGCCGTCGGCCATCCGCAGGCTGCCGACGCCGGTGGAGGGAGTCTCAAACTTGATGGTCGCGGAGCTGTTGACAGCCTTGCTGAAATCCACCCGGGCAATGGTGTCGATCTCCTCGGCAGCCTTGTTCATTCTCAGATAAACGCCGATCTGCGCATCGGCCATGTAGTCGAATACCGTGCTCTGTCCGGTAACGACAACGATGCAGGTGGCTGTGTTGCTCACCAGACCGGTCTGGTTATCCCGGGCAGTGACGCTGATCTGGGCGGTGTTCGCGCCGGGCAGCAGCGTGCTGGGTATGGTTTCCGCTGCCGCCGTAAGCTGCGGCAGAGAGGGAGGCTTTGCCGCCGGCGCCTATGTCTATCGTACTGCGGCTGAGCTCAATGGACGGGGACTGCGCCAAGGGAATGCTGTCCACCGTGAAATCCCACTGCACCGTATCGCGGATCATCCGCAATAGAAACACTATGGATTGTATACGCGCAGACCGAAAATGCTACATCCTGTGGAAGCTGGCGCAGAGAAAACGGCAGGCCGGCACCGGCGCCGGCCTGCGCGTCAAAAGGTACACTGGGGATCCGGCGTTCCGCTCAGTTCCCGGCGACCGTCAGCAGGTGTACGGCCCCTGCCATGCCCTGGGAGCCGACGATCTGCATCTTTCCCGGCACCAGCTCCGTGGCGTGATACCCGTGAACGTGTCCGCAAAGCACGGCCTTGATCGCGTCGTTGTTCGCGCAGAGCGAGACGAATTCCCGGCCGTTTTCATCGTTGGTATTTGCGTCAATGTAGAAATACTCCATGGTGCGGCTCAGCTCCTCCCGGCAAAGGTCTGTTGCCAGGGGAACATGACACAGCACGATGATGGGGGTGTCCTCGTCACAGAGGGCTTTCAGGGCGTCCAGATCCTCCCGGGAAACGGTCTTGCGGCTGTCGTCCACGGCGACGATCCGGAAACCGTCGAAGTCCAGCTTCCGAACCCCCCGTTCATAGACGCCGTCCAGAGATTCCGGCTCATGGTTGCCCGGCACGCAGAGGAACTTGCCGCTGTAGGCGGCCAGCTTGCGCTTCAGATACCGCGCCCCGGCCTCGTGCATGCGCTCCAGGTTGTCCCCGGAAAGGAGCAGGGCCTCCGGCTTCAGCTCCTCCGCCAGGGCGAGCTGCTTTTCAAAGGCCTCCACGGTGGAGATCCGCTGGGGGTCGCCGTAGGGCTCGTCGTTCCCCACGGAGAAGGGCAGCTGGCCCCGGGCGAACTTCTCCTTGAAGGAGGCCCACATGGTCTCCTGCTTTTCCGTCTCCGCCCGTTCCTCGGGGGAGCTTCCCTCGTCCCAGGTGCTTACGTGGGTGTCCGTGATGTGCATGAACAGATGCTCCCCTTTCACTCCGGGGATATGGATCCCGTTGCGCTTGAACCAGAAGAAATTGTCGTCCATCATCATACGTTATCACCTGCTTATGTAATGATTCTGATATTCGCTTATCCGCCGGTACGCTTGAAATTCCTGTCCAGCTGGGCTTTGGTGAGGACCATGGAGACGGGTCTGCCGTGGGGGCAGTATTTCACCCGCCCGGAGAGGACGGCCTCCACCACGGGGATCAGTTCCCGGAGATCCCCTTCCATCCCCGCCTTCACCGCCGCCTTGCAGGCCATGGAGGCCAGGACCTCGTCCCGCTGCCCCAGGCTGCCGGGCCGCTTGCCCAGACGCAGGGCCTCCGCCGTATCCTCCAGGAGGGCGGCGCAGTCCTCCGGACCCACGCCCTCCGGCAGACGGCGCACCAGCAGCGCTCCGCCGCCGAAATCCTCCGCCTCCAGCCCCAGGTCCTCCAGGAGGGGGAGATGGTCCAGAAGCAGGGCGGCGTCCTCCGCACCGGGCTTCACCACCTGGGGCTCCAGGAGCTGTTGGCTCATGGGCTCCCGTTCCCCGGCCTTCAGCCGGTCGAAGAGGATGCGCTCGTGGGCGGCGTGCTTATCGATGAGCAGGAGCCCTTCCTCCGTTTCCACCACCGCGTATTCCCGGAAGGCTTCTCCCAGGATGCGGTAGGGGGGCAGGGCCTTCTCCGCCGGGGCCTCCGGCTCCGGTTCCGGCGTCTCCCGCTTTTCCTCCGGGACGGGAGGCTCCGGTCCCTTTTTCGGCGCAGGAAGCTCCGGTTCCCCTTTCGGCGCGGCAGGCTCCGTCAGGTCCACCCGGTGGACCGGGATCTCCTCCCGGGGAGTCGGTCCTTCCCGGCCGTACTCCGCGGCGGGCTGGCGGAACACCAGCTGCTCCACGATCTTCGGCATATCCGCCGGAGGCGCCTTGGGAACGCTCTCCCGGCTGTAGATCCTTCCGGAAACGGGGTTCGCCCCTTTGGGCTTCGCCGCCGGGGCGGATCCCTCCCGTACCTCCGGCTCGGGTACCGGCTCGGTCTCCTCCGGCTTCGGGAGATGCAGCTCCGGCTGGGCGGCCTCCCCCCGGAGGGCTGCCTGGACGCTGCGGTAGACCGCGTCGAAGACCTGCCGCTCCTGCAGGAAACGCACCTCGGTCTTGGCGGGATGGACGTTCACGTCCACGGCGCTGCGCCGGAGCTCCAGGAAGAGAACGCAGGCGGGGAACCGCCCGGTGAAAAGCTGGTTTTTATAGGCCTGCTCCAGGGCGGTCTGGAGCAGGAGAGATTTCACGTATCTTCCGTTGACGAAGAAATACTGCTGTTTCCGGTTGCCCCGGGCGTTTGCGGGGGGACAGATGTATCCCTCCACGGTGATCCCGTCCCCGGAGCCCTGGGCGGGGAGCATGGTTTTGGCAAATTCCCGTCCCAGGAGGGAATAGATGACGGCGTCCAGCCGGCCGTTGCCCGGGGTGTGGAATTCCTCCTTCCCCTCCCGGAGATACCGCACCGCCACGTTGGGGTGGCTCATGGCGCAGCTCAGGGCGGCGGCGGTGACGCTGGACCCCTCGGCGGAGTCCTTCCGCATGAATTTCAGCCGGGCGGGGGTATTGTAAAACAGGTCCCGCACCAGAATGGTGGTCCCCTCCGGACAGCCGGCGGGGGAGCGGGAGATCTCCTCTCCCGCCTCCAGGGTGAGGACGGTGCCCTCCTGGGCGCCCCGTTCACGGGTGAGGAGCTGGACCCGGGAAACGGCGGCGATGGCCGCCAGCGCCTCTCCCCGGAAGCCCAGGGTCCCGATGGCCTCCAGGCCCCGGGCGTCCCGGAGCTTGCTGGTGGCGTGGCGGAGGAAGGCGGTGCCCGCGTCCTCCGGACTCATGCCGCAGCCATTGTCCGTCACCCGGATGAGGCCCATGCCACCCCGCTGGATCTCCACCGTCACCTGGGTGGCCCCGGCGTCGAAGCTGTTTTCCAGCAGTTCTTTTACCACGGAGGCGGGGCGTTCCACCACCTCTCCGGCGGCGATGAGATCCGCCACATGGGGATCAAGCTTGTGGATGATATTCATTCGCCTTCACTCATCTTTACGGGTATGCCCCGGATATACCGGGGGTCCACCTCCAGGGTGGCCGTGTCCCCTGGGACGGGGCTGCAGCGGGTCACGTCCAGCACCAGGCCGGTCATGCCGATCTGTCCCAGCACCCGGGCCCGCTTCCCGTTCACCCGGAAGGCGGGGGAGAAGGCGGTCTTCCTGGCCAGGCGGGACTTCACCTTGCCGATCAGGAAAGGCTCCACCCGGTCGCCCTGCCGGAAGGTACCGACTCCGTTGAACCAGCCCACGTCCAGCACCGCCACCCGGGTGGTCTTCTTCAGGACGACGCCCTTGCCCGCGCCGATCTTGGTGCCCTTGTCCAGCCAGTTCAGTTCTTCCAGAGAGGCTTCCAGCACCCCCACCTTGGCAAGACCGGAACCGGCCTTCACCGGGATCCGGCCGATGAGGGCGGAGCCGACGCACACGGCGTTCTGCTCCCCGAACTCGCCCCGGAACAGGGCGGCGCCGTCCAGCGCCATCAGGATGCCGGTGTTCACCCCCTGGGCCTGGAGGGTCCGGGCGGCGGTCATGAAATCCTCGTACTGCTGTTGGGTCTCGGAGAGGATGTTGGTGGAGGAGAGCAGAGTGTACATCCCGGTGATGGCGATGTTGGGCATCTGCCGGAACAGGGTGAGCATCTTGTCCGTCTCCCGGGCCAGAAAACCGTATTGGCCCAGACCGGAATCGATGCGGACCCGGGCTTCCGCCACGGTGTGCCGTTCCGCCGCCAGGGCGTTCAGAGCGATCCCGGCCTCATAGGAGCCGAGGGTGAAGGTCACGCCCACGTCCAGGAGTTCTCTGACCTGCCCCTGGTTCGTGATGCTGCGGAGGACCAGGATCCGTTCCTCGGAAAAGCCGCTGCGCCGGAGCATCGCCGCATCCTGGGGTTCGCTCACGGCGAAGCTGCCCAGCCCCTCATCCCGGAGGAAGCGGGCCATGCGCAGGAGGCCGACCCCCTGCCCGTCGCCGCTGAGATCCGCCACGATGTCCGCGCTGCCCGCCCGGGCCCGGATCTCGTTCAGATTGACCCGCAGGCCGTTTTTGTCGATCAGAAGAGAACGCAAGCTCATCCCCCCTTGGTTTTATCTGGGTTTTTCTTTACCCTTTAGTATACGCGGTTTTTGCGTTTCAGTCAATGAAAGCGCAAGAGAAAACTGGGGACGCCGCGCGGAAGCGTCCCCGCCGGAAAAAGGGTGCGGGATCCCAGCAGTATGTCCGCTGTCCCTTGCCTTTCGGTCCGCTTTTGAGTAGGATATTTACAAAGGGAAAAACATGAGCAGGCGATATCAAAGCCGGACCATAAAGCGCATGGGAAAACAAGGCCTGCCCCTCCACAGATCCGGCAGCAGATGCGGAAAGGCGGATTCTTTGTGAAAACCCGGAATCGTGAAAAAAGAGGGGAAAAAGCCGTTATCAAGGGTGAAGGAGGCGAGGAAGTGGAAGACAGAGAAATCGTACAGCTCTACTGGGACCGGGACGAACGGGCCATCACGGAATCGGATGAAAAGTACGGCCCCCTCTGCCGGAGCGTGGCCCTGCGGATATTGGCCGTCCCGGCGGACAGCGAGGAGTGCGTTTCGGATACCTGGTTCCGGACCTGGAACGCCATACCCCCCAAGAGACCGGACCCCCTTGGACCCTTCCTGGCAAAAATCTGCCGGAATCTGGCCCTGGACCGGTGGCGGCGGGACCACACCGCAAAACGCTATGCGGGAGAGACCCCTCTGGTCCTGGAGGAACTGGAGGAGGTGGTCTCCGGAGAGAGCCTGGAGGACGAGGTGCAGCGCCGGGAGCTCACCCGTGCCCTGAACGGCTTTTTGGAAAGTATCTCGGAGGGGGAGAGAGACCTGTTCCTGCGGCGATACCTGGCCTTTGAGACCCTGGAAAGCCTGGCGAAGCAGCGGGGAAGATCCGTAAGCGGCATCCATAAGCAGCTGGGTAAGCTGCGGGAAGGGCTGCGAAACTATTTGCAGAAGGAGGGGATCGACCTATGACGGCTTTGGAACTGGCCATGGCCATGGGCGAGACGGAGGACCGTTACGCGAAGACCGTTTTCAGCCCCCCGGCGAAGAGAAAGCTCAGCCGCCCCGTCCGCGCCGCTCTGATCCTGGCGGCGGTGATCGCCCTCCTGGCCCTGCTGGGGGTGGCGGCGAAGGAGACGGGCTTCCTGGAACGGCTGTTCCCCGGGGAGAAATTCGAGACGTTTTCGGATTATGTCAACCACATCGGCGTGACCGTGGAGAACGACGGCCTGCGCCTCACCCTCCACGAGGCGGTGACGGACGGATACAATACCTACCTGGTGTACAGCGTGGAGCTGCTCCAGGGGAACCTGGAGGACTGGGCTGACACGGATCACATGATCACTCCCCTGACGGAAGAGGGCTATCCCGTGAAAATGGGCGGCGGCGTCCGCCAGCCCCTGGAAGGGGACGATCCGGGTCAGGGAAACCCCAATCGGTGGGTCTATCTCTGGTACAACGAATGCCAGATGAACACGGGGCGCATACGGTTCCGTCTCTTCGGCCTGAAAAACCACGATACCGGGGAGACCTTTAACCCCGGCTATCTGGAGGCGGAGGCGGAGCTGAAGCCCTGCCTGGCGAAAATCTCCAAAGAACAGGGGGATGGCGTTTATTCCAACATCGTTCTCTCCCCCTTCGGACTTCGGGCGGACGTGGCAGGGATGGACATGAAAAAGCTGGGCACCGGCAAGCCCTTCCGGGCGAAGCTGGAGTACGTCTACCGGGAAGGGGAGGAGGAGCAGAAGATCTTTGACTCCCCGGTGCTTCGGCCGGACCCGGTGCGGCAGGATGTGGCCGTGATGAGCGCCAGGTTCCGGCAGCCGGTAGATATCCGGGGCATCGTCGCCCTGCGTATCGACGGGGTGGAATACCCCCTGGAGACGGGACCGATTCCGAAGCAGCCTCAGCAGCCTATGGAACAGACCCAGGTTCCGGAGCTCTCGGCGGAAGACCGGCAGGCGCTCCGGGAAAGCCTCTTTGCGGACTGCACCCCGGAGGAGGTGGAATACGCAGTGGACAACGGGGTCTACCGTCTGGAGACCCGGAGTCTGGCCCTGTGGGGGAACGAAGAGGAGCTGCACCTCCGGGCCTGGGTCACGGCCTCGTCCATAACGGGATCCTATGACCGGCTCCTGGACCAGAGGGATATCGCTCCATATCTTTGCGTGGACGGCACGGTGCTTAGAATAAGCAGGACCGGTAATATAACGAGCTTTTACGACGCCGAGACCGGGGAGCGGGTGTTCGCGCTGAGCCTGGATTTCACCCGGGAATCCGCCAACAATGCAGCCTTCGATGGGGATTTCGGCAAGGTCTCCGCCCTGCGCCTGATCTGGTACCCTCCCGCGGGGGACCGGATCATCCTGGACCTGGAACGGACAGAATAAGAAAGCCGACAAAACTTCGGGGGCAGCCGTCTGGCTGCCCCCATGCGCGTGATAAGCGTATCGGCAATATCGATATGCTGCGCCCGGGAGCCCAACGAAGCGGGTCCCGGTCGAAACGCGAAGCGTTATTTGATATCCTGTTTTTCGAAGAGCAGGCGGGATGCGGCCACGCACACCACCAGGATCCCCAGGCAGATCAGGGTCATGGTCATGGGGAAGGAACCCGGCTCCCAGGTGGCTTTATCCGCCTTCAGGGCGGCGGGATAGATCAGACCGGTATACCGGATGAGCACCCCGTACAGGGCGCTGAGGACGCCCGTGATCACCGGGTTCCGGGTGAGGAAGGCCAGGAGGAAGGGCACCGCCATGAGGCAGGTATCCACAAAGGCATGGAGGAGGATCCGGCTCCAGACATATCCGCCCGGCAGGATCCGGAACACGGCGCTGGCGTACACCAGGGTCAGGAGCAGGATGCCCGCCAGGGAGATCAGGAAGGCCAGAAGGAAATAGAACAGGGTCTTCCCCCAGAAGACCTCCCGCCGCCGTTTGCCGATGTACAGGGAATCGTTGAATACCCGGTGGGGAAAATCCCTGGCCAGGAACATCACCGCGAAGATCAGGGGGATCACCATGAGTCCCTGGTTGCTGGCCAGCACCCAGCGGAAATAGTAGGGGGAGCAGGCCCAGTAGACCTCGATCAGG
>JAEEGH010031572.1_pt1 | contig 10225 bp, 4 predicted proteins | sample 9134181 | NCBI WGS metagenome assembly JAEEGH01 (sample SAMN16246544, study PRJNA631951) | gut metagenome | biome: gut microbiome; feature: rumen; material: DP-attached | host: Bos | place: Iran: Karaj | collected 2018-10 | reverse complement strand
CCGCTGATTGCGACTGACAGCTCATCTAAGTTGATTACAGCAGATCTCGCGAAGCTTTCCACAGGGCTTCCCAAGGCGTGTTCGCTACAGAACTCGGGGGGGGGTTCTGTCGGTCAAGATCACAAAACTTGGGCTTGCCCTGATTGTGAGGTAAGTCGCGGATGAAACAAATTTTTCTTGTATTTGCGGCGGCATTCGGTCTGGTTGCTGCCGCAGCCCCTGACTCTTTGGTTGTGATTGGCGGCGGCGACGTCAAGAACTACAATCGCTTCATCTTCGACTACCTCGCGGAGAACGGCTTTGCCAAGCAGAGAACCGTGCCGATGGACAAGCTTACGACCGCAGACCTTGTATCCGCGAAGCTTGTCGTTTACGTTAGCGGCGGCAGCGGGAGTTATGCGCTGGCGCCTTGGGAAAAGTCAGTCAAGTCCGCGCTTGTCGAGTATGTCAGCGCTGGTGGCGGACTCGTGATTGTTAGTTCGTTGGAGCAAATGATGCCGTACGAGGCGTTCAGGGTCCAACTGATGGAGGCGTTCGTCGGTGAGGTTCTTATGGCCACGCCTGTATTTCCTTCGGGGCGTGTGCTTACGCTCGGCGACCGCAAGATCAAGTATGCATATACCGACCGCGTGTTCCCGCCATTCAATGATGGCGTGGAAAGTGTGGTGTTCCATGCGGACAACAATCTTGGCACATTGCTCGGCATTTGGGGATGCAAGCCCTCCAAGGGCTGGAAGGTGTCGTTGACCGCTGGTGCCGATGTCGGAGCGAAGCGGTTCAAGGAGCTTGGCGCTCCGTTCTACGATGACCGCGCCGTGAAAGTCGAGGAAATGTCTGGCGACTATCCGATTGTCGCTGTTCGCGAATTCGGGAAGGGGCGCGTCTGCTGGTTTGGCTTCAGCAAGCATTTCTTCACTCTCGATACTACTAAGGGCGGTGATGCGGAAGCCATCATGAAGCAGGTGATCTGCGACGGCGTGAAGGGGCATCCCAAGAGCGACACAAACCGCTTTATACAAAATGTCTTTTCATGGACTGCGGCGAAATCGTCTGGGCTTGATGTGGCGGCTATTCCCAAGGTGCAGACTCTCGCGGGCTACGAGGCGTCGTTCGACAAATCCTACAGGTGTTTCAAGGGTGTAATCGGTCCGCGCACGAAATACTCGAGCGGAAAGTCGACCGTTGCCGAGTATGTCGCCAAGGCCAAGTCGCTGGGACTCGACTTCATCGCGTTTCTTGAGGAGTTCGAGCGTCTTACACCCGAGAGCTACGAGAAGCTACGTTTTGAATGCGAGTCGTTCACGGACGACAAGTTCACGGCATGGGCGGGCTATACGATCCAGAAGGAGGACGGCAACCGTGAGTATGTCTTCAGCGACCAGCCGGTGTATCCGGGACGCAAGTTCCTGACCCCGGACGGCAGGCGCATGGTTAAAGAGACCGAGCCAGGCGGTGCAAGTCCGGAACTCACACTATTCTATGGCATACAGGGATGCAAGAACAACGTTGGCTGGTACATGTTTCACGAGTCGCCCTACAAGGCGACGGATTCTCGTGTCGTGCAGTCGATGGCGCTTTACACGCGCGTCAACGGCAAGACGGCGGAGACTGCACTCGACGTGTACAAGATCAACTCCCGAAACGGACAGCAGTTGCAGCCGATTGGGTTGGAGCTGATGGACTCCGTTGACTGTCTCGACGAAAATTCTTACAAGAGCTACTTTTGCGCGGAGGGGGTGCTTGACTTGCGCAAGCGCATGTTGAGCCATGGACTCCACAGCGGGTATCCAGGTCAGGGATGCTATGGATGCCAAGGAGTCACCTCGGGACCGATAGCCGAATTCAACCTGAATCGCGGTGACTGCGATGATGACGGCAACCGTCTCTACAACAAGCGGCTTTACAACTGGAATTTTGCGCTTGATGTGACGTCCGACAAGGGCGTCGGCAAGGTGCTTCTCATCGATGGTGACACGGTTGTCCGGCGCTGGAACGGCAAAGGAGAGAAGAAGTTCAGCATAAAGGGTACGCTTACCAACGAACGCCAGCACTACTATTGGATATGCGCCCGCGACACGGCTGGCGGGGAGGCGGTGACACGTCCGGTGAACAGCAACACTTTCCTTCTTCGCGACATGCAGTGCGGCGACCGCGAAAACCAGATGCTTTACTCCAACCAGAATCGTCCCGAAGGCGAGCCGCCGATGATTGCGTCGCATGGTGGCGATACTTGCATTCCCGACAAAGGTCCGTGGAACGGACGCGTGAGGCCGGTCGGTTTCTTCGTTTTCGACGGCAAGTGGGGCATGGGAGGTGCAGGTGGGCTGGATGGTTCTCCCGAGGATCATCCGCAGGTGCAGTTCACGCCGTCCATCTGCTGGGGTGACGATAAACCGCAGAGCCCTGAGTTCATTGCCGGGAAATGTGGTGGATCGCATGTCCTTCCGTGGCGCATTGTTTCAGGCGGAAACGCGCTTGTTGCGGATCGTGTTCTCGACGGGTGTTTCCCGCTTTCGCAACGCAAGATATCCAACGTGTGGAGAACGCTTTATCCCGTAGAAGACTGTCCATACGCCGAGACTACCGCGCGTTGCTCGCTCTTTCTTCCGAAGATCGATGGTGTGATCCCGTACCAGTGGGACCAGGCGCTTAGACTTAAGAAGGAGTTCCCGGCTCCTGGCGCAGGAAAGCCTTTTGTGTGCTTTGGAAGAATCCAGAAATCGAAGCATACGGTTTCGATAAACGCGCATCTTGGAGGCAGCGTCATTGCCGACGCCTACGGGAAAACCTTCGATATGGCAAAGGGCGACTATATTGTGCTGAAGGATTCCGTGTGGGGTTCGATGGCTGTGTATGCGCTTGCGCCGGTCAGATACGTTGCGGGGGCGCTCTGGCAGGCGTTTGACGGCGATATCGCCCCTGCAGGAACGACGTTCCGCTTTCGCATGGCGATGGTAGGTATGCACAGAGGCGTCGCCGATCCTGACGCATACGCGCAGGAAGTTAAGGAGAAGTATGCATCGTTTACTCCAGACGGCGTGATACGCAGACGGGCGGCGCGGGATGGTGCGGTTGTTGAGAAGTTCGACGGACTCAAGGACCTTCCGGGAACGCTCGGCTATCAGCTTGCAGGACTTTCCGACAACAGAAGCGCGGTTGTCGCGATTCCGGACGATATGCGCATAGTGCCCGTCGAGAAGGGTACTGCGTATGTCGCGCTCGGCAACGAAGAGTCCGGCAAGGAGGTGTTCATAGGGCATCCCTTTGTTTGCGACAACTCCGACCTCGGCATCTACCTCTCGCGCACCGGTAAGGATCTCGGACAGTGGCAGATGGAGCTTCACAACCCGACGGCAAAGGAAATCAAGGCGAAGGTGAAGAACGACCCGCGCTTCAATCTCCTTACCCTCGACCGTGAAGTCACGATACCCGCCTACACCTCGACTTACATCACCATCCAATATAACGCAAACTTAAAATGATGATATCGCATAGAATTGTATTGATGTCTGCGGCAGTTCTGACCGCCGTCTTTTCGTCTGTTCCGCAAATTGCGTCTGGAGCGGATTCATCCGTTCAAGATCAAGACATAGGCGGAGATTCGCCGCTTATTCTGTTCACGGCTGTGAGCGGCAGACCCGGGGCGAAGGAAGCGCGGGAGATCGTGCAGGGATCGGTCAAGGCCGGATTCAGCCAGTGGGTGGTCTATGCGCGCAGCGGACTCGAGTTCGAGTACATGGGCGAGGAGTGGCTTGACTTCGTAGGGCATATGTTGCGCGAGGCCAGGTCGGCAGGCGGACACATATGGCTTTACGACGAATACAACTGGCCCAGCGGCAGCTGCAAGGGGCGTGTGCCGATGGAGAATCCCGAATGGACGTATACCGAATATGCAGTGCGTCGCTGCGACGACGGATCGTTCGCCTGGGAATTGAAGCGAAACGACCAGCTTTCGATGTACGATCCGTACTACGATGTCAATGCATACTCCGAAGACGCCATACGTCGCTTCATCGAGCTCACCCACGAAGTATATGAAAAACGCTTTGGCGAGTACTTCCGCGACGGAACCATACTCGGAATCTTCACGGACGAACCTGCGCACCCGTCAGTAATGAAGTGGAAGGATCCCCAGCCCGTCGTGGCCTTCCGCTGGTGGAAGGAGCTCGAGGCGCAGTATCGCGAGCTGACTGGGCGCGACTTCCGGAAAGACGTAGAGGAGTCGCTTTGCGATCCTTCGAAGACGCAGGTCTGGGAGCTCTACACGGAGATGAAGGGACGTCAGTTCCGCCGCGCCTACTTCGACCAGATAGCCGCATGGTGCGACAAGATGGGGATCAAGCTGTGCGGACACATGATTGGAGAGGGTTCGCCTTTCACATCTTGCAACTGGAACGGTCTTCCGCTCAATTCCGTCCGCGGCTTGACGCTTCCAGGCATGGACAAGATACGCATCAATCTCCCGAAGATCCATCCCGACCGTGTGCAGAAGGAGGACGAGTGGCTCACGTACTCCACGGCGCAGTATGGCATCGAGCATAATTCAAAGCCCGGTGACTTCCTCTCCTGCCCAGGAGGCGTAGAACTCTATGCGCTTGGTCCGCTCGACATCACGCAAGGGCAGATGGCACAGGGCTTTTGGACGTGCGCGCTCTACGGAATGGACCATTATTTCACGAGTCTCTATCACGTGACCGCCCGTGGATTCCTCGAAAAGAGTGCGTATGCGACGATGGTAAGTCCCGCCCAGCCATGGTTCGCGCACTGCGCCGGACTCCATGACGAGGCGAGACTTGCGGCGAAGTGGAGCCGCAAGCGCTTTGTCCGCGAGGTGGGAGTCAGGTATCCGCAGAGGCTCTTCGGACGCCTTGCGCTCAAGAGGTCCGCGCCGGGAGAGAAGACCCCGCCGTTCAATCAGCTCGTGCAGGAGCTGAGCTGGGGACAGGTTTCATTCGAGCTTCTACAGGAAGACGACAAGAGCGAACTAAAGTACGTCTTTGGCTTCAGGGACGGCAAGATCGTCGAGGAGAGGTCTGGCAGGGGGTTTTCGTCGCCTGGGGAGGTCCGTGACTGGCTCTACGCCGAGACGGACGGGACATGGCGTGTGGCCGACAGAGCGGGCAATGTTGTGCCAGGACTTCTCGTCCGCCACTATGCCGACGGCACGGGCGTTGTGCTGAATCTCACGGACACCGACTTCAAGGGGCTGTGTCTCGGACGTGGCGACGTCTTTGACCTCCCTGGCTGTGGACGCGTCATCTTCGACAAGGCCGTCAGTCCCCGCCGGAAGGCGGTTATCTCCAGTCCGGTGAAGGCGGACTCCTGGAAGCTGTCGCTTGATCGTCCGAGTCTTCGCCGAATCTGGTTCACGACAAACAACACCGCGAGACTTGTCGTGAAGACTCCGATAGAGAACGTCCGCTGGATTGTCTGCGACTACCCCAAGGGTAAGGTCAAGATCGCCGTCAATGGAAAGTTGGTCGTCCCCGAGGGGCCTAGCGGAAACGTTCCGTTCTCCTACTCCGGCATGTATGGAGAGACTGCTCCTTTCACGCTTGAGGCAGGCGAGTACGAACTGTGCCTTGAGGGAAGAAATGACGGCAACATTTATCTGCCTGTGCTGTGGCTATGCGGCAAATTCGGTGCGCACGAGCCCGGTGTGGTGTTCGATTGCCCTGAGACGACAGCCTCTCTTGGGAGGCTGTCCGACCTTGGCCTTGCGGACTTCGTCGGCGAAGTGACGTACAGCGCCGACGTTGTGGTGGAGGGAGATGTCCTTGCTCTCGACACCGCAGGAATGGTTGCGGATGTAAGGCTGGGCGGGCTGGATCTTGGTGAACGCGGGCTCGCTCCTTTCGAGTGGAAGGTGCCCAGGGCGATGGTTGGGGAAAGAGCGAGATTGGAGGTGACGATTGTGACGTCGATGCGTCCGTCCTTCGGTCGCGCTCCCATATACATTGACGAACTTGGGCGCTCGATCGGAAACGGCGTTATTCCCGGAATCAAGGTGGACCAGCCAGGCGTGTCCACGCTCAATTGCGGAAACGAAGGCCTGATTTCCGCCGAGTGGAGGAATATGTGATCATTTGACGGATAATCAAACTTCAAAGGGAAAAAGACATGAGCAGGAAATCGCTTTTGACATGCTGTGCGATTATTGTGTCAGTTGCCGCAATTGCCGCGCATGGTGCGGACTTCTGGGCGGAGGCGAAGGCCAGGACCGTGCCGAAGACGTTCGAGGGCGCTGGCGGCAAGGTGCTCCGCTATCGCATTGCAGAGAAGATTCCGGAAGACGGGAGCAAGGTTCCGCTTGTGCTCTTCCTGCATGGCGCGGGGGAGCGCGGGACGAACAACGTCTCGCAGCTCAGGCACGGCGTCGGTGAACTCGTCTGCTGGCTCGATGAGCACGAGAAGGGGTACCGCGTCATTGCCGGACAGGTCCCGAACGGAAAGCGCTGGGTCGAAGTCGACTGGGGCGCGAAGAGCCACGACATGCCGAAGGAGCCGTCCGAGACGATGTCACTTCTTATGGAGTTCCTGGACAAGCAGCTTCTCGATCCAGCGGTCGATCTGTCTCGCGTGTACGTTACAGGCATTTCCATGGGCGGATACGGAACGTGGGATTTGCTGTGTCGCCGTCCCGAAGTCTTCGCGGCGGCGATGCCGGTCTGCGGCGGCGGCGATGTCTCGCAAGCCGCGAAGATCGCAAAGGTGCCGATATGGGTATTCCATGGCGGCAGCGATTCCGTGGTGCCGGTATGCCGTTCGCGCAACATGGTGTCCGCGCTCTGGCAGCGCGACGGCAATGTGCGGTACAAGGAATACCCCGGCGTCGACCATGACTGCTGGACGCCGACATACGCCGACCAAGACGCTTTGAAGTGGTTCTTCGCGCAGAGGAAGAAGCCCGGTCGCATCGACGAGATAATGGCGAAGATGACGCTGCGCGAGAAAATCGGACAGTGTGTCAACATAAGCATTGCCGACATACCCCTTGGCTCCGAAGAGGAAACCGCCGCATGGTTTGCCAAGTATCCCGTCGGCTCGGTGTTCATGGGCAAGGACCTCGCGTCGTACACGAAGGAGCGTCCGGGAAACAAGGCGGCTCTTGCGAGGTGCGCTGCGGCGACGAAGATTCCGCTTTCCGTCGCCGGCGACCTCGGACCCGTTACGGCGCCCGCGCCGCTTCCGGGATATGGTTCGATAGGCGCGGTTGACGACCTCAAAGTCGCCCGCGAATACGGAAGGTTCGTCGGACGCCTCGGACGCGCCAAAGGCTACAATTGGGTCTTCGCGCCGTGCGTTGATCTTGCGATCAACTGGCTGAATCCCATCATGGCGTGCCGAACGATGGGCGACAATGCCGACAAGGTCGCTGCGCTTTCGGTCGAGATCGCCAAGGGGATGCAGGAATACGGACTTTCGGCGAGCGCAAAGCACTTTCCAGGCGACGGCGTCGACCATCGTGACCAGCACCTCGGACCCTGCATAAACAGCTTTACGCGCGAGAAGTGGAGCGAGACCTACGGCAAGGTGTACCGCTCCCTTGCCGAGGCGGACTGCCATGCCGTGATGATCGGCCACATCTCGCTTCCGTTCGCCGACCCGCCGAAGGGGAAGTACGGCCTGCCGCCGCCGGCCGTGATGTCCGCGCCTATCTCTTGCGGCATCCTGCGCAACGAAATCGGATTCAAGGGCGTCGCCGTCACGGATGCGCTCATGATGGGTGGGTTCGTGATCTACAAGTTCGACCCGGAGGAGCGTCGCTACCTTGAGGCGTTCAAGGCCGGGGCGGACGTGTTGCTCTGGCCCCGGCTCGGAGTGTTCGAGCTGATGGAGAAGGCCGTTGAGAGCGGCGAGATTACGATGGAGCGGCTTGACGCAAGTGTCCGTCGAGTCCTGGAGATGAAGGAGAAGGAGGGACTTTTCGACCATGCGTTCAGGATTCCCAAGGGACCCGGCGCGGCGCTTGTCGCGGAGGCGGAGGCGTTCACGCGCAAAGTGACGGAGCGGGAGGTCGCGCTTGTGCGAAACGATGCGGGGCTTCTGCCGCTCGACAGGGCGAAGACAAAGAAGATTCTCATGTGGATCGCCGACGGCTCGGGAAAGAAGACTCTTTCGAGCTACGACGTGATGAAGCGCGAGTTCGAGAAGCGCGGGGCGGAAGTGACTGTCGCGATCAACGGGAACTGCCTCGACTTCTGGAAGCGTGAGGCGGCGGGCGAGCGGTACGATGCCGTGTTCTTCGTATTCGCGAGCCGCATGCACATGATTCCGAATGCGATACGTCCCATTGGCGGCGCGGGCGAATGCCTCTCGACGATGATAAACACCGACTTCCACAAGCCGATCGCAATATCGTATGCGTATCCGTTCCTCTTGCAGGATGCGCCGTGGCTTGAGACGCTGGTGAATGTCCATGTGGACGAGGCGAATCCCAGCGACGTCGTCCAGGAAACCGTCGTAAGCCTTCTTTACGGCGAAAAGCCCTTTGTTGGCAAAAGCCCGTTCGATCTTTCCGTCGACCTCGGAGTCCAGAAATGAAAACGTTGTTTGCGACTTTTTTTGCGGCCATCTGCTGCATGGTGGCGCAAGGCGAGGACTTTGCGCAGTGGGTTGATCCGTTTGTCGGAACTGTTGGCGATGGGAACTGCTTTCCGGGGCCATGCCGTCCGTTCGGCATGGTGCAGCCAAGTCCCGAAATCGGCGTGGGGGACAGTCCCTCTGAGACAGCGTTTTTCTGGCGGGTCGCGGAAAGAGGAATGGTTTTCATGGCGGTTGGTGCGGACATGGGAAGGACGGAGTGAAGAGCATCTGGATTGAGAACTTTTGCGGAAACTTGAGCAAGTTTTAGATATACGGTTGCATGTAGCCGTGAAGATGCGGTATAATATTGACAACTTGTGCGGATGGCCGCAAAAGAATTAAATTGAGGGCTGTGTATGGAGATAAAACGCGATTCTTATCTTGCCAAGCTCATTTCACGTATGTGGTAAACGGCAAGGGACAGTCCCTCTGAAACAGCGCTTTACGGGCGGGCTGCGGAATAGTCGGAGTGCGTCAAACCCTACGCGCCAAATTATGGTATAGTATCAACTGCTTGTCCGGAAAGTTGCAAAAATATGTTCTGGATGTGCCATAAAAGTTGCAAAAGTTCGCTACAACGCCGTTCAAAAAGTTGCATAATATAGATTGCTGATTGACTTGCTAGGCCTAAATGTGCTAAAATGCCGTTGTTTCTGCGTAAAAACGTCAAGGAGGCGGTATGGCGGAGTTCAGAAGGAAATTTTATGATTGGTTGCTCAGGTGGAAGGCCGAAAAGCATCAAGAGTGCCTTCTTGTAAAAGGTGCCAGACAGATAGGGAAGACATTTATCATCGAGAAGTTCGGACATGAGCAATATGAGAGTTTCATAGAGTTCAACTTTATACTTGATCCTGAAGCCTGCTCGATATTCGACGGCAGTCTGAAAGCGGAAGACCTCTATCGAAAAATCTCTGCATACGACGCGACGCGGCGGCTTGTTCCTGGACGAACGCTGATATTCCTTGATGAAATACAGGAATGCCCGAACGCGAGAACCGCATTGAAGTCGTTTGCCTTGGACGGACGATACGATGTCGTCGCGTCAGGCTCTTTGCTTGGCATAAAGCACAAGAACAAGAAATCCCGCATGAAAAGCGAACCGAAGTCCATCCCGGTAGGGTATGAGCGTCAGGTCGTGATGCATTCAATGGACTTCGAGGAGTTTCTCTGGGCGCGTGGCGTCACGGAGGATGCGATAGCCGCGCTGAAGGGATTCCGCGATACGATGGAAACCGTTCCAGACGCCATTAACCGCAGGTACACCGACCTTCTAAGGGAGTACATGATTGTCGGCGGCATGCCTGCCGTTGTGAAGGCCTATGTCGAGGCGGGCGACTTCGGCCCCGTGCAGGACGAGCAGAACAAGATACTGGCATCGTACATCGACGACATCCACAAATACGCAGACTCGACGGACATTCCGAAAATCGAGGCGTGCTACCGCGCGATACCGCGGATTCTCGCAAAGGAGAACCGCAAGTTCAAGTACGCCGAAGTCGAGAAGGGGGGGAGCGAGCGCAAGTACGGGGCGTCCGTGGACTGGCTATGCGATGCGGCGCTTGCTTCGCGGGCGGTGAACGTCACTGTAGCGGAGCTGCCCCTGAATGCACATGTACTTGACGACCGCTTCAAGCTGTAT
>JAEEGH010031567.1_pt1 | contig 10226 bp, 4 predicted proteins | sample 9134181 | NCBI WGS metagenome assembly JAEEGH01 (sample SAMN16246544, study PRJNA631951) | gut metagenome | biome: gut microbiome; feature: rumen; material: DP-attached | host: Bos | place: Iran: Karaj | collected 2018-10 | reverse complement strand
GGATTCCACCGTTACTTCCAGAGAAGTAATATGTCTTAATAAGTTTTCCGCGTCTTTCCCATTCATCAATGTCGGAACCAAGGTTGTTTACACTTGAAATAAGATTGATGATAACAGGTCTGTTAGAGCTTACAGCTGCTGTATTTTTAAAGAATGAACCCTTAAACTTGCTCATATCTTCATCAGCGGCTGGAATATAATAATATACAGGGTATGAAACAGTTTCGTCTGTATACAAATCGTAGTCTGTTTCGTTTTCCAAGGAAGAAACTACAGTTCCTGTCTCTACACTATCATTATATGGGCGGCCTGCTTTTTTATTTACACCGCGCTTGGTCTTTGGATTATATGTATTATCATTAAAGCTCTGAACAGAGATTCTATAGAAGGTTCCTCCCTGCAAAGGCTTTGATTTAGCAATTTTTCCACCAAGGACCTTATCAATAACACTTACATTATTCTTTGTAACATTAGAAAGATTTTTTCCTCTTGTATCAAGCGCACAGTTCTGGAGTTCATTCTGATTTTCATAGAAATCATACCAGCCGTTATTATAAGAAGATTTTTTCTCTGTGCTGTATGCCTGAATGTTGATCATGTTTTTATCAAATCTAGTTTCGTTATCTTCAAGATTAAGGATTGTTGTAAACTGATTTGCTTTAGCATCGTATGTAACCTTTGGTTTATTCTTGAATGTGCCGATATTTGCTTTTCCAAGAGTAATGATATTTTCGTTACCAAAAACATCCCAAACCTTTGCAAAGAACATGTACTTTCCGTCTTTAAGACCGTTTACATAAACAACAGGAGAAAGGCTGTACTGTAAAGAAGAATCAATTTCACTCTGCCAGATATTTGCAGAAAGTCTACTCTGAAGAACAGGAAGCTCTTTAATTCTATCTTCAGAAAGAACAGAAAGATTGCTGCCCCAGTTTTCATTGTATTCTGTATAATAATATTTGAAGATTTCGTTTGTATTAAGATCATCTTCTCTTACAATTCCTTCATATTTGAAAGAACGTCCATCGAATGCAAGCATTGAATCATGAGAAGTAATCTTTGCGCTAGGCTCTGGTGGAAGATTATCATCTTCGCGTGTAAATGAAATTGTCTGAATATCGGAACAAACAGTTTTATTTCCTTTTACAGCCATAATTCTAACTTGTGCAGAAACTTCAGAATAAGAAGAAAGAAGTTCGTCTCTTGCTGCAAAGAAAGAATTGTTCTGCCACAAATCAAGCTCACTCCACAACTCTCCTGATTTTATTGGAGCACGAAGCGGATTATTAATCTGGAAAGAAAGTTCTTTATAAGTGTTCCAGTTCTTTCCGTCTAAGCTGTAGCAAGGATAATAGCAGACATCATCCTGACCATTTTGAATTGCAACAGTTATTGTATAAGTACCGGAATTAATTCCATCAGATTCTTTTTCCAGGCTGAAGCTGTATTGCTCAGGATCTTCTCCCGAAGAAATTGTATCTACGACAACTTCGTACAAAGGACCAAAGGTATCGCCACTCCAGCGTCCGTTTGTTCTTGAATAAGCAGAATAAACAGGCTGAATATAAACTACATAATTTGAATTTTCTTCAATTTCAAATTCAGTACTGTCAGAAAGGATTCCTTCAGAAATGTTTGTAAAATCCTGTGTATCGGTTACTTCAGAAAGCTGTTTAAGGAAGTTTCGTTTAAGTTCAGCAGTTTCCTTTTCACGAGACTCTTCAATTCGTCCATAGTAAATTCTGTAAGAAACAGAATGAAGCTTATCTGGAATACCGCCTGCTTTTGAAATTGAATTTGTCAAATCAGAGAAATTCAATTTAATTCTTTTTTTATCGTTATCTTCTGCATCCCAAACTTCATAATTGAAAAAATCAATCTGAGGTGGAACTACAGAATTTATTACGCTGCTGTTTCCTACTTTATCAAAAACAGTTGCCTGAATAACAATATCTTTATTGTAATAAAGCGAACGGAAATCTTTATATTCATCAGGTAATTCAAACATAAACTTAGAATCTTCAGTAACTTCACCGTAGATTCTTACAGGAATAGAAAGATCTTCTAATGAAAATCCCCATGAAAGTAAATATGTAAATTCTTCTTTTACCTGAGAGTAAACTACAGGCTCATCAAAAGTCTCGCGTGAGAAGAAAACATCATCTGCAATATTATTAAACTGAATATAGGCAGTATACTCTTCGATTTTTTCTTTTGTTGGAACAATTGAATCATCATCTACAATTTCAAAAGTAGGAAGCTCAACAGTAATTGCAGCATTTGGTGAATAAGAGAATGATGTATCGCGAATAATGTTGATTATTTTTGTAGAAATACTTTCGTTACCAGAAGCATCAATTATGCCTGCGGTAATTTCATACATACCGTCAAGATATTTTGAATCAGATAAATCAAGACAAAGTGTATCATAATAGTTGTCGGTAAAAGTACGATTATTAAGTTTTACAAGCTTTGACTGCACATCTTCTTCAACAGCTTTTCCATTAACATCAAAGATTCTGTGGAACTTTAAACTTGCCCAAACATCTCCATCACCGTCATCATTACCTTCTAAATAAAAATCAAGTTTTGAATTGATGTGATTTGTTTCGCAGATTTCTGCTTCATTCTTATCTGTAAGTTCACCATCTACAAGAATTGTAAGGAAACCATCAGCCTGATCATAAAGATATTCGCCGGGAAGTTCTGCACGTGCAAGATAAAGATTTGGTTTCTCTTCGTCTAAAGTATCATTTATTCTGTAGCGGAAATCTATTGGATTATAAAGCTCATTTCCGTCTGCGTCTTCTATTGATTTTGGAATTGTAACATAAACATCAAAAACTGCTTTATTCTTTAAGTCAATATAATTTTCTTCATTCACATAAATCTGAACAAGAGTATTATTGTTTGACCAGACAGGTTCACAGAAATTATCCTTAAGATTCTTACCCATTGAATCGGTGATTATGAGATTACTCCAGAAGGATTGTGTATCCATTGATTTTGAGAATGAAATAATAAGAGTTCTATTTTTTGGAAGGCCGCCTTCGAAAAATAAAGGAGCCTCTATTTTTGCGATTGGGCCTTGGGTAGATGTACTTACAACTTCATTATCCATTTTTCTGATAGACTCACCGGTCTCAAGTCCATTACTGCATGAAAAGACCAGCGCTAACGAAGCTGCAAACAAAATAAAGAGAAGGCTTGTTCTAAACCAACCGAGGGTTTTCTTTTTCAAAATAACGCTCCATAACTCTCCTGCACTATTTTACCATTATATAGAAAAAAAATAAACCCTTTACCATATTTTAAATCTTTTTTCCATATATATATCATAGATGATTTTTTTTAATTTCTATGGTATATTTTAAATACTTGTGAGACTACTCAATAAAACTCATCGCATTTATATCTGTTCTCTTTTTACTTTACTGCTGATTTTTTCTTCCTGCGGTTCTACAAATATAAAAATCGAAAATGAAGTACCCGAAGTTGAAACTGCCGAAGAACTTGAAATAACACAAGAAACTAAAGAATCTAAAGAACCTGAAGCTCCTGTTCAAATTGAAGATGACAACACAATCTCTCTTCTTTTTGCGGGCGACATAATGGCTCACAGCGTAAATTATGTAATTTCTGATTATCCAAAAATCTGGCGAGATGTAAAATATATTATTGAACCTTGTGATCTTGCCTTTGCAAATATTGAAGCCCCGATTGATGACACAAGAAAGCCACACACTTATCCAAATTTCAATATGCCACAGGCGTATGTAGAAGCTGCGGTAGATGCAGGCTTTGATGTTTTTTCTCTTTGCAATAATCACACAAATGATCAGGGTCTTGGCGGCATTAAAGAAACAATGAAAACTGCGCAAAGGCTTGTAGACCGCTCAAAGGAACGAAATGAAAATATTTATTTTTCTGGTCTCAAGGATGGCAAGAAAGCAGAAATGACTTACAACCTCATAGATAAAAAAGGCTGGAAGATTCTGTTTATTCCTGTTACAGAAATCCTTAATCAGCCGGCACATTCTGAATATATAAATTATATTGAAAACTCTGAAGCTGCTCACAATTCTTTTGCATGGAAAGTAAAGGAGCTGAGACAGAAACATCCGTGTGACCTTGTTGTAATTTCAATTCATGCTTATGAAGTTGAATACACCCGTACAATTCCAGATTCGCGGGATGATTTTTATATGCAGCTGTTAGATGCAGGTGCAGATATTGTATGGTCTAATCACGCACACATAATTAAAGACAGAAAGTATATTTTTTACCACGAAACAAACTCTCAAAAAGTAATTATGTTTGCAAACGGAAACACAATCAGCGGCCAGCGCACAAAGCCTGATTTTTCTTCAACAAATCCAATTGGAGAACGAGACAACACAGGCGATGGTCTTATGGTAAAGCTTACTTTTAGAAAACAGGAGAACGGAAACCCTCCAACTCTTATTAATTCAGAAAACTTTTTTATAACAACATATATCAATACTGCAAACGAATATGTAGTAAAACCGCTCAATCAGGATTTTGTAAATTATTTATGGGATGTTCCCCGCTCCAATTGGGCCAAATACATTACACGCCGTATTGAAATAAATAAAAAACACACAAAGGATATTATTTTATGGCAATAGATTATAAGTCGCTGCCTGTTTATGAACAGAAACAAAAAATTCTTGACTGTATGGAGCAGAATAAAGTTATTATTGTAGAAAGCCCTACAGGTTCAGGAAAGACAACCCAGATTCCGGTAATTTTATACGAAGCAGGCTATGCAACAAACGGAATGATTGCTGTTACTCAGCCAAGACGAATTGCAGCTCTTAGCGTAAGTGAATTTATTTCTAAGCAGATGAATACTCCCTACCCGGGCCTTGTTGGTTATAAAATGCGTTTTGAAGATAACACAAATCAGGATACACGCATTAAGATTATGACAGACGGAATTTTGCTGCAGGAAATGAAGCTTGATCCATGGCTAAGCAAGTACAGTGTTGTAATGGTTGATGAAGCACATGAGCGAAGTCTGAACATCGACTTTATTCTTGGACTTTTGAAACGGGTTCTTAAAGAACGTTCCGACTTTCATGTAATTGTTTCTTCTGCAACAATGAACACTCAGGCCTTCAGCGAATATTTTGACGGTGCTCCAATAGTTTCAATTGATACAATTACTTATCCTGTAAGCGTAATTTATGATCCTATTCAAGGCGGGGCTACAACTGCAACAGAAGCAGGCTGTGATATTCTTCTTTCAAAAATCTGCACAACAGTAGACCGCGTTTTAGACAACGACACCGAAGATGATATTAACGGCGGAATGCTCATTTTTCTTCCTGGAGAAAAAATCATCAAAGATTGTGTTGAGCGGCTTTTACACTGCCCGTTCAGCAGACATTTACATATTCTGCCTTTATATGGACGCCTTGCAAAAGAAGAACAGGAACGAGTTTTTGAAGATCCTCCAGCAGGCAAGAAAAAAGTGATAGTTACAACTAACATCGCAGAAACCTCTGTTACAATTCACGACATTACGACTGTAATTGATTCTGGTCTTGCAAAGCTCAACTTCTACAGTCCAAGGACATTTACTTCAAGCTTAAATGAAACTCCAGTTTCTAAAGCAAGCTGTAATCAGCGCAAAGGACGTGCCGGTCGTACACACGAAGGTGTATGTTATCGTCTTTACAGCAGAAAGGATTTTGAAGCACGACCACTCTACACTACTGAAGAAATCTACCGCACAGATTTAAGTGAAGTAGTTCTTCGCATGGCAGAGCTTGGCATTACCGATTTTTATAATTTTGATTTTATTGCTTCTCCTGGCCGCGAAGGAATTATTGGCGCAGTAGACACTCTTAATATGCTTGGTGCGTTAGACGAGGATAACACACTTTCTGCAATTGGAAAGATGATGGTTTTATTCCCGCTTGAACCACGCATAAGCAGAATCATTGTTGAGTCTGTTATGCGCTTCCCAGATGTAATTGAAAAGACTTTGATAGCCGCTGCATTCCTTTCTGCAAACTCGCCCTTCCTTCTTCCACCGAATGAAGAAATGGAAGCACGCAAAGCTCATCATCGTTTCCGTGATTTATCAGGGGACTTTGGAACATATATAAATTTATTCCGTGCTTACAAACAGTCAGACAACCGCGAAAAGTTCTGCAAAAAGAATTATCTTGATGAACGCGTTATGGCCGAAATTGATAACATCAAATGGCAGCTTGGAGAAATTGTTGGCGAAAAGCTTGGTATTCCGATTATAGAAAACGGCGGTAACATGAGCGATTACCTTTGCTGTATTGCAGCCGGAATGATTCAGTTTGTTTGCATTAGAACTGGCCGCGAAAATTACCGTTCTCTTACAGCAGACCATATCTGCATTCATCCGGGCTCTGTAATGTTCCGCCAGGATCCGCTCTTTTTTGTAGCCGGAGAAATTGTTCGTACCTCACGCATTTTTGCAATGAGTGTTTCTCCGCTCACAAAACCAATGCTTGATACAATTAACCCTCAGCTGTTTGCAAGGTTGAAGGCATGTAAACCAGTTAAAGAGAATCTTGATAGTGGACTTGCACTTGCAGCAGATAAACTTAAAAAAGGAAACAAAGCTTCCCGTTCAGAAAAGTCAAAAAAAGGAAAACAATCTTCTTCACCTCAAACAGAGATTACCGCAGAAAATTCTCTTTCTCTCGGCGACTTTGTTTTTGAAACTGTAAAGATTAAAGGAAAGAAAACAGCTATTTTACCGCTTGAGTATATTACGCTGGCTGTAAAAACTGAACAGAATAAAAACAAGCTTAATGCATGCGCTAACCTTAGAGGTCAGATTCAAATAAAGAATTACGGACCTTTAATGGACGGCGAAAAAATGAGTACAATCATAAACGCTGTACAAAATCTTGACCTTATGCCTCTTTCCGAAAAACGCTGGAGCCGTAATCTTAATGCAAACATTTATGATCCTGTTGGAAAAGAAAGTCTTATAGATTCTCTTGACTGGATTATGCGCACAGCAATTGCAAAACAAAAAAATAAAGAATGCGGTTTTATTACTCTTTATAATGATGGCAGCGGAAATTATTGGTACAAGGTAACAAGAGGCTTTAACACAGCAGTAATGGAATCACATCACAGTCTTGAAACACTTATTGAAGAAAACGTAGATTTTACCCACGACGAAGAACGAAAAATCAATAGTGTTTTGGCGCTTGTAAATAAGCTTTATGAATAAGATTGCTATTTAGCGTCTTCTTTTTTCTCTTCCTCTTCTTCTATGCCAAGCAACTTTTGTGCACGTTTTTTATTAGCACTGTTTTTCTTTTCGTTGGCAATTGTATTAACATATGCTTCAAGTGAAGAAGATTTTTTCTGCTTATACATATCAAGACCAAGAGAAATTGTAGTGGCATCTTTTGACTGCAAATATAGCTCGGCAACTTCATCGTAAGAGCTCTTATATTTTTTTACCATTTCCTTTGCAATGGCATAACGCAAATCTTTTCGCTTATCATCTTTTGCAACTGTCTTTGCAAGTTCAATAACATCCTTTTCGCCGGCATGATCTTCTTTTAAAAGCACTTCTACAATTTTCTTTTTTGTTCCATCTGCAACTTTTTTATCTTTAAGCTGGGCAACCAGAAAGTCATTTCCCTCATCTGTATTTAATGCAGCAATAGAAGAATAGCTTTCTTCTTTAATCAATTTTTCAGAATCATTTTTTGCACGGTAAATAAGATACTGCATTGCATCTGTTGTTTTATTTTCTTTTACAGTTCTAATTGCTTCCTGACGAACCTTCCAGTGCTCATCACGAATTCCCTGAATTATAGTTGCCTTTGCTTCAACCACATCAGGAAAATGACTGAGGCCCTTTATAACATACTGTCGCAGGTTTGGATCTGTTGCATCAAAATGTTGAACAAGAACAGGAACAGATTTTTCAACTTCCATAAGTCCAAGACTTTCAGCCGCATACATTCTTACAAAAGTATTTTCATCATCATTATCCAGAATATCAACAAGCTTATCCCAGGTTTCTACTGCATGCATTTTACCGCAGTTGCGCATAAGAGTCTGACGCTGGGCATCGCTTAAATCATCACGGTCAAGATATTCGACAAGGAACATTGCTTCTTCAGGTCCGCCAATATCACCAAGTGTAGAAATTGCATCATTAAAATAATTTTCGTTTTCACTTTCTACAAGAGTAATTACAGCGGGAATAGCAGCCTTTGTTTTTACTGCACTGACATACTGGAACGTTGCTTTTACAACAGAGTTATTTTCATCATAAGGATCATTCAAAAGGTCTACAGCGTAATCTTCAAGACAAGGGTCTTCGGCTTTTGTAAAATACTTAAGAACCTTCTCTTTAATTACAGGGCTTTTGGTAACTTGAAACAAATCATAAATTTCTTCTGTAAATCTTGGGTCATCATTTTTAAGAAGAGTATCAAGAAGTCCGCCTATTTCAGAAGGAAGTCCATAGCGGATTGTATTGCGGTTGTTTTCTTCGTCCTCAGGAGTTTCATCTTTTTCGGCAGCAGCTTCTGCTTTTTCCTGATCTATAGGCTTTGGTCTTTTTGCGGGAGGGACTTCGGCATAACCGCCTTTTGAAGCAGTAACAGTCGGGGTGTCATCAGCCTCATTAACTTCTTCTACTTCCTGGGCAAAACAGATTCCGAATAAACTTAATATGATAAGAAAAAAAATGATTTTTTTCATGAGATTTCTCCCTTGTTAAACCTGTCTAAAAAATCCTTTTTATACTGCTCAAAACGGTCTTCGTTAATGGCAGCGCGAATTTCATTCATCATATTCCATAAGAAATACAGATTATGATAAGACGCAAGAATACAACTTAAGATTTCCTGCTCTTTAAAAAGATGTCTTAAATAACTTCGGGAATAAGTACGGCAAACTTTACAATTACATTCACTGTCAATCGGCTTAAAGTCGTGGATAAAACGTTCCTGTTTTATAGAAAGATTTCCGTCATGTGTAAAATAAGAACCGTTACGGGCATTTCTTGTTGGAAGCACACAGTCAAACATGTCTACACCGGCTGCTACAGCATCAAGAATATATTCCGGGGTTCCAATTCCCATTACATACTTTGGTTTATCTTCCGGTAAAAAGCCGCAGGTATAATTCATAAAATGAACAAACTCGTCGTGAGGCTCCCCTACACTAAGACCACCAATTGCAATACCAGGCATTTCCAGAGAAGAAACAAACTCTGCACTCTGGCGGCGAAGGTCTTCGCTAAAATGTCCCTGAACAATTGGAAAAAGAATACCTTTGTATCCCTTCCGGCAGGCCTCTTCCCATTCCTTTTTTGCACGAACAAGCCAGTCACTTGTAATGCGCAAAGCTTTTTCTGCATTTTTCCGTGGCTCGTCATAACCTGTACAAACATCAAGCTGCATCTGAATATCTGAATTAAACTTAACCTGAGTCTGAACAACATTTTCTGGAGTAAACATATGATAGCTTCCGTCAATATTACTCTGAAACTTTGCTCCTTCATCGGTAATCTTTCTTAACTTAGAAAGAGAAAAAACCTGAAAGCCGCCTGAATCTGTCAAAAAATTTTTATCCCATTTAGAAAAACCATGAAGACCTCCGGCTTCCTGTATTAAATCTGCACCCGGTCTTAAATAAAGATGATATGTATTTGCAAGAATTATTTCAAAACCGATGTCATTTAAATCATCATTTGTAATTGACTTTACTGTTGCGTTTGTTCCGACAGGCATAAAGACAGGAGTCTGAACAGTGCCATGAGGAAGCGTAAGAACTCCGGTACGAGCCCTTGAGTTTTTATTTTTGTGAATTATATTAAAAATTTTTTCCATATTTTTACCTGCCGATTTTTTATGTTTTAGAATTCTTTAATAAAAGAACGCTTATTATCAGAAAGATTATTACAGGAAGCCACGCTCCCGCTGCCGGTACGATGTAGCCGTTTTCTGCAAGGAGCATCGTTACCATCTGGAGTACGTAGAATACAACCGATGCAGAAAGAGAAAGGAACATACTTATTATAAATATATTCCGCCTTGATCTGCCTGTAAGACCGATTGCAAGAAATGTAACGATGAGAATTACATAAGGAAATGAAAATTTCTTGTAGTAAACAGAGTATGCCTTGCCACCGGGAAGTCCTGTACGCTGTAGATATCTTAAATATTCTTTTGCCTGAG
>JAEEGH010031565.1_pt1 | contig 10227 bp, 12 predicted proteins | sample 9134181 | NCBI WGS metagenome assembly JAEEGH01 (sample SAMN16246544, study PRJNA631951) | gut metagenome | biome: gut microbiome; feature: rumen; material: DP-attached | host: Bos | place: Iran: Karaj | collected 2018-10 | reverse complement strand
ACTTTGCAAGGGCCTCATGAGCAGAGGAGTAAGCATTGTTTCAGGCGGTACAGACAACCACTTAATGCTTGTAGACCTTACAAAGGAAGGCCTTACAGGTAAGGAAGTTGAGAACTGGCTTGACGAGGCTCATATCACAGCAAACAAGAATACAATTCCCAACGATCCTCAGTCACCTTTCGTAACAAGCGGTATCAGACTTGGTACACCTGCTGTTACATCAAGAGGTATGAACACAGAGGACATGGATAAGATTGCTGAGGCAATAGCACTCATTATTAAGGGCAAGGAAGAGAAAATTCAGGAGGCCCGCGCTATTGTTGACTCACTTACAGCAAAATATCCGTTAGATTAATTCAAAAAGATTTTAAAGATATTTCATGAATCAATACAAAAGCACGGTGCCTTTCCCGGATGAAGCATACTATGGGAGACACGGTGCTTTTGATGTTCATAAATGATGTTATTTATACAGTTTTATTTATAAAGTGAGGAAAAATCATGAGTAACACAGTTGAGATCCGCTGGCACGGAAGAGGCGGACAGGGTGCAAAGACGGCGGCACTTTTGCTGGCCGATGTGGCTTTTAAGATGGACAAGCATGTCCAGGGATTTCCCGAGTACGGTCCCGAGCGAATGGGAGCTCCCATTACTGCTTTCAACAGGATCAGCGATTCCCAGATAAGAGTTCACAGCAACATTTACAATCCCGATTATGTAGTGGTAGTTGATGAGACACTGCTCCATACCGTTGATGTGACAAAGGGATTAAAGGATACGGGAGCCATCCTTATCAATACGGAGAATACGGCTGACGACCTTATGCCATATTTAAACGGATACAAGGGTAAAGTATATACAATCAATGCCAGAGAGGTATGTATGAAAACTCTCGGTAAATATTTCCCCAACACACCGATGCTTGCCGCAATCGTAAAGATTTCAGGCATCATTGAGCAGGAAGCATTCTTAAGAGAAATGGAAAATTCACTTTCTCATAAATTTGCCAAGAAGCCTGAAGTACTTGACGGTAACATGAAGGCATTAAAGATGGCATTTAAGGAGGTACGATAATGTCATTAAAAGCTAAAGATATCAATGATCAGACAAAATGGCAGGACCTGGCGGAAGTTCTTAAGATATTCGATCCCACCACATCAAAACAGTTTGAGACAGGCGAGTGGAGAACCCAGACTCCCGAGTTTAACGAGAGCAAGTGCAAGCAGTGTCTGCTCTGCGTACCATACTGCCCCGACAGCTGCATTCCTGTAGTTGAGGGTCAGCGCAGAAACTTTGATTTAATGCACTGCAAGGGCTGTGGTATATGCGAGAAGGCATGTCCTTTCGGAGCGATTACCATGAGACCCGGTAAATAAAGGGTAGTAAGGAGAAACAGTTATGAGTACAAAAAACAGAATGTCGGGAAATGAAGCTCTCGGCGAAGCTATCAGACAGATAAATCCGGATGTTATGCCGGCCTTTCCCATCACTCCGTCAACGGAGGTACCCCAGTTTGTATCAAACATGATCGCAAACGGCCAGGTTGACACAGAGTTTATCCCTGTTGAGAGTGAGCACAGTGCCATGTCAGCAGCAATGGGTTCGGAGGCAGCAGGTGCCAGGACGATCACAGCCACATCATCATGCGGACTTGCTCTTATGTGGGAGGTCCTTTATGTTGCGGCATCCTCAAGACTCCCCCTCGCTATGTGCGTGGTAAACAGAGGACTCACGGGACCTCTTAATATCAATGCCGAGCATTCCGATTCGATGGGAGCAAGAGATTCCGGATGGCTCCAGATTTATGCAGAGAACAATCAGGAAGTATATGACAATATGCTCATGGCCTACAGAATAGCAGAGCATAAAGATGTCAGACTCCCCATAATGATATGCCAGGACGGTTTCATTACATCCCACGCAGTTGAAAATATCATGCTTGAAGATGATGAACCCATAAGAAAATTTGTAGGTACATACGAGCCTGAGCATTATCTCTTAAATGCAGATGAGCCGATGGCCATGGGACCTTATGCAAACTCGCCTTTCTGTATGGAAGCAAAGCGCGCACAGGTTCAGGGTATGATGAATGCAAAACAGGTAATCCTCGATGTCGCAAAAGAATATGCAAAGATATCAGGCAGAGAGTATGGACTCTATGAGGGATACAGACTGGGCGATGCAGAGTATGTACTTGTATGTATAGGTTCTGCATGCGGTACGATCAAGGATGCCGTTGATAAGATGAGAGAAAGCGGCGTAAAGGCAGGCCTCTTAAAAGTGAGAGTATTCAGACCTTTCCCCGGAGAGGAATTTGCAAAAGCTCTTGAAAATGCAAAAGCAGTAGCAGTGATGGACAGAGCGGAGAGCTACACCGGACACGGCGGACCTTTAGGAGCAGAACTGATGGCAGCCATGTACAGAAACAAGAACAAGGCAGAAGCCATAAATGTAATATACGGATTATCAGGCAGAGACCTGACTGTAGATATGGTATGCGGACTGTACGATCAGCTCGCCGACATCGCAGTTAACGGTACAAAGGGCCGTGAATATCAGTATCTCGGTCTGCGTGAGTAGTTCAGAAATCAGTTTATTGTTTTCTTAAGTCAGAGAAAGAGGCATAGTCAATCATGGAAAATACATTTAATTTTAAAGAAATACAGGGCCGCGAGGAGAGGCTGGCACCCGGTCACAGAATGTGTGCGGGATGTGGCGGTACCATCACTGTCAGAAATGTACTTAAGGCTCTCCACCCGGGTGACAAGGCTGTAGTCGGCAATGCAACGGGATGTCTTGAGGTTTCAACCTTCATGTATCCCTTTACGGCATACGAGGACAGCTATATCCACAACGCATTTGAAAATGCAGGTGCCACGCTCTCAGGTGTTGAGACAGCATACAATGTCCTTAAGGCAAAGGGAAAAGTAAAAGAAGACTACAAGTTTATCACCTTCGGAGGAGACGGCGGTACGTACGATATCGGACTTCAGTCACTCTCGGGAGCGATGGAGCGTGGTCATGATATGGTATATGTATGCTATGACAACGGTGCATATATGAATACTGGTACCCAGCGCTCATCGGCTACGCCCATGTACGCCGATACGACGACTACACCTGCAGGTAAGTGCTCGGCAGGTAAGCCCCAGTACAGAAAAGACCTGGCAGCTATCATGGCAGCTCACAATATCCCATATGTCGGACAGACTACATTTATCGGAAATATGAAGGATCTTTATGTAAAAGCAGAGAAGGCTATTTACACTCCGGGTCCCGCATTCCTTAATGTAATGAGTCCCTGCCCCAGAGGTTGGAGATACGATGCTCCCGATATCATGAATATCTGCAAACTGGCTGTTGAGACATGCTACTGGCCTTTATTTGAGGTTATCGACGGCAGATGGATCATAAACTACCAGCCTAAAAACAAGCTTCCTATCGAGGACTTCCTTAAGACGCAGGGCAGATTCAAGCATCTCTTTAAACCTGAGAATGAGGAACTCATCGTACTCTTCCAGAAAGAACTCGACAGAAGATGGGAAGAACTCCTGACAAGATGTAATGCATAATTAATTTTGGAGGAACACATATGATACCACAGGATCCGGCAATGCTTGTCAGCTTTTTGAATCTTAAACTCAGGGATGATTATGACGATTTAAGTTCACTTGCGGAGGGACTTGATATTGACCTGGGCGAGATAACCGAAAAACTTAAAAAAGCCGGTTACAAATATGATGAGACAAACAGGCAGTTCAGATGAAAGCGAGTTTTTATGAAGAAATTTAAAAGGCTTTTATTCATAGTCAATCCTAATGCGGGATTAAAAAGAGAGACCCCGTTTGATGCCATATGCACTGTGTTTGAAGATCATGATTACGAAGTGATCGTATGCTTCACAAGGGCAGCAGGTGACGGTACCGTGATAGTCAGGGATCATGCAGGTGATGATATTGACCTCATCGTATGTATGGGCGGAGACGGTACGTTAAATGAGACATTTGCCGGTGCATACGAAATAGGATGGCGGAAACCCATAGGATACATACCTGCAGGTACCACCAATGATTTCGCGTCCAGCATAGGACTGCCGTCAGATCATGTGGAGGCTGCAAAGCACATTATGGAGCATGAACCCCATGACCTGGACCTGGGTATGTTTAACGGACGTATGTTTGTCTATACGGCATGCTGCGGAATATTTACAAAGACTTCATATGAGACTCCTCAGAAGATAAAAAATGTATTTGGACATCTTGCCTATGTACTTGAAGGAGTAAAGGATTTAACCCAGATACATTCCATACACATGAAGATAGATACAGGTACGGAAAAGCTTGAGGACAATTATCTCTTTGTAGCCATGTGCAACACGTACTCACTGGGCGGCGTGATGACTCTTGATGAGAGCCAGGTATGCTTATCGGACGGAGAGTTTGAACTGTTTACCATAGCGATGCCAAGAGACCTGCTCCAGCTTAATACGATTATCACAGCTCTTGCCAGCCAGAAATACGATGAGGCCAACGACCTTGTTCATTTCACAAAGGTAAAAAATGCGGAGATACTCTTTCCCCAGTTTGAGGACTGGTCTCTTGACGGAGAACGGGGAGAGGGCAGAGAGAAAAATAGATTCAGCGTGGTACACGATGCCGTGCGTCTTATTTACTGACATAACGGATTTATAATGTTATAATTAACATAACTATTGGGGTTTACTTTTTTGCAGGAGGTATCTGGCTTATGAAACTTACGTTTGTGGGCGCTGCCCATGAGGTTACGGGATCATGTCATTATCTGAATGCCGCAGGGAAACATATTCTCGTGGACTACGGTATGCAACAGGGAATCGATGTACTTGAAAATGCACCGCTTCCCATTGATGAGACGCAGGTTGATTATGTACTGCTGACGCATGCACATATCGATCACTCGGGTATGCTGCCACTCCTTGTCAAAAACGGCTTTAAAGGTCAGATAATAGCGACTGACGCAACAGTCGATCTTTGTTCCATCATGCTTCGTGACTGTGCACATATACAGATGCAGGAAGCAGAGTGGAAGTCAAGAAAGGCAAAACGAAGCGCGTCGCAGGCACCTATCGAGCCCATCTACAACATGGAAGACGCAGAGGGGGCCATTCACAGGCTCACACCATTTCCGTACGATGAAGTGATCGACCTGTGTGAAGGTATAAAAATCAGATTTACCGATGTGGGTCATCTCCTCGGTTCTGCATCCATCGAGGTATGGGCAACAGAAGGAAATGAGACGAGAAAGATCGTATTCTCCGGAGATATCGGTAATAAAAAGGGTACACTTATCAGAGACCCTCAGTATGTAAAAGATGCCGACTATGTAGTCATGGAGTCTACCTACGGTGACAGATATCATCCGGCGGAGCGCCCCGACTACGTGGAAGAGCTTACAAATATTATCTCGGATACGCTGGCAAAAGGCGGTAACGTGGTTATCCCTTCATTTGCCGTAGGCCGTACCCAGGAGATGCTTTATTACATCAGGGAGATCAAGGAGAAAAACCTTATCCCCGAAAATCCGGACTTCCCGGTATATGTGGATTCACCTCTAGCTGTTGAGGCGACGGGAGTGTTCCAGAAAAATATTCAGAACTGCTTTTCCGATGAGGCAAAGGCCCTGGTAAATGCAGGTATCAATCCCCTGACATTTCCAAACCTGCACCTGTCGATCACGTCGGATGAATCAAAGCTGATAAACTTTGATGAGACTCCAAAGGTCATCATATCCGCATCGGGTATGTGCGAGGCCGGACGTATCAGACATCACTTAAAGCACAATCTCTGGAGACAGGAATGTGTGATCCTCTTTGTAGGATATCAGGCTAACGGTACCCTGGGCCGATTTATCATAGACGGTACCAAGGAAGTAAAGCTCTTTGGCGAGACGATCGATGTCAGGGCAAAGATAATGACGCTCCCCGGAATGAGTGGCCATGCTGACAAGGACGGACTCATCGAGTGGATCACAAATGTCGGAAAGGACATTAACAAAGTCTTTATCGTACACGGTGAGGATACTGTTGCAAAGCTTTTTGCGGAGACCCTGAGAGCCGAGTACGGATATGATACATACGCTCCCTACAGCGGTTCGAGCTATGACCTTATCAAGAACGAGCCTATATACATGGCAAAGCCCGTATACATCCAGAAGAAAAAGCCTGGCCGTGTATCCGATGTATTTGCAAGACTTCTGGCAGCCGGTCAGAGACTCATATCCGTTATCCACAAGAACGAGGGCTGCGCAAACAAGGATATCGCGAAGTTTGCGGATCAGGTCAACTCGCTGTGTGATAAGTGGGACAGAGAGATATAATGAAAGGAATCACAAATAAATGATGGACGGATATATGGAGTACCTCGTAAAGAGAGGTGCGACCAGAAAAGATTTTTTGGTGAAGGGAATATGCGTGTGGGCAGTCCTGGTACTGTGTATGCTTTCATGGATGTTTGGTACCACACCGGTTATAAAGATAGTCCTGTTTGTCCTGACCATCGGTATGATTGCTTTCTCGTGGTTTTATGTATTCCCGAGGACAGAGGTGGAGTATGAATACCTTTACTGTGACAAGACGATTTCGGTAGATGTCATTTACTCAAAATCAAGCAGAAAGAGCCTTGATTCGTATGAGCTTGACAGGATAGACATTATCGCACCACTTGGTTCACACAGACTCGATGAATATAAAAACAAAAAGATGGAGGTTAAGGATTACTCGAGCGGAATGGACTCGGATCTCCATAAGCCGTATGCCCTGATATACGCCGGCAATACGAAAGTTATACTTGATTTACCCGAAGAGTTTGTTAAAATGGTACAAAACAACGGGCCGAGAAAAGTTTTTACAGATTAATTAATATATATTTTGCGGAGGTGAAAAATGGGAACAATTGTGAAAGAAGGAATTACCTTTGATGATGTACTCTTAATCCCCGGATATTCGGAAGTAATACCTAACCAGGTGGACCTTTCGACGAACTTAACAAAAAACATTAAGCTCAATATCCCCGTAATGAGTGCCGGAATGGATACTGTTACAGAGTACAGAATGGCGATTGCAATGGCTCGTCAGGGTGGTATAGGAATCATCCACAAGAATATGAGTATCGACGAGCAGGCTGACGAGGTAGATAAGGTAAAGCGTTCTGAGAACGGTGTAATCACAGATCCGTTTTCACTTTCACAGGACCACACACTTGCCGATGCTGATGCGCTCATGGCTAAATACCGTATTTCCGGTGTGCCTATCACTGAGGGCAGAAAGCTCATCGGCATCATCACAAACCGTGATCTTAAATTCGAGACAGACTTCTCAAAGAAAATCAAGGAGTCAATGACTACAGCAAAAGATCTCGTTACTGCAAAGGAAGGAATCACCCTTGAGGAAGCAAAGAAGATTCTTGCAGATTCAAGAAAAGAGAAACTTCCCATCGTTGATGATGATTTCACATTAAAGGGACTTATTACAATCAAGGATATTGAGAAGGCTATCAAGTATCCTCTTGCAGCAAAAGATTCCAAGGGAAGACTTCTCTGCGGAGCTGCAGTAGGAATTACAGCAAATGTACTCGACAGAGTAGATGCCCTCGTAAAGGTTGGCGTGGATGTAGTCGTACTTGACTCAGCACACGGTCACTCACTTAACGTAATCAACTGCGTAAAGATGATTAAGGAGAAATATCCCGAGCTTCAGCTTATCGCAGGTAATGTTGCAACAGGTGAGGCTACAAAGGCACTCATCGAGGCAGGCGTAGATGCAGTAAAGGTTGGTATCGGACCCGGATCTATCTGCACAACACGAGTAGTTGCAGGTATCGGTGTACCTCAGGTAACAGCTATCATGGACTGCTATGAGGTAGCAAAGCAGTACAACGTACCTATTATCGCAGACGGTGGTATCAAGTATTCAGGAGATATCACAAAGGCAATCGCAGCAGGCGGCAGCGTATGTATGATGGGATCAATGTTTGCAGGATGCGAGGAATCACCGGGAAGCTTCGAACTCTTCCAGGGAAGAAAATACAAGGTATACCGTGGAATGGGTTCTATCTCAGCAATGGAGAACGGATCAAAAGACCGCTATTTCCAGGAGAATGCCAAGAAGCTTGTACCCGAAGGTGTTGAGGGACGAGTTGCATACAAGGGTACTCTTGAGGATACAGTATTCCAGCTCATGGGTGGTCTTCGTTCAGGTATGGGATATTGTGGAGCAAAGGACATCCCTACACTCAGAGAGACAGGCAGATTTGTTAAGATTTCAGCCGCATCTCTTAAGGAGTCACATCCTCATGATATTCATATCACCAAGGAAGCTCCCAACTACAGTACAGACGATAAATAAGTTAAAAATTGAAGATTTTTCATCTAAAAACCCCTTCGGTGCTCCGAAGGGGTTTTTGTTTGTGAACATGACAAAAAACAAAAACTGACAATAGTGATAATATTATGTAAACCATATGATATATTTAGGACATATTTAACAATGAAATATATGAGTTTTGAGATATTGTCCACAAATGCCTATTCGTTAAGGAATTGTTAAGGCTTAAAGAGTAGAATTTGGCATAGTAAAGTTGTACAATACAAGTGCGAGTAAATTGTGTATAAATGATAAAAGATATAGGGAAGAAGAGGGTGATATAAAATGACACTTGAGAAGATTTTAGCAGAATACGGATATGAGATTCTGGGAAACAAAAGCATATTTAAGAAAGAGGTATCAAACGAAACTGTAAAAGAGTACAGAAAGATGCTTGAGAGGCTTAAGAGACCTTTCGGATTTGAACCCAAGAAACAGTTATAATTCATAAACAGATATAAATCGGGGGAAATCTCCTTTTCATTGACCGTAGAGACTTAAGTCTCCACGGTCTTTTGCTTTTTATGGATAGAGTGTATAATATATAAAGTGTCAAAGGGCTGTATATGACACTTTGAAAAGGATCGGATTATTAAGTAAATGAACGACAGAAGAAACACAGGATCGGCAACGAAGCGTCTTTATGACGATGATGCATATATAAAAGAATTCAGAGCAACAGTAATCGGATGTGAACCGGCAGGAGAAAAGTCTTTTGGCATAGAGCTTGATGCAACAGCATTCTTCCCGGAGGGCGGCGGACAAAAGAGCGACACTGGCCATATAGGTGAAGCTGTTATCACCGATGTACAGGATAAGGACGGGCATATACTCCATATATCTGACAGACCTCTTAGTGTCGGCAGTGAATATGAATGTGGCATCGATTTTGTAAAGCGTTATGACAGGATGCAGAATCACAGCGCCGAGCATCTGCTCTGTGGCATTATTCATAACATGACTGGCTTTGACAATGTGGGATTTCATTTATCAGATGATGAGACTATCCTTGATATAAACGGCCCTGTCTCAAAAGAGATTCTCAGGGAGGCAGAGGAAAAGGCCAATAAAGTCATATATGAAAATGTACCCATCACTGCAGCATTTTTATCAGGTGATGAATTAAAGGGCATTGACTATCGGAGCAAGCTGGACATCACAGAGAATGTCAGGATAGTGACGATAGAGGGATATGATAAATGTGCATGCTGTGCACCCCATGTGAGAAGCACGGGGGAGATCGGCATCATCAGGATCATCGATGCCATGCCTCACAGGGGCGGCGTGAGGATAACGATCCTTGCGGGAGAGAGGGCATACAGAGACTATGTATATCTCGACGAGTCCAACAGGCAGTACATGGCATGGCTCTCCACAAAACGTCTTGAGGGGGCAAAGGGCGTAGAGCAGATCATAAATAAAAACAGGGCACTGTCGGAGGATAATGTCAGGTTAAAGAAAGAACTTACATCAATAGTCCTTGATAATCTTAAGAAAAAACTTGAAAATAAAAACGACGACAAACCGGTCCCCGTCTTTTCGGCAAACTTTGATGATGTCATGATGCGTAATCTGATAAACGAAGGCCTGAAGATGACGGATGCCGCCATAATGGGATTTACCGGGGACGATGAGAACGGTTATAAGTATATAATCGGAGCAAAGGAAGATAAGGGCATACTCTATAAGGGGGAATATACAGACCTGCCCGGATTTGCAAAGATTATGAACGGAGCTCTTAACGGCAGAGGCGGCGGGAGCAGACTGATGATACAGGGCAGCTTAAAAGCCGTCAGAAATGATATAGAAGAATTTTTCATTTGAGAAAT
>JAEEGH010031564.1_pt1 | contig 10227 bp, 9 predicted proteins | sample 9134181 | NCBI WGS metagenome assembly JAEEGH01 (sample SAMN16246544, study PRJNA631951) | gut metagenome | biome: gut microbiome; feature: rumen; material: DP-attached | host: Bos | place: Iran: Karaj | collected 2018-10 | reverse complement strand
CGGCCTTTTTTCATGCAGGGCTCATCAAGGCCATTTGCGAGAGAAACTGAAAATGCATCCATTGCAAGTCCAACGCCAAGCAGAATGCTGTTGATAAAAAAAACAGGACTCCAAGCCATAGAATTGAATATTACAGAAAATGGACTTGTTAGGTCAAGTTAATTGTTTATGAGATGGGCTGGCTTGCGCCAGCCATATTTTTAGAGTTTCCAGCTTACAGCCTGTTTTCGTGAATCAATAAAGCGGGCATAGATGCCGCCTTTGGCAATCAGTTCTTCGTGCTTGCCCTGCTCTGCAATGTGCCCCTTGTCAATCACTATAATCTGGTCGGCATTGCGCACAGTTTTTAAGCGATGGGCAATCATAATTACAGTTTTCTCGCGGGTGAGTTCCGAGATGGCCTTTATAAGTTCACGCTCGTTTTCCGGGTCCACGTTTGCAGTTGCTTCATCAAGGATGATGATTGGAGCGTCTTTCATGATGGCACGGGCAATGGAAATGCGCTGTTTTTCTCCGCCGGAAAGGCTTGCTCCGCCCTCGCCGATTACCGTGTCATAGCCGTTTGGCAAGGCGGAAATGAATTCGTGACAGCAGGCCTTTTTTGCCGCTTCAATGACTCTTTCCATAGGGGCATCCGGCTCGCCAAAGCGGATGTTATTTGCTATTGTGTCGTGGAAAAGATATACGTTCTGGAAAACAAAACTGTAGTTTTTCATCAGATTGTCCATGCTGTAGTCGCGCACATCTTTTCCGCCCAGAGTTACCGAGCCATGGTCTACATCCCAGAAACGGGCAAGCAGATGACAGAAAGTTGTCTTACCGCCGCCACTTGGCCCAACAATTGCGGTTGTGGTACGGGCTGGTATTTTAAGGGAAATGTTATCGATGATTTTGCGCTTGTCGTAGGCAAAGTCGATGTCCTTTGCTTCGATATCCAAAGGCGAGCTCGAGTTTGCAATTGCAGAATCTTCCTTACCGTCAATATTCATAGTTGGGAGTGCAAGAATCTTACTTGCCTTAGTTACACCGATATCGATTGTTCGCAAAAGTGCCGAGTAGTTTCCACCAGCTTCAAGAGCATTAAACAACATGAACGAACATACAAGCATTGTGCTGCAGTTTGCTAAATCCATAGTTCCTGCGAGGTAGAAATACAGAGAAGCAAGCATCATGGCTACACCACTGAGCTTTGCAACTAACGACTGTAAGTTTGAAACCGGAATACAGCGCATTTCCATCTTGATAAGAATCTTGAGGCGTTTTTCGATAACTGAATTAAGCTCACGGCGGCGCTTACCAACCAGATTGTATGCCTTTACTTCTGAAATACCCTGAATATATTCAAGTACTTTTCCAATCTCAGCAGCATCAGCTTTAATCTTTTCTGCAGAAACATCCCGCACAGCCACACGCATAAAAAGATTTACAAACTCAAAAAGACCGAATCCAGCAAGTGCAACAAGCGCAATTCTCCAGTCAAAGAAAAAGAGCATTATGATAATAAGCGAAGTATCAAGCAGTCCCTGGAAAACCATCATAACGGCACGGGTCGCAACATCACCAACCGATTCCATTGTATTTGTTGTAACAGAAGTGATTTCTCCAAGACTGTTTTCGTTGAAGTATCCCATTGGCAGATAACGAAGATGCTCAGCAATTTCGATACGTTTCTTAGCGCAGGTACGGTAACCGCCCTCGCACTGCCACATTGAAGTCACCTTCCTGGTAATAATTCCACCGACAATACTGACTCCCATAATTGCAAATGAAAGCCAGACTGTCTTCATTTCAAAAGCAGAACCATCAGTCGCTGTTGCAATTACACCACGAAGCATTACTGCAACTGCACCAATTCTGAGCGCCATAAAAAGCGAATTGAAAATTCCAACAATAATCGAACCGGTGAATTTTCTGCGATTTTCAACATCACAGAATCTAAAAAATTTTATTAAAGTTTCAAACATTATTCATCCCTCGCATCAACATGAGCTTCCCACATGTCTTTGTACAAACCGCCCTGTGCGAGCAGTTCTTCATGAGTTCCACACGAATCAATAACACCATCTTTGATTACATAAAGTTTATCTGCATCCTTTACAGTTGAAAGACGATGTGCAATAACAATCAGAGTTTTTCCGGCAACAAGCTTTGCAACACTCTGCTGAATGATTGCTTCGTTTTCCGGATCGGTGTAGGCAGTCGCTTCATCAAGAATCACAATCGGAGCGTCCTTCATCATGGCACGTGCAATTGCAATTCGCTGGCGTTCACCGCCACTTAAATGCGCACCGCTACCACCAACGATTGTGTCAAAACCATTTTCAAGAGACATGATAAAATCATAACAACCGCTCTTGCGGGCAACCTCTTCCACTTCGGCATCGGTAGCGCCCTCGCGGCCAAGACGGATATTGTCACGCACGCTCAAATCAAAGAGAAAGTTGTCCTGACTTACGTATGCAACACGACGGTTGTATTCTTCTAGAGAAAGATCTTTGATATTCACACCGCCGATTTCTACAGAGCCGGAATCGACGTCCCAGAGTGAAGCAATAAGACGGGCGATGGTTGATTTACCAGAACCGCTTGGGCCAACGAATGCAGTGTATGAGCCCTGTGGGAGAGACATTGAAATACCGTGAAGGATTTCTTTTTTCTCTTCTCCTTCAATTCCTTTGTGATAACTGAAACGAACATCCTTCAGGACAATGGAGTTGTCGACAGGTTTGTCTTTATCACTCTCCGGTCTGTCCAGTTCATCAAGTGTCATAATCGAACCGACCTCACCAAAAATGGCACCGGCCTTGGCAATATCATCATGATAGGTAAAAGCAATCAGAAAAGGCTGAATCGCACTCACCGCAAGAATAATCATCGTAATAAAAGTTGATGCATCTACATTTCCCTTAAAGAACATATAGCCGCCAATCGGAAGCAGCGACAACAAAAGCGATGGAGTCACAACAGTAGCCACAGCATGCGGCCAGATACAATCGCGCATCCATTCAACATAACAGGCAGAACCTTCCTGAGCTGCAACAACAAAACGCTCGTAGCTGGACTTTGATTTTCCAAAGGCTTTAATAACTTCAATACCATTAATATATTCAACAGCGGTATCATTGAGGGCCTTTGTTTTATCAAGGGCATACTTAAAGCGGGCAGGACCATCCTTCATCATAAAGCACATGGCAATAACACCCACCGGAACAACAGCCATACAGGCAAGGGCAAGGCGCCAGTCAATAACAAATAGATAAACAACAAGAACTACCGACAAAATAATGTTGGAAGTATATTCCGGAACAATGTGGGCAAGAGTTGTTTCCATGCTGTCTATGCGTTCGATGATAATATTTTTGAGGGAGCCCGACGGCATATCAAGAACGGTTCCAAGAGGAAGTCTTGTAAGCTTGTCGCACAAACCTTTTCTGATGTTACCAAGCAGATTAAAGGTTGCCATGTGACTCAGGCTTGTAGAGATTGCATGAAAGAGCACATTGCCAGCCCAGAAAGCTGCAGTAATTCCACACTCTTTTAAAAAGAGCTGCCAGTCACGAACTCCGGCTAAAAGCTGCTGGACAATCCGTGCAATAATAAAGTATGGTGCAATACAGCAGGCCACACTCAAAAGAGCAAAGAATACACTAACTATGTACTGCCCTTTTTTATTTCCTGCAAAATAAAAAATCCAGCCGACAAGGCCTTTTTTTGCAGGAGCTTTTGATTTTTTAGATGACATATTTACTCCTATGTTAGTTTAGGCTAACAATAACAAATATATTATTTATGCTCGTTTGGTTAGTCAAGACTAACGCCTGAATTTTAGAAATTTAAATTGCAAAATGGAGTGAAAATTGTTGTTTGGAGTGTGTTAATAAAAAAACCGGCTGCATTGGTGTGTGCAGCCGGAAAAAGTTTGGACTTAATTATTTATGTTTTTTTAGAATGTATATTTCCAGTAAATTGGGAATGATAATGCTTTGGCATCCTTCATGATGTTTACATAAACGCTTGCACCAAGAGTGTTGTTTTCGTTTAATGCATAATCTACGGCTGGGCAAACTCCAATTGCCCATGAATCATCATTGTCAAAATCTGTAGTAAAGCTGCCAGACAAGCTTGCTGAGATTGCATCATTTACCTGATAGCTTACACATGTTGCAGCGTAAAGTTCATTTGCAGGATCTTCATCTCCGCCTGCTGCGAATACTGCGTCAACAAAAATTCCAAGAGCGTCTTTTGCAAATATAACACCTGCATTGATAAGATTGCCTGAAATATTGTAATCTTCAATTTCTCCGTTATAAGTAAAGCCGGCATTGAGTGTAAGGCCTTCAATAACAGTGCAAGATGCATAAGCTCCAAGTGTGCGGTCATCTGATGCAATGTCTCTTAAAGCAGCACCAAAAGCAAATGCTTCGCTAAGGGCATATTCAAAACCTGCATTAAAAAGTGGTGTTACATTTTCTCTTCCAAAATATGAAATGAAATCTATACCACCTGCAATTACAAGACCTTCTAAAGGACGAATAAATAATCCAAAATCACTTCCGATATTTGCTGCTTCAATTTCTCCACCCAGACAAGGTAAATAAGAACCTGCAACAGCATATCCTTTGTGGAAACCAAGACCAAGTAATTCTATTGGGCGGAACTCGATGAAGTAGTCGTCTACATAGTCGTCTGAACCAATAGAGATTGAATCATCATCTTCTTTTGAAAGATTGAATTTAAGTGTAAGACCCATATCAAGCTGATCTGAAGAATATTCAACTGCTGTTTCATTTTCAAAACCAGAAAAAGCCGTTTCAGAACCTGCATCTGTAATAGTAATATCTACAACATTTGAAGAAAGCTTGTTTTCAAAAGATACTTCCTGTGCAAATGCAAAAGCTGCGGTGAAGGCACACAAAACTGCTGCTGTCACCAATTTTTTTGATTTAATCATTTTTACTCCTTTGTTAGTTTTGACTAACGCGAGGAATAATATATTTAAATACAAGGTTTGTCAATCAGTTAGTTACAACTAACTATAAATTATTTACGCCAGTCTTTTGGGAGAATGCCCTCGTTTTTCTTGAAGACCTCTGAAAACTTACTTGCATTTGCATAACCACATTGACCGGCAATTTCGGTTATAGAAAGCTCTGTTGAAGCAAGCAGATTTTTTGCAAGCTGGAGTCGGGCTTTTGTTCGGTATTCATTTACAGTAAGTCCGTACATTTCCTTAAAAACCTTTTGAAGGGTTGTGCGGTTCAAATTAACTTTTGTAGCAAGCTCTTCAATTGAGATTTCTTTTTCAAGGTTTGAATTAATTATGCGGCGGGCATTCTGTACCTTGCGACCTGTGGAACCGCTAAAGTACGCATCTGAAGTGTCGTCTTTTAAACGAACATCACAGCTGTCTTTATCTCTGAACTTTTGAATTAAAAGAATAATTGCATGGACTACTGCAAGCTTCACTGTAAACTTTGAATATGCGGCTGGCAGCCTGATTGTTTCTAAGAAAAGTTTTTCAAGAAGCTCCCCGCACGGGAAAGTTATAGCACTGTCACTTTTTCTGATGTCATTGAAAAAATCAGAGCTGCTGAATTCATTGGTCCCAAGAAAGTCATTCAAAAAAGAAATTGTATCTTCGGTAAAAAGAATTATGCTTATGCAATTCATGCCACTTTTACCTAGCATTGCTTTTTTTACACCGGTCTTACAGTTGAAAATCATGACATCGCCTTTTTCTCCACTGGCAAACTGTCTGTTCACAAGTTCAAATTCGCCGTGGCCATCGACAATGTACATGATTTCAAGTCCGTCTACTTCTTTCTTTTCTGCCTGATAGTTTGGACTGTAGCTTTCAAGCTCTGAATAAACAAGTTCAATTCCTTTGGCAATATGAGTGTGCTTCATAATGCCTTCGCCGACAGGCTCATTCAAACGATAGATTTCCTCGCTTTCACGTTCGCTGATTAGGGCCAAGTAAGTTTGAAATAGTTTTTCTGCCGGCATGTTGTTCATGTTATCCTCGCTTAAAGCCTTTGAATGCTTTAATCATCAAAATGATTGCAAGCAAAAGTACGACTGTATCTGTAATCAGCTGTGCATAGAAAACACCCTGAACTCCAAGACCCGCAACGTGTGGCAAAATTACAACGAGAGGAAGGAAGAGAACAAGTTGTCTTGCAAGAGCCAGAACCGAAGCACCACCGGCTTTACCAATTGCCTGGAAGAAGGTGATAGAAAGAATCAAAACTCCGTAGCAGATGTAAGCACCAAAAATTACGCGGAGCATAGGGGCACCGGTTTGAACAATTGCTGCATCAGTAATAAACATTGAAAGCATCTTTACAGGGAAGCACATGATTGGAACGTAAAATAAAAGTGCTACAACTGTAGCAGAAATCATAAAGGTGCGGGTAAAGGCTCCTACGCGGTCAAAACGTTTTGCTCCGTAGTTTGTACCTATTGCCGGCTGGAAGCCCTGACTGATTCCCCACAAAGGAATAAAGGCAAAAGCCTGAAGACTCAGTGCCGCTCCAAGAATTGTCTGCCATTCGCTGCCACCCCACTTTGCTGCTGTGTTATAAAGAATTGTCTGCTGAACCATAGACATTACCTGCATAAGCATTGCAGAAACACCTACGCTCAAAACTGGTTTAACAAGCTTTCCTTCAAAGCGGATTTTGTGAATGAGTACATTGTCACTCTTTTTAATGAAGTAGAAGAAAGACATGCACATCAAAACAAACTGAGAAACGATTGTTGCGACAGCTGCGCCAAGTACACCATTTTCTGCACCAAATACTTTGATGAGAATCGGGTCAAGGATGATATTTAAGATGGCACTTGTTGCCATAATAATCATTGCTTTTTTGAGTTTGCCTTCGCCACGCATAATCATGTTTGTAGACTGACCGAGGTTTACAAAAAGTGAACCACAGAAAACAATGCGAAGGTAAGGAATAGCCTGTTCAAGAACTTCGCCTTCTGCACCTGCAAGTGTCAAAAGCTGACGGGTAAAAATCAAACCAAAAATTATAACAAGAGTAGACAGTACTGTAACAAAAGAAATAAGGTTTCCCATTATGCAGTCAACAGTGTCTTTATCGCGTTCACCAATTGCGCGGGAAAGAACAGAAGCAGAGCCCTGCCCTATCAAAGTTGCAATACCGCTATTGATGAGAGTAAAAGGGTATGAAACTTTTACTGCAGTCATTGCAACTGGTCCAACCATCTGACCAACAAAAACGGCATCCATAAAATTATAGAGCCCAATAACAACCATACCGAGTACAGCCGGTACACTCAGAGTGAGCATTGTCTTAAACACATTTCCGCTAACAAGCATTTCGCGGGTGTCCTGCTTATCACTCATACTAACCTCCAGAATTTTTTTATATATTTGTGTTAGTCTAAACTAACGTGAATATAATACAAACGGCCAGGTTTTGTCACTACTCCAAAAGACAAAAAATGCTCCATTCTGCAATTAATTTTTCATATAATGTTGACCGGATGGTTAATTTTTGCGATAATTCAGAGACATTTTCTAACAACTTCCATGGGGGAGTAGCGGGCGCCTTGTGCGTAACAAGTCAACATACTGGTGAAAACCTGGCTTGTATTAAATTGCGAGACTCATGACAAAGGACTCTTTCTATGGAATGGAACCTTATCTTTTTTGTAAACAGCGTTCTGCTAGGCGTTGGTCTTGCCATGGATGCGTTTTCTGTCTCTATTGCTAATGCTCTGAACGAAACCAAGATGAAAAAAAGCCGCATGTGTTTTATTGCGGGCCTTTATGCGTTTTTTCAGTTTGCCATGCCTATGATTGGCTGGATTTGCGTTCATACCGTTGTTGAATATTTTTCTAAGTTTGAGGCATTCATTCCGTGGATAGCGCTGGCACTGCTGCTGTGGATTGGCGGTAAGATGATTTGGGAAGCAGTACATCCGGATGCAGAAGAGGAGAAGGAAGCTGAAGAAGCAGTTGCAAAATTGACATTCGCTACACTTTTGATTCAGGGCGTTGCAACTTCAATTGATGCCCTTTCTGTAGGCTTCACAATTGCAGATTATGGTCTGGTGATGGCTCTGATTGCCTCACTGATTATTGCGATTGTGACTTTTGCAATTTGTATGACAGGCCTTTTGATTGGTAAAAAGGCCGGCGAAAAGTTTGGTTCCAAAGCAACACTTCTTGGCGGAATTATCCTCGTTGGAATTGGAATTGAGATTTTCGTAAAAGGCGTTTTCTTTTAATATGCTGATTGATTTTCATACACATTTGGATTTCTACAAACGCGAAGACCTGAATCAGCAGCTGGTAGATTTTTCGGGCATCATTGTTACAGCCTCTGTTGATGAAAAAAGCTATCTTACAAATTGCCAGATTTCCAGTCATACACAATCAGAAAATCCTTCCTGCAAAATAATTCCTACTTTTGGAATTCACCCGAACTACGCAGATCAGAATGCTGCTCTGCTGGACGACCCAACAACAGTTGCCCGTTTTATAAAATATCTGGATCAGTCTCCTGTTATTGGTGAGATTGGTATGGACTTTTGCTGGTCAAAAAGCTCTCCACAAAATCAGGAAAAGGTATTCCGCTGGATTCTTGATTATTGCAACAAAACAGGAAAGGCCTGCGTTATTCATACAAAAGCCGCCGAACAAAAAATCTGCGATATCCTGACAGATTATCCGCACGCGCGTCCTGTAATTCACTGGTACGACGGCCCTGAAGAAATCTACCGAGAGTTTATACACCGAGGTTATCCTCAAACCTTTGGGGTTGAAACAATCCGTTCAAAACATCTTCAAAATTTGCTCCGGCTAACCCCCACAGAACTGCTCCTTGCCGAAACAGATAATCCAGATTCTGAGCCCTGGCTTGGCGGAACCCGTAACGATGTTTTTCTTATTGAGAGGGTATACGCAGAATTGTCAGAAATGTTAAATATCCCACGCCTTTTCCTTGAGAAAATCATCGAAGAAAATTTTAGGAGACACAAATTTGGAATACTGTAAAGCAGAAATAAATCATTATTAACAGTTTTTTGCGTTTTTTGAATTTGCAATCTTAATTTTCTAATACCCAGGAGATTTCTTCGTATATTTCACTCAATAAACCTATTGATAAGCGAGAGTTCTTTTCCAATAGGGCCTGTTTATCTACTGTTGTAATTTGGGCACAAAGTGCCACAGAATCTTTTGAAAGTTTTGATTCAGATTTATTAAGAAAAACATTACCCTTGTAGTCCGCTAATCTGCAGTTTGTTGTTATTGGAATTACGATTGTAGAATTTAATTCACTGTTATTTAGTTCATTGTTTTGTACAATAATTCCGGGTCTTACAAACGCAGGAGTACTGCCTCGAGGTTCTTGAAAATCTACCCACCAAATTTCACCACTCATCATTTTTCAAAATCTCCCTTATGGCAGCAAGACTGCTTTGTCGGATTTTTCGCTGTTCAGAATTATTAAAATATTGATTATAAGCCGCATCCGGAATCTTTTTCATTTTCTTTGTTTTGATTACTGGCGCTTCTTGTATACGGGTCTGGTTTTCAATAATTGTGGCAAGTCTGGACATTAAAGAAATCTGTTCATTCAAATGTAATAAAGGAATGAGTCTGATTAATTCTGCTAACAAGTTTTTAGAGTTTACTGTTTCAGGCGATTTTCCATAAGGAACTGCAGGTGAAGCAACTTTTAAAGAAGAAGTTTCAGATGTATATAAATATGAAACTTTATTTTCATTCTTCTGAATGTTATTTAAAAATACATCAGCCGACACCTTATATAATTCACATAGTTTTTTTATATTTTTAAGTGAAGGTTCTGCAGTTCCCTTTTCGTATTTATTATACATCTGTCTGGAGATTTTAAGATATTCAGCTACAGCACTTTGAGAATAATTATTTTGATTTCGTAATGAACGGAGTACTTCTTTCATGTTTAAAGTATAAAATGGATATACTTTAAAGTCAATTTATATTTTACATTTTATGTCTCTTTATTGTTGACTTTTATTTGCTTTTGTTTTTTTAGTAAACCATCCCATCAGTTTCTGCGCAATAATAATATTCACAAAAACTAGAATTGCCCCAAGCGCCATAAACACTACAGCAACCGGGACTGGGCCTTCAATACACAAAATACACTTACAAATAATCAGCGTATTAATTGGCAGACAAATCAGGCTTGTAATGCACGCAGGAATATA
>JAEEGH010031561.1_pt1 | contig 10228 bp, 6 predicted proteins | sample 9134181 | NCBI WGS metagenome assembly JAEEGH01 (sample SAMN16246544, study PRJNA631951) | gut metagenome | biome: gut microbiome; feature: rumen; material: DP-attached | host: Bos | place: Iran: Karaj | collected 2018-10 | reverse complement strand
CGGGAGCCTGACGGGTAGGACGATGACCATTGGGGCCATCGTCATCGAGCACCTTGATGGAGGCTTGTACGAAGCCTGCCGACTGAGTATTGCTGACGGCACACTGGCAAGAGGCCACATAGATGGCAGCTGTTACCACGTAGGTGCTGTCGCCATCGATGATGTCATTGTCGTCAGCACCAAGGTGGAAGGTCATCTCCTCTACGCCAGCATCCATCACAATGCGATCCTGCTGATAGGTCAGACGTCCACCAGAGTTGTCGCTCAGTTCAACAATGACCTTCTTGTCGATATTGCTGACACGACGCAAGGTTGCTGTGGCAGCACCGTCGCCATCGAGTTCGTTAATCTCGGCAGGCTCTATGGTGAGCTGTAGCATGGGCATATCGTTGTCCTTCAACAGCACCAATACCTCAGCAGGATCATAATCAGGAGCCGAGACGGTGAAGAGGTTGGCAATATCAAGCAGGGGAATGTCATCCTCAATGGCTGTCACAGTAAAGGTTGTCGACGTTCCACCAGCAGCAATGGTCTGCTTCGAAGTAAAGGAGAAACGGGTGGCGTCCTCACTCTGTAGTGTCACCTCCAAAGGTTGGGCTGTAGCTTCAGGCAGCGTCACAGTCAACTGTATGGTCTCACCCTCCGTCATCTCCGTCTTCGAGGCCGTCACTGCCAACTGAGGCAGATGGGTGAAGTCAATAGTACCAGTCGTAGCCTGCGTCAACACATTACGACTGTCTGATGACGCGAGTATTGCATTATCTATCTTAAGGTTTCCGAATTCGAGTGTCCATTCATCGTCTTTTCCTAATCGCATCTGCCCCACTGGCCCATCGCCAGCAGGGATATTGCGACCCGTTGGCGAAAAGATAAGGATGCGGTAGGTTTCCATTTCGTTGTTATTACCAAGATAGTTAGTACACACGGCGTAGTCTTCACTTTCCGTACGTTCAGTAGGCTCAATATTGTTGCTCCAATGGCTAAGACCAGCAGGCAACGTCAGGTCGAACTGCATAGCTGCGATGTCGTTGCTATTGGTCAGCTCGTAGGGCAACAAAGCCTCATTGTGTGGCATTTTCAGGTCGCGGATTGTCAGCATGTTCTGTCCTACATTGGTGGCTAAGGGCGTAGCACCAGCTACACGATGCTGCAATGTCACAAGGTCGAGCACATTGACCGAGCCGTCGTGATTCACGTCACCAGCTGTGGCGTTATAGGCATAGGCGCTGTTATTAGCGAGAATGTAGTCGACGGTCTCCTGCACGTCTGCCTCATCGATGGCTCCGCTCAAGTTGACGTCACCCTCATGGAAGTGTAGCGTCAGGCGGAACTTGCCGTTAACGGCCACTGCATTGAAGGTGTCGCCATTCACCAATCGGACTTGGTCGTCTATCCAATAACCGAAGCCCTCGCCTACATCAATTCTGAAATTGTATTCACCGCCAGGATAGCATTCGATAGCAAACCACGTGCGGAAATCATAATTCCACGAGTCGTATAAGGCAGCACGAGGCAGTTGGCTGCGCAGACTCTCAGATGTCGTGACGCCTGGTGTGAAGTCAACGGTCAGATCATACTGCTGCATGTCCAACCGTACGATACACTTCATACCGTCGGGTATAGGACTGATGTCTGTGATGCTATTATCGCAGGCATAAAGATAATCTATCTGCGACAGTGCTCCTGCCAATGGACCGATATTACCCGTCAGTCCGCAATTCTCAATGCTCAGCACGTTGAGAACAGGACTGATGGTGGGATTACTCTGCAAATAAGCTGAAGCTAATGCACCAATATCGCCATTAAAGGGATTGCTGCTGAAGTTGATATCCACCACATAGGGCAATTCAAACAATGGGAAGGGAATTGTCTTCAATCCACGAGACGACAGGTCGACAGAATAAATATGTCCCTCGTCATTGATATAAAGGGCCCGGTCATCGGCACTGATGCCCACTCGTTGCAAAATGGCCCTTTCGTTGTCATCCAACGCATAGGCTGTGTTGCTGACTACTAACATAAGCAGCATCAGCAGCAAGTTATTGATACGTCTTGTCATAGGTAGTATTCTTAAGTTTTCTAACGCAAATGTGTGGAAAATCCGTGAGCTATGCAATAGCATTGCCCGCGGATTTATCTGATTAGCCAGATTTACCACCCAAAAGGTGGTATCTCGGCTCTTCTATTACTTAATAAAGACCTTCTTACCATTCATGATATAGAGTCCCTTCTTAGGATTCTGTACGCTGCGTCCGTTCAGGTCGTAAATGCGCTGAACCTTCTCCATCTGCTTGCGAGCCAGCTCAATGCCAGCGGCATCACCACCCTTGGCCTTGCCATCGCCCCAGAAGTAGTACTCCATACTTGAATTATTATTTTTGGTGGCGGTCATCTTCTTCATATTTCCGTCACTATAATACTCGTAGGCGTAGGTAGTAACTGTTGTAACCGGTCTTCCAAGCTGATCGGCACTCACTACCGTCTTCTTACTCACCTCTTTGTTCTCGTCATATTCGTAAGTAGTCACGTCGGTAACATAACCTAAATCGGTCTCCTTGGCCAGTGTTCCATCGGCATTATAGTCGTAATGAGCACTGTAATACTCTATCCATTGACCCATATAATATACTGACGTAGTTTCGTCTTCCACACCATTAGTACCAATCTTATTCACCACCACTTTCAAATAGTCTTCCAAACCTAAAGAAGGATTCTCATCATCGATGAGATACTTGAGGAGAATAGTCTTTGGAATGTCTGTAGCTTTATCATAGTCACTGTATTCCTGGGTAAAATAGAGGTATTCTTCACCATTATCGTATGCATAACCACTCACCTTCGCCATTTGTCCTTGGGCATCATAATCAACGACCATCTTTTCTTCCAAGATAGGAGGATTGACGAAAGTAAAATTATCGTCAAAGTACGAATAATCATATTGTGCCGTCATCTGCTTATTGGCATTATACTCGATAATCGACTTGCTCTGACGCTCACCGTTACCACTGGTTACATAAGTGCTGTCCAACACCAATCCGTTTTTGCCCTGCTGTGCAAAGGCAGTCACTGTCAACATTGCTCCGAAGAGCACTAAGTAGAATTTCTTCATATGCTATAATTTAAAAATAATTCATTTCTTGATAAACTCGACGCGGCGATTCTTGGCACGTCCAGCTTCTGTCTTGTTATCAGCAACGGGCTCATGACTTCCCTTACCGACGGCACGGAGATTGAACTCGTCGCAACCTAAAGAGGCGAGAGCCTTCACGACAGCCTCAGCACGCTTTTGAGACAAGGGATCATTAATGGCGTCAGAGCCTTGATTGTCGGTATGTCCCTGTACCTCGAAGCGTACGCTTGGATTCTTTTTCATATAGTCGGCTACTTTCTGTATCTCGGCCATTGACTCAGGCTTTAGCGTCGCCTTACCCGTTTCGAACAGGATGTTGTTGGTCACAAACTTTCCCGTCTCGGCAATGGCCTTCTCGACGGCGGTCATCGACTGCTCATTACGATCATAAAGCTCTACACCACCCTTAGCCAAGCGGATATTTGTAATATAGTCCACATGATCCTCCCAGAACTCCGTTTGGATAGAGAACCAGTCCATAGCCCTGGCATTGGGGATATTGATGATGCGCTTGTCGTTCACATAAACTTTCAAAGCACGCTTGTTGAATGAAAGGGCGAAATGGTTCCAGTCGTTCAGTTGCATGACATCTTGCAAAGACGAGTTGCCATCGACTCGATCAGTACCATTCGGCTTCATAATATACCAGTCCATTCTTTCCTGGCTAAACCAAATCCTACTGTTGTCACCGTCAGTTGGGTTTAAAAACAGATTATAGGCCGAGTTCGTATCTTCCTTGCCTGTAGCAAAGAAATCGAACTCCAGCGTATAGAATTCAGGCAGATACTTCTTGTTGCCATCTTTTATCAGAGGCATGATTTCCGTATTAGAACCGTGCTCAAACTTGATGGCCATCTTGCCGTTCATCTTAGCGACCTCTGCATTATTCTCAATCAAGTCCCATTTAGAAGGGAACTCACCCATCTTCTCACCCTGAAGGTTATCCTCGAAGAGGACAACAGTGCCAGGCACGAAATCGCTCTTCACTTCCTCGCCCTGGGCAGACTTCTTTTTCTGTGCTGGGGCTTCAGGCTCTGCCGCAGGAGTTTCCTCAGTATCTTCTTCGCGCGACACTTCATTATTGACTTTACGCTCTACGGAGCTCTCAACAGCATCAATGGCTTTCTGCTTCAACTTCTTCAGGAAACCTTGTGCATCGGCTGCGGCAGCAAAGGCCACAATGGCTACGATGATTAAAAACAGCTTCTTCATACCTTATTATATTTAAGTAGAAATCAGTTTATATGGGGCAAAGATACGAAAGATATTCGAAACTAACAAATAATTTGAAAGAAATTTGGTGTCAAGAACACTGTTGGACTGGTCAGAACTGTTTTTGAACAGAAGTTGCTGTGAGTTAAAATTACTAAAAATCACGAGCAGAATGATACAGGTATGAAGAAAATGCCTTACTTTTGCAACGAATATTCACTTAAAAAGACAAGACGATGAAAAAGATGATAGTAATGGCGCTGATGCTGGTTGGAGGTCTGACTTCCACTTTTGCACAGACGTCTTCAAACGAGTTGAAACCCGCTGAAATCAAGTTTGACAAAACTTCGCACAACTTTGGTACCTTCTCTGAGAAGGAGTCAAAAGTTACTTGTTCTTTCGCCTTTACCAATGTGGGCGAACAGGATTTGGTCATCAATCAGGCTATTGCCACCTGTGGCTGTACGGTACCTTCATACACCAAGACACCTATCAAACCTGGTGAGAAGGGCGAAATCAAGGTGACCTACAATGGTGCAGGGAAATTCCCTGGTCACTTCAAGAAGTCTATCACTGTCCGCACAAACGGAGCCGTCGAAATGACACGCCTCTATATTGAGGGCGATATGACGGAAGCAAAATGATGTATGAAGTAAGATGTATGAAGTAAGATAAAAAGCACTGCCATCAAGCAGTGCTTTCTTTATCAAAACTGATAGCTCAGGCCCAGCGAACTATATTCCTGGAATTGGATATATCCCAACTTGTCGTCATACACGTTCGAATCGTCAAAACGAGGATAGAGGAACAAGTTGGCTGAGATATACTTCGACACTTTCAACTCGAACTGGTTCTCCCACTCCACCAAAGCATAATGGTAGGAGGTATTGGCATAGAAGCGCGTCTTGTAAGATATCTGATCGCTAATCTTCCACTGTAGGTTGGCAGTGAACTGCGAGCCGAAGTCTTCCATCGTATGATGATCGCCTTTGATACCATTTCGTGAAATCAGCGCACTACGACCGACATACGTGAAGTTGAACGACAGAGGCAGGAAGTTGAGGTTACCCGTCAGTCGCTTATTCAGCGCTTCGACCTTATACTCCATACCGATACCGACATTCAACTTGAATGGCGACATGAAGTCAGAATATACAAACTTGTCGTTAGCCTTATAACCACAGGCAAACTGCGTATAAGCCAGCAACTGCAACGTATAGTACCAACGTTTGTGAGCCTGCAGGCCCAACTTACTGGTAAGACGCACCAGGTCGTTGTTGGTCTTGAACGTATGGACGGTATCAGTACGAGACGTCTGGAAACCCAGTTTCATCTCAAGCTTATTATCGAAGGTAACCTTGTCCTTGTCGTTATAGTTCAACTCAAGGGCCACAGCACCAATGGCCGAATAGTTGCTCTCACCACCTTTATACCAGTTGCCTGACACAAAGTTCTGGAGGAACTGCAGATAACCATCACCCTTGAATTTCCAGAAGTTAGGTTTGACAACTACCAGTCCGATGGGCACTGCCTCAGGCTCTTCAGGCACAGGGGCAGCTTTCTCTGTCAGTTCTACCTGCTGAGTCAGTTCCTGATTGACATCCTCACGCAAGGAACCGACTTCACGCAGACGGCTCTCATTGTTCTTAACCAAATCAGGACGGCGCAAATAGAGCGACATCATGGCCTGATCGACAGCATCAGTCACCTCATCGCCTGTATTGGGAGCGAGCGACAACGTCTTGTTGGCACCAGAATGATAGAAAGTGGTAGGGGCAAACAGACGGAAGTAGCGTCCATCAGAAACCTCAGAACGCAACGCATCGTTGACACGCTGTATAGAGTCGAGCTGCTGGCGCAACACGGTCAGCGAGTCCGTATAGCTTTTGACTACCAAAGGGGTGTCAACCTTCTCTACAACAGGCTCTTTGACACTCTTTTTGCTCTTGCGCTGTGCTGAAGCATTCACTGTCATCAGCAGCGCTGCTGCCAGTATAAATATGTACTTGTACTTCATAATCGGCTGCAAAGTTACGAAATAATTCTTATTTTTTATTTCTATTTTCCAAAAATTTCGTACCTTTGCACCTTAAAAGTGTAAAAATACAAAGAAAGCAATGAATAAAGACACAATTATTGGCTTCGTACTGATAGCCCTCGTGCTCATCGGATTCAGCTGGTGGAACCAGCCTTCTGCCGAGCAGATAGAAGCCGCAAGACAACAAGACTCTATTGAGGCCGTGAAGGCCCAGAAAGCCCAGGAAGAGGCTAAGGCCAAGGAAGTGGCAGCCAAAAACAATGTGGTCAGCGGTTCTCCCACTGACACCACCGCCATTGACACAACCGCCCTCTTCCGTTCTGCCCTCACAGGCACTTCGCAGGAAGTGGTGCTGAAGAACGACAAGTTGCAGCTGACGCTCGACACCAAAGGCGGTGTCATTCGCAAGGCTGTCATCAAGAACTTCAAGAGCATTGACGGTGCAAATGACGTAACACTCTTCGATGCCCAGGACCAGAACTTGAACTTCATGTTGGCAGGCAAGCAGGATAACATCGTGACCGCCGACCTTTTTTTCACTCCTACGGAGCAGACGGACACGACCGTTACTATGAAGGCTCAGGCTCAGAATGGTGGCGAGATTGCCCTGAAATACCGCTTAGGCAAGGATTATCTGCTGAGTCTCACCTTCGAGACGAAAGGACTAGCCAACGTCTTCGCTCCCTCATACAGGGAAATGGAAATAGAATGGACTGACCACTGCCGCCAGCAAGAAAAGGGTTATTCGTTCGAAAACCGCTATACTTCTATATATTATAAAGAGACAAGTGGCGGTACAGACAAACTCTCGGAGAGCGGAGACAATGAGGAGCAGACCGAGGAAGCTACGGACTGGGTAGCTTTCCGCAACCAGTTCTTCAGCGTAGCTCTGATCTCAAAAGACAATTTTGCAGCTGGTGCGCAACTATCCAACACCATGGATCAGAAAGGCTCTGGCTATCTGAAGTTTTTTGACGCCAAGCTGAAGACGGCTTTCGACCCCACGGGTGCCAAGGCGTCTGAGTTCGAGATGTATATTGGTCCCAACGACTTCCGTCTGATTAAGGATGTCGAGGAGCAGAGCGCCTTTGGCAAAGACCTCGACTTGGAACAGTTGGTTGACCTCGGTTGGTGGCTGTTGCGTTGGATTAACCGTTGGTTCACGCTTTATGTCTTCGACTGGCTGACAGGCTTAGGTCTCAACATGGGAATCGTACTTATCCTGATTACCATCCTGCTGAAGTTCATCACCTTCCCAATGGTGAAGAAGAGCTATATGTCAAGTGCCAAGATGCGCGTACTGAAGCCGAAATTCGAGGAGGCCACCAAGCAGTATGACAAGCCTGAGGATCAGATGAAGAAGCAGCAGGAGATGATGTCACTCTATTCGAAATACGGTGTTTCTCCGTTGTCAGGATGTCTGCCGATGCTCATCCAGATGCCTATTTGGCTGGCCATGTTCTTCTTCGTACCTAATGCCATCCAGTTGCGTGGCGAGTCGTTCCTGTGGATGAACGACTTGTCGACCTACGACCCTATCGTGGAATGGGGCACAAACATCTGGGGTATTGGCGACCACCTGTCACTGACCTGTATCCTGTTCTGTGCCGCACAGCTCATCTACACATGGATTAGCATGCGCCAGCAGAAAGACCAGATGGTTGGTGCTCAGGCCGACCAGATGAAGATGATGCAGTGGATGATGTATATCATGCCGCTGATGTTCTTCTTCATCTTCAACGACTACTCCAGCGGTCTGAACTTCTACTATTTCGTTTCGCTGTTCATGTCGGCAGCCATCATGTGGACACTGCGCAAGACAACGAACGACGAGAAGTTGCTGGCCATTCTGGAAGCCAACTATCAGGCCAACAAGAACAATCCCAAAAAGGCATCTGGACTGGCTGCCCGCTTGGAAGCCATGCAGAAGCAGGCTGACGCCATGCGTGAGCAACAAAGAAAACGTTGAACATTGAACGTTGAACATTATGAAGATTGGATTTGATAACGAGAAATATCTGAAGATACAGTCAGAGCATATCCGCGAAAGGATAGCCCAATTCGACGGCAAGCTGTATCTGGAGTTAGGCGGCAAACTGTTCGATGACCATCACGCCAGCCGTGTACTGCCTGGCTTCAAACCCGACTCTAAGCTCCGCATGTTGGCACAGTTGCGTGACCAGTTGGAGATAGTCATCGTCGTTTCGGCAGAAGACATTGAGAAAAACAAAGTACGTGCCGACCTAGGTATCACCTACGACGAAGACGTGCTCAGACTACGCGAAGAGTTCATGGATCGCTACTTCATGGTAGGCTCGGTGGTTATTACACATTATAATGGTCAGAATGCTGCCGACCAGTTCCGTCATCGTCTGGAACGTATGGGCATCAAGTCATATGTCCATTACCTCATCGACGGTTATCCCCACAATGTAGAACTGATAGCCAGCGACGAAGGCTTCGGCAAGAATGACTACGTAGAGACTACTCGCGAGTTAGTTATCGTCACTGCTCCTGGTCCTGGCAGCGGAAAGATGGCAGTCTGTTTGAGCCAGCTCTACAACGAGAACAAGCGCGGCATTCGTGCCGGCTATGCCAAGTTCGAGACTTTCCCCGTATGGAACTTGCCCTTGAAGCATCCTGTGAACATCGCCTACGAGGCTGCGACAGCCGACTTGAACGATGTCAACATGATTGACCCGTTCCACCTGGAAGCCTACGACAAGACGGCCATCAACTACAATCGCGACATCGAGATATTCCCTGTATTGAATGCACTCTTCGAGGGCATCTACGGTGAGAATCCCTATAAGAGTCCAACGGATATGGGTGTCAACATGGTGGGATTCTGCATCTCCGACGATGAGGTATGCTGCAATGCCAGTCGCGACGAGATTATCCGCCGTTACTATGCCGCCACCAACAAGATGGCTGACGGCATCGACAACGAACGTGAGGTCAACAAGATTCTGATGCTCTTCAATCAGGCAAAGATTACCACCGCTTATCGTCGTGTGACGGTGGCTGCACAAGCCAAGCAGGAACTGTCAGGCCACACATCTTCGGCTATGGAACTGGAGGATGGCACGATTATAACCGCCAAGAGTTCTCCCCTCCTCGGCTGTTCGGCAGCACTGCTACTCAATGCCACCAAGCATTTGGCAGGTATTGACCATGAGGCGAAGCTGATTCCACAAAGCCTCATCGAACCGATTCAGAAGACTAAGATAGAATACTTAGGCGGCCGTAATCCGCGTCTGCATACGGATGAAGTGCTGGTAGCACTCAGTGTACTGTCGAAGGACGACGACCAGTGTCGCCAAGCTCTGTCGCAACTGCCGAAGTTGCGCGGCTGTCAGGTACACAGCACCGTGATGCTCTCTGAGGTCGACCGTAAGATATTCAAGAAACTGGGTTGCGGACTGACTTGTGACCCCGTGAAAAAAAAGTAAAAAGGTAAAAGGGTAAAAAAGTAAAAGGGAACTGAAATATGAGGAATACAATAACAAACAGTATGGTAAAAAGTTTGGTGAATTGGTTTTTACCTTTTTACCTCTTTACCTTTTTACCTTTAACAATTTACGCAGGAGATAACGACGTGATTGGAAAGAGTAATATCAAGTTAAAGAGTCGCATGATGACACCCGAAGCCCTTTGGGCTATGGGACGCATTGGCGGTGTAGAGGCTTCACCCGATGGTAGTCAGGTCGTATTCCAAGTTGGCTACTATAGCGTCAAGCAGAACAAGGGTCATCAGGTCATCTGTGTGATGAATGCCGACGGCACGAACCGTCAGCAGCTAACCACCAGTGCCAAGAACGAGAGCGACCCGACTTGGCTTGATGGCC
>JAEEGH010031558.1_pt1 | contig 10229 bp, 8 predicted proteins | sample 9134181 | NCBI WGS metagenome assembly JAEEGH01 (sample SAMN16246544, study PRJNA631951) | gut metagenome | biome: gut microbiome; feature: rumen; material: DP-attached | host: Bos | place: Iran: Karaj | collected 2018-10 | reverse complement strand
GGATGTATCGTCGGCGGTGTATCTGCATATGGCGGATCAGGCAGCATATTCGGTATGATAGTAGGTGCTACTCTTATCGGTGTAATCAACCTCGGTATGAGTATCATGGGTATTGATGCCAACTGGCAGAAGATCGTTAAGGGTCTTGTGCTTCTGGCAGCCGTAGTATTCGAAATCCTTAACAATAAGGATAAGAACAAAGTCTGATTAACAGATTTGATTCAGAATTTTATTAACGCGAGACAAGGCTGAGATATTTCTCGGTCCATTAATCGGCAGTGAGGCACTCATTTGAGTGTCTCACTGTTTTTGTGATAAAATAGTAAAGTTATGAGGATAGATTTACCAAGCGATGTAAAGTTCATAATAGATACTCTGCACAATGCAGGATATGAAGCATATGCCGTAGGCGGATGTGTCAGAGATTCAATCCTTGGAAGAATTCCGGATGACTGGGATATCACAACATCTGCCATGCCTTTAGAGGTTAAGAAGCTGTTCCGTCCCACCATAGATACCGGATTGCAGCATGGAACAGTAACGGTGCTTCGTCATCATGTGGGTTATGAAGTGACGACTTACAGAATAGACGGAGTATATGAAGATGCCAGACATCCCAAAGAGGTCACTTTTACCCGTAATCTTAAGGAAGATCTGTTAAGGCGTGACTTCACAATCAATGCAATGGCATATAATGATGAAGAAGGTCTTATCGATGAATATGACGGTCTTAAGGATATAGAGAATAAAACAATTCGTTGCGTAGGCAATCCGATGGACAGATTTACGGAAGATGCTCTTCGTATGTTAAGAGCCGTAAGGTTTTCTGCGCAACTCGGTTATGAGATTGAGCCAGATACTGCCGAAGCGATAAAAAAACTGCACTCAAGGCTTGATATGATCTCGGCTGAGAGGATTCAGGTCGAACTGTCAAAGCTTATTTTATCGCCCAATCCGGATTATTTAAGAGTTGCTTATGAGCTCGGAATAACATCGGTTGTATTACCCGAATTTGATAAGTGCATGAGGCAGCAACAGCACCATATTCATCATTGCTATACGGTGGGTGAACACATACTTCATTCGATGATGAATATCGAAGCTGAGAGAGTATTAAGATACACCATGCTTTTCCATGACATGGCTAAGCCGGAGTGTCTCACCACAGATCCCGACGGTACTGAACATTTTCGTGGACATGATGTAGTGTCAGCGGAGATGTCTCATGTTATAATGAAAAGGCTCAAGTTCGATAACGATACCCTGCACAGTGTTGAATTGCTTGTAAGGAATCACGATCTTAAGGTCGAAGAATCGCATAAGGCTGTAAGACGTGCAATGAATAAAATAGGCAAAACGCAGTTTATGCAATTACTTAAAGTAAAGCATGCCGACGTATTGGCACAGTCCGATTATATGCGTGAGGAAAAATTAACCCATCTTAACAGGCTTGAGATGATATATAATGAGGTAATGGAAGCAGGTCAGGGCACGCAGATAAGCGAGCTTAAGATTACCGGAAGTGATCTGATTGAACTTGGGATGAATCCCGGACCTACAATAGGCATAGTTCTTAAAGAGTTACTGGAACTTGTGTTGGAAGATCCGGATAAGAACAACAGAGTAGTATTGATTGATGAAGCTAAGAAAAATTTGCAGCGAACTGAATAAAAGAAAAGCGGTATACGGTCTGTTTATTTTCAGTATGACCTTTTTGATTGCCTGTGGAAGCAGCGCTTCGCCCGGAGCATTCAGCGAAGGAAAGGATACCGGTTTTATAGTTACAAAGGCCGGAATGTATGACAGTGCCGATACGAATGCACTCATTGTAGGACTCAATACCGAGAATAAGACGGTTACATTCTATAACAGAGAAGTCAACAGAGAATATACGCTTAATTATGACGGTACCAGCAAGATATACGACAAGTACGGAACCGCCATGTCCATGGAGCAGGTCGACGTAGGATCGATAGTTGATATCACTTTCCTTAAGACCAAGAAACTTCTTAATTCGATGCAGGGATCGCAGGATGCATGGGAACTCAGCGAGATCAAGGATTTTGATATCAATGAGCTTGAGAACAGGATGTATGCTGCAGGAAGCAATTACTGGTTTGATAAGAGTATAGAGGTATATGCCGACGGATCTGAAGCGGAACTTATGGATATCAATCCCGTGGATACAATAACCGTAAGAGGCGTGGACAGAATGGTATATTCCGTTGCGATAGATGAAGGACACGGTTATCTCCGCCTTAAAAATGAAGAATACTTTGTCGGCGGATGGATTGAGATAACAGGCTCGAAGATAATCAAGACGATAGGAGAGGATATGATAATAGCCGTTCCTGTCGGTACATATGATGTTCAGCTGTCCAATAAAGGTGTTGAGGGTCTTAAGACCGTAAGTATTGACCGTAATAAAGAGACAGAGCTGGATATAGGTGATATACAGACTGAAGAGCTTAAGACATTCGGTAATATCATCTTTGTGGTGGAACCTTCTACCGCAGAGATTTATATAGACGGCGAGATGGTTGACATAAGTAAGCCGGTTAATATTGAGTACGGTGTACATCAGCTTATAGCAAAGGCAGCAGGATATCAGACTCTTACCCAGTATATTAAGGTCGGATCAGAGAATGCTACCCTGGAGATCACGCTTGAGCCTCTGCAGAATTATGAAGATTACAGCATTCCGAGAGTATCACCCACGGTATCCGTTGCGGTGCCGTCTCCCTCACCCGTGCCCACATCATCTCCGTCTACCAACATAGTTACTACCGGTACGACGGTCAACGGACATAAGATTACGATAAGTGCGCCTTCGGGTGTTGAGGTATATTTGGACGGCAATTATATAGGTATAGCTCCCATAAGCTTTACAAAGATAAGCGGAAAGCATGAGATAATACTCAGAAAAGAAGGATTTGTTACCAGAAGTTATACGATAGCCGTGGATACGGAAGCAAGAGACGAGACCTTCTCATTCTCAGATTTAATATCAAATGACGGTACTTATACATCAAATACTACCAAGGCTGTGGCTACGCCCACACCTGTGCCTACACCTACGCCGGAGCCCGTGGCCACACCTACACCCACACCAACTCCGGAACCAGTGCCTACGCCTACGCCGGAGCCGACATCGGAACCCACACCAACATCTGAGCCCGAGCAGGGTTCAACACCCACTGCAGGCCCTTCGGAAGGGGCTTTGAGTGTAACGCCGGAACCTTAGATTTGTATACACATAGAGTATAAAATTGCCAAAAAAGGCGTAAAAAAGCCAAAAAATCAGAATTTTAGGTTGACAAAGGCAGTAAAAAAGGCTATATATAGTATAGGTGCTTGAGAAAGTGCACAATATAAACCGATTTATAGGAGGAGAATTTCCATGAACAAGACAGAATTAGTTGATGCTATTGCTAAGTCAGCAGGTCTTACAAAGAAGGACGCTGAGGCTGCACTCAAGGCTTTCACAGAGGCAGTTACAAAGGCTCTTAAGAAGGGTGACAAGGTTCAGTTAGTTGGCTTTGGTACATTCGAAGTTACTAAGAGAGCAGCTAGAGAGGGTAGAAATCCTCAGACAGGCGCTGTTATGAAGATTAAGGCTTCTAAGGCTCCTAAGTTCAAGGCTGGTAAGGCTCTTAAGGACGCTGTTAACTAATATTAACAGAATCGAACGATGAGTCAGGGGTAAGTACCACGGTACTTACCCCTTTTCTTATGCATATATGCAAAAATATGATATACTTTAGTGTAAAGAGGGAAAAAGATGAGACTGGATAAATATCTTAAAGTATCCCGCCTGATTAAGAGGCGGACAGTAGCCAATGAGGCCTGTGATGCAGGAAGGGTCTTGATTAACGGTAACGTGGCCAAGGCAGGCGCCAACGTCAAAGTCGGAGATAAGATCACAATCAATTTCGGCAACAAAGACGTTAACGTCGAAGTACTGGCGGTAGAGGAGACCGTTAAGAAGGACGAAGCCAAGGAGCTGTATAAGTATATATGAAGAACAAATATCTCTTAAGAAGCTCGAAGAAGAGACAGAATAAAGTTTCGGTCATACTTATCACCATCGTACTTGTTATGCTTGTGATTGTCGTGTCCGTCGGCAAGCATAATATCAGCAAAAGACAGGCGGAGTATGACAAGAGGGAAGCAAGACTTTTAGAGCAGATTGAAGAAGAGAATAAGAGGGCCGAAGAGATAACGGAGTACGAGAAGTACACCAAGACCAAGAAGTATGCAGAAGAAGTAGCCAAAGAGAAGCTCGGTCTGGTTAAAGAAGATGAGATAATCTTCAAGGAGGAATAGCACGCTGATGCTGAGCGCAGTTGTTGAGGCTATAGAAGAATTTCAAATGATAGAGGACGGAGACAGGATTGTCGTTGGTGTATCCGGCGGTGCTGATTCCGTTGCTTTGCTTTTACAGCTTGCAGAGTATAGGAAGACTAAAGACTATACGCTGCAGGTTTTTCATTTGAACCATATGATCAGGGATGATGCCGATTCGGATGAGGAATTCGTCCGGGATCTTTGCAATCGGCTCAACATCCCTTTTTTCAGTGCAAAAGAGAACGTAACTGAACTTGCACAGACCTGGCATATGTCTACGGAAGAAGCCGGACGCAAGATAAGATATGAGAAAATGAGAGCCCTTAATGCGAATAAGATTGCCGTGGGGCATCACGAAGATGATCTGGCAGAGACGGTACTTCTTAATATGTGTCGCGGTACAGGTATACACGGGATGGTTGGTATAGCACCCGTACAGGACGATATCATCAGACCTCTGATTTATCTTTCCAGAAAGGATATAGAGGACTATCTTAATGAAATAGGTCAGGAGTATTGCACCGATTCGACCAACAGCTCGACTGACTATACCAGGAATAAACTCAGACTTGATGTTATCCCTCAGTTAAGCAACAATGTCAATGAAAAAACCGTAAGACATATTGCGGCCATGGCGGGTGATATGTATGAAGTTGAAGAGTTTATTGAGGATGAAGCTGACAGGAAATACAAGGAATGCCTTATTTCAGAAGAAGGCGGAGAGATTAAGATCTCATTAAGCAAGTTCAAGGGCTTAAAGCCGCTGATAATCCGTGAGATCATCCTTAAGATCATGGAGAAGCTTACACCAAGGCGTAAGGATATATCAAGAGTGCATGTGGACATGATAGTCGGGATATGTTACGCCGACGGAGAGAAAAAGCTTGATCTTCCCTATGGCCTTGAGGTGCGTAAGACCTATGAAGAACTGATATTCGGTGTTGAAGCGGGGATAGTGGAGAAGACTAAGGAGACAATAATCAAAGTACCTTCTTTAACAAGAGGTGAAGGATGGACATCAGAACTTGATAAGAACAGATTCTTAACAATGAGAGTTATGTCAGCCAAGGGAAAGCTTGATATCCCGAATAACACATATACTAAGTGGTTTGATTATGATAAAATAGATTGGTCTAAGTTGTGCTTAAGGCACAGGCAGGCAGGAGATTACCTGGTGATCAATTCAAAAGGATCGAGGAAATCTCTTCAGGATTACATGGTAGATGAGAAGATTGAACGAAGCAAAAGAGACAGTGTTTTGTTGCTTGCGGATGGAGATCATATACTGTGGGTAATCGGATATAGGATAAGCGAGTACTACAAGATTTCGGAGGAAAGCACAAGAATTCTTGAAGTAGAGATAACAGAGCAGTAACGGCATCGGAAGGAGAGAAAGATGGCAGAACGTGTAGAGATAATGCTTACGGAAGAAGAAGTTGACAAGAAGATTCAGGAGCTTGGTGAAAAGATCAGTTCGGATTATGCAGGCAAGCAGGTACATCTTGTATGCGTACTTAAGGGCGGAAGCTTTTTCATGTGTGAGCTGGCTAAGAGAATAACCGTTCCGGTATCTCTTGATTTCATGAGTGTATCAAGTTACGGCGGAGATACCAAGTCAAGCGGAGTTGTTAAGATAGTCAAAGATCTTGATGAATCCATCGCAGGTAAGGATGTTATTGTTATAGAGGATATTGTTGATTCCGGAAGAACATTAAGCTATCTGCTTGAGATGTTAAGTGACAGAAAGCCCAACAGCCTTCGTTTGTGTACACTTCTTGATAAGCCGGAGAGAAGAGTGGTTGATGTCAAAGTAGATTACACCGGTTTTGAGATACCGGATGAGTTCGTTGTGGGATACGGACTTGATTATGACCAGAGATACCGCAATCTTCCATATATCGGAGTTGTGAAATTTGATTAAGAGAATTCAGGAATAGGAAAAAGCAAAGTCTATGAATAAGACGAACAGGATATTTAACATATACTTCGTGTTGATACTCGGAGCCGCACTTATGATGGTGTGGTATGCATCCAATAAAGCGGAGAGCAATATATATACAAGAGGAGCATTTGAAGCCGATCTTAAGGCCGGCAATATCGTATATGTGGAAGTCAACCCCAATACGGAAGTGCCTACGGGAGTGCTTGATATTGATCTAAAGAGCGGAGAGCACAAAGAACTTAATGTAACTGACGTTAATGAGATACAGGATCTGTTAAAAAAATATGATATAGATCCCGTGGTACAGAATGTTCCCAGAGAAAGCCTTATATTATCATACGGAGTACCGATTTTATCCATAATCGCAGTGGTGGTTCTTTTATTCTTTATGATGAACGCCGGCGGAGCTGCGGGCGGCGGCAAGATGATGAACTTCGGCAAAAGCAGAGCCAAGCTTGATGCCGATACCAAGACTAAGCTTGATGATGTTGCGGGTCTTATGGAAGAGAAAGAGGATCTTGAAGAGATTATAGACTTCCTTAAGAGTCCCGATAAGTATACAAAGGTAGGAGCCAGAATCCCCAAGGGAATATTGCTTGAGGGTGCACCCGGAACGGGTAAGACTTTGCTTGCCAAGGCTGTTGCGGGCGAAGCGGGAGTACCTTTCTTCTCGATATCCGGTTCGGATTTCGTGGAAATGTTTGTCGGTGTCGGAGCTTCCAGAGTAAGAGACCTTTTTGCTGAAGCGAAGAAGAGTTCCCCCTGTATCATATTCATAGATGAGATAGATGCGGTTGCAAGACGTCGAGGCACCGGAATGGGCGGCGGACATGACGAGCGTGAGCAGACGCTTAACCAGATGCTTGTAGAGATGGACGGTTTCGGTGTTAACGAAGGGATAATCGTGATCGCCGCCACCAACAGGGTGGATATCCTCGATCCCGCTATCTTAAGGCCCGGAAGGTTTGACCGTAAGATCGCGGTGGGCTCTCCCGATGTCAGGGGCCGCGAGGAGATACTTAAGGTCCATTCAAAGAACAAGCCTCTTGCCGAGGATGTGGATATCGAGCAGATCGCAAGGACGACCGCCGGCTTTACGGGGGCGGATCTTGAGAACCTTATGAACGAGGCCGCCATCAATTCGGCAAAGGCCGAGCGCAAGTTCATTCTGATGGACGATATAAAGGCTGCCTTCGTAAAGGTGGGCATAGGTACCGAAAAGAAGAGCAAGGTGGTTTCCGATAAGGAGAAGAGGATCACCGCCTATCACGAGTCGGGCCATGCGATACTGTTTCATGTGCTGCCCGATGTGGGGCCTGTTTATTCGGTTTCCATCATTCCTACGGGAATGGGGGCCGCGGGCTATACCATGCCCCTGCCGGAAAAGGATGAGATGTTTAATACCAAAGGGAAGATGCTTCAGGATATCATCGTCTCCCTTGGAGGCAGGGTCGCCGAGTCGCTTATCTTTGACGATATCACGACGGGCGCTTCCCAGGATATCAAGCAGGCTACAAAGCTTGCAAAGAGGATGGTCACAAGGTACGGGATGTCTGATAAGATCGGCGTGATATGCTATGATAACGACGATGACGAGGTGTTTATCGGGCGCGATCTGGCCCATGCCACCAGGGGCTACAGCGAGGAGATCGCAGGGGAGATCGACAGAGAGGTAAGAAGGATAATTGACGAGTGCTACCAGAAGGCCGAGAAGCTTATAAAGGAGTACGAGGATGTCCTCCACAAAAGCGCCGCCCTTCTGCTTGAGAAGGAAAAGCTCAACAGAGAGGAGTTTGAGGCTCTGTTCGCATAAGGCTGTTTCGCAGTTTGAAGCGACCTCTGGCTACCGGATCCGGTGCTGTAAAATGAGGAAGAAAAGTGTTTTTGTGTAATACTTACAAAAACGGACATGCTTTTTTGTAAAGTTTGTGCAGACTACGACTGGACGAAACGGGGTTCAGTATATATAATATCATTCGTAACCCCCAATACAAACGCTTTTACGGGGCTTGCCCCGCAGGCGGAATGATCGCGGATACCCACGTGATCATGTGTGACCTGAACGGTCATACTCCATAAAAAGAAATACCTTCTCCAAAAATGGCAGCTTTCGTGAGGCTGTCATTTTTATGTTACCATTCACGGGTTATGTGAATGCGGGTGGGGTGACCCGTGAATGGTAACATTTTTTTGTACCCCCCGGGAGCACATCAAAAAATCGACTTTTGCCGGATGTTGTGCTATACTTGTTTTTGTCAGCGCCGGTAGGCGGCCTGCTTTTACTAAATATATGACAGGGGAGTATATTTTGGGTCTGAATCAGGATATATACAAAAAGGAACGATATCTGTCAAGCATGCGTCCTATCTTGAATAAGGATGCTCTTTTTTCCGATAATTCACCATACTATATGGATCCTTCGGAGCCCAGTCCCTACGGCACCGTAAAGATCAAGTTCCGGACCGCAAAGAATAATGTGGATTATGTCTTTCTGATAAGCAATAACGAGCGTCATTTAATGGACAAAAGAGAGACAAAGGGTCGGTTTGATTATTATGACTGTACTCTCCAGCTGGAAAACGAGACCGTTCTCTATTACTTTGAGGCCGTAGTGGGTAACGTACGATGTCAGTTCGATCTGCGCGGAGCGGTGGACAGAGCTCAGATGAATTTCTACTTTCAGATAAGACCCGGCTTTTCCACTCCCGCCTGGGCAAAAGGAGCGGTTTTTTATCAGATATATGTGGATCGTTTCTGTAACGGCGATCCCTCAAATGACGTATTGACCAACGAATACCAGTATATAGGTGATAAATCGGTCCATGCCGAGAGCTGGGACAAGTATCCCAGGACCATGGGCGTTCGTGAGTTTTACGGAGGCGATCTTCAGGGCGTCCTCGATAAGATGGATTATCTTGAAGGCCTCGGCATAGATGCCATCTATTTTAACCCTCTTTTCGTATCTCCCTCCAATCATAAATATGATATCCAGGATTATGATAATATAGATCCCCATTTCGGCAGGATAGTCGACGACAGGGGAGAGCTGCTTCGCGATGACCAGAAGGAAAACCGTGAGGCTACAAGGTATATCAACAGGGTAACGAATAAGGCTAACCTGGATGCCAGCAACGAGCTGTTCATCAAGGTGGTCGAGGAGGCTCATAAACGGGGCATAAAGGTCATTCTTGACGGGGTATTTAATCACTGCGGCTCCTTTAACAAGTGGATGGACCGTGAGAGGATCTACGAGAATGCCGAGGGCTATGAAAAGGGCGCCTATATCTCGGCGGACAGTCCCTTCAGGGATTTCTTCCACTTCTTTAACGAAAACGCCTGGCCCTATAACGCAAGCTATGACGGCTGGTGGGGGCATGATACCCTTCCAAAGCTCAATTATGAGGCGTCCCAGCGCCTTTGCGACTATGTGCTCAGGATTGCCGTGAAGTGGGTGTCCCCGCCATATAACGTGGATGGGTGGAGGCTTGACGTGGCGGCGGACCTCGGCCACAGCTCCGGGTTGAAGCATACCTTCTGGAAGGAGTTTCGGCTTGCGGTAAAGCGGGCCAATCCCGATGCGATCATTATCGCGGAGCACTACGGGGACCCTTCGAGCTGGCTGCAGGGCGATGAATGGGATACGGTCATGAATTACGACGCCTTTATGGAGCCTGTGACCTGGTTTCTTACCGGGATGCAGAAGCATAGCGACGATTTCCGGCATGATATGCTTGGCAACGCGGACAGCTTTGCGGAGGCGATGCTTTGGAATTCGGCAAGGCTCCCTGCCCCGAGCTTAAGCGTTTCCATGAACGAGCTTTCAAACCATGATCATTCCCGGTTCCTGACAAGGACCAACCGGAAGGTGGGTCGTACCGGAAACCTCGGACCCGAAGCCGCAAACGAGAACGTTTCCCTTGCGGTGATGTGGGAAGCTGTA
>JAEEGH010031556.1_pt1 | contig 10229 bp, 8 predicted proteins | sample 9134181 | NCBI WGS metagenome assembly JAEEGH01 (sample SAMN16246544, study PRJNA631951) | gut metagenome | biome: gut microbiome; feature: rumen; material: DP-attached | host: Bos | place: Iran: Karaj | collected 2018-10 | reverse complement strand
GTTAAAAAACAAGGCAAAAAAAGTTACGCCAACATCCAAGCGGCTTCCCGCCTTGCTTGAAAAATAAACGCCAAGGGCAAAGCTTGCCGTCGTGATCAAAAGCAACGAAATTAAATTTAAAAGCAAAGAGTTCCACAAGCGGGAACGGATCAAAAAGCCGACCGGCGCGCGAGAGATGAGGCTTACACCCAAATCGTGGTGGACAAAAACGCGTTTAAGCCACTTGGCATACTGAACGTAAAAGGGCTTGTCGATTCCAAGCTCGGCGCGCAAGGCGGCCATTTGCTCGTCCTGGAATTTATTGTCGCTTGCGGCAACGTTTTTTGCGCCGCCCTCGCCTTGCGCTCCAGCCATAATTTGCTGGGTCATCATTTGGTCAACGATGTCGCCGGGAGCCAGTTCCATCAAGCCGAACATCGCAAGGCCCAGCAAAAAAAGCAGGGCCAACATCGTGACAAAGCGGCCGGCAATAAATTTGACAAGAGGACTCATTCTAGTTCCTGCCGTTGTACTTTATCGCAAGCATCGTAAGGTCGTCAAACTGCGGCGCGTCGCCGACAAACTTGTCAACCTCGCCGCGAACCACTTTTAGCAAATCGGCGGGGGCGGCTCCGGCGTTTACGTTAAGGGCTTTCTCCACGCGCTCAAATTCAAACAATTGGTTTTGCGCGTTTGTCGCTTCGGGAACGCCGTCGGTGTAGACAAAAAGCGTCGCGCCTTTTTCAAGCTTTATTTCGTAGTCAGTGTAAGCCATTCCTTCCATTCCGGCCAAGACCAAGCCGCGCTTGTCCTTTAAAAGCTCAAAAGGCTTTCCGGGCTGGCGGATTGCGGGATATTCGTGGCCGGCGTTGGAGGCGGTGACGACTCCCGTGTTCAAGTCCAAGATGCCAAGCCAAACGGTGACAAAAAGGCTCGCGTCGTTTCCTTCGCACAATTGGTTGTTAGCGTCGCGCAAAACTTCCGACGGCTTTGGAACGCTTCCAAAAAGCGCGCGGTTCTTTATTACCGTTTTGGAAATCGCCATGAAGAGCGCTGCGGGAACGCCTTTTCCCGAAACGTCGGCGATGACAAGCGCCAAGTGGTCTTTGTCGATGAAGAAAAAGTCGTAAAAGTCTCCGCCGACTTCCTTGGCCGGATCCATCGAAGCGGCAAGCTCAAATTCCGCGCGGCCGGAAAATTCCGGCTCAACGCGGGGCAGCATCGCGGCTTGGATTTGCGTGGCTACGTTAAGGTCGGCGGAAATGCGCTCGTTCTCCTTTGTTTCGACAAGCAGCTTTTGCATGTATTCCTTTGTGTCGCTGGCCATCGTAACCAACGCGTTTGAAAGGCTTTGAATTTCGTCCTGCGTTTTGATATTGGGGTCTTCAAAGTTGAGGCTTTGAACGTCGTCTCCGCTGGCCTTTGAAACAAAGTCAACGGCAGAATTTTGAAGGGACTTCAACGGGTGAATCAAGCGGCGGTTGAGCCAAAGAATAAGAACAATGATAAAGATCGCGGCGCAAATAAAGCCGGCAATAAGGATGTTAAGCGGATAAATTCGAATCGTCGCGTCGATGTCGGACATGTTGATGTCGACGCTCAAAACGCCCAAGGGATTTCCAATTGAGTTGCGGATGACGATTGAAGTTGTGAACACGCTTCCCCACTCGGTTTTGTTGGGATAATACCAGTATTCGCCGGGCTTGCTATTCTTGTAAAAATTCAAATATTCCCTGGCCACTTCGGCGGGAAATTCCGTTCCGCTCAAATCGCCCAAGCGGTTTGTCATTCCTTTGGCGTAGTCCGCTTCAGTGTTGCCGGTGCAAATGTATTTCATATTGTCTTTGTCGTTGTCGTTGAGCGGTTCAATCATGTAAAGCCAATCAATTTCGGTGTTGCTCTTTATAAAGTCAAGATGGTCGCTCAAAGCCTTGTGCGCGGCGTCTTGCCGTCCGGCGACAATCGAAATTTCAACTGCGTCCCAGTCAATGCCGTTGGCCGCCAAATTCAAAACGGCTTCCTCATAATCCATATATTTTTGGCTCATGCCATTATAGTAAGTTTTGTAGCCGATGATTCCAAGGCAAACGCTAAGCATGATCGTAAAAATTTCAACCGCAATCAAAAGGCTTGTTTGCAATTTTTTCTTTGTCTTTTCCATAAAAGCTTTCTCCATATATAAATTCTATTTGCTTCTCTTTGTCAAATTAACTACAACGTGAGCGACGCTTACAAACGCCAAGACGATCGCAAAGACGACTGTCGAGGCGCCCACGCTCCTAGAAAGGAAGACGGCGCCCATAACGGCAGGACCGAATGACTGGCCGATAAAGTCGGTGAAGTTGAAAATTCCCATCGCTTCGGGAACGCCGTAACTCTCGCACTCTTCGAGCATAGAGAATTGCGCCTGCTGGACGGAGCGGCCAAAACCGTTCGCCAAGCCCAAAAGGAAAATCGCGGCGAGCAAGCCGGCAAAGGTTCCCGTCAAGGCAAAGGCCAAAAGCGCCGCCGCGCTCAAGACAACAGCAGCGTAAGGGCTTACAGGGCCTGTCTTTTGGATAACCCATTTTGTAAGTCCGTTTCCTAAGTATATTGCAAAAATCGAATAGAGCATCATCAAGGCCGCGACCAAAACTTCGCTCAAGCCGTTGGCGTCGGAATAAAGGGGCAAGTAATAGTAAACAAAGCTTCCCATCAAGGCAAAGGGCGCTTGGACAAGAAGGATGTACGACCAAACCCGGCGATGGCGCATGAAGCCCAAGATGCGCTTGGCGTCCGCCTTTTTCTTGCCCTCTTCCTTAACCTTTCCAGAAGCGAGGCCTAATGTTTTCCAAAAGCCCACAAAAATCAAGGCTGTCACAATCCACATGACGGAAACCAAGGGGAAGATCAAGCGGCGGCCCATGCTTGAAACAAGCGCGGCGCCGCACAACATTCCAAAGTTGATTCCCGAAACTTGCGCTCCGTTGTAGGCTGTGTAGCCCGAAGTTCTGTTCTTCGCGTCCGGGATTTGCGAAACCATGAGGTACAGGGAATTTGTCGTAAGTCCTACGCCGATTCCGTCAATAATCAAAGCCAAAAAGAGCGCGGCGTAATTTGTCGGAAGGACAAAAATCAAAAGGTTGCTCAAGGCCGAAAGAACGGCGCCTATTACAACAATTTTTCGGCAGCCGGCGCGGCGAATGAAGCCCTCGCAAAAGAGCGCCATCAAGCCGATTATAAAGAGGTTCACCGAAATCGGAAGCGCCGCGGCCAAGTTTCCGCCCGCATCGCCCAAGGATTCAAAGGCGCCTTTTGCTATTACCATAGGCAAGAAGGTTGTCGTCATATTGTAGGCGGCAAAAAGCGCGAAGACCATTATGCGTATGTAGTAATGGGGGAAAGTTTTTTCGACCTTTTCGCCGCGCGCGATTTTCTTTTCCTCGTCCATTTGAGCTTGGGATTTGGAAAGAATGTAAGAAAGCGCCTCGCCCATCGCAAGCCAAACAAAAATCAAGGTGACTACGATTCCAAGCAAGACGTTCTTTTTCATGTCGCTGATTTGGTCGGTCAGCATAAAGTTTTCGGTCATTACCGAAACGACACCGCAAACGCGGCCAAAGTCGTTCACAACCGGAACAGAAACATAAGTGTATGACGCCGAGCTGTCGTCCTTGCTTGAGCTTACCGAGCGGGATGTTTCGTAGATTTGCTTTATCTCTTCGGCCTCGCCCTGGGTCAGCGGAAAGTAAGTTCCGATCGCTTGGTCAAGGTAGGCGCAAGCGTAGGCACCCCGCTTTTCGTCAAACTTAAAGATGTCGCAGTAAATGTTTTTGTTTATGTCAAGCGTGGGATCGATGATGCTCTGCATGTTCTGGATCATCTCGCGGTATTCGGGAGAAGCGAAATCTGCCGCGCTTTGAATCGAATCCAAAGTGGAAGGCCTGATCGTGTTGGCGACGGAATAGGCCATGTTTTCCATTTGCGCCAAAATCTGGACGCGCATTACTTTTGAAAATTCGCCGGTAAGCTTGTAAGTGATAGTCCCCGCAACAATCAAAATTACGATGGTTACGTAAACGCTGATGCGCTGGATTACCTTTATTTGGCTTCTAAAGAAAGAATAAACAATCTTGATTACGAGCAAAAGCGCGCTCAAAAGGAAAATGGCGAGGGCGGCCAAAAGAGCGGCTTCAACCTTCATCATTTCGCCGTTCTTTTTTGGCGTCTCCATGCTTGAAAAAGAAACGGGAGTCACAGTCACAGAGCCCGCGTTGTCAAGCACAGTCCTCTTCTCGCCGTTTTGCAAATCCAATTCCACCACTCTGTCGGAATAGAGTTCGGCGCACAAAAGTTTTTCGGCCCCCGAAGGCTCGATCCAGTTTAAGTATTCGTCGTCATTTCCCTTGTAAACGCGGGCAAAGCCAATGTCTTTTCTAAGAACAAAGATTTGTCCGGCCTTGTCCAGCAAGCAAACGTTTCCCTCGCCGTCCAAGGACATGTCGGCCACAAAGTCGTAGGCGTTGTCAAATGGATATTCTTCTTTCGCTTTGTTTCCGCTTTGTATGTCGAGGGTCGTGATAGAAACGGTTTTGCTGTTTTTAAATGAGCAAACTATTTTTCCGTTTTGAACGGAAAGCAGCATCATCTTGTGCTTGTTCGCGACCGTCGAATGCTTTATGTCAAGGTATGTGGCCTTGTAGCGGCCTTCCGCGTCGTAAACCAAAACAGCCTCGCGCGAAATTCTGTTTCCGTCCCAAGCGCCTTCCTTTACATAGACCCAGCCTTTTTCGTCGACCATAAAATCGTCGGCGTAATAAAAGCGGTCGGCGTCGTCGTAGCCGCGCGGCAAAACGCATTTCACTACATTCGTTTTCTTTTCAACAACGACGATTCTTGTGCGCTGTTTGTCCAACACATAGCGCAAGTTGCCCGCGTCGCGGACAATATACGGCTCTTGGAATGTAAGCTCGTTCTTTAATGGGAACTCGATTCTGTCCCTGTTCAAAAAGGACACGGCTCCAAAGCAAAGGGTCAAAACCGTCAATACAAAAATAAAAACTTTGCTCTTAGCGCTTTCCATAATCTTCCTTCTTTATATATTCTTTGTACTGCAACTCAGTTGAGAAAATCGAACGCCAGCCGTCGGCGCTGATTTTTATCGGATACAAAAGCGCGCTAAGGTTCATCTGCCCCTTGTGCATTTTGCGGCACTTCCAAAAAGAGTCGGTCTCGCCGATGTAGTCCACTTCGAGAACGTTCTTGATTCCCAAAAAATAAAAGGGCAAAGCCGGAAGCGTGATGTAATCCTTTACCGACTCAATCTTTTCTTGTATGCCCGAAATTATTCTGCGAGTGGAAGGCTTGTCAACAAAAGGCGCGCGTTTGGCGTAATACTGCGAAAGCAAGTCTCTGTCCTCGCCGGTCATTATGAAAGTTTCTTTTATGTTGGGATATTTTTTCTTTAGCGTGTCAAAAAGATCGCGGTACATTTGTATAATCGGAGCGGCGACTCTGCGGAACTCTTTTCTGGCGCGGACGCGAAGCTCTATCGAAAGCGGCTCCAGCATCGAGTCCAAGTATTTTGCGTATGAAGCGTCCACTATCGGAAGCGTAAGGGAACTGCCTGTGGCGTTGGCAAGCTCAAACAAATACAAAATGCTGTCGTACTCTTCGGTCGTCAAAAGCTCCTTGTGGCTTACAAACGAAACGTCAACAACCTCGTCGGCGTTTTGCTTGGTAAACTCCGCCTCTAACGAAACCCTGTCGCCCGCGTTCCTTCGGCGCGTCGTAAAGTCGTAGACCTTTTGGCTTCCATCCTTAAGGGTAAAAACCAAGTCAACTTCGTGCTCGCCAAAAAAGCAGGGGCCGCCCGTAATCGCAGTCGGCTCGCCGCGAGCGACGGCGGCGGCAAAGTCTTCCAAGCCGGCGGTAAAGTAAGGCATTTGCTCTTTGCATGGCCACTTGACTTCCTTGAATTGCGGAAGCTTTTCTTCCACCATTTTGCTGTCGTTTATTTGAACGAAAGTTTTGTACACAAGCGAAACGGACGAGCCGTCCAAAGCGAGCGCGGCTTTTGCAAGCAATTCTTTTTTTTGCGCGCGCAATTCCTTGATGCGGTCTTGGTTGGCGACAGTGTTGCCGGAATCCTTGTAGCCCTTTATCTCGGCGTTGATGCGTTCCGCCAAAATCTTGTCGTCGCCCTGCAAGGCGCTTTCCAACTCCGCGGCGTCGGGAGCCTTGTCCGAAACCGCCTCAAAAAAATCGGCGGCGCTAAAGGGCCAGCGGATAAAGTCGTTGGAAGAATTTTTGTAAATCGTGTCCTCTTGCTTTATGCCGAGAGACGCCAAAAGGCTTTGAGTGGAATAAACGTCTTTTCCGTGAACGTAAAAATACTCTTCGTTGTGCTCTCTCTCTTCAATCTCTTCCATATCCGTCACCATTTCTTTTCTATCGTAAGAATGTTCTTTTTGTCTTCGTACTTGTATTTTACAGCGTCCATAGTTTTCTTTACGATGTAGATTCCCAAGCCGCCGATTTTTCTTTCCTCGGCGCTAAGGGTCACGTCGGGGTCGGGCTTTTCCAAGGGATTGTAGGGAACGCCCCAATCCTCAAAAGTTATGGCCACCGTTTGCGGCGCGGGGCTTTCCACGCCGACAACCTCTTGTCCGCCAGCTTCCGGATAAGCGTAAGAGGCGATGTTGCAAAACAGTTCGTCCACCGCGATGTTAATCTGAGCCAGTTCCTTCATCGGGCATTCAAGCTTTTCAAGCTCGGCCTCTACAAACGCGGAAACTTTGGCTGTGCTGGCCTTGTCGGCGTCTACGGTTAATGTTGCCATAATGTTCAATTATACTCCGCAAAAGCGTTATTTGCAAGGTTTTCGTAAAAGGAACGGATGTCAGGCTCCATAAGCGAGTCAAAATTAAAGTGGATTTCGCCCGCAACGTTCTTTAGCGTTTTGTTCAACTCCAGCTGGGCTTTTAGCTGGTCCGTTCCAAACCAGGGGCTTTTTTCATTGCCGGACTTGATCGCCGCGGCGGCCTTGTAGTCGGCCATTCCTATGTATAGAGTGACGCCGCTCCCCTCCACCGCTTGGTTCCACCAAGAGGCAAGCTCGGCGTAGTCGGCCACTTTTAGGCCGATGTTCCAGTATATTTGCGGAACGATATAGTCAACGATTCCCCTTTGAATCCAAGTGACGGAATCGGCGCAATGCGCGGAATAGGACTCCGTTCCGCCGGTGGCCGAACCGTAAGGATTGGCGGCGCTTTTGTTGCCCCAAATGCCAAAGGGCGAAACGCCAAAAAGGGCGCCGGGCCGAATTTCGCGGGTCAAGCAAAAAAGCTCCTTTATCAAAAGGGTCGCGCTTTGCCGCCTAAAGTCGTCCAAGTCCATTCCGGCGCCGTATTTTTTGTAAGTCTCCGAATCGTCGATTCCCGTTTGCGGGTAAAAGTAGTCGTCCAGATGAAGGCCGTCCACAGGATAGTTTTGCAAAATTTCGCGCGCGCCGCGGACCACAAGCTGGCGAACTTTTGGCTGGCCGGGATCAAGGTAAAAGTTTCCGTCGGAGCTGGGATGGATGAATTTTTTTAGCCCAGCCATTTGGGGACGAACGGAAAGCAATTCGTCAAGGCTTTGGCCCTTTTTGGCCTTGATTCTGTAAGGGTTTATCCAAGCGTGCAGCGCGATGTTTTTTTGGTGGGCGGCCTGGCAAAAGTACGCCAAGGGGTCAAAGCCGTCTTGGGGAGCGACGCCTTCAGCCCCGCAAAGCCACTGGCTCCACGGAAAAACGCTGGAAGCGTAAAGCGCGTCGCAAGAAGGCCTTACTTGAAAAAAAATCGCGTTAAAGCCAAAGCGCTGGCACTGGTCAACGATAAAGTCAACGTCGGCCTTTAATTTTTGGGCATCGCTGGTCTTTGCGCGAGGATAATTTGAACTGATTGTCGCAACCCAAACGCCTCGCAATTTGGGAGCGTTTTCCGCCGGAGAATACACGGCGGCCGGTTGGCTGTCAGAAACGCAAGAAATGACGACAAGCGGCAAAAGAAGCGCCAAGCATGCAAGAATCGCGTTTTTTTTGCCGTTAAATCTATTCAATTGAGAGAATGTTGATAAAGCCGGTCACTTCAAAGACTTCGCGGACAACGTCGTTTACGCCGGTAAGCTTCATAGATCCGCCGGCCGCGCTGATTTTCTTTTGGGTGTTCAGCAAAATGCGAAGTCCCGCCGAAGAAATGTACTCGATTTTGCCAAAGTCAAAAACCAAGTCCGCCACGCCGTCAAGCGCGGAGGCAAGAGCTTCCTCCAACTGAGGGGCTGTCGTTGTGTCCAAGCGGCCCGAAAGCGCGATTGTCAATTTGTTTCCGTCTTTTGTTTGTTTAATATCCATAATTGCTATTTTACCACAAATTTTCAGTCTGCGCAATGCTTTTTATAGTGAAGAACTATCGTTCCGCGCTCGTTTAAAACTTGGCTGTCGGCCAGGGTCCAACGGCTTTCTAGCGGCTCGTTCAAAAAGCGGATTCCGCGGCCGATCGTCACCGGCTCCACCGTCAAATATATCTCGTCAACAAGGCCGGCGCGCAAAAACTGCAAGTTGGTGGAAGGGCCGCCCAAAAGCGCGGCTTTCTGGATTCCGCGAGCCTCAAGTTTTGCGCAAATCTCCTGGGGCTGGCCGCAAAGGTAAACGCGCTCAAAGCCGCGCTCGTTCGTTCCGCACGCGTCCTGGACTTGCGAGGCCTCCGCGCCGGCCGGGTCGTGGGTTAGCACAAAATTGGGCACGCCGAAGACCCTAAAAGAACCGGTGTTTTTTCCCATAATCACCGCTTGGCAAGACTTGGCTCCGGCCAAAAAAAATTCGCGGTCTTCGGGCGAGCCGTAGCGCTCGATTCCGGTTTTGCTGTCCAAAGCCGCGATTCCGTCAATCGAAACGGCCGCGTACATAATCAAAGTCACAGCTTGACTCTCTCAAAAAAGGATTCGCGCAAGGCGGCGTCCTGGCTTAGGACTCCCCTGTGGGCCAAGGTAGAGGTGACCACTCCGGGCCTGTTCACACCTCGCATCGACATGCACATATGCTCGGCTTGGACAAGGACTATGACGCCCTTTGCCTTTAGGCCGGCCATCAAGGAGTCGGCGATTTGTTCGGTCAAGTTTTCTTGGATTTGCGCGCGGCGGGCGTACACGTTCACCAGGCGGACAAGCTTTGACAGCCCCACCACCTTTCCGTCGGGAACGTAGCCAATCGCGACCTTTCCAAAAAAAGGCAGCAAATGGTGCTCGCACATTGAATAAAATTGAATGTCTTTTTCTATTACCAAGTCGCTGGCGGTGGAGTCAAAATTCTTTGAAAGGATTTGGCCGCCATCTTGCTCGTAGCCGCCGAATATTTCCTTGCAGGCGCGGGCGACGCGGGCCGGAGTTTCCTCCATTCCGGGCCTGTCAGGATTCTCGCCGATTCCCTCCAAAAAAAGCCTCATCGCCTGCTGTATTTTTTTCTCGTCTATCATAAGAACGTTATTTTACATTAATTCGCGCAAAAAGGAAAGTGGGGGCGGGCGGGAAATCGACATATACAATGGTAGCTCGCGGGGTAGTTTTTGTCAATTTTTTTGCGATTTTTTTCAAAAATAAACGAAAATTCGCGCAACTATTTATATCTTATAGGTAAGGAAAACGCGCCGCGTTTTTCAATTATTGCATATAAGGAGTCATACCATGAACGAAAGTCAAATGGCGCTCACGCCGCAGGAAAAGTGGGAGCAGGCGACAATCGCCAACAACTTTATTTTCTACAAGGTAATGAGGAACAACCCCGATGTCTGCAAGGAGCTTTTGGAAATCTTGCTTGAATTCAAAATCGAGCGGATCGAGATGAGCCAAGAAGAAGTCGTAGACATCGACTTTGCAAGCAAGGGCATCCGCATGGACGTCTACGCAAGGGACGCGGACGGGCTAAAGGCCTACAACATCGAGGTTCAAACCACGGACACAAGCGAACTACCGGAACGAGCCCGCTACTACCAAGGCGTGATGGACGTGGACCTTTTGAAGTCCGGCCAGCAGTACAAAGAGCTAAAGACAACCTACATCATTTTCATCTGCCTTGACGACGTATTCAAAAAAGGCCTGGCCAAATACACTTTTGAGAACCTTTGCCTTGAAGACACGGAAACAAAATTGAACGACAGGGCTCAAAAAGTCTTTTACATTTGCAAAAACTATGATAAACTGTTGGACGCAAGGCAAAAGGCCTTTTTGCGCATGGT
>JAEEGH010031554.1_pt1 | contig 10229 bp, 4 predicted proteins | sample 9134181 | NCBI WGS metagenome assembly JAEEGH01 (sample SAMN16246544, study PRJNA631951) | gut metagenome | biome: gut microbiome; feature: rumen; material: DP-attached | host: Bos | place: Iran: Karaj | collected 2018-10 | reverse complement strand
TCAGCGGCCTCGATGATTTCGCTGTTGTAGCCTTTATTGGCCACGGCAATTTCACTCAGCTCCCACTGCGCGTAGAGCGTCACGTCGGCATTGGCCGTATAGGTTGCACCAGCCGCATAGGTGCTGATTGTGGTCACCGCGCGGACGGAGTGCCCGTAGTAACGGCTGTCGTAGCTGCCCGGGTACATGTTGCTCGAACTGAGGTCGAGGTACCACGCGCTGTTCGGGTAGCCCGAGTAGAGCGACGACAACCAGTAGTTGCCGTAGGAACCCGCGCTGCGGAGCGACGTAGCGCTGCGGTAACCCGCCGCAGGCAGGAAGAGGGTCTTCCCATTATTCTTACTCGTGAACAAGAAGCCATTCACACCATTCACGGTCGTCCAGGTTGTGGCGCAGTTGTAGTACAGTTCGGTGAACTCATCATGCGTCGGCATACGCCAACTACTGCCCCAGTTGGCATGGGCAGCATCATCGGCCAAGTCAAGCGTGGTCTTACTGTCCGTGTAACCATTATTGCCATAACTGCTGTTGGGGCAATACTTGGTCAGGGTTGAACTGCTGCCGTTGCAATACTTGTAGGTACTCCAGTAAAATGTTGTCTTGCCGCTGTTGTAGCCCACAGTTTCTCCCCAGGCAAAGTAATCGCCATATTCCTCGGGAGCGTTTGCACCCACATTACAGGTCGCCCATTTCAGGCCGCTGGGTAGGCCGAGGTCAACAAATTCGTGGGTGTTGCTGCTGCCATCGGCCACAGTACACCACCCCACGAACTTATAGCCAGGACGGGTGGGTTCTTTTGTGGCCAATGTCAAGTCTTCGCCCTCAATCTTGGTTTGTGCTTCGGGAGTGCCACTGCCGCCGTTGGCATCGTAGGTGATGGTGTAGCGTGAGCGGATGTCCTCCCACTGCGCATAGAGTGTCACGTCGGCATTGGCTGTATAGGTCGCACCAGCGGCATAACTGTCGCCAGTGCCATCGGCCGATGTGCTCCATCCAATGAACCTGTAGCCCTCTCGTGTAGGCACGGTTGTGGCCAATGTCAGGACAACGCCCTCAATTTTCGTCTGTGCGTCAGGTGCGCCCGTACCGCCATTGGCATCGTAGGTGATGGTGTAGTGTGAGCGGATGTCCTCCCACTTGGCGTAGAGGGTCACGCTGCCGTCCTCGTCAAATGGAATGGCAGTGGCAGGTTTCGTCAACTCCGCATCGGTGTACCAGCCCTCGAAGGTGTGGAATTTCGGCGCAGAAGGAGTGCTGACACGGAGGGCAGCGTGCATGGCATCGCCATCGGGATTATGTGCATCAAGCAGCAGCGCGTCATCTTCCATCGGGTCATAGCTGCCGATGAAATCCACCATGTCGGTCGAGATGTTTGCAGTAGTGTTGCTGATAACAATATAAGGGAACGCGGGGTTCTCGATGCGCGGCATCTTCGGCACGACGCTATCCCCTTTCAACTCCCAGCCACTGCCAAGGTCTGCAGCTAGTTTCGCATTGCTTCTTGAACCGACCGCCGTACCTTGAGCCGTGCCGAACGTTTCGGTGTAATAAGTATTCGTAAATGTATTGCCATCATTACGGTTGAAGGTGCAACTGTTTGAAGTACTCATAGTCCGTTCCGATGGTGCAAAGAGACAGTTGGTATAGGTTATGCTGCTGCAAGTATTCTTTCTATAACCTACAAATCCACCGCTATGTGATGTGTTGCTGCCCAACAATTTGCCATCGAAAAGGCAATTGCGGAATTTTATCGTACCGCTTTGAGGCCATGCGATGAAACCGCTATGCGTACCATCACCGCTGACTGTTGAAGTGATGGTGATGCTGCTTTGGCAACTTTCAATGACGCAGTTGTTATAACTATATGCAGCAATACCAGCGGCGAATTTCCTGCTGGTGCTGATGGCGCCCATCACTCTGAGGTTTTTGATGGTTGCACCATCGATATCGCAGAATGGAGCTGCTTTTTCAGCTGTCGTTGTGTAATTGAAGGTCAACGTATGTCCGCAACCGTCGAACGTTCCTTTGAAACTTCTATTGGTACCCACCATTGTCGAAACGCTGATGTCGGCTGCCAGCCTTACGATTTTGCCTTGATACGAGTCAGTTCCGTCGTTGACATTCGTGGCAAATGTGTTCCAGTCGGCCTCCGAGCGGATGACGAGGGCGGCATCAGCAGTGGATGTCCACTTCACGATGTAGGGTTTGCCGGCCTCGATGCTTGTGGCATCGGCAAAATTCAAGGCCAATGTGCCGTCGCTATAGGTCGAACTTTCGAGAGTCTTCACCGTCGCGCCCTCCAGCGGAGTGCCAGTGAAATCGGCCACCTCAAATGGCAGAACGAGCGTGTTCCAGTCACCGTCGCGCCACAGCGTGCGGTTGGCAAGGGTGACGTGAGCCAATGTGCCATCGGCAGCCTCGATGACCTCGCTGTTTTCGGCATTGCTGGCCAATGTGATTTCACTCCATTGCGACGGATCAAGTTCCCACTGTGCATAAAGTGTCACGTCGGCATCTGCCGTATAAGAGTCGCCAGGTGAGAGGATATGAGCATTTTGGGTCACCGCACGGACGGGTCGTCCGTAGGCGCGGTCGTTGTAAAAGTTGAGCAGTTCGCCCGAACCGCTACGGATGTAGTACGCATTGTACGGGTGATAGCTGCCGTAATTCTCACGTGTCCAGTGATTGCCAAATGAGCCTTTTTCGAGGAACCTTGAACCGATCATGAAGCCTGTGGCAGGCAGGAAGAGGGTGTTGCCGTTTTTCTTGCTCGTGAACAAGCGGCCTGCCACGCCTGTACCATTGTAATTGCTGACCCATGCGCTTTTGCAGTTGTCATACAACTCCTGACATTCTTTTTGAGTTGGCATCCGCCACTCGTTGCCCCAATTGACATAGGCTGCATCATCATTATCTTCAAGAATGGTCTTACGGTCAACTGTACCACAATATTTCATCGTGCAATATTTCGTCAAAGATTCACTTGACCCTTTGCAATATTTATAGTTGCTCCAGTCATAACTGGCCTTGGTTTCGGTCTCTCCCCAAGCATAGAAGTTGCCAGATTCTTCGGGGTTCTCGGCTCCAAGATTACAGGTCGCCCACATCAAGCCACTGGGCAAGCCCAAATCTACGTAATCATGAGAAACTGTACACCACCCCACGAACTTATAGCCCGGACGTGTGGGTTCGGTTGTGTCCAATGAGATGGATTCCTCACTCTCGGCCTTCAACTGCGTTTCGGGTGCGCCCGTGCCGCCGTTTGCATCGTAGGTGATGGTGTAAGCCTTTTCCCACTGCGCGTAGAGCGTCACGTCGGCATTGGCCGAATAGGTTGCACCAGCGGCATAATTTTCACCCGTGCCATCGTCCATTGTGCTCCACCCCACGAACTTATAGCCCTCGCGGGTGGGTTCGCTTGTGGCCAATGTCAAGTCCTCGCCCTCGATTTTCGTCTGTACTTCGGGCGCGCCACTGCCGCCATTGGCATCGAAAGTGATGGTATAAACCTTCTTCCACTGCGCATAGAGCGTCACGTCGGCATTGGCCGTATAGGTTGCGCCCGCCGCATAGCTGCTGATTGTGGTCACCGCGCGGACGGATCGTCCGTAGCAACGGCAGTAGTAGCTGTCCGGGTGCACGTTGCTCGAAAGGAAGTACAAGTACCACGCGTTGCTCAGGTCGTCCGAGTAGAGCGACGACGACCAGTAGCCGCCGTAGGAACCCGCGTAGCTGAGCGACGTAACGTTGCGGTAGCCCGCCGCAGGCAGGAAGAGGGTGTTACCATTATTCTTACTCGTGAACAAGCGGCCATACACACCATTCACGGTTGTCCAAGTTGAGGTGCAGTTGTTCACCAATTCCTCCTGCTCGGCATGGGTCGGCATTCGCCAAGAGCCGCCCCAATTAGCGCGGGCAGCGTCATCGGCCAAATCAAGTGTCGTGATGTTATCGACCGTGCCGTAACCGCTGTTGTTGCAATACTTGGTCATGGTTGAATTGCTACCGTTGCAATACTTGTAAGTACTCCAGTCAAATGTTGTCTTGCCGCTGTTGTAACCCGTCGTCTCGCCCCACGCGAAGTAATCACCGTACTCTTCGGGGGTGTTTGCTCCGATGTTGCAGGTCGCCCATTTCAAGCCAGAGGGCAAACCCAAATCGACATAATCGTGACCGTCATCGGGCAAAGTGCTCCACCCCACGAACTTGTAGCCCTCGCGGGTGGGCACAACGCAGCTCAATGTCAAGTCCTCGTCCTCGATTGTTGTCTGTGCTTCTGGCGCGCCACTGCCGCCATTGGCATCGTAGGTGATGGTGTAGCGCGCACGGGTGTCCTCCCCGCAATAATGCAGCTCGAAATAATCGACATAAGAGACCGATTCCACGGTCGGATTGTCGGCACTCTTGAAGCCGATGGCCAATGTGCCGTCCGTCACCAGAACATCGACGTATCGCTGATAGGTGGCCTTGCTGTCGCCAGTGAACAGGTCGTATGCTGCGATATAGTCACCTGCCGTCGCGCTGGGGAAAGCCTCGGCTGCCAGAGGAGTGGCACCATTGTCGGCAAAAAGGTAGCAGGCATCCGTCTGCCCGTTGGTCACGCCGTAGGCCGAAACGCGATAAAAGCCGTTCTTCAAGCCTGTGAGCACCTGTCGGAGTTCGCATCGGCCACCGCTTACGACGTGCAACTCGGCATTCGTCTTTTTTCGATTGCTTTCGTCCGATGCGGTCAACTGAATATAAGAGCTGGAATTGTCCCCGTTGGCATAGATTTTCGTATTTTGGAATACACTCGAACCAGGTTTTTCAACGTAATACTTCAAGCTCTGTGGATTCGTTGTGCCATCGGCCGACATTTTCCAAAGTCCCTTCTTGCTTGCAACATATTCAGCCGCAAAATCGGGGTCGGTAATATAAAATGTCGCATCGACGGGCGCGTCGCTGTTTGCTGCATTCAGTTCCTCGGCCAATTGCTCCTTGGTCACGATTTCCCAAACCTGAGCATTGGCAAAGTCCACACCGATTACCTCTTTTCCGCATTCAGAGTTCGGCTTGATATATTTCTTGCCATTCTCACTATGAAACAGCTTGTACTGGTTTTTCTCGGCATCAACTGCCACCAGCTGCCAATAGCCCTTATTCTTGTTCAGTTTGTAACCTTTGCCGTCGTGACAAAACCATTTGTTTGCGTTCAGTTCATCGCCATTGGCCACGATAGCAGACTGAAACTTGTATTTGTCGATAGCCACCGTGGTTCCTGTCGGAGTGGCTGTGCCAGTCTGTTTTGCCAACGTGAACGGAATGCCATGTTCTGCCGTCACGGCACGGCAACCATATTGTTGGCCGCCGTTCAGATAAAAGTACATGGGCGCATCGGCTGTACCCGCATTGTAGCGGATATAGACTTCTGTGCCATCTGCAATGGCCGTTGCCACTGTGGCAGAACTGGTGCCCATGTTCATGATCAGGAGCAGCAGCATGACAGCCTTGACTCCCCATCGATTCTTGTAATTTTTACGGTTCATTTTGATTTGAGTATTGTTATTGTTTGTTTGATTTCTGTTTTCGGCGTTTTCAGAGTTTGCCGGCACGGCGCAGTTTGTCACGCAGTTCCATGTTCTCGTTGATGAACTTCTCCAAATGCGCGTTGTTGTCGCTGATGCGCCACCTGTAGTATAACAGGATGGCCACCAGAACGAGAATCACCACGACGACGGCGACTCCCAAGGCTACGGCTATGATGAATAGTGTTGTTTCCATATTGTTGCAATTTTGGCCGCAAAGGTACTACAGGCTGGTGAAACCGATGCTTCATTGTCGGAAAAAGATGTTTCAAATCTGGAAAAACTGCTAAAATGGGGTAAAACAGCAACCGCCGAGGCTCCATAATGGGGTCTCGACGGCTGTCGATTTGTGTATTTCATCCGTCCGAATTCGGTGTTTGAACAAAGTTTTTTGTGCATTTTCGTACCTTTCGTGGTTAAAAAATCTGTTTTATTCGTCCAATTCGGTGTTATTCAAAAATTTCGCGCTTTCCGTGATTCTGACCCTAATACTACCGATTTTTCAATATTATGATGCCAATATTTTTAAAAATGAAACACGATTTTCAAAAATGATACATGAAAAAATCTGGAGAAAAGTCAAAAATTCCGGAAATGGAACAAAAAATTCCGTGTATAAATCATCGATGCCAGGAAAAGGCCATACCTTTGCACCGTGACAAACGAACAAACATCACATTTAACACTTAAATACTTTATTAAAATGAAACAAGAGAAAACATTTGGGTTGTCGTTCCGGCCGATGCACCGTACTTTCGGCCTAGTAATCATCCTTCTTCTGACCGCTCTGACGGTTTGTGCCCATCGCCCCTTCACGGCCGACGTGACATTAGACCCGACCGCAGTCAATGCCGCACCGCAGGACGTGCCCGAAGCCGTCAAGACGGTCAACATGAGTGAGTATTTGGCCGACATCGTTGCCGCCGTCGAAACGCAGCCGTCTGATGCCGCAGTTGCCGCCCCAGTGGAGGACAACACCATCTACAGCGACGTTGAGCGTTGTGCCGAGTTCCCCGGCGGCGAAGAGGACATGCAGGATTTCATCCTTGGCCACCTGCAATATCCTGCCGTGGCTGCCAACACCGGTCTGCAAGGCCGCGTAGTGATTGACTTCGTGGTCGAGAAAGACGGTTCGCTGTCTGACTTCACGGTGCTGCGTTCGCCCGATGCCTCCCTCTCCGACGAGGCCATCCGCATCGCTAAACTGATGCCCGCATGGAAGCCTGCACGCCTGCACGGCAAGGAAGTGCGCGCCCGTGGCGTCATGGCAGTAGCATTCCATCTGTAAAAAAGTAACTGATTACAACCACTAACATGGCACAGCACGCAGTAATGCGCGCTGTGTTTTTTCGTCTCATGTCATTCCTTGTGTGTCTCTCGCAGTGTAAAAGAGTTTCTCGTGCTTATTAGTGACTTTCGTAATTAGCTATAGTTCCTTCGGCGTTTCCTTTCGTGGCTTGTCGGTACTCCGAGCACGTCATGCCATAGAAGTTACGGAAAAGGCGGTTGAGAGTGATGCGGCTGGGAATGCCCACCTCTTCACCGATCAAAGCGATGGCTTCATCGGTGGTCTTCAACAGTTGGACAACGTGCTCCAAGCGATAGCGTGTGATGAAGTCGCCGACGGTTTCGCCGTGCGAGCATTCGCGGATGGCCTGCTCTACATATTTGGCATTGGTGCCGAGCAGTGTGGCCAATGACTCGCGGTTCAGCGTCTCGTCGGTATAGGGTTGCTTGTCGGCCATGAGCGTGCAGAGCCGACGATAAAGCTTTTGTCCGGAGGTAAGGCTTTCTTCCGGCTCAGCCTTCAGATTTTCTATTGCCTGCTTCTGCTCCCGTTCACGTTGCTCTATCTCGGCCACCAGTCGGCGGTTCTTCTCATCGAGCACCTTGTTATACTGATAGGTTCGCCAGAACATATAGGCGACAAACAGACACACAAGGAGGGCGGCCATGAGGATGATGCGGTTGATGAGCAGCGAAAGGTTGCGGCTGGCTATCTCATCCCGCTGTTGCTGAATCTCGTTGGCCTGCTCGAAATTGATCCGTCGTTCCTGCAAGCGGATGGAATCGCTCAGTTGGCGGATGCGGCCACTTAAAGCCAAGGCCTCGGCTGTATGTCCCGCCTTTTGCAGAGCCTCGCATTCCGATGACATACGCGTATTGATGTAGTCGTATGTAATGGGTTGTTCATCGGCTTGATAGATGGAATCGGCCTGACGGAAGAGACGGACAGCCTCGTCATGGCGGTTGGTTATGGCCAGATACCTTCCCTCGGCGGCAATGTCGATTTCGGTAAGCCCTTCAATCTGTCGATGCTTGAGGTAAAGGGCCTCGGCTTTCTCGGTCATCCCATTAGCAGCATAAACTATCGCCTGGTAGATGAGGAGGTTGTTTTGACGCCACTTCAGGATATAGTCTGGCACATCGGGAATGCGTTCCAGACGACTCATGACAGTGTCTGCTTTGGGCATAAGTGACAGCGCTTTTTCCGGTCGGCCGTTGTCGAGGAAGAAATCGGCAGCTTCCAGTATATTAAATATAAGGGGATCAATCTCTGCCCATTCCCGCGGATGAAGCGCACCCTCCATCAGCTGGTCAATGCTTTCCAAATAATACAGTTCGGCCTCGTCAGGATGCTTCAGGTCGTCCTCGCACTCTGCTTTCATCGTCAGTGTATGGTTTCGCATCGTCATGGCCCAACGGCTGCGGTTGTCGCCAATGTAGGATAATATCTCGTTGGCCAATGTAATGCCCTTGCCGTTATCTCCGTTCGACATGGCATAGTTGGCCATAATCCCCAACGCTGTGCAATAGTAGCTGCTATCGTTTTTCGGATCTGCATCCTCCAGGGCCTGTTCACAACAGAAAGATGCCATTTGGCACTTGCCGGCATTCCAGTAGATGCACGCCCTTGTAACGTTGGCTTCCGTTGCCTTGAATAGGCCAGCCTGTTCCACACTGTCCACCCGCGCCAATGCCAGCTCGGGGTCCTCAAATCCCAAATCCGTCAGTTCAGTATTCATTCTTTCCACTTCTTCGCTGCGGTCAGGCTTGGCGCAGCCGACAAGCAAAAGCACGGCAAGGAGTGATGCTGCCACTTGTCTGATATGGTTGATGACCTGTGAATGTTCCATGTTTTTCTTTTTTTGCGTGGCAAAGATACACATCTTCCGTGAATTACACAAATCTTTCTGTAGATTTTGTGCAAAATGCCAACCATTGGCCGCACTCTGCGCCGCTGCTCCCGACAGAATAATGTTCTATGAAATCGCCATTTCGCAGAATAAATATAAAGCAGTCGCCTGTGGCGAGAAATCTAGCAAATCCAATCAAATCATTCATTTTTTTGTAGGATTTGTAAAGATTTGAAAGATTTCTGCCCCGACAGGGGCACTTTCAAGACTGATAGGAACTTATCACCAGACAGATATATAAAAAGGCCAATGTCCTTGCAATCAGGGACATTGGCCATCGTGTGGAAAAGGGGCGGAGAGGAGCGTCAGTTCTGCTCCCAGTCCTGCCAGTCGCGACGTGGAGCACGGACACGGCCATTGCCAGCGCCGCCGCCCCCTATGCCGGCATCGCCCGATTGGGTGTCACTGCCGACCATGATATTTGACGTGTCGAGTTCAATCACCTGGATGGAGGGGCGGATATAGACCCTAACCCCTTGCCCTTCCCCGTTATGTAGGGGAAGGGAGTGTTTTGCTTTGGAGGGCATGGATTTATTATTGTTGTTAGCCATATTCGATTTTTTTGAAGTTATATCTCTCGCAGAGTGTAAGGGAGTGTAAAAGATTTTTAAGTGTTCTTTAATTCTCAAATTCTTGACCTTTCATATCTCAATTTCACTCTGTTTGATTCAATATTTCTTGCAGAGTGTGGGAAAGTGTAAATGAGGAAAACTCCTTACACTCCCTTACACTCTGCGAGATTTTTTATTTTATCATTCTCTTGGAGCCAGACTTGACGACCAATCCTCTTTCATTGCCATTCACCCTGCGACCATCGATTGAGTACCAGCCATCCTTTTCAACTTTCAATTGTAAACTTTCAATTGTAAGCACCTCGCTTTCCTCGTCCTCGAAGTTCATTTCGAACGAGCGGATGTCTGCGGCGTTGGCGGCGAAGTCGTCGTTGCCGACCTTGAAGTAGGCGCGGCAGGCACCGATGATGGTAGCATCCTTTCCGTCAGGGTAGTAGAGCTTGTTCTCGCCGCCCATGAAGAGGATGTTCTTCTCCTCGGTGGTGATGGTCACGCAGTCATAGACGCCGATGAAACGTACCAGCTGGTCGTTGCTGACGAACGAGTTGTCCTTCGCATCAAGCTTGACGTAGTTGAATACGGGGTTCACGATGTCATCCAGCACAACACTCTCTGTGCCCTCTGTTCCCTCCGTGTCCTCTGTGTTCAATTCCCACTTGATGATGTAGGGTACTCCGGCCTCCAGTTTGTTGACAGGCTTGGCGAAATCGAGGGTGAGGGTGTAGCCGTTGTTGGTCAGGCTGGCCGAGTTCAGCGGACGGGCGATGGCACCATAGAGCGGGCAGTCCTCGTCGGTCAGATCGACGTCGAAGGGCAGGCACAGCGTGTTCCACAAGCCATCGCGGTAGATGGTGCGGTCGGCCAATGTCACGTTGCGCAGCTCGCCGTTGTGAGTG
>JAEEGH010031553.1_pt1 | contig 10229 bp, 6 predicted proteins | sample 9134181 | NCBI WGS metagenome assembly JAEEGH01 (sample SAMN16246544, study PRJNA631951) | gut metagenome | biome: gut microbiome; feature: rumen; material: DP-attached | host: Bos | place: Iran: Karaj | collected 2018-10 | reverse complement strand
TGAAAGGCGCAGAGGTGCCGAATGATACCGTCGTGGTGGCAGGCACACTGCTGACTTCCTCCTTTGCGGGCGAGCATCAGGTCATTGGCGGCAACCCACCTGCCGTCCTCAAGCACGACATCCGCTGGGAACATTGATTACAAATCACTAACCGAACAGATCCGAATAATTCCGAACGGTTTTGGATATATTCGGGTTAATTCGGTTAGAGATTCTTCAGACTATAGCGTGTCGATTACCGTGCAGAGGTTCGCGAAGATCTGCGGGATTTCGCCCACGCCGTTCACCGGATGCAGGTTGCCCTTGTCTTCGTAGAAGTCGAGCACGGGACGCGTCTTGGCCTCATATTCCACAAAGCGGTGCTTGATGGAATCAATGTTGTCGTCGGCGCGACCGCTGACCTTGCCACGCTCGAGCATGCGCTCGATGAGGAGTTCCTCGGGAACTTCGAGGCTCAGCACGCCCGTCAGCGACATTTCGTATTTCTCCATCATCTCGTCCAAGATCTCGGCTTGGCGCACGGTGCGCGGGTAGCCGTCGAAGAGGAAACCGGCCGAGTCCATGTTCTCGGAGAGTTTCTTCTCGATGATCTTGGCCACGATCTCGTCGGAGACGAGGTTGCCTTGACTGATGATTTCCTTCACCTGAAGTCCCAGTTCGCTCTCAGCGGCGATTTCCTCGCGCAGGATCTCGCCCGTGGAGATGTAGGTCAGGTTGTATTTCTCGCGCAGGAACTGTGACTGCGTTCCCTTGCCTGCCCCGGGAGGGCCAAAAAGTACGATGTTAAGCATGTTGTTGTTGGTTTTTCGTAAGGGCATACCGCATGTGTCCGCCATTGGCGTTGCGGACGCATTCGATGCGTCCTTACAAGATGATTATTCTATGATTTTATAAATGTCTGGTAGGTTTCTCCCTTGTTGGTCATAATCCAGCCCGTAGCCCACGATGAACTCGTTGCCGATGTCCATGCCTTTGTAGTCGATGGGGTAGGAGTACTTGAAGTTGTCGGGCTTGAAGAACATGGTGGCGATGCGCACGTCGGCGGCCCTCAGGTCGCGGAGCTTCTGGATGGTGTAGCGCATGGTGTGGCCCGTGTCGACGATGTCTTCCACGATAACCACATGGCGGCCGTCCAAGGGGTGGTCGAGGCCGATGAGCTCGCGGACGACGTTGGTGCTCTCCGTGCCCGCGTAAGAGGTCAGCTTGACGAAACTGATTTCGCAGGGGATGGTGAGCCGCTTGAAGAGCTCGGAGGCGAACATGAAGGCGCCGTTGAGCACCACGAGAAACAGGGGGTTCATGCCGTCCATGTCGTGGTTGATCTGGTCGGCCACGGTTTGCACGCTGGCTTCGATTTTTTCTTGGGGGATGTAGAGCCCAAATTCCTTGTCTAAGACTTTTACTTTCTTCATTTTCAAAGGATTATGGTTTTCTTGCCGTTTTGTTTATGGCGTTACAAATATACAAAATGCTATCGTTATTTCATCTGGACTTGAAAAAAAACTATCTTTGCCTCAAATTTCTGAAAAAAATGAAGCCAATCGTTAGCATCATCATGGGAAGCACCAGCGACCTTCCCGTTCTTGAAAAAGCCGCACAATTCTTCGACGAGATGGAGATCCCGTTTGAGATGAACGCCCTCAGCGCACACCGCACCCCGCAAGAGGTGGAGACCTTCGCCCGCGAGACCCAAGGCCGTGGCATCAAAGTGATTATTGCCGCCGCTGGCATGGCAGCCGCCTTGCCTGGCGTGATCGCCGCCAACACCACACTGCCCGTCATCGGCGTGCCCGTGAAAGGCATGCTCGATGGTCTCGACGCCATGCTGTCCATCATCCAGATGCCTCCTGGCATCCCCGTGGCCACGGTGGGTGTGAACGGTGCCCTCAACGCAGCCATCCTCGCTGCCGAGATGCTGGCATTGGGCGATGCCGAGATGGCCGCCAAGGTGGCCAACTACAAGGAAAACCTGAAGAACAAGATCACCAAGGCCAACGCCGAGCTGGCACAGGTGCAGTACAAGTTCAAGACGAACTGATTTGGTTGAAAAAAAAGTAGAGACGTTGCTCGCAACGTCTCTACCAAACCAACTAAAACCAAATCATTATGAAAAAAGCACTTACGTTATTCTTTTAATATCTTTTCGTGGTAGCGCGTGCCGTCTTTCATGGTGACGCGCAGCATGTACACCCCGGAGGTCATCGTGCTTAGGTCGATGCTTTCCAGGCCGTTTGGTTTGGTGCCGACCAGGCGGCCTGCAAGGTCGTAGAGTTCAACGCTCTCGGGCAAGGTGCCGTCGTCGAAGCGGAGGGTCAGGAGGTCGTTCACGGGGTTGGGGTATATGGTGAAGGGGCAGTCAACAGTTGTCGTTTCGGGGATGGCGTCGTAGTCGTCGTGGATGATGTAGAGGTAGAGTCTGTCAGCAGCGTTGCGCAGTGAGATGAACCCTGCTGCGATATCGCCGTTCCGCAACACTCTGAGGCAGTGTCCGTATCCATAGTTGCTTTGGTCGCCAGGCAGGTTGATGTTCCACTCGACATTGAGGTCGCCGTCCAACCGGGCCACCGACATCACTTCGTTGTAGAAGCTGGTGGGATAGGATTGATAGGCATGGTAGATCGTGTTTTCGTCCACCACCTTGGTGATGATGGGGGTGCCATATCCTTTGTTTGTGGTCGGCTCAACTCGATGGATGGCCAAGAGGTTGTGGTCCCTGTCGTATTTTGCGATGGAGGCGGCGTAGTTGTTGCTTCCATAACACACTTGCGCGGCAAGAAGGTAGGTCTCATTTTGCGTGTTGTCTCCAAAAGGGGTGATGTGTTCCATGCCAGCCCAGTCGAAGTACTGCGGTTCGCTGAGGTTGCTGTAAACCAGGGTGTCGACGAGGTCGAGCTTGGCGTCGAAGACGTAGGCATACAAGGGCCAAGGATGCTCGTTATCCTCTCCGATATAACCGCCCATTTTGTAATACTGGAGTGGGGTTTCGTCATAGATGCCGAAATACTCATACATCAAGGCGGTGTCGCTGGGGTGTATGTTTGACCAATTGGGAGGCAGTATCCTGTCGGTCTCTTTATGGTAGATGACGCTGCCGTCAAGGCCGACGCGCATCAGATGGAACACGGCGGAGGTGGCCCAATATTCTATCATTTCGATGTCTGTCCATAAGGTGATGATGAAGTCGCCATGCGGGTCGAGGATCACGTCTTCCAAAGCCCATGGGTTTTCCTCATAGGTGACGCCGACAAAAACGGGTGCCAGGATCTCTTCAGTGATGTGGAGGTCGGCGTCCATGAATGTCATCCTGAAGCTGAGGGTGCTGTCCGCTTCGTCCCAGTTGTAGCTGGGGATGACGAAGACGTCGGGCTGCGTCGGGTGGGCCAATACCTGCCAGCCGTAGGGGAGGGTCACCGAATCGAGCAGTTCACCCTCAGGCGTGACCTTGCAAATGAAGTAATGGTCAAGCGTGTAACTTCCCATATTCGTGCTGTAGGTCCCTACGACCAGCGACCCGTCGGTGCATTCTTCAATGTCGCAGTTCCAAAACTCCTTGTCGCATTGCAGCATGAACTCGCCGACGATTTCCTGTCCGTAGCTCGTGAGGCAGGCGGCCATCAGCAGGCCAGTGAGGAAGGTGTAGATTTTTGTTTTCATGTCAGTGTTTTTTTGAGGGTGAGTGATTCGGTAAAGGTTGTTTCATGTTGTCAGTTTTTTCGGCCTGATCTCCTGCGGATAGAAATTTGTTTCAAGTTTAAATATTCCGTTTCAAACCTTATTTAGGTTATTTCATACTGCAAATATACAACCTCATAAAATTTTGTCAAGCGTTTTTTTCAATTATTTTTCGTCACATGGCCTAAGCCCCTGTGCGTCAACAAGAAAAAAATGCATGATTTTTGAAAATATTCGGTTAAAGCGGATTATTTCCGCTTAAAACGAATATTTTCTGCTTTAGAATAGAATTTTTATTCCTCGATTCCCTCGAAAACAATCTGGCTCAGCTGCCTCTTGTCGAATACCTGGTTGGCCACCTCGAGGATGTCCTTGGCCGTCACCGCCTCCACGTTACGGATGATGTCGTCCATGTATTCGATGGGTTCGCCCATGAGGAGCGATCGCGTCGCGCTCAGCAGCTCGTTCATGCCGCTCTCGTAGCTCAAGGCGACCTGCCCGATGAGTTGCTGCTTGGCGTGGTGCAGCTGCAGGGTGCCTAACTCTTGCGTGCAGAGTTTGTCCAACTCCTTGTGCACCAACTCAATGGCGCGACCTAACGAGTCGGGGTCGACACCCATATAGACGTTGATGAGACCCACGTCGCTGTAAGCGGTGTATTGCGACTCGATGCTATAGGCGAAGCCGTATTTCTCGCGGATGTTCAAGCCGAGGCGCGAACTCATGGCGGGACCGCCGAGCACGTTGTTGAGCATCACGATGGGCATCCTCAAGGGACTGCTGAACTCGGGTGCCAAGCCACCTATGATGCAGTGGCTCAGGTGGTTGTTTCGTTTGTCGCAGCGGCTTTCGGGCTGGTATCCTTTGAAGGCTGTGCGCTTTTTATTAATAAGGTGTGCCGGCTGGCTGCCGAAATAGCTCATGGCCATTCTCTCGAACTCCTTGAAGCTGATGTCGCCGATCGAGGCCAGGATCATCTGGTCGGTGCTGTAGTTGTGCGCCATGAAGTCGAGGATGTCCTGCTGATGGAAACCTTTCACCAACTCAGTGGTGCCCAGGATATTGCGCGCCAGCGGATGCCCTTTGAAGACCATCTCCTCGAACAGGTCGTAGATCTCGTCCGACGGCGAGTCCAGATAGGAGTTGATCTCGTCGAGGATGACTTCTTTCTCTTTGGCCAACTCGTTTTCAGGGAAGGTGGAGTGGAAGGCGATGTCGGCGAAGAGGTCGAGGCTGCGCTTGTAGTGCTGTTTGAGGAAGGTGGCCTGGATGCAGGTCTCCTCCTTGGTGGTGAAGGCGTTGAGGTCGCCGCCCACGTTGTCGAGACAGCTCAGGATATGGTAGGCCTTGCGACTCTGCGTGCCTTTGAAGATGGTGTGTTCCACGAAGTGGGCGAGGCCGTTTTCGTGGGCCTGCTCGTCGCGTGTGCCGGTCTCCACCATCAGTACGAGATGGGCTATCTCGCCTGGCTTCTCCCTATGAATCAGCCGGATGCCGTTGGGGAGGGTGGTCTCTGTGTATTTGTTTTCCAACATGGGTCAAAAATCGGGCTGCAAAGATACGACAAAAGGAAAACATTCTTACATTTGCACCTTTAAAACAAACACAATTCGATATGAAAAAACTGTTATTCCTTTTCTTGACGACGCTGCTGTGTGTGAGTGGCTTCGCCCAAGTTGTCATCGACCCGCTGTTGAGTGAGGAGATGACTCGTCGTAACGACGATGAGAAGATCCCCGTTTTCGTCATCATGAAAGCGCAATACGACCGCACCCAACTCAACGGTCGTGCCGCATGGTTCACCACCCGCGCCGAACGTCGCGAGTTCGTGGTCAACGAGCTGAAGGAATTCGCCAACGCCACGCAATACGACTTGCGTCATTCGCTTGCCGAGATGGAACGTAACGGCATGGTCGCCACGCCGCACGTCCTCTGGATGGCTAACGCCATAGGCCTCTCAGCCAACAAGGCGGCCATCAACGACATCGCCCGACGCAATGATGTCCTGATCATCGGATACAACATAGAACGTAACTGGATTCCCGAAGATGAGGCACCGCGTCCTGCTTCGGCCACACGCGAGATCACGCAAAACGTCCTCCAGGTCAATGCTGATGACGTGTGGGCCTTGGGCTACACGGGCGAGGGCGTCGTGGTGGCCGTCATCGATACGGGTGTCAACTACAACCACCTCGACCTGGCCGACCACCTCTGGGATGGTGGCAGCGAGTTTCCACATCACGGCTACGACGTCTACAACAACGACAACGACCCTATGGACGACCATGGCCACGGCTCGCACTGCTCGGGCACGGTGTGTGGCGACGGCACGGCAGGCTCGCAAACGGGTATGGCTCCCAACGCCACGCTGATGTGCGTCAAGTGCTTGAACGCCAATGGCGGCGGCGGTGCCGATCCCATCTCGGCAGGCATCCAGTGGGCCGTGGAACACGGTTGTGATATGTTCAGCATGTCGCTGGGTATCGCTAACTCAACGGTCGCTGAACGCACTCTGCTGCGCCACACCTGCGAGGCTGCCTTGGATGCCGGTGTCGTGGCTGCTATCGCTGCCGGCAATGAGGGCAACCAGACATGGCAGGCTCCCATCCCCAACAACGTGCGTGTGCCGGGCAGCTGCCCCCCGCCTTATATGGACGAGGTGCAGGCTGCCAACCCTGGCGATCTGAGCTGCTCCATCTGCATCGGCGCCGTCAACTACAGCGACCAGGCCGCCAACTTTACCTCGCGTGGCCCCGTCACCTGGACCAACACCGAGTTTGGCGACTATCCTTACGACCCGGGCATCGGCCTCATCCGCCCCGATGTGTGCGCCCCTGGTGTCGACATCAAGTCACTGAACTATGCTACCAACAACGGCTATACCGAGATGAGCGGCACTTCTATGGCCACACCTTGCGCCGCCGGCTGCATCGCCCTCATGCTGAGCAAGAACATCAACCTGGAGCCCTCCGAGGTGTGCCGTATCCTTGAGGAGACGGCCGTCCAGCTGGCCGAAGGCAAGAGCAACACCTATGGTTTCGGCCGCATCGATGTGCTGGCCGCAGTAGAGGCCATCCAGTTGGGTGCTATAAAATACAACAGCTACGCCATCAATGATCCCTTGGGCAACAACAACCATAAACTCAACCCTGGCGAGTCGGTCACGATGGACCTCACTTTGGACAACATCACCGACCAGCCCGTGAGCAATGTGAGCGTGGAGTTAAGCACCGAGAACACCCATGTCACCATCACCGACAACACAGTTGTGTTTCCCACCTTTGGCGCCAACCAAACGCTCACCGTCGCCGATGCCTTCGCCTTCACGTTAGATAACCAAGTGGTTGCCAACGAGAGGATCCGCTTCAGCATCGCGATTTCTGTCAACGGCGAGGTGACGGGCAACTTCAACATCAACGTCGATGTCTTTGACTATCTGCTGCAATATGGCACCACCGCCGTCTTGAACGACAACAACGCCAACGGCCTCCTCAACCCGGGCGAGACCGCCGACTTGCGCATCATGATCGATAATGCAGGCAACGAATTGGCCCAGACGGTGATGGGTGTCTTGTCGACAGACTATGGGCTCATCACTTTGAACGAGACCGAGAAGCCTTACGGCACCGTCGGAGCTGGTTTGATGGCCTACGCCGATTATAACGTCACCCTCGATGCCGCCGCACCTGCCGACTATGTGATCCCCTTCACCCTTACGCTGACCGACGTCAACGGCAGGACGACTGTGCTGAACTTCGACTTTAGGAATTCGTGCAACATCATCTTCTCGCTCCACGACTCGTACGGCGACGGATGGCAGGGCAACTACCTCACCGTGGCCTATTCCGACGGCACGGCCACCGAACAGATGGAGGTGACGAGTGGCAGCTCCGCTACCTACACCCGTGAGCTTGCATCGGGGTGCGTGATTTCACTCACCTGGCACAACGGCTCGTGGACCTCCGAGTGCAGCTTCGAGATCACCTACGAAGACGGCACCGTCATCTACCAAAACAGTGGTGGATTCAACGGCACGCAGAACCTCACCGTCGACTGCTCTGGAGGCAGCGGCGCACCTGAGTTCTGCGACCCGGTGCGTAACCTGGGTTACGAGCTGGATGGACATGACGTCATCCTCACTTGGGACGCCCCAGCGACAGGCACCCCCACCGGCTATGAGGTCTTCCGCGAGACCGAGCTGATCACCACCACGACCCAGCTGACCTATACCGACATCGACATGCCCGAAGGACTCTATAACTACTGCGTCTATGCCGTCTACGACGGCTGCCAGAGCGAGTATGTCTGCGTCGAGGTGGATGTGGCGCTGTGTGGCGCGGTGCGCAACCTGCAATATGCAATCAATTCCGACAAGGCCGAAAACGACATCAATGTCGTCCTCACCTGGGAAGCCCCTGAGGACCCGACGGGACTGCTGAGATACGAGGTTTATATGGACGACGCCCTCGTCGGCAACACCACTGAGCTGACCTACTCCTTGACAGTGGCCGAAGGCGTCCACGACATCTATGTGAAGGCCGTCTTCGCTAGCTGCGACAAGGACGAGCACATCACGGTGTGCATCATCGGTGCGGTGCAGAACTTGCATTACGTGGGAGCCGGAGGTAACGCAGTCATCATCGCTTGGGAACCCATGGCCAACGTGAACGAATACGATGTCTATCTCAATGGTGTGATGGCTGCTACGGTCGTTGAACCCAGCTACACCGCTTTCTTGGAGCCTGGAATGACGGAGGTCATCGTCAGGCCTGCTGTGGGAGACTGCTATGCTCAAAGCGCCAGTATCGAGATATGCTATATCGAACCTGTCACCGGTTTGTCTTTTGCTGGCCTTGACGAGAACGGCATGCTCTCTTTTACTTGGAATCCTGTCGCCGATGCGGAGTACTATAGGACATACTGCAATGGCGTGCGTGTCGATACCGAGGAAACCTCTGTCGCTTTTGAGGCTGTGGTCGGAGAGAACACTATCACGGTGGCCGCCATGTCGGTGCATGGCTGCATCTCGGAGAGCGTGGGGCTGACGCAAGACGTCTGCGCCGCTGTCGACGGCTTCGACTATGCCTTCGTCGGCAACGAAGTCACGGTGACATGGAATGATGTTGCCGATGCCTACCTCGTCAGCGTTGATGGCTCTGGCGTGATAACGGTCGAAACCAATAGCTACACTGCCACTCTCGACGGCGAGCACCAGGTTGAGGTGACGCCCGTGTATGAGGAGTGCGTGGCTCTTTCGGCTACCTATAGCTTCATCGTCACCAACATCGCTCCCGTGATCCGCATCACGGAAGTGACGCAAGGCAGGATATCCATGGCATGGAATGCCGTTGATGGTGCCATCGCCTATAACCTCTTCCGCGACGGTGACCAGATCGCCGAGGGCCTCAACGGGACCACCTTCGACGACACCGAGATGGCCGTTGACATGGAGCACTGCTATGCCGTGCAGTCGGTGTTCGAGAAGGGCATCAGCGACCTCTCGGAGGAGGCCTGCGCCAATTATTATTTAGGTGTGGGAGAGAACGATAGTAAAGTCGCCCTCTTCCCCAATCCCACCACCGACAAGGTGACCATCCAATGCGAAGGCATGACCTGGATCGAGGTCTATTCCTCCGACGGCAAGCTGGTGCAATGCATCAAGGTGGACGGTGACGCCTATCAGCTCAACGGCCTGGAGAGTGGCACCTATACGCTCCGCATCCGCAGTGGTGAGAAAGTGTTGATCCGTAGGGTCGTGAAGTTGTAAAGGACTGTTTGGCTCCCGCCGAGGCGGGAGCCAAACAATAAACCCGTTGTTATTCCGTTTGTATCAAAAACCAAATTATATGCGCAGAATCGTTTTACCCATGTTGCTTTGCCTCGGGCTGGTTGTCAATGCGTTCGCCCAGACCCCGAAAGACATCATGAAGGAGCCCATCCCCGTGGCCATGTTCCAGGTTACCTATGCCTTCCAGCTGCCCGCCTTCGACACCCGCGATCTGTATGGCATCACCCATAATGTCGGAGGAGGCTTTGCCTACAAGACCGAGTCGAACTGGCTCTTTGGCGCCAATGCCAACTTCATTGTGGGCGACAAGGTGAAGGGTGACCGCGTCGACATCTTCGGCGAGGGCATCACCACCGTCAACGGCGAGATCATCGGCGGCGCAGGCAGCGTCGCGCTGCTCGACATCAACCAGCGCGGTTTCTTCGTGCAGGCCGAGATGGGCAAGCTGTTTCCTTTTGGCACCAACCCCAACAGCGGCTTCTTCGTACAAGGCGGCCTCGGCTACCTCCGCAACCGTCTCCGCGTCGACTTCCAACAGACCCTGCTCAACCCGCCCTATCAGGTGGAAGGCGACTACCAATACGGCTACGACCGCATGCGCGGCGGTCCGGCGGTGCACCTCGAGAGCGGCTATCTCTTCCTCAGCGACAGCCGGTTGATCAACTTCTCGGTGGCCCTTGAGGTGACCTACGCCCGTACCCGTGACCTGCGCGACTACGACTTCCGCGTGTTCGCCAACCCCGAGACAGGTCAACTCGAGCCTGTGGGT
>JAEEGH010031551.1_pt1 | contig 10230 bp, 6 predicted proteins | sample 9134181 | NCBI WGS metagenome assembly JAEEGH01 (sample SAMN16246544, study PRJNA631951) | gut metagenome | biome: gut microbiome; feature: rumen; material: DP-attached | host: Bos | place: Iran: Karaj | collected 2018-10 | reverse complement strand
ACAGCCTCGGCCTGGAGCAGATCCCTGCCGACATCCGCTTCGTCTTCAAACACTGACAGACAAAAAGGGCCAGCGAGAAATCGCTGGCCCTTTTTGTGGAGATAAGGGGATTCGAACCCCTGACCTATAGATTGCGAACCTATCGCTCTACCAACTGAGCTATACCCCCGTTAGCGGATGCAAAGGTAAACAATTTTTTTGAATTACAATCAATCCGCGAAGACCATCTCGTCGAAGAGCCAGTCGGCGTGGCCGATCTCGCTCACGACGAAGAGCAGGTAGCGGATGTCCAGGGAGATGTTGCGGCAGTAATCCGGGTCGAAGACCAGGTCGCTCATCGTCCCTTCCCACACGCGGTCGAAGTTGATGCCGATGAGGTTGCCGCCGGCATCGATCACCGGACTGCCGGAATTGCCCCCGGAGGTATGGTTGGTCGCCAGGAAGCACACCGGCTGGTCGTCGTGGCCGCCCGCGGCGTAGATGTCGCGAAGCACCTGCGGGATGTCGTAGTCGAAGATGTCGGGATTGTCCTTCTCCATAATGCCCGTGAGCGTGGACACCGGCGCATAGTAGATGGCGTCGGAGGGGCTGTAGCCCGCCACGTGGCCGTAGGCGACGCGCAGCGTCAGGTTGGCGTCGGGATAGAAGGCCTTGTCCGGCTCGAATTCCATCTGTCCCTGCATATAGTCGCGGTAGGCCAGGCGGATCTGCTGGTCCAGGCGGTTGACCACCGGCTGGATGTCCTGCCGGTACCACTGGTAGAAAGCGTCGTAGAGCGCATAGGCGGGATCCGCCTTGACGGCCTCCAGGTCCGCCTCCTTCAAGGCGAGCACCCGCGCACGGTCCGTGAACAGGGACTTCGCGAAGAGATCGTCCCGCCAGGCCTCCACGCTGCCGTACGCGGCCAGCTTCTCGCGGAAGAAAGCCGGCTTGTAACCCGGATTCATCTGTTTGTCGTAGGCCTCCAGCATCGCGACGAAGATCTCCTCGTCGATGGGCTGATAGTAATCCTTGTAGAAGCTCTCCGCCACGTCGGCCACCGGCCGTCCGCCCTGCAGCGCGCTCACCACGCTGTTCGCGAACTGCAGGAGCTCCACCGTACGTATCGTCTCCGTGTAGTACTCATACGCGCGGTACACCGGCTCGCGCTGGGCGTACAGCGCGTGCAGGCGCTCCACTAACCCCTCGTAGCGGGTCCCCGCCGCCCAGGCGGCGAAACGACGTTCGTAGTCCTGCTTGGCCGCCACCGTCTTCAGGCGGGCGAGGCCCTTCGCCTCCCCCTGCCACTTCTTCCAGGCGTTGGAGACGTTGGCGTTCTTGGAGGAGTACTGGATGCGGACCGCCTGGTCCTGCGACATATACTTCTTCTGGATGTCGAGGCGCTGCGTGCGGAGGGCGATCTTCTCCGGATCGGAGACCTCCCCGACGTAGCGGACCTCGTCGGAGATCACGTACTCCTTGGTGCTGCCCGGGCAGCCGTACACGAAGGTGAAGTCCCCCTCCCGGACGCCGGCGCGCGAAACCGTGAAGAAACGCTTCGGAGTATAAGGAATGTTATCTTCCGAGTAATCAGCAGGTTCATTATTCTTATCTGCATAAATACGGAAGATGGAAAAGTCCCCCGTGTGGCGGGGCCACATCCAGTTGTCGGTGTCGCCGCCGAATTTGCCGATGTTCGACGGGGGAGCACCCACGAGGCGCACGTCGGTGAAGACCTCGTTGATGTACATAAAGTACTGGTTGCCGTAGTAGAAAGGCTTGATGATGGCCTTGTAGTGGGTGCCTTCGGTGGCGCGGAGGGTGATTTTCTTGATGTTCGATTCGATGATGGCGGCGCGTTCGCTTTCAGCCGTCGAGGGGTCGATGCCCTGCAGCACCTGTGTGGTGACATCCTCCATGCGAACCAGCCTTGTGGCGGTAAGACCGGGGCAGGGTATTTCCTGGCTGCGGTCCATGGCCCAGAAGCCGTTGGTGAGGTAGTCGTGGTCGACGGTGCTGTGCATGGTGATGTAGGAGTAGCCGCAGTGGTGGTTGGTGAGGAAGAGGCCCTCGTCGCTGACGTACTCGCCCGTGCAGCCCTGGTTGAAGAGGATGATGGCATCCTTCAGACAGGCGTTGTTGATGTCGTAGATATCCTTGGCCGAGATGTGCATGCCGGCCTTTTGCATGTCGGCTTCGTTGCGGCCCAAAAGCATGGGAATCCACATGCCTTCATCGGCCAAAGCGTTGATTGTCATGGCTGCCATGAGGAGCAGCAGGGTCAGTTTCTTCATAAATGTATGTCTTAATTTTTTTTGCAAATGTACACAAAAAATTTGACATGGGACAAAAATGTGGCCGATGGGGAGCCTTCGTGCTTCCGCTGCGCCGTCGGGGGACGGGCCGGAAGCGGTCTTTTTTCTTCAGCCCGTCGTGTCAGAAGTTGTTGAACGGTACAATAAAAAGCGACAAATGGAGTTACTTGGACAATCGATAAAAACAACTAATCGGACAACGACGTGAAACTCATTATAGATTACCCTTGGTATTTTATGTTGCTGTGCCTGCTGCTAGGTGTGGCCTATGCTGCGGTGCTCTACCTGTTGCGACGGCGCAAGCAGGAACCCCCTTTCGGACGCGGGCTGACGGCATTGCTTTTCGCCTTGCGCACCCTTTCGGTGGCGGCCATCGCCTTCCTTTTCCTGTCGCCGCTGGTGCGCCGCGAAAACAACCGCAAGGAGCGCCCCATCGTCATCCTGGCCGAAGACAACAGCAAATCGCCCGACTATAGCCCCGATTCGGCCTACTACCATGGCGACTTCCAGCAGTCGCTGCAACGGCTGGCCGATGCACTGGCGGGCGACTACGAGGTGGTGCGTTACCGCTATGGCACCGAGGTGGTGCCTGCCGATGAGACAGAAGGCCATCCCCTGTTTGGCGACAAGTCGACCGACATGGCGCAGCTGCTGCAAACCATCGGCGAGCGCTACTACCACCGCAACGTGGGTGCCCTGGTGATGACCGGCGACGGCATCTACAACAAAGGCATGAACCCCTTGAATGCCGCCTCGTCGCTCACCTTCCCCGTCTATACGGTGGCCATGGGTGACACCACGCAGCGTCGCGACGCCAGCGTGGCCGGCGTGCGCACCAACCGCATAGCCTATCTGGGCAACAATTTTCCCATGGAGGTCACCGTGAACGCCAACCGGCTGGGAGGCGAGCACTCCCTGCTCACCGTGAGCCGCGACGGACGCAAGCTCTTCTCCAAACAGATTGTCTTCGACAACAACCGCTTCTCCACGACCGAGAGTCTCGTGCTCGACGCCGACCGCGCTGGCCTTCACAACTACGTGGTGGAGATTGCCCCGCTGAGCGGCGAACAAACCACCCACAACAACCGTAGGGTGGTGCCGGTGGAGGTCATCGACGGCCACCAGAAGATAGCCATCATCTATGGCAGCCCCCATCCCGACGTGGGCGCCTTGCGTCGCGCCGTGGAACAGAACCAGAACTACGAGGTGGAGACCTTCGCCGCACGCGACTTCAAAGGGGCTGTGAAGGACTACGACTTGCTGATTCTGCATCAGCTGCCCTCGAAAGTGGCCGAATCGAACATCGACGTCGCGGCGCTGCTGAAAGAGGGCACGCCCGCCCTCTTCGTGTTGGGCGGACAGAGTGACCTGGCCCGCTTGAACGCCCTGCATGTCGGATTGGAAGTGCACGCGCGTATCGACCGCACCAACGAGGTGGGCGCTTTGACCAACAGCGACTTCACCTTTTTCACGCTGACCGACGACACCCGTCAGCAGTTGGAACATTTCCCGCCGCTGCTCTCGCCTTTCGGCGACTATCGCTTGGGCGGCAACGCCCAGAAACTGGTCACCGCCAAATTGGGCGCCGTCAATTCGGGCCTGCCCCTGGTGGCGGTGGCGCAGCAGGGCGAACGCCGCTATGCCTTTGTGGCTGGCGAAGGCCTGTGGCGATGGAGGCTGTCCGACTACCAGAACAACCAGTCGTTCGCCCACTTCGACGAATTGGTCGACAAATTGGTGGTCTTCACTTCGATGCGGGTCAACAAGAACCGCTTCCACGTCACCGTGCCGCACGTGGTGAGCGAGACGGAGCCGGTGACCATGGAGGCCCAGCTCTACAACGACAACTACGAGATGGTGAACACGCCCGACGTGGAACTGACCCTCAGACGCCAATCCAACGGCGCTGACGACAACCCCGAGGGCGCCAAGCGCTACCTCTTCAACCGCACCGCCGGCGGCTACAGCCTCAATCTGGGACTGCTGCCTCCGGGGTCGTACCAATACAGCGCCACAACTCTTTTCAACGGCAAACGCTACGACGCCAACGGCACCTTCCTGGTCGAGAATCTGCACTTGGAGGCCCTGCAGCTGGTGGCCGACCACTCGCTGCTGTCCACCCTCTCCGACGCTACGGGCGGCGCCATGGTGGAGGCTCACGATGTGGAACGCATCGCCCAGATGCTCAAGGAACGCGACGATCTGAAGACCGTCATCTATAGCGAAACCCGCTACAGCGACATGCTCAACCTGCCGTGGATCTTTGTGCTGCTCATGCTGCTGCTGGCTGCCGAATGGGTGATACGAAAATACAATGGCGAACTCTAAAACGAACGTCACAAACCAATACTGAAAGGACCGATGGGCGGAAAATGGGACATATTCAAGTCGCGTTTTGTCAAGGACGGAATGGCCTTGGTGGGCGGCAATGCGTGGGCGCAGGGCATCGCCTTTGCGGCCTACTTGGTGCTGACCCGTCTCTACACCCCCGAGGACTTCGGCCTGTACAATATCTTCTACTCCTACATCGATGTGCTGATCATCGTGTCGACCTTCAAATATGAGATGGCTGTTGTGGTGGCCGACAACGACCGCGAAGCTGCAGCGGTAAGCCGGCTGGCGCTACGCATCAACACGGCGGTGTCGCTCCTGCTGCTCACGGTGAGCCTGGTGTGCTATTTCCTTTTCCCCTTCTCGGTGTTCAACTATTCCTTCTCGCTGCTCATCGCGCCGATGGTCTTCTTCTGCGGCACTTCGCGTGTCTATACGGCCCTTATCAACCGCTTCCGTCGCTTTCGGCAAATCGCCCTGTCCGAGGTGACGGGTGCCACCTGCGGTGTGCTGGCCAAGGTGCTGCTGGGTCTGCCCCGGTTGGCGACGACGGCTTGGCACTCGCTGGGCCTGTCGTTGGGCACCGTGCTGGGACGGGCGACGGCCAACATCAATCTGCTGCTGTGCCGACGTCGGCTGGCGCTGCCCTCCGACACCACCGCCGAAGAGCGACGTGCCGCCGGACGCAAGTTTCGCAACTTTCCGCTGTTCACCATGCCCAAGGACCTCATCAACAGCTTCTCCTACAACCTGCCCTTCCTGTGGCTGGCACTCTATTTCGACAAGGCCGAGGTGGGGCTGTTCGCGTTGGCGCTGACCTGCACCTTCCGGCCGGTAAATGTGTTCAACAGCGCCTTCGAGCGGCTCATGTATGTGCGCGTGGCCGAGAAAGTACGTGCCCATCAGACCATCAGGGCCGATATTGTCCGGTTCTTCAAATATGTGAATATTGTGGCGCTGCCGCTGTTTGTCGCCGCCTTCTTCTGGGGTGACAGCCTTCTGGGTTTCCTGTTCGGCGGACGCTGGGCCGACAGCGGCTACTATTTGCGCTGTCTGTTGCCTTGGGTGTATGTGATGCTGACCTCGTCGTCGCTCATGTTCATGAGCAGCGTCTTCGGACGCCAGCGCACGGAATTTGGTTTTTACTTGGTGCTGTTGCTGCTGCGTGTCGTTGCGGTGGTTGTGGGCATCTGCAGCGGCAATTTCCGGCTCGCCATTTTGCTGTTTTCGATGGCAGGCATGGCGGTATCGGCGGCGTTGCTGGTTTGGTATTTCCGCCTCATGGCACATTACGAGAACAAGGAGGTGTAGCCCTTCGGGCGACGCTTGTCAGCTGGCGCTTCATTCCGGCTCCACCGGGTCGGCATGCTTCTTGTTTTTGAACCCCGGACCCTTGAAGGTGAATACTATCTTGAGCGATTTCAAAAAATAGTGTGGCACCTCTTTCGCCTTCAGTTCCTTGATTTCTTTGCGGATGGCGCCGAAACTCTCGCCTCTCAGCACTCGGAACAGTATCAGCAGCAGGGTCAGTATGGTGAGGATGGATATGAGCATGGGTCGGTGAGGGATTTTTTTCCGTTAGGTAACGCGAGCCGCCGTTTTTTATTGTGTGTCCCCATAGTATGCCTTTTGTAGGACTCATATAGGACCCTGTTAGGACCCTAGTAGGACCCGGCCGACTGCCGTCGGATGGCAATAGCCCTGTCCCAATAACACCTTCCGCTCGTTTTTTGCTTCCGTTTTTGAATGGTATTTTGTCATTTGGGGAATTATTCGTAATTTTGCATTTTCGAAAGCGAGGAAAAGAATGCTTCAGAATCATTTTATTAAACAATAAATACCAAGAACAATGAAAGACATCATGCCGGTCAACGGCCAATATGAAATGATGCGCCTGCCCTACGAGGCACTGGGCGACGTGATAAGCCAACAGACCCTCTCGTTCCACCATGGCAAACACCTGAAGGCCTATGTGGACAACCTCAACAAGATGCTGCCGGGCAGCGGCATGGAAGGCCTTTCGTTGGCCGAAGTGGTGCGCCGCAGCGAAGGCGGTATCTTCAACAACGCCGGTCAGGTGCTGAACCACACCATGTATTTTGAGCAGTTCTCCACCTCGCCGCGCGCCATGAGCGACAAGTTAGCAGCCTTGCTGGAACGCGACTTCGGCGGCGTCGAGGCTTTCAAGAAAGAGTTCGAACAGAAGGGCGCCACGCTCTTTGGCAGCGGCTGGGTGTGGCTCTCGGCCGACAAAGATGGCAAATTGGTCATCACACAGCAGAAGAATGCCGAAAATCCAGTCACCATGGGCTTCACGCCCCTGCTGACTTTTGATGTGTGGGAACACGCCTATTACCTCGACTACCAGAACCGCCGCGCCGATTACCTTTCCGCCTTGTGGCAGCTGGTCGACTGGCAGGTGGTGGAAGGCCGTCTGTAGTTATGAGTTTCGGCAGGAGTATTCTATTTAAGCTGTTTGTTTTTGCTTGCCTTGTTGCCGGAGTGAGCGGTGTTGTCTGTGCGCAGTAGCACGTGCAGCATGGTTGTTGTCCGCTTGTTGTCCGCTTTTAAAACGGACAACAGATGGTCTTAGTGTGTTTCCGTTATTGTGACGTTATGGTGTTTTTAGCGGCTTCTTGCTTCTTTTAAAGTGCATTAGGTCAGCTGATCCAGTTCTAATTAACTTTTTTTAACGGATAGTTTTGCTACTTTTACCCCTTCAAAAGCCACTTATAGAATAAAAATCTCATTACTGCGATTCTGTGATTGAACTATGAAAATTCAAGATCTAAAGGCAAACAAGAGAATCATACTGATGGCGGCACTTGTTGTGTCCTCGTTTGTCGCCAACGCCCAGTCAGAACAATGGAAAGCCTATTTGGACATCCGCGAGCAGTCACGTGCTGACATGACGCCTTGCGAGAAGATGGAACTCTATGCGCGAATAGACTCCCTGTTCGATGGATATATCCCGGTGCGCAGTGTGGAAATGAACTATATGGATGCTGCCCTGCAGTGCGGCGACACGGCGACATTCAAGCGGCTGGCCTACCGCGTGGTCCGATGGAAAGGGTGGAACCCGCTGGTGTTCCACTACGTAGACCAATACAAGTTTTTGAAGGACTGCGACTGGTGGCCGGAACTGGACTCCATCCAGCAAGTCGTCCACAGCAGGAAGGACTACAGTTATGCCGAGACCCTCCACCAGATGCAACAGGAAGACCAAGCGGCACGCCGTGCTTTCCACAACCCCTCGCTCACGCCTGCCGATGAAGATTCGCTCGGACGCAGGATGCATGAGGTGGACTCGGCCAATTTGGTGAAGCTGAAGTGGCTGATCGCCACCCTGGGCTTCCCCACATGGGAGCGTGTCTGCTCCTATGGCTCTGCCGACGCCTGGCTCATCGCACAGCATGCGCACCCATGGTTTCAGTACGGCTACGTCAAGCAGATGCGTCGAGCGGTGGCGGACACCAACGCCGACCCGTCAAATCTGGCCTACCTTGAAGACCGGCTGCGCACAGCGCGCGGTCTGCCTCAACTCTACGGCACGCAGTTCTCTTCCACCAGCGAGAACAACCGCACCGTGTGGCAATGCCCAGTCGCCGACATCAAGAACGTCAATTTCCGTCGTGAGCAAATGCTTATGCCGCCGCTCGAGGACTATATCGAAGGTTATCTGACATCCTCTACCGATGATGGAATGCTTGACAGCGACAACCCGCTGACGGAGATGGGCGACGACTACGTGCGATACTACTACCTCGGCGACCAGTTTTCGCTCCTGCCCATGGACATGCAGCAGGGGATGACGGACGCCGTAGCATACAGCGCCACAGGAGATTACTGCGCAGCAATTTCCATCTTCTGCTCACGGTTCTCGAACCACTATCCCTTTGTGCGCGACCTGAAGCACTACCTGGAATGCCTTCTGCACAGCGAGTGCGTAGGGAACCAATACTGCTACATCAGCCATTATGAGGTGCTGGAACGCATGGTGCTCTGCGGCTACGAGCCGGACGCATGGCTCCAATCGCTGCCCGACACGCTCACTGTGCCTCTGTTGGCCGACTACGCAAACCTGCGCGACGAATACCTGCGCTACCTCAACCACGAGGACGACGCCGTGCTCACTGCCGCCCTCGCCAGCCGCGCCGACTTCGAGGCCCTGCTTCGCAGCGGTAAGAACTACCACCGCTACGAACTCGATGCCTGGAACCACGCCTATCCTTCGCTGCAGAAGATGACCGACGAACTGACCAAAGACGACTATGAAGAGTTCTTCGCCCTCCTTTGGCGCGAAGTGGAGCGTGGCAACCTCCACGCCGAAGACTACGCCTCGCTCTACGACCGCACCTACTATCGCCTCTACGGCAAAGACTGGTACGGCACCCTTGCCGCTGGTGTGCCGTCGGCTCGGCCGACAACCGACAAGCATATCCGTACTGCCAAACCGAAGACCATCAACGAGCGCCGCCGCGCAGTCTGTCTGCCGTCAGCCAAATAGACGAAAAGAAATAACAACATGAAGAAAACAATCACATTGCTATTCCTCGTGTTATCGATGAGCGTTGCTTCGGCGCAGGACACGCTCACTCCGTCACAGATGCGGGAGGACTTCAACTATATGATGGAGCAGTACGAGCGCATCCACCCGAACCCGACGTGGTCGCTCGGCGAAGAGAGCTACAGCGAGCTGAAGCAACAGACTCTGGCACAGCTCGACCATCCGATGACTCAGCTCGACTTTTGGCGCATCATCGCCCGATGGAACCAACACTTCGACGGACATACGTATGTTGGCTGGCCGACAATACCACCGATGCCTGCGGGGATGATAGCTTTCCCACCCAAAAGCATCGTACAATACCGTAACAATAAATTATTTTTCAGTGCTTACGAAGCGATGCCCGACAGCTTGCAGGGCTGTGAAATTCTCGCCATCAATGAACACCCCTCGGCAGAAATCATCGATTCCATCATGCCTTATGTTAGCCATGAAAGCGAGGCTCATATCAACAATGTCATTTTACGTTCACTCTACTGGTTCTATCAAGCTTTTAACGGATACAGCTCACAGATGGAGTTTCTCTATCGAACTACCGACGGCGAAAACACCGTCTTGTTGGACAGAAGGGCCCTCTACACTTGGCTTGTTCAAGTTGGTGATGTGGGAGAAATTGGAGGGGAAGGAGTTCGCGATTGCCCCTGGCATTTCAGCATCTTTCCCGAACAGGGCGTTGCATTGTTTGAATTCAACACTTGCGGCCCCAACGATAAGTTCCCGCAGTTCGATTCCGTTGTGGCGGCCTGCATCGACTCTGTCAACCACTATGGCATCAACCATCTGTTTGTGGACATCTCGCACAACGGCGGAGGCAACGACGCTTTCTGCAAGCGCTTCCTTTGCCATCTCGACGGCCTTCCCGACACCGTGGCGGCCATGGACATGACGGACACCGAGATGGGTACCGTCGCGAATCCGGAAGAGAAGCGTGTAAAAATGTCATTCACCCCCAAGCACCCCTTGTACGGCGGCAAGCTGTACTTCATCCAGTCGCAGTTCACCTACTCCGCTGCCATCCTTCTTGCCAACCTGGCCAAG
>JAEEGH010031548.1_pt1 | contig 10232 bp, 7 predicted proteins | sample 9134181 | NCBI WGS metagenome assembly JAEEGH01 (sample SAMN16246544, study PRJNA631951) | gut metagenome | biome: gut microbiome; feature: rumen; material: DP-attached | host: Bos | place: Iran: Karaj | collected 2018-10 | reverse complement strand
AGAAATAAGGATTCTTGACATATACCATTCTTTCGCCGGGCTCCCAGGACTGAAGGGTGAAGGCGCCGCTGGCAACAAAGCCAACAGATTCTGCCCATGCACCGGGATTAGCTCCGTCGGGATCTGCCTCCTCTACGCAAGCCTGATTAACAGGGAAGAAGATAGGGAAGGCCATAAGATCGAGAATATATGCGCAGGGAGATGTGAGGTTAAAGGAAAGTGTGGTATCGTCTACAGCTTTTACCTTAACCTTACCGTCGTCGTAGCCTGCAAAGTTACTGAACATATATCCATAGTCGGCATTGAGTGAAGGGTCCACAGCTCTGTTCCAGGAATATACGAAGTCCTGAGCTGTAAGAGGTGAACCGTCGGACCACTTAAGATCCTTCTTAAGATGGAAGGTGTAGGAGAGTCCGTCCTCGGATACTTCGTAAGGATTAGCCTCATCTGCCAGGGCGGGGATGCATTCTCCGTTATCGTCGTAGGTATAAAGACCTGCGAAGGTATTGGCCACAAGGCAGGCGCCGTCAACAGAAGAGTTAAGGGCGGGATCAAGGTATGTGGGATCAGATGAAAGGCTGACTCTCAATACATTGTCTGCTGTTCCCTTGGCGTACATAAAGTACTTGGTTCCGAAAATGGAAGCATAGATGCCGCTTACAGATGACTTCAGAAGATAAGGGTCATTGTAATAATAGAGAGGCACAACAGCACCGGTCGACATGAGAATATCCTCTGCGCGGTGCATCATGATCTCACGCTCGTTGTAATCGGTTGTGTTCTTAATGTTGAAGATAAGCTGATTGTACTCTGTCCAGTCAGGGGCTGCACCGTTGTGAACGGAATTGGTCAGTGTGGTGGGCCAGGAACTGTCTGCTGTACCGTCTGAGCTCTCACTTGCTGTTTCTGCAGCCTGTTCTTCGGTTGATACTTCGGTTCCGGCGTCAGTTGCCTGCTTGCCGCATGCGGTCAGTAGACTAAGTGTCATAGCAAAAACTATGACACAGGAGAGAAGTTTGTTGCGCATCATAGTACCTCCTGGATATTTGATCCTGAAACTATATGTTTTATGACTTTGCTCTGCACAAAATTAAGCGCGCGAAGTAATAATATAATACTCCACAGGGTGGGTATCTTGAATATTTGTTATCAAAATTTAGTTTGTTTTATGAAAAATTAAGAATTTTTAAAAGAGGGGATGCTGTTTCATTGCTATATTCCCTTGAAAATGCTATATTTTTCCATGGAATTAGTTAGATGGCGAGGATACAACACATGTCTGAGAAGTACAGTCTTATTTTCCCCAACAGGACTCTTGATTTCAAAAAAATAAGTGATTTAACTGTCCACGATATCGGCATGGACAGCATCCTGACCAAGCTCTCCGCAGAGAAGAGCGAACTTACTTATATTGGCAACGTCATGAAGCTTATGACCGCCGATGCCGAGAATGCCAGATATCGAAGTGACATTTTTGATGACATCTATAAAAATAAGGCTATGCGTGACGACCTTTTGGAGCTCCTTGACAGGATCAATTTCCTCAGGGAGTACGGAAGCTACAAGCATGACAATGACCATGACCCCAGCGTCTGGGACCTTCTCCACAGACTTGAGGAGATAAGGGACTACATTGACTGTATTGAAGCGATCCACAAATGCCTGTCCAAGGCAGACATTAAGTCAGCAGGTCTTTTGGGCCTTAAGAAGTACGTCAGTGATCTATATGAGGACAACGGCTTTGAGGGGCTTAAGAAGGACATCGCAGCCCTTAAAGCTGAGACTTCAAACCTTAAGAGCGTCACCGTGGGCATTAATTTAAACGAGCGCTTTGAGGCCAGCGGTATAGGCATCATCTCGATAAATAACAAGCCTTTTACCAAGTCCACTGTCGTTAAGCACTTTATCGACAAGGTTTCTGCCAAAGACCAGATCCGGGACGGCATTGACTGGGACGGAGATTACAGGTTCGATGAATTTACAGCCCAAAATCCCCTCTCAACAGGCGAGGTTTTTGTGCCTCCGTTATTTAGTCCCATGGCCATGATGAGCATGATGAACGTCTCCGAGGCAGATGATACCACCAGGACTATCACCAACTACATGGACAAGATCACCGACAGGATGCTGACCCAGACTTCAAGGCATCTCAGGAACGTTCTTAATAAGTACACCATGCTTACTGTTACTGATATCACTGATCTTATGCCGGAGCTTACCTACTACATCAGATGGGCAGAATACATAGAGAAGCTTTCAGCCAAGGGAGCACTTTTTTGTAAACCGCAGGCCCTGGATTGCAGTGATGAGGCTAAAGGCGTCCTCTCAATGGATGCCGCGCAGGTCTATAATATAAAGCTTCTTGCAGAGCATTCCGGTGACAGTTTTGATGATATAGTCAGGAATGATCTGGACTTTACTGCCAAGCATACTCTCTACATTCTTACCGGTGCCAATATGGGCGGCAAGACCACGATCACCCAGGCCATAGGACAGCTCTTTTTCATGGCTCAGGGAGGAATATACGTCACCGGAACCAGATTCTCATATGTTCCAATCGATGATATCTTCACCCATTTCCCTGCGGATGAAGATAAGACCATGGATCTTGGAAGACTTGGTGAGGAGTGCAAGAGATTTAGAGAGATTTATGAGGAAGCCACTAAAAACAGCCTTCTTCTGCTAAATGAGACCTTCTCTACAACCTCTTTTGAAGAGGGATATTTCATAGCCAAGGACTGCTGCAGGGCTATTCTTAAGAAGGGCGTGAGGACCATTTATAACACCCACATGCACAAGCTGGCAATTGAGATAAATGAGATAAATGACGGCACTTATGAGGCTGAGGCTGCATCACTTATCGTCAAGGCGGATGAGGGGAAACGCTCCTACGAGGTATTGGTTGCACCTCCCGAGGGGCATTCCTATGCAGGGGATATAGCTAAAAAGTATGGGGTTACTTTTGAGCTTTTAACTGAATGATCAAATTGAGGAGAAAATGAAAAAGGTTATATGAAAAGGAAACTGGTTATTTTATTTATGGCTGCAGCCATGACACTTTCCGGATGTCAGGCGGCAGAGCCCGATGAGGAGACAGAAGAAGCTGAGGTTTCAGAGGAAGAGGAATCTGAGGAAGAGGAATCTGAAGAAGAGGAAGAACCACAGGAAGAAGACTCAGAGGATACCAAAGAGGAAGAGGAAGAAGATGCTGATGAAGAGCAGGAAGATGAAAAAGTCAGCATAGATGTAGATGAGCAGTTAGACATCATCGTTGATTCTTACGATACCTATAAGGTGTCTTCCGAGGATGAAGCAGCCCTTAATACTGTTGTTGATTATTGCTATGCCGTTACTGATCTTGATTCGGACGGGCTCCTTGAAATCATCAAGGTTTGCTACGGCGAAGAGAAAAAATCCACCTATACGCAGATCTACGAAGTTGCTTCTGATAAGACGCTTAAAGCCTGGGATATGACGGCCTTTAGAGAGCTTGATGTTGAACCGAATCTTGCAAGCGGCCTCTATCTGCAAAAGTTTAAAAACGACAATCTTCTGAAAAAAGGAGATAACTGTTACCTGGTGGCAGCTACCAAGTATGATGACGACGGTTATGGTCGCAATATTTACTATAAGATGACTTTTGAGAAAGATGCGATCGTTCTTAATGAGTGCGTAGGCGATGATGCCAGCGATGCTTATGAAAACGGGACGAGGGAGCTTATCTCTGAAATCAAAGATGTAAATAAGCTTTCCGTAAAGCACTCTTATGAAAAGAAATTTGTAGCTTCCGCAGAGGATGTGACAGGCAAGTATACGGAGTTTTTAAATAACGAGATCAGTGCAACCTTTGATTATGAAGGCGACACCACCTGGCTGGAATATGAGAACGGCCAAAGCGTCACATTTGAAGAACTACTGGAAGTCATGCGCGATGATTATGGCCAAGATGACGTAGAGTACGGCTATCTTACAAGATACAGCTACATAGATTGCGGCATTGACGGAGAGTATGAACTGCTTATGACCCTTCATAATTATTCTCCGAATGTCAACTATGATATGGTTTTAAAATACTATAACGGGAACTTATACATCCGTTACATACTTCCTGAAGGCGAAAGAGATGAAGTCTGGATCACAGATAAAGGATATGTCCACGATTTTGGAAAAGGCGGAGCCAGCCTTGCAATTCTTCGTTATGGCTATTTGGATGAAGAGGTAAGATACAATTTTTACTATAGTCTTTGGTATTATTTATCCGTTGACAGTGCTTTCCCGGACGCGCTTGCGAAAGTTGATACATCCACCGGGTGGGAGAACATTCAGGTACTGATATACTATCTGGATGAATACCAGGAGACAGCTCTCTACGAGGTCTATGACTATGAAAAAGAGACAGATGCTCCGGATGAGATGTACAGGGAACCCTTTGAAAAGTCGGGAATTGAACTTTTAACTGAAAAAGAGATTGATGAGAGGCTTTTGGAGTGGGCTGACACCATAGGTCTTGACAGAGAGATCATAGAGGAATGACATTAGGTAAACCTCCCGAAAAATTGGACTTTTCGGGAGGTTTATGTGATAATTGAGGGGATATTTTTCGATTTGACCGATGTCTTTTTGTATTGATGTAAAATTTTCAGAAATTATGGGGGATAACATGGCACTTATCGATCTTTGCCAAAATGCTGTGGCAGCCAAATACGAGATTTCCAACCTGACAACCGAGGCCAAGAATGACGCGCTTATGAAGATCAGCAGGGCTCTTCTTGATAATGCTGACAAGATAATAGCAGCTAACGCAATTGACGTGGAGAATGGGGAAAAAAATCAGATGCACCCCGGACTTCTTGACAGACTCAGCCTTAATGACAAGAGGATGGAGGCAATTGCAGAGGGAGTTCGCCAGGTGGCTTCACTTCCCGATCCAATAGGAGAAGAGATAGAACACTTTGAGAGACCAAACGGCCTTAAGATCAAGAAGGTCAGGGTTCCCATGGGCGTTATCGGAATCATTTATGAGTCCAGGCCCAATGTGACCCCGGATGCTTTTGCTCTTACCTTTAAGTCCGGAAATGTGGCTATCTTAAAGGGTGGAAGTGACTGTATCAACAGCAATATTGCCATTGTTAAGGTTATAAGAGAGACTCTTAAGGGATGCGGGATAAACGAGAATGCGGTTCAGCTCATCGAGGATACTGACAGGGCGGTTACAACTCAGTTTATGAAGATGAGTGATTATGTGGATGTGCTGATCCCAAGAGGCAGCGCGGGACTTATCCGCTCTGTTGTTGAGAATTCCAACATTCCCGTTATAGAGACCGGTACCGGCAACTGCCACATCTATGTAGATAAGGACGCCGATATTGACAAGGCAATTCCCATCATAATAAATGCCAAGACCCAGAGAATAGGTGTCTGCAATGCCGCCGAATCACTGGTTGTTCATGAGGACATCAAGGACAGGTTCCTTCCTGCCTTCGCTGAGGCTATGAAGCAGAACAAGGTTGAAGTAAGGGCAGATGCAGCCAGCAAGTCTCTTATAGAGGGCGCCCTTGATGCCACAGAAGAGGACTTTGGCAGGGAATATCTGGATTACATCATCTCGGTCAAGACGGTAAAGAGCGTGGATGAAGCAATCGATCATATCAACAGATACAACACCGGGCATTCGGATGCCATTATTACCGAGGATAAAGAGACTGCTCAGAGATTCCTCGACAGAGTGGATTCTGCCTGTGTTTACGTTAATGCTTCCACAAGATTTACCGACGGTTTTGAATTCGGCTTTGGAGCGGAGATCGGTATCAGCACTCAGAAGCTCCACGCCAGAGGCCCTATGGGGCTTAAGGAGCTAACCTCCTACAAATATCAGATTTACGGAGAAGGACAGACAAGGCCATGAGTATGGACCAGAACAGCTTATTGGAAGCAAGAAAAAATATAATATCAGTATCAAGAGAACTACACGAGATCGGACTTTTGGTCAGGACCTGGGGCAACATCAGCGCCAGAGTTGATGAGGAGCACTTTCTCGTTACACCAAGCGGCATCAGATATGAGGATCTTACACCGGAGATGATAGTGCTGGTCAAGATCTCAGACTTATCCTACGAGGGGGACTACAAGCCCTCCAGTGAGAGCAAGGTTCACGCAGCCTGCTACAAGGTGAGACCCGACTGCGGATTTATTGTGCACACCCATCAGGTGTTTGCATCCTGCGCAGGAACTTTGGGACTTAAGAAGGTTTTCACCTATGAGGGCGATGAGGATGTGATGATCCCTGTGGCTGCCTATGCGCTGCCGGGAACAGACAAGCTTGCAGAGAACGTTGCAAGCCGTGTCAGAAAGTACCCTGATAACAACAGCTTTATCATGGCTAACCACGGAACGGTTTGCCTTGGTAAAGACTCCGGAGAGGCCGTATTTGAGGCCAAGATGCTGGAGTCAGCATGCCTCAATTTCCTTGCGGATGTGTGCAAGACAGAGATGGTACATGGCGTTGAGTCAGAGTATAACAGCTACCTTGACGATGAGGGCAACATTGTCTATGCGATCCAGGATACACCTGAGCGCGTCAAGATGATCCACAAGCAGATTTACTTAAAGCGCCCTGACGTAAGATATATCATTCACAACAGATCAGAGGCAGTGACAACAGTTTCAAGAAGAGCCAATCACATGAGGCCCCTTCTTGATGACTTTGCTCAGCTCATCGGAACCGGCGTCAAGATTCCGAGTAACGCCGATGAGGTATTCCATAACATCAAGAAGAATGTAAATGTGGTATTTGCTCCCGGTGACGGTGCATATTGCGTTGGCGGAAGCGAGAGCGATGCCATGGCCGTTGCAACGGTTCTTGATAAGGGCTGCATTGCCTACACTGCCGTTATGAGACACGGAGAGGGCCATTACCTGTCACTTTTTGAGTGTATTAAGATGAACAGACATTACAGAAAGAGCTACTCCAAGCTTGCAGATATCGGACATAAATAATCGGGACGGAGGAGTTTATGGTTAGAAGACCACCATATATTAAAAGTGGGGACACCCTGGGAATCACAGCGCCTTCCTTTGGCGCCTTTATAGAGCCTTACTGTTATCTTATCGACATGGCTGAGAACAATCTCAGAAACAGAGGCTACAAGATTGTAGAGGGCGAGACCGCCAGAAAGGGTGACGGCATCGGCATCAGCACAGACCCAAAGGTCGCAGGAAAAGAGCTGATGGATTTCTATTTACGGGATGATATAAATGCCATTATTTCAGCAGGTGGCGGAGAGCTTATGTGCAACACCATTTCAAATGTTGATTTTATGAAGCTCAAGGCTGCTGATCCCAAGTGGTTTATAGGCTATTCAGACAACACCAACTTTGTATTTCCCCTGGTTACCATAGCAGACACCCAGGCCATATACGGCCCCTGTATCAACGGCTTTGGCAAGGACTGGGAAGATACAGAACTTGATTCCCTCGCTCTTATGGAGGGCACCAAGAGTTCTTTTGATGGATATAAGAGATTTGGAGATCCCACTCTCTTTGAGGAAAAAGAGCCGGATCCTGACCATGTATATACAGAGGAGGAGCTTCGCGAAGGCTACATCTTAAATGCCGACAGAGAGCTTGTAAACTATGTATCTACAGGTGACGACCTTAAGCCTGCCGGGGATGAGAAAATAGAGATGAAGGGCGTTCTCCTTGGAGGATGTCTTGATATTCTTGTGAATCTGTGCGGCACAAGGTTTGACAGAGTCAAGGAATTTAAAGAGGAAAACCCTGATATTATCTGGGTTTTGGAGGCCTGTGATCTTAATCCCATGACCATCTGGAGGAGCATGTGGAATCTTAAGGAAGCCGGATGGTTTGACGGAGCCAAGGGCTTTATCATCGGTAGACCTGAGGCATCCTGGAAGCTGGATATGATGGGTGCGGATCAGTACAATGCTGTGACTGAAGTGGTTAAGGATCTTGGTGTTCCGGTTGTGATGGATGCCGAGATAGGCCATGTGGGTCCTATGATGCCGGTAGTCATGGGAGCTGAGGCCAAGGTTACAGTTAAGGGTAACGATTTAAATATTACTTATTGCTAATTTAAATGAAAAGGGATGATCAGATGAACAGAAAGTGGTTGGTGATCATGCCTGTTATTATAGGAGCCCTGGCTATCTTTATTGTGGCGGGGCTTTTACTTTTTGGACAGCAGGATGATCAGTCAGAAGAAAACTCAATATTTGAGGAGGTGTCAACTCTTGAAGCTCTTAACCTCGGACTTATAGACGGTGAAGAGCTACGAGCCTTGGAAGGTATCACTACGCCGGATGGCAGTGACAGCCAGCAGCTGCAGACACAGGTTGTGTCTGTTTCCTTAAGGTCCCTTCAAAATGATCTTAAGATCAAGATGTCAGATCAGGACAGCGGAAGGCTCATATACGATGTGCCATTTAGTGTCACTGTTGAGGGAGGCGGAGCTCAGAACACCTACACCGATGATGATAAGGACGGCATTATCTACATTACGGGACTTAAGGCCGGAGACTATGTGGTTACCCTAAGTGAGTGCACCGAGGGCAATACAACCTATATGTCGGACGGGAGCAAAAAGATCACCGTATCCGATGCCATCGTTTATGAAAAGGTGGATGTAAAGGATGAGATAAAGACTGAGTCCGAGGTCAATGTGGCAGCCGAGGATACCAAGCAGGCTGACGAGGATCAGACCACTGATGTGAGTGCTTCCGAGGCTTCAAGTGAGGAAGAAGAGGTTGAACCTAATTTTGACGATCTTACTCAGGAGGATGAGGATCTTCTTGCTGCCATAGAAGCTGAAGCTGAGGCCCAGGAACAGAATAATCCTCAGGAGGGGCAGGACCAGGGCGGACAACAGGAGAGCACTTCTTCAATTCTTGATGATCCTTCTTACATTGCTGCTCATGAGGGCAGAAAAGGCATTGACGTATCCAAGCACAACGGAAATATCGACTGGAATCAGGTTAAGGATGCCGGTATTTCTTTTGCCATGATAAGATGCGGATACAGAGGCTCCAGCTCCGGAGTTCTGGTTGTGGATCCTATGTTTGAAGCCAATATGAACGGCGCCATAAATGCAGGAATAGATGTGGGCGTATATTTCTTCTCCCAGGCCGTAGATGAAGCGGAAGCCGTAGAGGAAGCATCCATGGTACTGGATCTCATATCGGGCTACAATCTGCAGATGCCTGTCTATGTGGATGTTGAGAAGAGTAACGGAAGAGGCGATGAGATCAGTAAAGAGGAGAGAACCGCTGTCAGCAAGGCCTTCCTCTCAACTATTTCAAACTCCGGTTATTCCGCAGGAATTTACTCTAATAAGCTCTGGTTTGAAAACAGGATAGATGCAGGAAGCTTTGGCGATTACAGAATCTGGATGGCCCAGTACGTGGATATCCCCACCTACGGAGGCCGTTATGATATGTGGCAGTACACCTCAAAAGGAAGCGTTCCCGGAATACCCGGGAACGTTGATATGAATGTTCTTAAATAGCAGACTTTAGGGTTATCATAAGGAATCTAACATCTCCTGAGCTTTTTGAGCAAGAGGCAATTTGGATCCGTTTTCAAGTGCAGTCATAAGGCGATAGATTGCTTCCTTGTGCTCATTGGTCTCGAATGCGATAAGGCCGAGATAGTAATTCATGATCGTCCTGTTGTATAGTGAAATGCGGTTGCTGTTAATATATTTGCCAATCAGCTCCCGGGCTTCGATTTAATAATCGGCGGATTTAACCTCCATCCAGGCGTCGTTGTAGAGCTTGTCGCCGTCGGAGCCCAGATATTTGTAAGCCTCAACATTCATTGTGTCAAGATCGGGGAAGGCTACCTCAGAGTTCTTGATATCCTCATCCTCGATGTTCTCCTGAGCAAGAGTGTTGGGAGTTGAGTAGGTGATGTACTCAAAGTTCTTAAGGGCAATGTCACCGCGGCACATGAAGTCTATCCATTTCTCGGCATTCTCCACGTTTTTGGCATTCTTGGTGATAACCCAGGAATCGATCCATACATTGGTGCCTTCCTTGGGTACTACGTACTCAAGATCGGGATTTTCTCTTGCGGTATAAATGGCCTCGCCTGAATAGATGACACCAAGAGCAGCCTCACCGCCAATCATCTTATCCCTTACCTGATCCACAACGTAGGCCTGAACAAGGGGCTTCTGGGCAATGAGGTCATCCGTCGCCACCTTGATCTGTGCAGGA